>Ga0306908_1000632_pt1 | contig 12404 bp, 12 predicted proteins | sample AntRauTorcE11899_FD_190430 | JGI IMG/M metagenome (GOLD analysis project Ga0306908, IMG submission 190430) | Saline lake microbial communities from Rauer Islands, Antarctica - Metagenome Torckler E11 #899 (v2) (version 2) | ecosystem: Environmental > Aquatic > Non-marine Saline and Alkaline >... | reverse complement strand
TCACCGAGGAAATTATCTGCGAAGTCCCAGCCAGCGACCTCGTAATCATACTCCGATTTCCGGCGGACGAGGATGTATATCGTCGGTTTCTGTTTCTCGTCACTGTCCTTAATCTCGTCAGCAGCGGCCTGCGGCATAACCATCGATCCAGAGCTGTATTTGGTGGTTTTAACATCGATCGTGATTTCGCCGATTTCGCCGCCTGTGTCGTGTGTGAGGTCGATCCCGTCATCTCCATATTTGGCTTCCCAATCCACCCCTTCACCGAACCAATCTGCAATGATTAGCTCCCCAATCGCGCCAATCATGTGGTCTTGTGTCGGGTTTTTGTTGACACTTTTCGGATTCGCATATTCTCCAGCATTCCGCGTCTGCTGGAGTTCTCGCGCTTGTTCGAGTAGTTCCTCAGTCACCGTGACGACCGGTGTATCTCGTGTCATCACTGGTAGCGAGAACTACCCGTTTATATACCCAGTCCGAGTTTTGAGTTTCGAAATTGTATTACCACCAAGAATATCTTATGCTCAAAAGTAATATTCAGCGAAGATCTTATAACCCGAATACATTAACTACTACATGCTTAATGCGTAATGGTAATACAGTGGGTTTGGCCGGACTGCTGATCATCGCCATAGTCGGGGTGTGCGTGTGTGTGTTATCCAGTGACCCTGAATCAGCACCGCACATTAGCTCTACTTATTTTTCAATGTAAGTCTTATAAGGGGGCTGGGTATACACTCAAATGCGATGAAACAACAGACACTCCCCGAAGAAGCCGAACAACTCATCAATCAAACCGACTCTGACGCGCTCGAAGCCCGATTCCGCGAGTCCCTCGCCGCGATTGATTACCCGGACGAAGCCGCGCGGATGCTGCTCGAACTGCGATCCGAAATCACACTCTCGGATTTCAGTTCTGACGACGTTCGAGAATTCGCGGATGATCACGATGACGTGTTTATCGTGGGCGAGAATCTGTACGGCGATGCTCGCGAAGAACTCTGGGACTCGTCCGAAAAGTGGAGTCACTCCGACATGGTGTGGGATGATGTCCGGTGTGTCATGACCGATCACGTCGCCACGGAAATCAGCGAGTGGCCTGATTGGATGGGTATGGACGTTGAAATCCTGTGCCTGCGATCTGAGTAAGACGCCCTGTTTTTGTTTTCCGTGTTTTCTTCCACTCGGCAGTGACTGGTGGTAGGTTACTGTTAAGATTAGGTTGATCTTTAGATCAACCTCCAACAGGTATATAAACAACAGATATACACCTATAAAACGCAATATGTCTGATGGCTATATCGAACAGGCGAAAGGCACAGTCCGCGCGAAAGGTATCGACATCTCTATCGTAGATTCGCTGCTCGGCATTGTATTTGCCCTTGCAGGATTCTCGCTGTTTCTGCCGGACACGAGTCTGGTCGTGTACGGATACGCAGTGTCTGACTACGCATTCCTCGCCAGTGTCGCTACTCTCGTTATCGGGTGGTATGAGAACGATACGTCCCGTTCTCTGTCCGATATGGGGGCGATCGATACGATTGCGGCAGCAGGTACTGGGGCTATTCTTATCGGTTATGAGTACATCCCGCAGGTCGTCAACGTCATCCAGTCTGACCCCCTCGCTCAGGGTGCTGCGCTTGCCGTGACCATGACTGGCTGGTTCGTTATCGCGATCAAGTAAACCGGTTTTTTCTGGCTAAAAAATTTTGGTCAAAATATGAATGCTACACAGAATCCCGAGCAGGGATCTGACGGGCGGAGTATCGGGCGGAGAACGCTCCTGAAGGGTGTTGGTGCGGCGGCGACGACTGCCGCTGTTGGCGGGGTGAGTGTCGGATCTGCCGCTGCCCAGGAATCCGATGCTAATTACGACACGCTGACAGATTCCGGTATCGGATCCCAATTTGTGACGGAGTCCGGTGCGGCAATGGGCTCGATGATGATGTTTGGCGGCCCACTCGGAACCCTCATATCCGACGGTGACGCGAGTATCACAGACCTGGGCAGTGATATCGCCGATTGGTTTGTCGGGCCGTTTACGGATACTGCGGATGCGCAGCAGATGCAGGCGAGTACGTACTACCATCTCCGCGATATCAACGACAAGCTCGGCCAGATGTATGTGATGCAGCGCAATAATATCGATAACGCGCGGAGTAACGCGATCGCAGAGGGGGTTAACGAGATCGCGAATGACCTCGAATCCGGCAACTCGGAGAGTGCAGCGGTGGGTAACGCGCGCCAAGCTGTGCTGGATTACATGGCAACTTATGAGCGTAACGCCCAGAAAATCTGGGAGTCCACGGTGATGCGGGTGGTTAATCTCCGCGATCGAGAAACGGTGGTGTACGGTGATCGGACCGGATACAGTGTCACGATCAAAGCCAATGATCAAGACATAACCAATGGAGGTCCCACTGCAAATTACTGGACGGTTGCGTGCAACGTAGAGCTGATTAATGGCGAGCCGATGGAAACTCGGGCGTTCACTATGAGCCCGACTGGTACAACGAATCCTGAAACAGTCACGGTGAATCCGTATCTCAGCGACAACACCAATCCCACGCTCGGATCTAACCGCCCGCTGCATGACGTGGTGCAGGAGTACTCTGTGTGGAGCGATGAGGAATACGCGCGCATGACTCACCGGCTCTCTTTGGACGAGTCGGGCTTTAATCCGGGCGTGGGGCATGTCACTGTTAATGTGGATGCCCTGGACAGCAACAACCCCGAATTCAACGTTTTCAAGGTTCGCGAGGATGATAATCAGGAGGATTCGTGGGCGGACTTAATCCACAGTATCAGGTATATGTCTGTGACGCTCGCAGATGAAATCGCGACGATGGCGCAGGACATCTATAACGCTTATAATGCCGGTGACTTGGCGACTGTACAGGATATCATCACGCCGTTCGTCCGAGCGCAAAATCTCGCAATGGAATGGCGGGACACCGGGCATTTCGGATACGCCGCTGGGTATGCGGAGCAGATCGGGATGTCCACCAGTCTGCGCGCTGAGATGGATGTCGTAGTCCGTGAGCCTGATGGATCCGATGCTGATGGGAACACCGTGTATGCGTCTGAGGAGGAGATGACAGGTAACATAGTGGTTGACGAGGAATCGTGGCGAGAAGCCACAGCTACCAACGACGATTCCATCAGCACGGCGGAAGACGTACCGACGCCGGAATTCGCGGTGGGTGAAGCGTACAGCCCGCCGGGGTCTGTGGATAAGTACGGCCACATGCTGTATGTCGCTAATAAGGACGGCATGAAGCCTGTGACACAGAATCAGGAAGTCCTGATTAATAAGATCCTGGACGCTGATGGGCGGGAGCAGGACTCGGTGTCTGCTGATGATAGTAATCAGCAGGAAATCGACATAGACAATCTCGAACAGCGGCTTGCTGAGCGGCTCGACACACAGCAAGAGATCACCGTCGACATTCAGGGTGGTGGCGGTGGCGGTGATGGAAGTGGTGGCGGTGTCCTCGGTTTGAGCGACCGTCAGTTGGCTGGCGGTGCGGCTGGTGCGGGTATTGTGGCGTATCTAATGGGTAAGGGCGGTGGGAAGGCGGCTTCTCTCCACCCGGCAACTCGGTGATTCATACTTATGAATGTCAAAACTGCGGTTCTGGCGCTGACAATTGTATCGATTCTTGGGCTGTCGTTTGCAGGCGTTGTGGCGGCAGCTAACGGAACTGTAGAAGTCACTGCAACGGACGCGGGCACGGGCGATGCGCTCGCCAACGCTCCAGTGGAAGTGGTCGATAAGAGTACCGGAGATGTGGTCGCGACCGGTACAACCGACAGTTCCGGTGTTTACTCGGCCAGTGTCGCGGAATCCCCGGAGTACTCCGTGATCCTGCTCGCTGACGGCTACGATATTGCGTCGGATGATACAGTGAATGTCACGGCTGGATCGACAACGTCCGTGTCACTATCGGCGGTTGAAGCGACGACTGGCGGGCTTCGGGTCATTGCGGAGGATTCGTCCGGGAACCCGATTAACAATGCGTCTGTGGATGTTGTCGCTCCGTCCAATGGGTCGGTTGTGAAGTCTGGCGAAACGTCTACTGGTGGGTCTGGTGACGGCGAAATCGTCTTCCAGGATTTCGCCGAAGGCGACTACCGAATCGAAATCGCGCACGCAGACTACGCGGCTCAGGTCCGTGATGTGACTGTCGCTGCCGGTACTGGGAACGACGAAACGTTCGTTCTCGATTCTCAGAATGTGCTGGAAGCGACGCACTCGGCAACTGACGGCGACATTGTCACCGACGTGTTCGCGGATTTCAATGCGTCAACGAACACGTCTGTGGATGTGTCTGTGTCTGCTGACGGCACGGATCTCGGCACGCAGACAGTCACAGTGACTGGCAGTGACACGGTCCAGTTTGATGTGCCTGTCGATAACGATTCTGCGTCTGAGTACACAGTCACGGCTGAATACGACAGTTCTGCGGTGACTGTCGAGAACACCGGTCTGCTCTACGACACGAGCGGTGGCGGCGGTGGAGCCGGTGGTGACACCACGAACGACAGTACGCCGGACATGGGCGTGATTGCCGCGCTCGCCGGGTTAGCGGGCGCGATCCTGCTCGCTGGTCGCCAGTCGGGGTACTAATCACGATGCTGCCGGTTGGCCCGGAACTGATCGTGCTGCTCGCAGTTATCATGCTGCTGTTCGGCTCGCAGAAAATCCCGGAGCTGGCTCGGTCTACTGGCGAAGCAGTGTCTGAGTTCCGAAACGCGGCTCCGGGCGAGTAGTTCGGGGTCCGTCAGCAAAACTCGGTGTTGCGGTGTGCCGCTGACAGTGGTCTGACGCCCTGTAGTGGGCGGACACGGTTCGATTCCGTGCGGTGGCCTGTATATGACAGGTAAATGGTCTGATGACGGCATGCGAGGGCTGCTGGTAGCAGTGATAATGATCGCAGTGATCCTCTCGGTACTGGTAGGTATCGCTGTGTCTGCACCGACAGTCGCCGCGCAAGACACAGCGAACAGCACAGAGAACAGCACCGGTACAAATCAGGAACCGGTCAGTGACGATATCGGGTCTGTTAATTTCAACATCGGCGGTGACAGCTCTGAATCCGATGTAACAGACACAATAGAACGGGAGATCAGCAGCACAACCCGGGTGTACGAGGTGTCTGAACCGGAAGACGGAATGGTGACAGTTACACTTGAAGTTGACCGGACAAGCCGCGTAACACTCACTGACGGGATGTCTGGCTACAATAACGGTGGTGGAGAGTTCGTCACTCGAACCTACACTCTTGATGACGGAATCCATGAAATCGAGTTTCCGCTGCAGACATGGAATGATGCGATGGCGCTAACAATCGCAGATAGCGACGCTGCACACGGGTTCTCGATAGATCCACCGCGTAAGTCGCCGTTTGCGCATCTCGGATCAGTGGGGATCTACGGCATCATCATCACTGGCATCATTTCCGGGAGTTACCCCGCGTATCTTGCGTGGCGTCGTGAACAGCGCGAAGCAGACGCTATGGAGCGTGTTCTCTAATGCCGGCTAATAACGAATCTCAAGGCGATGAGGGTGCAGAACAGCTGTACAATTCGGACGCATACGAATCTCCCAGGCCCAGTGTCGCAGGCCGTCACTGGATGGTTGATCTCGCGGTAACGTTTAAAACGTGGATTGGAGCAATCACCGTGATCGGGATTGTCGTGCTGGGTGGGGACTTCGTGCAGATCCCGGGTTGGGTGTGGATTTACGGCCAGACGGCGCTGATCGCGGCTGGTCTGGGGCACGTGTTCGGGACTCGTGCTGTTGACGCGCTCCATAATATCAATCACCAGCACATCATTGATCTCGGCACGACTGACGGAGAATTTGCGCTGTATAAGGTAGGCCCGGAGAAGTTCAGCGACATCACGATTTGCGGATCTACAGACATGCACACACGGCGATCTGTGGTTGGTAAACTGCATTTCGGATACCACATCCGCGAACTTGAGGAAGGCGAGGAGGATCAGTATCACCCGCTTCACGAACATGAGATGAATGACGGGGAGCCGGTTACAGCGCCGAAAACCGGTCTGTACGTTAATTCGCCATGGCATGAACTACTTGACCCTTATGAGATTGAACGCCGCAAACACCGGCTTGATGAAGCGATCCGTGACCTGTCAATGCAGGCGTCCCAGGCGACTGCCATGCAAGCGAAGTTCCACACAATCGTCCGGAAACGCACGCAAAACATCGTCCACACGGTGATTAACCAGATTGACGGCGCTACCATGCCCGGCGACGACACGGTTGGAGAAGTCGTGGAGGAAGAGCTTAATAAGTCGGATAGCTACGGACTGGATAATGCGTCTGGGGAGCAGAACGAGGGGTATGCGTCCAGTGATCCAGGTCGTGTAGATGGCGATGATCGCCGGGGTGAGGACTGATGAGCGGCGGAGATCCGAGTTGGAGCGCGGGGGAACTCGCTGATAGCATCCGCGACGGCGAGATTGACAGTAATATCGCGGCTGTGATGTCTGACGACGGCGATCTCAGTGACTTGCTGCTGTACATGGAAGACATCATGTCCGCGCCCGAAGAATCCGACACGTATCAAAGCATCGCCCAAAAGGCGCAGACGGAAACCCTTCGGAACGCGCGTATGACCGGGGACACGTCCACGATGTCAGCTGCTACCGGGATCTCGTCCAGTAGGATAGACGCTACTGGGTATTCGAAGATCGTTGAAGCGTGTAGCCCGGCAGCGCACCAAATACTTATTAAAGGCGCTAAAGGCACCGGTAAAACGACGAAGGCCCTCGATATAATCCAGCGACTGTATCAGGACGGGGTTATTGACAGGGTCCTGACGAACGTTGAGGGCCCGGAGGAACACGAAGCTGTGGAATTTGCTGAGGATATCAGTGACTTCCTGGAATTTGCTCGTGACCCCGGCGAGAAGATCGCTTTATTTGATGAATTTAGCACCTCGGGGAATGCGTATACTGGGCAGCAGGACGTTGAGCAGGTGATGTCGCGGTGTATTAACGCATTCAGGAAGTCATCTGGTGGATCTCTGAGAACGATGTATATCGGGCACGAAAATGACAGTGATATCCACCCGATCGTCCGTAAACAGTCAGATGTCGTCCTGGAAGCGGACGGTAAAGTGACAGACGGATTAATTGATTGTGCGACGATCTACAGCGGTTGGGGAGATTACAAATCGGATGATCCATGGTTTTCCGTCAGGGGGCTCCAGGACGTTCCGGAATCGTCTGACTGGAGTTTCGACACAAATTACTTTGCACATCTCGAATGGGACTTAGACGCCCCTGAGAAGCAGATACAGCGAGGACAGCTGATTGACGGCTGGGATCAGTTCCAAGATGACGAGAGTGAAAGCGATAGTGACGGTGAAAGTGAGCGCGTGAAGTGCCGTGGGGTTAACACTGAGGGGGAGGGTTGTGGTTCGATAACGACGCATAAGTCCGGATACTGCCAATATCACCGGGATCAGTGGGGCGACGATGACCCTGATCCTCGCCGTGCGTCTTAAGGGGTGCCAATCTATACATCCGAGTGTAGGGTGATACATCACTATCTAACCATACCCCAATGACCTTGATCTCGGTGGCTTCTCCGTCATCTGTCTGTTGTGTTTCGTTCCGTGCCGGTGAGCGATTTTTTGTCGCCATCTCCGGCGTTCCTCTTTGTCCTTGTCTGTTTGTTCGTCATCAGTCACTGTCTTCGCGTGCGCGCGTGCGCGTTGCGCGCCCGCGCATAGCCCCCGGTGTAGGGGGAGGGGGGGTTACACGTGTGGAGGAAAGAAGAACAGGAAGGGAACAGGGAACAGTGAGAAAAGACTCAACGATGATTCGGCGCAGTAACGTCACACCCACCTAACGAACACTCGCAACAGACAGGCGGCGACGAGGGTGACCGGAGCATCAACGATCCGCACCCAAGACAGACGCACCCAAGGAGATTACGCACGGCGTTCCCCCACAATTCGGCGTCTATACGTCGCCATATCCACCGGGTCAGGGTGTTCGTCCGTGGTGTATGCGAGCCACGTCACTCGTGTCGTGCTTGTCGTCCAATCTATGTCCATAGCGGTTCGGTACCGTACAGACTTGGACTCCAGCACTTCTAACAGTAGATCAGCGCCGTTCCCGTCCATGCGCCGGATCAGGATTTCCCGGTCAATACCTGCTGTTTCTGACGCGCGGACATCCAACGCCCGGAACTCTGCTCCGGCAGGCGTGAGTTTCACCGAATCCCCTGCCGTGATACCTAATGCTTCGCAGAACACGTCTTCTGGTGTCATGAGCGACATCATTGACCCACCTCCGACGCGGTTTGGAAGCCGGGCGCGTTGATTCCGTCTTTGCCGGGATCAGTGTCAGCACGCTCGATCACTCGCACGGTGTCGGATTCGGTGACTGGTGACAGCTCAGTGATGATTTCGCCATTATCACGGTCCAACGTCCGAAGCTCGATATCTACTTCTTGAGTTTCGTGCCGGAGGATGAGCGTGTCGCGCGGGCTGTCGTGGTCGCCGTTGGGGTCCGCTCGATACGCAGTGACTTGTTCGGGCGCGTGAGATTCGCGCCGGATATGCAGTGTAGAGTGCCCTACGGCGACGATTGCGCCCTTCCCGAGGTGCGCGTTGTTGAGTGTTTGGTATGCAGTTCTATCTTCGGATTTGGCCTGATATTCGTCCATTGCATTCTGCGGTCTGAAGGCGTGGCATATATACCCCAGATGGGTTTTGAAACTCGAAACGCGCTGTGATCTATCCGAGCGAGCTTTAGAATCTGTATATAGATCCCCAAGGTCAGTAAGACCCAAGTACCCTGATCCCCTACATTCCGGTAGGTTCAGGCGCTGAACCATCTCGATTATGACTACCTCAACAAATTCCCAAGCTCAATCTGGAGATCCGGATCGGAGTTGGCTGAAGCCCGAACAGATCGATAAACTACGAACGGCAACAGTCAGCAACTCCGCAGACTACCTCAGCGCGCGCAATGACGCCATCATAGCTCTGCTCGCCGATACGGGACTTCGTGTCGGTGAAGTTGTGCAGATCACTGGCGATATGTTCGATAGCTCTGACGGCGTTCTCCGAATCCCAGGGACGATCCAGAAACAGTATCCGACTGAACAGTCACCGCCACCTCGAACGATTGAGTTAGAAGCAGATACCGTTCGCACAATTCAGATGTTCCGGAATTCTGCATGGAAAGATAGTGACTACCTATTCCCCTCCCGGCAATCGCCGGGGATGACTAAACAGGCAGTGCGTAACGTTATTCGGAAAGCAGCCGAAGCTGCCGATATATCACCGTATATCGGTCATGCTGGTCGTGGGTCGCCGAGTGATGTGACGCCGCACACACTCCGGCACTCGCTGGCTTATCGGATGTTGGAGCGCGAGGAAGGTAACACGTTATACGCCGTTAGTCGGCGGCTCAGGCATAGTAGCATCCAAACCACTGAGCAGATCTACTCCCATTTCGACAGGGTCTGATTCGTTTTCAGTGACTTCGGTCAGAATCACGAAGTCACTGGAACAAGAAACAGGGAACAACGAAAAAAAAAAACCCGAGAAACCTGATTACTCAGCGATCGCGGCTTTTTGATCAGATCCCGAATCCGCAGTCACATCACCGTCATCCGTAGCGGTGTCATCAATGTGGTTCTGCAGGGCACTTCTCGCGGAGATGATTTCTTCGATATCACCGTCACCGACGCCATCAGTGACATCAGGGTGATTCTCCAACGCTAAGTCCCGAAATCTGGCTTGTAACTCATCTGTACCAGGGACATCGCCGAAATCCAGAACAGACAGTGCGTCATTGACCGACATCAATTCGGAATCGGTCTGACTGCCAACCTCTCGATCGACATAGTACCGCAGATCAGAGATGACCTGCTTGACATCGTCAACCCAGCCATTTGCGGTGCTATTCGATGTTACCTGCCTGACCTTATGTTGTGCAGATAAATACGCATTCCAGAAGTCACTACTACGATCGAGATCTCGGAACTCAGCTACCAACAAATGTAGCATCCTATTCATCACGTTATTCCACGCCTGTAACTGGTCTTCTCGGGGTGTCTTAATCTCGACGCCAGATCGGTCCTGATTAGGATCGAGATTCGCGATCTCAACAAAACTGGTCTTAACAGTTTCAACGATGGATTCCAGATAGTTCTCCCGGTCCACGTAGTATTTCTGGTTGACTACCTCATCGTACTTGTACAGCAGTTTGCGCCAGTCAGCAGGCCACTTGTGTTTCTCGCGGTCCGTCAGCACGTCGTCAGCCGGCCCCAACCCTGTTTTATCTGCTAAGTCCAGTCGTACCTCATCGAGGAGCGAATCGGTGAGTATACCGTGCTGAGAGGTGAGGTTTGGGTGCAGAATCCCGTCAGACACCATTTTAGCAAGCGCATCTTCCGCTGTGCGCTCCGGCACACCCATCTGTTCAGATAATCTGTCAACAAACTGGTTCTTAGTGAATCCTTCAGAGTTGTGGATGCTCGTGGTGACAAGATTGTGCGCAACAGCAGCGTAGGCGTGCTTACGCCCCTTCTTACCGTCAGTGCTGTTGTCACTGTACTGACTGCCGAGCGCGTTTATGGTGCCTAACGACGGCATGTCACGCGCAGGGACTGCGACAGCAATGTCGGGGTCGTACATCGGGCTGTCCGGGTCATCTAACGCAATTTCGCCGGAGTAAGTCGTATAATACGATTCCAATCCGGTGACTGTCGTGCCACCGCTGGATTTCCGCGCAGGGACGTTGTCGGTTCCCGTTTCGGGTTCAGTGTCGGTTCCTGAACTGATCTGCTGAGTTTCCTCAGATTCGGTCTGGCCGTCCAGTTCATCGATTCGTGCGAGGATGTCCTCGTGCGTGACCTCTTGCGTGTGGAGGGATCCTGTGTATGCTTGTTCCGCTAAATCACGGAGGGCAGCGGCCATGCTCTTGTAATTCTCATCTGCCCACTGAGAGAACTTGGAGTGTTTATCGGCTTCGATGCTTGTTTCGAGCTTCTTCTTCGTCATATTCGTCGGTCTGAACGCCCCCCTTATATACTTTACTGGCATATTGTTTGGTGTGAAATAAACCATCCGTTCCAGTGGTACCACCAGATCCAGTGACACCACCAAGTCCAGTGGCACCACAAGATCCAGTGACACCACCAAGTCCAGTGGCACCACAAGATCCAGTGGATACCTCCCTCGAAGCCGGAACCAACTCTCGCGCGCACCACACACTCGCCAGTAACCGAGATCACCTCGTACATGCAGTTACATGCAAACACCGTACTCCACGTTCCTACCCGATACTCGGCCTATACCCGGAGAATACGTTTCTGAGATGCACAGAAGTGCATGTAGATCACGGGTGCCGAAAAGAAAGTTTTCCGAGTAGATCCGGCGATCGCACTCACGACCAGCCACACGAACCACCGACAAAAACCGGGTTTGCATGTAACTACATGTAACCCCGGTACTCCACGCTCCTGCCTGTTTTGACCGTTATACTCGGAGAATACGTTTTTGGAATACACAGAACTACATGTAGATCACGGGTGTCGGAAAGAAAGTTTTCCGAGTAGATTCGGCGATCGGTGTCGGTCCGGGTCGGTCACCGTCCACCCTCACTTAGATCGGGTGGACGCCATTTGGACGCCCTACGGTAACCTTAGGGCTTTCCCCCCTTAAGGGTTCCCCTTATGAATCATTATATTAAATTTTTGTTTAGTAGTAGTAAGCAAAACAGTAGTCGAGTGGTAGTACAGCGGGGTCGTGACCGCGACAGTACCGGCAACTGCGGCAGCGACAGCGACCGCAACGGCGATCCGCTCGGAAAACTTTCTTTTCGCCCCTCGTGATCTACATGCAGAATGGAGGTCCGAGAATTCCTATATTGGTTGTAGAGCGACTAAACTAACCGGGATTCGGGAATACCGGGGTTACATGTAGTTACATGCAAACCCAGTTTTTGTCGGTGGTTCGTGTGGCTGGTCGTGAGTGCGATCGCCGAATCTTCCCGGAAAACTTTCTTTTCGCCCCTCGTGATCTGCATGTAGATTGGAGGTCCGAGAATTCCTATATTGGTTGTAGAGCGACTAAACTAACCGGGATTCGGGAATACCGGGGTTACATGTAGTTACATGCAAACCCAGTTTTTGTCGGTGGTTCGTGTGGCTGGTCGTGAGTGCGATCGCCGAATCTTCCCGGAAAACTTTCTTTTCGCCCCTCGTGATCTGCATGTAGATTGGAGGTCCGAGAATTCCTATGTTGGTTGTAGAGCGATTGGAGTGGCTGTAATTCGGGGATGAAGAGTTACATGGAGATACACGTACGATTCCAGTGACTGGTGACGTGATACGCACACTCGTGTGT
>Ga0306908_1000627_pt1 | contig 12458 bp, 21 predicted proteins | sample AntRauTorcE11899_FD_190430 | JGI IMG/M metagenome (GOLD analysis project Ga0306908, IMG submission 190430) | Saline lake microbial communities from Rauer Islands, Antarctica - Metagenome Torckler E11 #899 (v2) (version 2) | ecosystem: Environmental > Aquatic > Non-marine Saline and Alkaline >... | reverse complement strand
TCATACTCATCATACGGAAGTTTTAAAGCCACCGGCTTTCTCCTTAATTACTGATAATAGACTGTTAAGCCTTTCTGAGTTTTTACCCTTAAGGACACATGCTATACAACCCTGACGTTCCAAGTGTTTCAGTTGAGCCATCTGAATTTTAGTAGGATGCTTTGTGGCATCCTTCTTATATTCAATAGCGAAATAAACCCCTCGCCATAAGCCAATTTGGTCGGGCACCCCTGACTTACCGAAAGGTCCGCCTATTGGGCAATACAACCACACGTCAGGCAATTCTTTAGTCAGTACACGCTTAGCCCACTGTTTGACCTTTGCTTCCGTCATATCAACCATGATTAGCAAACTCTCCGTGAAGTTTAGTTCTAAGCTGTCTCACTAGCTTTGTGGCCTCTTCTACGGTTTTACAAATTCTCGTAGAGTGTCTAGTTTTATTAAAAGCTATTCGACCGACGAAGCGACCGTGCCTTGTCTCATATACACCTTTTACATTCGTCAGGTTATTTCTGTGACCTTTCATATTACAATTATTCAACGATGGCGTAGCACTTCGGAGATTAGACCATTTACAATTTGAAGGGTTCACATCGATATGATCAACAAGACTAGGCATTGAGCCAGTAACATACAAAAAGGCTAGTCTATGAGCATAGTGTCGTTGTTTGTTAATACTTATTACGTAAGTACCTTGCCTAGAAATAAAACCTGCAACATCCCCCACCTTTACACGGTTACTTTTAGGGTTTAACCACGTAAAAACGCCAGTCTCCAGCTCATAATGTAGAATACTTTTTAAATATTCTTGAGATAATTCCATAACTAGCTACCTCTTCATAATTACTACGCTCTGAGTGCGCTCCCACTAGCTTTATAGCAGGCTAGCCCGTAGGTCTATATAGCTATAAAAAGTAGCAGCTCAGAGCGTAGCTATTATTAGTCTAGTTTTAAGCCAAAGATCACAACTGGAAGCTTTGAGTGCCGCTCTCTAGTCATTGTGCTCTTACACCTTGGCTGCTCAATATCTAAAGCCCAAATATATCTGCATCTTTTGCAAATCATTGCGTCATCAACTTTCTGAGCTTGACATTTTTTAGTCTTGTTTGGTTCCATGTGGGCACATACTCTTTGTAGCTTCACACCAATTACAGAATCTGTTCTTCTTTGGCAAGAACTTTGTTTCTGCATTAACTTCGATAGACTTCTCATCAAAGTATTCTCTAATAGGTATAAAGCGGTCATTTGAGTATTTCTTCATAACAGCCTTTCTATGCTCTACATAAACATAGCGAGTCTTAACAACTTCAATCTCTGGCTTTAAAGCGAACATGAAACCAGCTGTCAATTCGAGCTGGCCATAACCTGAATCAGGCGTGTAATTAGTAAACTTACCGGATTTCCAATCTATCGCTTCAGCTGTATCTGTTCCATAAGCTGAAAAGTCAACAATAGCCCGCATGTATGCGTCGGCGTCAAACCAACCTGTTGGGTTCCAATCCTTATCTACAGCTAATTGAAGCTCTGCGAATACGCCTTTCGGTGTATATTCATCGATGATCTTGTCTGCGAATTCCTTGCCATTCTCAACTGCGTCAAGAGAGTTTTCAGCGATATCATCCTTACCATCTTTACGGTGGTTGACATAGTCCTCAAGATACTTGTGAATCTTTTGACCCTTAATTAGATGGGGAGACTTTGACGCATCCATCTTGAATTCTTTCAGCTTGTCAATGTACTTCAATTTGAACTTAAGGGGACACTGATCGAAGTCATTGATTCTTGAGTGGCTGAGCGCCATGATCTTACTCATAACAAATCCTTATTTCACATCTTTGAATGATTCGCCCATCTTACTCTCATAAGGCAAACTGATTTTTGGAGTAAAACCCCAGTATTTAGAGTAGTCGATGTTATCCAACACATGGTCAATTTTAGCTCTTACCTCGTCAGCATTCTCCTCTGGAATATAGCCAAAGGTTGCGTCATGGAGGTCTAGAGCAAATTGAAATTCTGGAACCTTATCATAGATTTCGGATATTGCTATCTCTTTCATTGAGGCACCAGACCCTTGGATTGGAAATGATATGGCAGAAGACTCTGTCAGCCACTTCTCACCACTCCACTCAGATAGTTTGAATCTTCGACCACCAAAGGCTTCAGTATATCCACTTAATCTTGAATCAGTTATTACGTCTTTCCAATACTGAGGCACCCCTTTGTATGTGTCACTGAAAGTTTTAGTAACTAGCTGACCAGTTGAAACCTCCATGAATACGCCATACTTTTCAAAAGACTGGATTGATAAAGCTTTACCGGAGATTCTATAGTTGCAAGACAAATTTCCTAGTTTGCCCATCTGTCTCATTTCAGTGTATTCGCCTTCGCCTCCATCGGCCTCTTCGGCTTTATAATGCTCCATGAACTCATTGTAGTCTATGGTATTAATGCTTGCACCAGTCATAGCATGGAAATTCATATCATTGGCGAATACTTTTATCATAACAGGATCGCCAGATCTGATAGCCATAAGCCTACTTTCTTGGACTGAAGCATCAGCCTCATAAATCTTGTAACCCTTGTGTGGAACTAGCATTGCACGGACCATTGAGGCTTTACGAGGGATTTGGTGCAAAGCAATACCTGTCTTGAATTTCTTCATCGTGGCATTACTATAAGTCATTCGGCCTGTGTAAGTGCCAAACAGTCTTGGTGATCCGTAAATGTAACCATCACCATTGTGAGCTAACGCTTCTTTACAAGTCTTTACATACTTAGAGAAAATGGTCGTTGATTCCTTAGCCTCAAGAATCTTCGTAACGACTTTATAAGCTTCGCCATTAACCCCTTCTCTAGCAAGAAGCCTACGCTGAATCCACATGATGTCACCTTTACTTGTACCAGGATTTCCAGTAGGAGTCTGAGATACAGGCATAAGTCCAAGATCAGTGAACAAGTATTTTGCAAGCTGTTTGGGTGAACTAAATAGTGTAGGCTTTACGTCCAGCAATTTAGCTATGTCAGCCTTACGATTGCCATAATAATCTTCACAAACTTTTAGCTGGTCTTGATCAATGCGGATGCCATTGAGCCAAGCATTTGCCAGTGGTACAATACAGTTGAATTCTGTCATCATACCAAGGCGCATAGATTCAGGCACTTTAGGTGTAAACTTACACGCTAAGGCCTTTGTCATTATTACGTCCAGTTTACCACGCTCTAGCCAGTAAGCCTTATTCTGGCCCACCATATCAAAGCCTTTAGCTTTAAAGTCAATAAACTCTTGAGCCTGTGGATGTTCTGGCATGAACATTTTTACTAAGTTAGCCAAGGACATGGATATTTTAGCTTTCTCTGCCTTTTGACCATTAATTATCCACTTCATTAATAGCCCAGTGTCACGCCATTTGATTTTCCTGACGCAGTCTGGAATTGGCCCTGCACGGTCTGGCTGAAGTTGTGCTATGCACCATGCAACGTCAAAGATAGCATTATGAGCCCATACGACCTGGCCATCCAGACTTTCTAGCATAGTCTTGAGTTTATCAGGGAAAACCTCGTCATATGACCGACCATCATTAACAATCTGCTCTACATCATCATTGCCACGAATAAGATCGGCTGACATAATGCGAGCTTCTAAGTTACGTAGACGCCAGGGTTCAAGTGCAGCGTAACCTCTCATCTCTTCGTACAACGGATCAGTCTCCAGATCTAAGCAGTTGTACTTCTCATTTGTGTACATATTATTATCCTGTAAGTGATTCTGCATCTGTGACTTTAGATCTTCGATGCTTTAATGTCTGCAAGTTTCTATAAAACATTTTTCTGAGATCATCATCTGATTCTTCATCCAGATTATTAAGCATGTTTATATAGAACAGTTGCTCTTCACTATTTGGCATTGCAACTTCACCATTTGGCAATACAAGGGGTACATTCTTCAGTTTTCTTATTGCTCCTTTTCTCCTTACTGGGGTTATTAAGCCTTTACGTTTCAAGTCTCTGATTATTAATTCTGCATCTTCCCTCCATTTCTCATGTAGAATCTTATCGCCCATTCTTAAAATGTAAAGCAATGAGCTATGAGTAAGTACTGGCTCTACACCCAGCAAATTAATACCTTGCTCAAAGTAAGTAACCAGCCAATCTTCTTGATCTGTTAAGGATTGTCTAACCATCTCTTGCTTGACTTCTGTCATTGGAGCTCGAATAGTTGCCAAATTCATTTGTATCTTTCTAGTCATTAGTTTATGCCTTAATGACTTAATAAGTCTAAGTCTCTCATACTGATTCTTGCAGCTATTAGTGCCCTTAATAACATCGAATAACCTGTCTACATAACCTACTTCAAGAACTGGTGCATGAGTATCTATAACCCAAACTCGACGATCCATTTCCTCCATAGGAATAAACCCATCAGTGTTACCAGCCATAATTAGTGCCGCAGTATTCATCATCTGCATAGTGGCGCCGCCCTTTACTTCTACAGGTATAACTTCTGCTGTTACAAGATTCTTTAAGTGACGCCAAAAGTTATTAAATTCTTGTCTCACATTCTTATGGATACCAAATTGCACTTCATCAACTAGATTCACGAGACAACTTGTAGGGTCAAAGAATCTGCCAGTTATCTCATCAAGTTTAACCATCTTTGCCTGACCATCACCAAACTTACTGACACCCATAATCTGATTTATCAAGTTAAAATAGAGTGATTTACCAACACCTCTGACTCTTGATAATAGCATAGGAGTAATTGACATTTTCTCACCAGGCCGCTGAAGCAACCACGACAAAAAGTCTAAACCTAATGTATGGTTATCGGTGCCAGGCTCACCGAATATCCTGGTTATAAGCTTGATAAAGTCATCCCAAATATCTTCATCTAACTCTTCAGCTGAAATATCTGTTTCAGGTGCATTGTACATATTCATGAAACGTGTAGCTTTAGAATCTGAGCCAATAGAAAATACTGCACCAGCACCTGGCTTAAAACCTATACTATCAACTTTATACTCATCGGGTATACGGGGTAACAGAACGTCCATTGGATTAACTAAACGTTCTTTGCCACTCCCTGTTACTACGATCCTAGCATACTTTGCTAGCAGCTCTTTCATGGTGGCGGAGTCATGTGGTCGTCTGGATGTCAGGTAAGGATTCTCTTCTGGAAGACAATAGAAAGGCTTGTTCTTGTAATTGATTATCTGGAAAAATCCACGAGCTAATATGTCTGCAGCAATATCATAAGGATTGTCGGAGTCAACTTCAAAGACTCTTTCTATCATATCGTCGATGTTAACTGAATCGCCTAAATCATCACCTTCACATCTTGCTGCAAGCTGGTCTGCTAATGCTCTTGCAGCTGTTCTGCTTATACCCCGGCTTTTTAAAGCATTGATAAAAAGAAAGAAGCCCTCATTTCGGGCTCCCTTTGGCAAGACATCAGGTAATTCACCGTTCTTAAGCTTCGTCCTGTAATCATCCTCATCTGGCTTAACTACAGTGATACTGTCCAAGTCATTATGCATCGAGGTAGTAGCAGAAATGGACTCCATCAAAGATACTGGTAGCTCTCCCAGATTTAAGTCTGGAGTGCCACGTATTAAGACATACTCACCCTGTGCCCACGTCCCAGCTCTATTTGGGCCTACTACAAAGCCACCATCGCCTCGTATATCTAGGCCTTCATAGCTGATGTCTTGAATCTTAAGGTCACTGACTGATTTGACATGCTTATTTTTATAAGCCTTAGGTCTGCCATAATAAAAGTGAAAACCACCAGACCTGGATTTAACAACTAATGCACATTTAGGTAAGTCAAATTTCTCAAACAATGCTTCAAAGCTTTTAAGCCCTGGCTTGTCATTTTTAACATCGACATCAACTACTACACACCCAGCTCCAAGCACCCCGTACCCAGCTACAGTGCTGCCATACTTTTTTCTGACTGTTTCGTCCCAGTCGTCTATTTCAGATAGATCACTTGTTGCTGCAATGGCTAAGTGTTGCTTATCTTCTTTTACTTTTTTACCTGTCCATCCGAATGGCTTGGTAGTTCCCGTTTTTGAATTTATTAGTGGGAATACCTTAAAGCCATTTTCTGCGAATAACCGAGCATAGGTTTTATACGACATAGTGCTATTTGTCCCGATTAGTCCATAGCCAAAAAGAGGCTGGTTTCGAGTATATATCTATGCAGCAACTAATTCTGTTTTCGATTCTTTCACGGTCAACTAAAGCCACAAAATCTGCTTTTGGAAAGCTAGGAATTGCATGACTAAACTTGTGTGGCTTAAGGAATCTGAAAAGATATTCGTCAGTTAATGCAATAAGATACTTAATTAGAAAGGCGTAATTGCTTGAGCTTTTTAAAACCCAATCATACAAGTCTTGAGAGCCCTTCACAGGGTAAAAAGCTCTTGGAATATTTGACTTAATGTCTTGAGATAGCCTGTCAACTGTAAAAAACTTTGAAGCATCGAAGGCTACACTCTCTGGTTTATTGATCCACAGGTAATAACTTATAGCCATACCTGTGTCCAATATTGATACATTTAGGTGTTGATCACAAAGCTTTTTGCGGCACTCGTTAAAATTATTTGAGAGCAGATATATCATTTAATTATACCCTGAATGACTTACCTATGATATTCACAAACCTTGGGTCTATGCGTTTTGAACACCTTTAATATCATGTCTCTGTTTTTACAGATCCACGTGGCTGGACGTTGTAGACCTCCTGGTAAGGCATATAGCCTTTCTCTATCTGCTGAAAAACTCAATGGCACTACTGCTGGGATTTTTACAGTGCCAATAATCAACCACTCGTTATCATCGCCTTCGTATTTCATGTATTAGCCCTTTGGTGATAACATATCGACCGCTACAATAATGACTATGACAGCCACTGCCCACATTCCAAATGCTACAATCATGCCTGCTGCTATTGCTGTACCAATGATCATTGAAAAGACGCCATGAGCCTTTTTAGCTGGCTTTGTATCAACAAGACCTGTCTCTGGGTTTGCCCCCATAAAAGTGCCCCATGCTTTCACAGCTTTGCTACTTCTAATTCTTTTAAGTTTTTCTGCCTCAGTTTCATTTCTCATTTGTCTTCTCCTATTTTCACATGGACGTCAACACCAAGAATGTTGATTTTGGTATAATTATCTGCATTATACATCATATCTGCTTCTAGGTATTCCAAAATTGTGCTATCTTGTGTATCTAAACGCGATGTTACTGGTTGATTGCCATTAAGTTGGCTTTTAATTAGGGCTTTAATGTTTACTCTTTTTTCTGTCATGGCAGGTTCCACGCAATAATTTAATGTTATTGGAGTATTATAATATAGTTTTTAGCCAATAGTATATCTAATCGCCAGGATTTATGAATTCGGTAGTGTATAAAAATTAGTAGCTGGTATAATATATTAAAAATCAACAGGAGAATAAAGTATGTATGCACAAGCGCTGGTGTTTCTAAGATTTGGATGTTATGTACACAATCCAGATGCTATATTCACTAGACCCTCAGGTCCTATTATTAAGTGGCTCGATGCAATTCAGAACGAAGACAATGAGTGGGGTTACAGATATTTAACATCTGCCGCTACTTCTGTTGTCAGTATCGGAGTGCCTGGCCCTTTGCACCAAGCTCTTAACGAAATGTCTTGTGACTATATTTATACGAATCCACCAACTAATGCTATTAGATCTATAATAGGTGCGCAGAAAAATATACTGCGATTAACAAGGACTAATATCGATACCTTTATACGTATCACTAAGACTACCCCAGCTGAGTTAATCGATGTGTTCGAGAGCTACTTGTCACGTATTGAAGTCAATCCAATGCAACCAGTTGCTCGCGATGAACTTATAGCTATTAAATCTTTAGGCGTTAATTGGATGTTAGCAGCTAGACTACCTCGAATGGAGTCAGGTAGCTTTGAACCAGTTTACATTGTCGATGAACATCACCGTATTAGATGTCTATAACTCGGTGTACATACGACGCGCTCTATATTATAGTGTAAGTAACATTTGAGGAGATTGATATGCTTATTGGAATAATTGGTTTAGCAATGCTTGGCTGCATCATGTACGAAGTATGGTGGGCTATTCCTTTTCTGATTTTCTCTGTAGAAGTTTTTACCGGATTTTCAGGTTCAATGGTCGGGTGGTTCTCGAATATGGGGGATGGAGAATGACTACGTATGTTTAAACACAGTCTTACCAGCAATAAGCTTGTTTAACGTGTTAATAGCTTTGTAAATCAGATATAGTGAATATGTAACTAATAAAAGGAGCAAGATTATGGACTACGATACCTGGAAAACTACGGATTTTGAAGGCGAACGTCAGTATGAGGAAGACGAGGCCTTTGAAGCTCAGCAAAACGAGTTGGCAGATGAATTTCATTATGCTTACTTTAATGGCAACAAACTTGTCAGAGGTGATATTGCTGATCATTTAGAGATTGATGAATCTGAAGGTGAGGCAATGCCAACGGACATTACGGTTGTGTCTGATGCATGTGATGCCTTAGCTCTTAACTATGACACTTTTGATAAAATTGAAAGTGCTTATAGGGACTTCAAACTGTAGGAGTTATGCAATGTATTACGTATATAAAATGGGCGTATACGGTCATGGTGTATTCTGGGTGGGTCAAGACGGCGCATTGGCTATCAAAAAAGCTAGACAAGCTGCGGCAAATGACATCGATGGCTACCATGAATGGGCCGTATACAGACATAAGAATATGAATCTTGGTAAATCAGAAAACCTAATGGGTCCAGGTGAAGATTATCAAGAGCAAATTTTCATAACTTCTAAGAATAATCAAAGATGAAAACTCGACGTTACTCTGATTATGAAGATAATATCATTCGGACATACGCTGGCATTAAGTCTGCTGAAGAAATTGGCCAGATGTTAGCTCGATCAAGGTCTGGCATCCATTATAGAGTAAAGAAGTTAGGTTTGTCTGGACATTTGTATGGCGAGCATCACTGGAATAGTAAAGTCGACAATCTCAAAATGTCTATGATTCATACGTTGTTAGATGCGAACTTTACTGTTACAGAGATACACACTATGTTTGCTGAGCCAATGACTGTTTCAAAGAACTACTTATCGCAGTTATCATGCTGCTCATATAGATTAAGGGGTTAATTATGGCGGGTTTAGTACTTATAAAAAACTCTGTTCACCTAAGTAAAAAAGGTCATGGACTTCCTGCATTATATGCATCGGTGCAAGATGATTTGCAAGGTGCATGCCTAGAGGATATCGCATATCTATCTAGACGTAGTGTTACAACTTTGCGTAACTGGCGTGAAGGTAAGACTATAGCGCCAAGAATTAACACGTTAACCTCTGTGGCCCAAGTCTTAGGTTACAAAATTACCTGGCTCAAATCTTAGCGCCTAAATAAACAAGGACGATGATTTTAAGCGTTTACTTACTAGCTCACTAATATATAATTGCACTTGTTGGTTGATTATATATAACATACGCCCCATAAGGGGTCATTAAATACCTGGAGAATTAACATGGCTAAGTCAAATCAAGCAGTTGAAGAAAACACAGAAGTAGCAGAAGTAGCAGAAGCAGAAGCACCGGTAGCTAAGACTCCGGCAAAGAAAGTCGATATCATCCGTGGCCGTATGCCTGTAGCAATGGTTTACGCAGTTCGCTTCGGTGGTCTAGCTGAAACTGGTACTGAGAAGCAACAACTCTTTGCTACCACAATCGGTAAGATTTACGATATCGAAAAGAACCGTAACTTTGGTTACGTCACTGAAGCTACTCGCTTCACCCAAGAGCAGATCGATGACGCTATCGATTGGATTGGCCATCACCCTGAGTTTAATGAGTGTGGCGCTGAAAAGGTTGAAAAATACCTGAAAGGTCTGACCGTTGCAACTGAAGCTGAAGCCGCTGAATTCGAAGAAGTTCGTAAGGCTTCTCGTGGTCAGAACACCAAGACCAAAGACGGTGAATCAGCAGATGCAGGTGGCGGTAATCGCCGTAAAGGAAAGCGTCGTGAAGCAGATGACGTTCCAAATGAAGTTCCAGCTGAAGAGACTGCAGACCTTGATCAAGCTGATGCGGATGACCTACTTGGTTGATCTATAAACAGTGAGTTGATCTTAAAAACCCCAGCATAAACAGCTGGGGTTTTTTACGTTTAGAACCTTAAGTTTTGATGTGTACACTTTCTCAATAGCTTGATAAGATAACTCTGTAATTACAAATAAGAGGTAATGACATGAAAGCACCGAAAATGGAGTTTATAAATCCTATGATCGCTCTGAACGGCTGTCCAAATAGCCCGTATACTGTATCGTTTACCGTTCAAATAGCTGATCAGAGCGTCCGGAGAACTTACAAAGTATCAGATGACGTAGCCATTAACTTTTCTATAAGACATAATATAGAAATGCCTGATATAGTTGATCCTGAATTACGAGATACTGACTAAACCATTACTAAACTATTAGGCGTTTTAAATGATTGATAGCCAAATCGACTTCGAAGAATTCTGTGTCCGGTATAGAGAAAAATATAATTCTCCAATGTTTCTAACCAAGGATATTAATAACGAATATATAGATTTAGCAGTTCGAATTGCATGGCACGTATGGCAGTCAACAAATGCTCACACTGAGTACGAGACTTCTCTAAATGATGGTTGGTATATCAGTAGAGTCATTGATGGCCAGATATCGAATATTCAAATTCGACCTCCAGAAACAAGAGAAATTGCGGGTATCGATATTATAGATGCGGCCAAAATACCTGGATTGAGACGTAAATTTTTCAAAGCCTTAGTTGAAGAGAAACGTGGTTATAAGGAGAAAGAAATGCGCAAAACGATGAAAACAGATGGGCCGTGGGTAACAAACACACTTAATGAGATGGATGACCGGATTCGTGAGCTCGAGTCTGAGAACAAGTATCTGATTAATGTAAATCGTCAGATTCAAGCTCAAGTTGTACGTTTGACGGACTATGCTGATAAGTTAGTTGACGCTATCACAGATGGAAATATCGCTACTAGTGATGCTCAAGTACTTGACGCAGATGAAAAGTTGTATAATGCACATGAGGATTACTTAATCTATAAAGAAAGGGTGACCTGATAATGCGGATTGAAACTCAAGCCAAAGTGAATGGTATCAGACGAGGTTGTTTTATCTTTCTTGTATGTGTCTTATTATTTGCCTTCTTTGGATCTGAGGCTTGGTCTAGTCCTAAGGTCTCAGTCCATGGCGGCGGATACAGCAAGCACATAATTAAATATTACGTTACAAATGAGAGTCATGATCTTGCGGCCATACAGCTAGACAGCTATGTAGTTGGCCGCTTTAATAACAGTTATGGACGAGAGACATGGTTTTCTGCTTATGAATGGTCTAAGCAATTGGGTACTGACGTCGAGGCATATGTATGGGCGGGCATCACTAGAGGCTATTCTCATTGCATTAATGGTAGTGACTATGACGGCGCTGGTAGTAAGCTCTGCCCTATGATTGCCCCAGGCCTCAGATATACTCGCTGGGCTTTACAGCCATCCTTGATACTTGTTGGGTATGCAGTAGCTCTAGAAGCCAGATACGTGTTCTAAATGTTTAGTGGTTTACTTTAGTACCCGATGTAGTAAGATGGTACTGTAACATCAACTATAAAGAGGGCATAATTATGAAAATTAAAGAGATCATATCACAGCATAGACGTGACTTCGAAGCCATCATGGTCTGTGAACATTGTGGTCATAAAACGCTCAATAAATATGGCTATGATGATGCTAATTATCACAATAACGTTATTCCTAATCTGGCCTGTACACGTTGCGGTAAGAGTGCACCTGTGAATTATCGACCACTTAGCACTAAGTATCCAGAAGGATTTGAAATATGAATGAGCAAATTTGGAAATTCGAGCTGTCTCCAAAAATTACTATTCACATGCCTGAAAATGCTCAAGTATTATCAGCAAAAGATCAAGGCGCTAATATATGTATTTGGGTATTAGTCCGGCCTTTAGCGCCCATAGTACTTCGTAACTTCGAAGTGTATAGAACAGGCCATAGTATCGATATCCCAGAATCATTGAAATTCATTGATACAGTGATGCTAGATGATGGTGGTATCAATGAATTTCATGTCTTTGAGAGGGTTCAATAATGCACAATGACCGAGTTCTTACTAGATTTGTTAGAGCAGAAATTCATCCATCCGGCTCTGAATTGGCTACTTGCTTTTGGGCTATGGGTCCAGAAGATCAGGCGATGTTCTTTAATACCTTGAACCATATTAGTGAAGGCCGTTTAATCTTTCAGCTTCAAACTGTGACGGATTGCGAGGAATTGACCTACGAAGGCCGTTACGCCATGGAGTGTATTGGGGAATATTCAGCTAAGTCTGAGTAATTATCAATTAT
>Ga0306908_1000615_pt1 | contig 12625 bp, 8 predicted proteins | sample AntRauTorcE11899_FD_190430 | JGI IMG/M metagenome (GOLD analysis project Ga0306908, IMG submission 190430) | Saline lake microbial communities from Rauer Islands, Antarctica - Metagenome Torckler E11 #899 (v2) (version 2) | ecosystem: Environmental > Aquatic > Non-marine Saline and Alkaline >... | reverse complement strand
CCCATGTCGAGGATGTTGTCGACGACGCTCAGCATCTCGCCGGGATAGGCACCCACATGCGCGAACTCGGCCAGTGCCCGGTCAGGTGATTTCACGCGAAAGCCCATGCCTTCGCCGTTGAGCCCGCAAAAGGTGCAATGGTGCTTGGCCCCCCACCAGCATCCGCGCGAGGTCTCCATCAGAAGGGTCGCGGGAAGCTCGGGCACGGTGCGGTCGCGCATCGCGAAATAATCCGAGAAATCGGGCATCGGCAGACGGTCCATGGCCTGCACCGGCTGCGCCCTGACGGGATCGGCCCCGCGCGACAGGACGCCCGGGATGCGCGGCGCGGGCCGCCCGGCCGCAAGCGCACCGATCAGCGCGGGAAAGCTTTCGTCCGCCTCGCCCTGACAGACGTGATCGACGAAGGGGAAGGTCTCGAACAGCGCCTTCCCCATGTCGCCCTCCCAGTTCGCGCCGCCGAAGACCAGACGCGGCCGGGGATGGCGCGCCTTCAGCCTTCGGGCCATGGCGAGCGAGGCGAGGTTCTGCACGAAGGTCGAGGTGAACCCGATGACATCGTAGCTGTCCCATGCGTAAAGCGTCTCCAGCCGGTCGAGATAGGCCGGTGTCGCCTCGCGCACCGCGACGATGCGGCGGATGTCGGCCGCCGTCATCTGCCATTCGTCGCGCAGGATGCGGGTGACATAGGCCCAGTCCCGGTCCGGATCGCGGCCATAGAGGGGCAGGGTGAAACACCAGTCACCGGGAAACGCCGTGTAGGGCACCTCGTCGCCGAGCCATTGATAGGTTTCGGGCCCGATCATCTCGACGAGCGGTTCGAAGGCATAGGCGATCCGGCAGTCATGGCCGTCGCGGATGAGTGCGGACTTCAGCAGACTGAGGCCGAGCGCGGGGCGGTCGAGCGCGCCGAACGGCATCGAGACGAGCAGAATTCGCATGACGGCAGTCCTCACACTCGGCGGGGCTCGCGGGCGACGTTTGCGTACGCAGCGGCGGTACGGCATGTACGCGATGTACACACCGGATCGCGACAGGGTCGCACCGCCCGCGCGCGGTTCAGATCTCGTCGGGGTCGATCTGGCCCTTCCTGACCATGTCCTCCAGCGCGTCGAGTTCATTCTCGTCGAGCGCGGCACCCTGCTGTGCGGCCTCGGCCATCTGCGCCTCGGCCGCGTATATGTCGTCTTCGTCCTGGCCGACGACCGGGGGGGCGGGCCGGATCGGGTTGATCGGCCGGATGGGCTGGATCGGCGCGACGGGCTGCACGGGCTGGATCGGTCGGATCGGGCCGCGCGGCTGGATGGGGGTGATCGGCCCGCGCGGCTGGATCGGACCGCGCGGCTGGATCGGCGTGATCGGGCCGCGGATCGGCGTGATCGGGGTGACGATGCGGCAGCGCAGCCGCGCCTGCAGCGTGGCCCGGTGCGCGTCCACAAGCCCGTGGCCGGTGGCGAGATCCGGCCCCGCAGTCGCGCTGATCCCGAAATTCGGGTGGTTGGTCCCGGTCGTGACGTCGCGCGCGGTGTTCTTCAGGATTGTCCGGATTTCCTGAGGTGTCAGCCGGTCGCAGGCCTGCTTGACCAGCGCGACCGCCCCGGCAAGCTGCGGCGCCGCCGCGGATGTGCCCGAGAACGCCGCCCAGCCATCGTCGGGGGCGGTCTCGTCGCGGTTGGGGTGGCTTCCGCCGGCGCTGGAGACATCGATGCTGTCGCCCGGCTCCACCGGCAGCATGATGTTCTTGGCCCCGGGTAGAAGCCCGACGATACCCGACAGATCCGGCACGTTGCGTCCCGAATAGATGTTGGAGGCAAAGCCCGACGCATAATTCGAGGCCATCAGCGCGTTGTTCTCGTCGAGATAGACGCCGCCGGCGGAGATCACGTCGGGGTGCTGACCGGGAAAGCCCCAATGCCCGTTTCCGGCCGAAAAGACCACCACGATGCCCGACGCGACGGCCGCCGCGATCGCATTGGCGAGCGTGATGTTGGCCGCCGACAGGGGGCCGTTCTGGATCGATGACCCCCAGGAGCAGGTGATGATGTCGGGGCCGAGGCCGACCGCCGCGTTGAACGCGCCGACCGAGTTGACGAAGTTGATCTTCACCGGTTTCAGCCGGATATCGGGGGCCACGGCGAAGATGTTGGCGCTTTCGCCGGTGCCGTGGCCGCTTTCATCGGCCTGGGGATTGGACGCGCCCGGGCCGAGGATCGCGGTATCCGAGCGGTAGCCGCGCTCGGTGAAGAACGGGTGCCGGAACCAACCGGAATCGACCATCGCCACGGTCACGCCGCGGCCCGTAAGCTGCGCGCGGTGCGCCCGGTCGGCGTTGCAGGCCAGCGACACCCCGGCGGGCACGTCGAGGTGCCAGTATTCCTTGGTCGGCGCGAACGGGTTCGCGGCCATGAAATAGCGCGGCTCTTCAAGCGCGACGCCTTCAAGCAATCCCTCGAACTCGGTGCCCCGGGTGGAAATCAGCCCGAAGAGCTCGCTATTGGGGCAATCGAGAAATTCTGCATTTTCCTCGACGCCGAATTCCTTGATGACCTTTTGCTGCTTGATCTCGATGGGTGCGCCGAACGCCTTTTCGTATGTCTGGGCCGAACCCGCGATGTTGATCGTCGACTCGGTGATCTGGAGGACGTCGAACCCGGCCGATTTCAGGCGTTGCGCCGCGAGGTTGATCAGGGCTTCCTCGCAGGTGAATGACGCAGCCGTTTCCGCCGTCACCGACTGGCCGAAATCGAACATCGACGTGCCGCCGATGGAATGCGGCGAGGCCGTGGCGTAGATGATCTTGGGAAGCGCGGGACCGTTTCCCTTGGACGAGCCCTTCACGACACCGGGCTTGGCAAATTTTACAGATGATTTTGAAGATTTGGCCATGGCATCATATCCTTTCAAAGAAGGCGTATAATTCGCAATAATGTTGTTATTGTAGCATCAACCTTCCGTTACGTAAAGATGGTTTCACTACGCCGGCAACCCTTTTAGAGAGCAGCGGCCGGGACTGTCCGCAGCCCATGGCCCGGGCGTCATGACCTGACACCGACCGTTTACCGGGGCGGGTGCGGTTGTTCCGGGCCGGCCTGTCAGCCGAGCCGGTCGATGGTCCGGATTTCCGGTGCTGCACCCTCTGCCGCGGGGGCGGGCGTCGGGTCCGCCGGCGCGAGGATCCGCGCGAGCGGCCAGGCGAGGATATCCGTTTCGGCCTCGTGAAGCCGTTCGAGCATCGCGCCGACTGCCGTGGTCTCGGACGCGATCCGCTCGGCAATCTCGACGGGTAGCCCACAGGACCGGTCCGGGATGACGCCGAGCGGCAGCTTCAGGTCGGCGGCGAGATCGAAGACCGTCGTGGTGTGCATGTCGCGCGCCAGCGCCACGCGGCCTTCCTCGGTCTGGGACAGGTATCCCGACCGGTGCAGCGCATCAAAGATCTCGTCGCGCGCTTCCATCGGGACGGCCTCGATCAGTTCCCGCTCGTCCAGCATGCCGCCGCTTTGCGCCTGCCGGTGAAGTTTCGCGAGCAGCGTGACGGCGATGGAAAGCCTGTCGCAGGGGCGCAGATCCGCCGTCACGACAGCCGACCGGCTCAGGAACCAGTCCGGGATGGACGCGGCCACAACCGCGCCGAGGATGATGACCATCCACGATGTGTAGATCCAGATCAGGAACACCGGCATCGCGGCCAGCGCGCCGTAGATCGTCTCGTAGCTCGACCCGGAGGTGAGGAAGGAATTGAACCCCCATGCGAGGATCTCGAACGCGATCGCCGCGAAAGTGGCCCCGATGGCGGCGTGCCAGATCCGGACCCGCCGCGCGGGCACCAGAACAAACAGCGCGGTGAAGCCGATGATGCTGATCGCGAGGCTGATCAGCATGGACACCACCCAGGTGTCGCGGAACGCAGGCGCAAGGTAGGCGTCGCCAAATCCGGACAGGTCGGTGCGGCGGGGCAGGGAGGCCAGGTCCGATGTCAGCGTGATGCTGCCAGCGATGAGAAGCGGACCCAGCGTGAGGATCGCCCAGAAGATGAGAAACCGGACGAAAACCGGGCGCGGGCGTTCGACATGCCAGATGCGGTTGAGCGTGTCCTCGATGGTGTAGAGCAAAAGCACCGCCGTGACCGCCAGTGCGACGATGCCGACGGCCGTCAGGTTGCTGGCGTTGCTCGTGAAGCTTTCCAGATACTCCTCGATCGCCGCGCCCGCTTCGGGAACGACGGCCGAAAGGAAAAGCTCCTGCATCTGATCCTTGACCGCATCGAATGCCGGAAAGCTCGACAGGATCGCGAAGGCGATCACCATGAGCGGGACGATCGCCAGCAGGGTCGAATAGGTGAGCGACGCCGCGGAGGCCGTCATACGTTCGCTGAAGAACCTGCGCACCGCGAAGGTAGCGAAATGCCCGAGACCGGCCAGAAACGGCGTAACCCGACTTTGCCGAAAAGTCGTCAAAAGTTTCGATTTTATTTTCATGAACAAAAGGTAAACCGAATTTTATCGGTGGACAAAAGATAAGCCGATTTTTTTCAGGTCGGGTGCCCGGGCGTGGCGGAATTGTCGAATCCTGCCGGCTTGGCGCGTGTCTCACGCCACAGGGCGCGCGCCGCGTAGATGCGCGGGCGCAGGCGCCGGACCGGTATCCCCGAACCGAAGCGGGGCACGGGGAAATCCGGGTGGCCACCGGTGTCATATCCCCAGAACCAGCCCGCCCAGAAGGTAGAAAAGCCCGGTGATCAGCAGCACGCCCAGCACGTTCAGCACCACCCCGCCCCGGATCATCTGACCGATGGTCACCTTGCCCGTGCCGAAGACAATGGCATTGGGCGGAGTTCCCACCGGCAGCATGAAGGCACAGGTCGCGGCAAAAGCCGCCGGGATCAGGAGCATCAACGGTTCCGCCCCGATGCCGAGCGCGACGCCGCCGAGGACGGGAATGAAGGTCGCCGCGGTCGCGGTGTTCGAGGTGATCTCGGTCAGGAAGAGCACGATCAGCACGACCGACCCGATCAGCAGGATCGGCGGCAGGCTGCCCAGACCGGTGACCTGCGCGCCGAACCAGTCGTCCAGCCCCGACGAGGCCACCCCGCTGGCAAGGCTCAACCCGCCCCCGAACAGCAGCAGCACGCCCCAGGGCAGTCCCTTCTCGGCGTCGCTCCAGGTCAGGACCATCTCGCCGCGCCCGCGCCCCGGCAGCAGGAACAGCATGAGCCCGGCGGAAATGGCGATGGCGGTATCGTTCAGGCCGTCGAGAAATCCAAGGCCCGGGATGTTCGCCAGAAGCCCCGGGACGATCCACAGGAAGGCCGCGCCGACGAACACGGCGGCGACCATCTTTTCGGCCTGGCTCATCGGCCCAAGCTCGTCGATCTGGCCGCGGATCATCTCGCGCCCGCCCGGGATGGCGTCCAACTTGAACCGGTAGAGCACGTTCACCATCAACAGCCACCCGAGGACGATGAAGATCGCGGCCAGGGGCAGGCCCAGCATCATCCATTGGAGAAACCCGATGGGCCGTCCCAGCTCGTCGGCGGCATAGCCCGCCACGATGGCGTTGGGGGGCGAGCCCAGAAGCGTGCCCAGACCGCCCATCGACGCCGACCACGCGATGGCAAGGACAAGGCAGATCCCGAACATCCTGACGTTGGGATCGTCCACCACGTCGGAAATGGTCCCCTCCTTCAGGCTTTCTTGCATCTCGGCACCGGTCTGTGCGCCGGCGCTGCGCTCGACCACCAGGGCCAGGACCGACAGGCCGATCGGCAGCATCATCAGCGTGGTGGCGGTGTTGGACACCCACATCGACAGAAAGCCCGTGGCGATCATCATCCCCAGTACGATCCGCTTGGGGGACACGCCCACCCGGTCCAGCACCAGAAGGGCGATGCGGCGGTGCAGATCCCATTTCTCCATCGCGATGGCGATCAGAAATCCGCCGATGAACAGGAACACCAACGAGCTGGCATAGGGGGCCGTGGCCTCGCTCACCGTTGTCGCGGTCAGCGCGGGCAAAAGCACGATGGGCAAAAGCGACGTGGCCGGCAAGGGCACCGCCTCGGTCATCCACCAGACTGCCATCAGCGTCGCGACCGCGGCAACCGCGCGCGCGTCCCCGCTCAGATCCCCGGCCGCGCCGAGCAGGATCCATACCAGCAGCGCCAGGCACAGCCCGAGCGCGCGAAGTGCCCATGTCATCTTGCCGGACGTCCGCTGACCTTCCTCGGTTTCGCCCAGTCCCTGCTTGTCGAGTTGATCGTTCATGCGCGGTCCTCTCCTCGTCACCAGAGACCTGGCAGCCGTCGCCAACAGCCGGACAGGTCTCATGGAAACGGGTTTCGATCTGTCGTGCGACGCAGCCGATTATGCGTTGCCCCCCACCGTGCCGCAACGAAAAACCCGATGTCAACGCATATGCTCGCCCGACTGGTCCTGCGGTTCAGCTCATCTGCGGATAGAGGTGTGCGAGTTTCACGCGCGCGTTCTCGGTTGAGAAGCGCCATTTGACGTCCGTGCCGCCTTGGTCGCGGGGTGGTTCCCATGCCCTGGTCTGCCCTTCGAGCTTTCAGCGATCGGGGATGCGCCGGCCTAGGCACTGGCGTTGCGAGGGTGGTCTGGGCTTCAACCGGTCGTGTGTCAGGCCTCATGATGTGGCTTGTCTGACGCCACGGGCCGGTATGCTGTTCGCAAGACAAGGATCACATCGGTTCAGAGAGCGATGACGCCCGAGCACCGGGACTGGGTTTTCATCCGGGATCATGCCTCTTCAAATTTCTACCAGCTTTGCGAGACGATCCCTGTCCGGGGATCGACGTTGTTACACCATGCGTCCCGGGAGCTGTCGCTGTCACTCCTCCCCGTCGATTGCGGTATCTTTTCCGTCGAGAAGTCTCTTCATCGCCATGCGCAGGGTGCCGGCGCTTTCGAGCAAGTCGCGATGACGTTCAAGAGGCGGATCGGAGCTGGTCTGCGCCTGTTGTTCCATGTTCTGCAGGGTCTCCGCGGTTTGCCGCAGTAAAGGGTCATTCGCCCTGGCCATCTGGTCGAGATCTTCCGCGAACCAGGCGGCCTCCATGGCTTTTTCGGTCTGATCGCTGGCGGTGTACAGGATCCGGGCCGCCGTGTGGTCGCCCGAGAGACTTCGTGCTTTTGCCCGGAGAATATTGGCCTCCGCTCCGTCCAGGCCCAGAAGCTCGACCTCGGCCTGCCGGGGACGATCCTGCACCAAGGCGATTTCGGCGCGCGTCAACTTTGACATCCGCCCGGACCGGCCCGGCAGGTCGGCGGCCACGAATGTGCGGGCCTGCTCGGCAAGGCCGGAGCCAAGAAGCCGCGTCGCGATATCGACGCCCAGGGCAGCCGGTACCACGGCGGGCGCGATCAGGCGATCGCTCAGCGCGTGGCGCAGGAACGTCACGTCATCTGCATTGCGTGTCATTTGCTGCATGAGCGCCGTCGCGATTCCTTCGGTTCCTGTCGCGTCGAGATCCGACCGCAGCCTGTCAAATTCCGAGACCGCCTTTGCAAAGGCGCCTGACGCGCCGAGGGCGGCGAGATATGTCGTGGTCATCCGCCGTCCAAGATCGGTGCCCCGGTTCTCATAGGCATATGCGCCCGCAAGCTCTGCATTGTCGAGCGGCACGGGAGCGCCCTTCGCCAGCAAACCGTCGATCAACTGGACAAGCGCCTCGGCGGCGGCGACGGAATTGCTGGTAACGGCGGCGTCGAGTTCCGTGCGGGCCGTGTCGTGATCGTCATCGACGCCGGCAAGGTCTGCGCGCGCAAGCGCCAGATCCGAGTTCCCCGGCGTACCGGTGCGCTCTGTCATGCGAAGAATGTTCTGGGCGGTCCCTCGATGCCGCGCCTCTATCAGCCGGCGCGCGAGTTCGGGGCCGAATGTATCGCGCAAGGGCACGGGAAGGGCTGCGAAACTGCGCAAGAGCGCCTTATGATCGAAAACCGTTTCCCGCGGCACCGTCGGCATTGCCAGCAGGGCCCAGAGCACCGCGGGTTCCCCGCACCCGGCTGTGGTCGCAAGACGTGCCCCGGCAGGCGCGTGCCCCCGATCCATGATCTGGGCCATTTCGCGAAGAAGGGCGTCCTTGTCGGATCTTTCTGCCCGCAGGTCCAGGATATGGCGCGCTTCTGCGCCGAACCCGAAATACAGGTACGTCCGGGCCAGATCGAGGGCGATCTCCTTGTCCGGGCGATCGAACTCGCCAAGAAGCTGGCGGTTGAGGTCCCCGATCTCCTGATGGAACGAGCCAGTGCCGCCCCAGGACGGCAAATCGAGCCATGCCATGGGCATGCAGGTGTCTTGTGTGTCGATAAGCGTCGATTCCGCACGGATCGACGTGATCGCACGATCGATACTGCTTTGGGCGCGCAGGTTCAGATGCGCGTTATCATCCATGCGAGGGTCTTCCGGCGCGACGGGCGCCTCGTTTCGCGGGGCTTCGGTATCTCTGGTCTCCGGGGCGGGCGTATCGCTTGCGGCCATGTGCACGGGATCGGGGAGCGGCTTGCGTGTTGGTGTCAAAAGACCCTGGCTTGCGGCACGGCCAAGCTCTCTGAGCAGCGTTGCCCGCATGTCTGAAAGATCGAGGGTTTCGTCATCGGACACCGCTACCGGATCCTCGGTGACGTCGGTGTCACCAAGGTGAGGCAAGCTGGCGTCCAGGCTTCGCGCCAGTTGGGCCGTGGCTGAGGAGAATGGTTTCATCCCGCTCGAAGGATCCTCGCCTTGGGACACGTCCGATGATCGCCTTTGCGCCATCAGGCTGGACGGGAACGCTTCGGCAATGTCGAGCACGAGCATCCTGTCGGTATGCCAGAACGCCTGCACGCCACACTCGCAGGCAAAGTCCAGGTGAATCTGTCCGCGCGCCGCTTTTATCGCGCGCAGTCTGTTGCGGCCGATCCGGTCGAACACCTGCGTGATGTCGAAATCCAGCTCTGCTTGCGGAAAGATGATCAGGGCTCCGTCGGGGCGCGGATCCATCCGCCAGACGGCCCTCGACGGCATGTCGAGGGCAAGACGCGTGAATGTTCCGTGGTCTCCGGATCGGACGACGACCGTCTGCGCCGACGCCGCACCCGCAAGGCAGAGGAGAACGAATAACAGGACACGCATCGTCATGCCGCGCCCTGTTTCACTCTTTTCAGAGCCTGTTCGAGATCGGTGAAGCTGGGGCGGTTGTGCAGGGGGGCATTCTGACGCCCGACCTCTATGCAGATATTGGCGGCGTGATTGTGCAGGTTCGCGATCAGGACCTCGCGGATAAGCCGGTAGAAATGGGCATCCTCCTCGACGACATCGCGCACCTTGACCGAAAACGGGCCGACAAAACCGTAGGCCAGAAAGACCCCCAGAAACGTGCCGACAAGGGCCCCCCCGATCATCTTCCCGAGTATTTCAGGGGGTTGATCGATCGAGGCCATGGTCTTGATCACACCCAGCACGGCGGCGACGATTCCAAGGGCCGGCAATCCGTCGGCGACGGTCTGTAGCGCGTGGCTTGATTGCAGGGCATGACGCTCGCTGACTTCCATGCGCTTTTCGAGAACCTCCTCGACCTGATGGGGATCGTCATAGTTCATCATGGCCGAACGCAAGGTGTCGCCGATCAACGCGACCGCCTCCGGATCCGCAAGGATACGCGGATACTTCGCGAATATTGAGGAGCTGTCGGGCTGTTCGATATGCGCTTCGATCGCCACAGGGTTCTGACGGCTGAGACGAATCAGTGTGAACAGCAGGCACAGAAGATCGCGGTAATCGTCGGGCTTCCATTTCGGACCCTTGAACACCTTCGCGATGTCCCTGAGCGTCGTCTTGATGGCGGACTGGCCATTGGCGATGAGGAACGCGCCGGCGGCAGCGCCGCCGATAATCATCATTTCGAACGGCAGCGCCGCGAAAATGATGTCGAGCTTGCCCCCGGCGGCCAGATAGCCCCCGAAAACCATGACAAAAATCAAGAGGATTCCAAAGGCACCGAGCATTGTCTTCTCCGCTGATCTGCTTTTTTTGCCATGCTGGCATCTTGGTATTAAGAAAACCTGAGCACGCTCTTGTCATTCGGTCGGGACATCGGCGTTTCGACCGGCCAGAACGACGCTGAACCTGTGCGCCGCTTGCGGGCTCAGCCCGGCCATGATGGCGGCGGCGGCTTCCGGGCGCATGCGCGCGAGAAACCCGGTGGCAAAGCTGGGATCCATCTGCTCGAAAAGCGCCGCGGCCTGTTTGGGCTTCATGCGCTCGTAAACCTGCGTCAGGCGGCTCAGGTCCTCTTCGGCCGCGCTTTCGGCGATGCTCAGTGTCTGCCGCAGCTCGGTCTCGGCTTCTTCGAGCGCGGCAAGCTTCTGCGTGACTTCGCGGTCGGTGATGCGAAGCGCCTGCAGCCGGTCCTGCAAGGCGGCCTCGCTGCGATCGAGCTGGCTCGCGCGGTCCTGCAGGGCGTTGTGCAGCATCTGCAGGTCCTGTGGTGTCTCGCAGCTTTGGGCGGTGTCCGGCGCGGTCGACCCGGCCACGGCCTCTGCAGACGCCAGCGCCACCGCCTGTCCGACGCCGTCGCCGAGACGCACGAAAGCCGAGGCGAGAAGCAGGGTCGCGATCATGACGAGCGCGCCGCGCATGCGTCTGCGCGGGCGGCGAGTGCGCTTGCGGACGATAGTCATGACCGCCCTCCGGTCGCCTCACGCGGATGTCGCTGGAAGACCGGCCCGTCGGATCGGGCCTGCGCGGCCCCGCCAGTGCCCGCTGGCGCGCCTTCCTCGTCGGGCAGATCATGCATCGAGGCGACGAGCAGTTCGAGCCGCTTGGCCACGTGTTCGGCGCGATCGGTCAGCCCGTCGAGGGAGTCCATTGAACCGGCGGCTGTTGTCTGGGCGTCGCGCAGGGTCCGGGTCAGATCGTCGACCTGGGCCGACAGCACGGCCACGGCACCGCCGACACCGGTCTCCAGATCGTTGAAACGGCTGAGCCGACGGGCGAGCACGTGGCAGTAAAATCCCGCGCCGAGCGCACCGGCAACCAGCAAGATATCGGCAATGAGTTCCATCATTCCCCCTTTCAGTTCAAGACGAATTCCATGATCAGCAAGTCGTTGATCCCGTCGCGTCCGGTCACGATCTGCACGCGGCGCAGCATTTGTGCCCGCAGACGCAGCAGCGCGGTCCTGTCCTCGAGATCCGAAACGCTGAGCGCGCGCAGATAGGTGTTGAGGACGTCCACGATGCGCGGCATCAGGCGACCGATTTCCGATGCCTGGGCGCGCTGCACCTCGAGCTCGGCCCGGAATCGCAGATGTCGTGTCTGCCCCTCGCCTGCCAGGGATATGACAAGCGGCTCGATCGGGACGAAGGCCACATCCGCGAAATCTGCATGCGGCGCGCCATCCGCATTGGCGGCAGCGCCCTGCGCGGTATCTTCCGCGACAAAGACAGGCAGAAGGCCGGTAAAGGCGGCGTAAAAGCCGCCGCCCCCCCCGATCAGGGCCAGCACCAGACCGATGATCAGTGGTGCCGTCTTGCGTTTCGGTCCGGTCCCTGCGGTCTGGTCCGTTTCTTCAGTTTGCGCCATGGCGTGTTTCCCGACTTGCGACACGGCCAATATGACCGACAGAAACTAACCGATTATTAAGCCTGATCGGCGAAAGATGACCAAAGCGACCGGCAGAACGCCGCAGATCAGGAGGCAAAGAATTGCAGCAGATCGTGACCCTCTGGCACTCTCTCGACATGCGCCGCCGCGTGATTGTCGGGGTGGCGACACTGGCCATGTTCCTCGCGGTGCTGGCGCTTGCGCGCATGGCATCCGAACCCAACATGACGCTCTTATATGCCGGCCTCGAAGGCGGCGCGGCCGGCGAGGTCGTCGATGCGCTCGAACAGCGCGGCGTGGCCCATGAGGTGCGCGGCACCTCGATCTTCGTTGATTCGGCAGAGCGCGACAGCCTGCGCATGAGCCTTGCGGGCGAGGGGTTGCCCGCCTCGACCACCAAGGGGTACGAGTTGCTCGACGGGATGTCGGGCTTCGGTACCACGTCGCAGATGTTCGACGCCGCGTATTGGCGCGCGAAAGAGGGGGAACTGGCGCGCACCATCGTCGCACACCCCGCGATCACCAGCGCGCGGGTGCATCTGGCCTCGACAGGCTCGAACCCGTTTCAGCGCGACATCCGCCAGTCCGCCTCGGTCTCGATCACCACGCAAGCCCGCGGAATCAGTCCGAAACACGGCCGTTCCCTGCGGTTTCTGGTGGCCTCCGCGGTGGCCGGTCTCACGCCCGAGGACGTCTCCGTCATAGATGCCGAAGGCGGGTTGATCGGATCGGCGGAAGAGGCGCCCGAAAACGCACCCGACACACGCACCGAAGCGCTGCGCGAGCGCGCGCAACGCATGCTCGAGGCGCGTGTCGGCCCCGGCAATGCCGTGGTCGAGGTGGCGCTGGATACCGAAACCCGCACCGAGGCGATTCGCGAGCGGCGCTTCGATCCCGACAGCCGTGTCGCGATCAGCACCGATACCGAGGAAACCACGAGCACGTCTTCGGATGCGGGCGGCGGTGTCACCGTGGCCTCGAATGTTCCGGACGGCGATGCGGGGGCTGAGAACACATCGCA
>Ga0306908_1000613_pt1 | contig 12634 bp, 14 predicted proteins | sample AntRauTorcE11899_FD_190430 | JGI IMG/M metagenome (GOLD analysis project Ga0306908, IMG submission 190430) | Saline lake microbial communities from Rauer Islands, Antarctica - Metagenome Torckler E11 #899 (v2) (version 2) | ecosystem: Environmental > Aquatic > Non-marine Saline and Alkaline >... | reverse complement strand
ATTCAGGGGTGTTCACTCACTAACCAAGATTCCGAAAATAGTTTGAACGAATCTTCCAATCTTGGTTAGTCACATCCAACCGCGAAAAGGAGTCTCTGACCGCCCACTACCGCACGGCGTAGTGGCCGTCGCGCCGGACCAACTCCGCCCGCCGCAGCCGACGCGCCAGGTGCGGCCGCCAAACCGACGCTGGGAGTTCGTCGTCGAGCGTCGATTCTAAGGCCTCGGCGTCGATCAACTGCCGACCGCGGAACTCCCGGTCAGTCACTAATCGTGCCTGTTCGGAGAGCTTTCGCCGCGTTTCGTCGATCTCGACGATCCCGAACTCGAAGAGGTCCTGAGCAAACCGTCGTTCGACGTGGGTGTCGGCCTCGCCGTCGGTGAACAGCTCCCGTGAGACAGCACAAATCGAATCCACTAGGGCGTCGGGGTCCTCGTGGGCGACAGGGATCGTATTCACCTCGGCGTAGTACCGCGGCTCACCGTCGGCCGTTTCGAGAGTGTAGGCGTGGATAATCACCCGGCTGGCCGCAAACGACGGTCGCTCGTAGAGGTACGCCTGGCGTCGAGCCCGCGAGGCCACCGCGACGGCCAGCCGAACGATAAGCCCGGCCAGCAGACCAACAACGACTGCCAGCGCCGTCGGAGCCTGGAACGACACCGCCAACAGCCCGACGACGATGGCCGTCCCCACCGGGAACCCACGGGCCAACAGCGCCACACGAATCGCCCGGCGGGAGGTCGTCTCCTCGATACCAGCGCGGATCTCGGGCCACGACGCACGGGCTTTGAGGGCGACCGCGGCGACCCCACCGACGACGGCCATCCCGACCACCAATTGCACCGTGTCCGACCCGGCGACAAACGCCTCGGCCAACGCCAGCAGGCGGCCACTGGCGAGTACGTAGACCGCGTAGATCGGGATGAACGGCACCAGCACCGACGCCACCGCCAGCGACAGCCGCCGGACGACGACGTAGGCCTGGATCGTGGGGCGATGGCCCTCAACGATGGCCGCTAGCTCACGGAGCCGGTGACGGGCTGTGAGCGTCGCCTGATAGCCGAGCCGGCCAGCGACGACCAGCGCCGCCAGCAGGCCCACCACACCGCCGACAGCCGACAGCCCGACTGCGCCGAAGGCTGCCGCCGGAACAGCGCCTGCGAGCCACACGACTACGACTGCGCCGCCAACGCGCAACGCCAGCGAGCGGCGGTCGATACTGTCGGCATCGACGGCCGCTGGAACCCGGCGCTCCAGGAGGCCAACAGTGACGGCCAACATCACCAGCACAGCCGCCGAGATCCAGGGCTGGTAGAACAGCCACTCGGCGAGGCGGAGGCTGTAGGCAAACGACAGCGCCCACACCACCTCGGCATAGGGGAACGTCCCGAGTGCCGACAGTGCCGTCTCGCCGAACCACGCGACCGACGACTGGACCGCCTCGACGACAGCCGGAAGCGAGAGGTCGCCGTCGCCCAGGGCGAACAGTCGGCGGTAAGTGTCGATCGAGACCGTCGCCAGCGCGCCGACAGCCACCAACGCGAATGCTTCCTCGGCGAAGACCACCGACAAGCGTGGGAACCGGTCGGTCCTCGACGACAGCACCCCGCGGAGTTCCCGGCGGGCGGCGGCGAGTCCGGCCCGGATCGTAGGTACCGGCTCGTTGTCGGTCGTCGCCTCGCCGTCGAAGAGCCCGCGGAGTGCCTGCCGTGTGGCCGCCGAATCGAGGGCGTCGAGTCCGGCAATCCGGTAGGTCTCGGGGTTTTGAGACTCGCGTTGACCCAACAGATGGCGTTTCTGGCGGACCTGATCGTCGGAGAGATCCTCGAAGGCCGCCCGGTAGTAGACGGCGAGCGTGGCGACCGCCAGCGCCGCCACCACGACCAGCGCGATTAGCGTTTGGTAGAGTTCGACATCGACTGTGGGTGCGGCCGATTGGGCAAGCGGCCCGATCATGAATATTTGCCCGCCTCCACGTCATCGACGTACTGTTTGGTCTCCTCGATCGGGTCGTGGTCGATGAGTTCGCGTTCGACCGCATCGCCGACGAAATCTAGGATTGGCACTTCGAAGAGGTCCCGTTCGACCAACGCCAGATGGAGGAACTGATTCATCACGTAGCGTGTCTCATCGACACGGCCGTCGTCGTCGGTGAAGTCGTGTTGCCGCACCGAATCGACGAACTCCCGGATGTATTGGCCGTAGACTCCAGGGTCGTCGAAGTCCATATGCGAGACGTTGACCTCTTCCATCAGTTCCTCGAAATCCAGCGCCGACAGGTCACTCGCCATGCGGTCGCTGTCGAGTGTGGTGGCAGGGAGGTCGAAGTGTTGGAGCGTGTCATCGTTCCAGTCGATGGCTTCGACCAGCTCGTCGCTTGGGTCCGACAAGTCGTCGGTCTCGGCGTCGGGGGCAACCGACTCGGCGGCAACCAGTTCGACAGAGTCGATCGGCGGGTCGGCTGTGGCTGTCGCCCCACCGTCGGTACGGGCGGTGTCCCGTTCGATCCGGGCGACGTAGCCGGAGTGGCCCATCGCCAACAGGCGGTCTCGGACCAACGATTTGGGCCGGAGGATCGACAACAGGCGTTTGGTCCCGGCCAGTGGGTTCGGGCCCAGCGACTCGCGGAACGCCCGCGCGGTCGTATCATCGAAGCCAGGGATATCCTGCCAGTCGTTGTTTTCGAGTACCTGTTTCTTTTTGCGGAGTTCGAGTTCGGTGAGCTCCTCATCGAGTTGGCCGCGATCGGCGAGCGTCGATTCGGTGCGGTTCTTGTAGCGCATCAGCTCTCGCATCGAGAACACGAAGATGACCGCGAACATGAGCAAGACCAGTCGGCCACCCCACGTCGAGACCATCAAGATTAGCGTACTAGAGAAGCCGCCCGACAGCGCCGACAGCGGATTCTGTTGGAGTTCGAGCAGCGACAGCGCGAGTTCACGGTACTCGACGAGGTCGGCGTCATCGCCGCCGATCTCCCGGACGCCCGAGGCAAAGGCACTCCAGTTTTGGGCGTCGGCTTCCTGTTCGTCGAGCGTCCCCGCCGGGACGTGTTCGTACTCGGTGGTCTCGCTGATTTGGATGGTCGTCTCGTAGCGACGTTCCTCGGTGGTTTCGGTGCCGTTGCTGAGTACGTCCTCCTGGACGATCCAGTAGAGTTCGAACGTGCCTTCCTCGCCTTCGGAGTCGAACTCGTAGACGCCATAGGTGGAATCTTCGGTCAGTCGGCCCGCAGAGGTATCAACACCGTAGCGGAGTACGTCTTCCCGATCGAAGTTCTGGGGGATGATCGTCACCTCCTGGTAGTTGGCTTCATACCCGCCGCTGCGGCTGGCGACTTGGCCAGAAACGTACTCCGGTTGTTCGACCTGTAAGGTCGCCTCAATGCCGGTGTCGTCGGTGGCGTTTGTATCACTCTGGGCGACTGCGAGACCAGGGGCGGCCGCCATCGCTGCGAGGGCAACGACGAACACCGCCGCGAGAAGTGTGTATCGACGCATTAGTTGGCCTCCAGGGTCTGGCCGTTGCTGCTCGGGCCGCTGGGGGTTGTTTGTGAGCCGCTTCGTCGGCTACGGTCGCGTCCGGCCTCCCGCGTCCGTTCGATGATCTTGAGCGTGTCTTCCCGGCCGCGTTCCTCGGCGTCTTTGACCTTGCTACGGAGGTCGTCGCGTTGCTGTTTGATGAGTTCGACCTGTTCGGAGAGTTCTTTGTTCTGCTCGACGACCTGTTCGACCTTCTTGCCGAGGGATTTGTAGGCGTCTTCGTCGGCGAGATCCGGCGGCGCGGTGTACAGATCCGAGTGCCTGCCGTAGCCGTCGATCCGAAGGCCGCTGGTCAGACACACCGCCACGTCGCCCAATGCTTTGTCGACGACGGCGTACATCGAGTCTTCGAGGCGGATCTTCACCGGGTCGTCGGGGTCCCGACCCTGCTTGGCGAAGTCCTCGGCGAAGTCATCCGAGAGATCCGCGAGGGTGAGCCGTCGGCCGCGCATCCCCCACCAATCGAAGCCTTTGATCGGGACAAACAGGTGATTCCCGTCGGCGTCGGTTTTGAGAATCCCGTCGTAGGATTTGGCGGCATCGCCGATCTTGAGTGTGAGTTCGTCCAACTCGGCGATTTTTCGGCGTTGCCACGCTGCCGCCAGTATCCACGTCGTCGGGAGTGCGACCAACCACTTGATCGCCTCTCGAACGATTTGGTTCCCGTAGAGTTGTGGAATGTATGTTCGACTCCACCCACCGACGATCAACAGGGCGATGAAGCCGATGAAGCCGAAGGCGATGGCCGTCTGTTTCCGCGAGCGGAGTCGCTCGCCCCAGCTCGGCTTTGTCTGGTCGCGCCACTCTTTGGGCGAGACATACTCGTCGAGGTCGGTTTTGTCTTCGTTGCGGTACCGCCGTGGGTTCGCCGCGAGATCGTAGAGGTTCTTGATTCGGGCGTAGCTGCCGCTAATGAGTCCCATCGGTGTCCTCTTGTGGTTCGATCGTGTATTCGCGGTCGTCGTCCTCGGGGACGAACAGGATGCCGTAGTCTACGGCCTGGGCTCGGGCCTTTTCGCCTTGGGCGAGCGGGCAGTGTGGGTCGCCGAGGAGTTTGTCATTGAGATAGGTCTGTGCGCCGTTGCCGTTCGGAGTGAGCGGTACCAGTAGCTCACGAGCGTCGGTAGTTTGGTACATAATTTCTGGTGGGAGACTATCGAATCTCTATACGTGTCGATGAAAAAATATATTCAGCCGGGCGGTGGCCGGTCAGTGGGTTTCTGGCGATTCATATAATTTTTCCGGGAAATTTTTGGGGCCGAAGCCGATCGGCTTCGGCAGGTGGGTCTTCTGTGTGCTCGATGAATTTCTTTAGTTTATTTATTGTTCGCGTCGGGCGCAGAACGCGCGCGTATAATAGAGGTAGAAGTAAGCCAATGTTTTGCGGTTGCGTACCTGCAAAACCGCCTGCGGGCGGTATGATGCGGCCTGCACGCCACTTGCATACAGGGTGCATCTGGGTGCTACTCCGATCGGATCGGCTCAGCACTACTTTCGACGTCGACATGGGCATTCTCATAGACTTCAGCGCCGAGGGTCGTCCACTGCAAGCCAATATATGCCCGCTCGCCGTCCCGATATGCGATTTCGAGATCGTCGTCGGGGGCGTGTTTATTGAACCGATTGCCGAACTTCGTTTTGGTCGCTTGATCAAATGTCCACCTGTCGAGCCCATGTTTGTGCCTGAACTCGTTGAACGCATCGTACACGTCGGTTTTGTGTAGATGTTGGCCTGTTGAGGCCGTTGTGATACACTTTTGAAGGAAGGCTTTGACCGGCTGGCCTTCGACGTTTGCCTCGGTGTTCGATTCGGGCGACTCGGCGTCAATTTGGAGTTCTGGCGGCACACGGTCGTCCCATCGGACGCCTTCAACGTCGACTGGCCGCCGTAGCTCCTCATGGTCGAGATACTTACAGCGAGCGCGCCAGCCATTCAGGTCCGGCGTTGATCCAACGCTGTCACCCGGCGAGATCCGATGATGGTGGGACGGTGGAGCGAATTTGACGGGCGAGACGAACTCGATTTCCCGTTCTTCGATGGCGGGTTGGACTTGGCCGACGATCCCGGCCTCGCCTGCCTTCGCGCTCATCGTATTCCAGAACTGATCGTACTTCGAGTTGGTCGTCCAGGAGAAAATGTCTTTCAGCGTCTCTTTGTTCGTGCTGTAGATTACATACCGGTTGAACATCTCTCTGACTGGCTTCAGGAGGTCCGACGGCTGTTGGGTGTCTGCGAGGAGATGAATCCCGCTGTGGCGATTCTCGCGGAAAATCTCGGCGAGTCGCTTCCCGATCGACTCCTGGAGGGCGGCGACGACAGGGAACGGCGACTGCCGCTGTTTGTGCGGCGTGACTTTCCAGAGTTCGCGCATCAACAGCGTCGTCTGTGGAATCTCGTGCATTTGTTTCCGCTTGCGGACGATCTCGTCTACGACGTAGGCAAACGAGATCAACTGTGCCATGTCGTTGGGGCATTTCACCTGCGAGAAAATCGTGATCGTCTCGGTATCGGTGAAAATCCCCCGCCAGTCGATACAGTGTTCGTGGTCGGCTGTCCGAATCAGCCCCACGTCCTGGAGCGAGTGGAGAATATTCACCGCGGTCGCGCGGTCTTTGTCCGACAGCTCCTCGCGGGATTGGATCTCGTCGGCCAGCGATTTGAGCGGCCAGTCGCTTTCGTTCCGATCGACGGCTTCGTAGGCCGACCGGATGGTCTCTTCTTGCCCGTCGCTCAGTCGTTCGGAAACGAACGACACCATGAGGTTCTGCGGGAGCGACGACGCGGGGACGACGAAGGGTTTGACGGTGAACGCCTCGGCGTCGGTGTCGTAGGGGAGCCGCTCTTTCGAAAACCCAGGCGTCAGTGGATGGAGGATTTCGACCTGCGGTTGTTCGAGGTCCTCTGACTCGGTGAAATCGACTGGCATCCCCATTTCCTCGCGGATATCTCGCAGCGGGGCTTGCTGTTGGGGGATATCGTAGAACCAGTTTTCACCATCCCGCAGCCCCACCAGGTCGATGAGCTTGAACTCGTCGCCGCCCTCCTGGAACTGTGCCTGATAGTAGTCTTCGGCTTCGATCTCGACGCCCGTTGATTTGCCCATCCCGGTGCCGCCCAAGAACAGTGTCTTGAGTGCCCCGGCTTGGGTCGTCACCGACGTTACGGGGTCGCCCATGTCCATGTCCCATTTCTGGAGGTGTTCGCCCGTCTTGCCGGTAAAACCGACAACATCGACTCTCGATTTGAGTTCCTTCGGGGTGATCGAGTGATACGCCGAGACTGATTCCATCGACTCGACCGACCGCCGGATCACCTCGTGGGCGGGCTGGTTGCCGGGAGCGTGGTCAACCGTATCCAGGAGTCGCCGACTGCCGCCGGTCGCCGGTTCGGAAGCGGCGTCGATGAACGTCTCGGGAGCGTTCATGAAGGCCCGGAGTTCCGACCAGTGCCACGTCAGCCCTTCGTCGGCCATCTCGCCGTAGTAGGTGACAGCCGGGTTGGTGTAGTCCAACTGTTCGAAGGCATGCACGATCTCGTTGTGAAGTATCCAGCCAGCCTCCGTGTAGTCGCCGCGTTCGAGGGCTTTGTTCGCTCGCTCGATGCCGTTGTGGAATCGCGCCTTGTAGCGGTCGCGGTCTTCCTTTTGGGTGCGGTCACGGACGTACTCGCCAAACTGTTTGCTGGTGGTGTCTTGTGGTTCTGAACTCACGGTGTGGCCTCCGCTGTGGTGTCGGCTGGATCGGTGTCAGTGCTGGTGTCGTCGGCCGCGTCGTCCTCGCGGTCGGCGGGCAGCTCGTTGGCTTTCAGCAGCGACAGCGCCTCGGTGAGCGTCTGAATCACCTGCCCGGCGTCTTCGACCCACTGTTCGCGGGCCTCGTCGAGAACCCGGCCGTCGCCGTCGTGTTCAAGCATGAAATCCCGAATGCCGTCGTCTGTAGACTCGCCGAGGAACACATCGGGCGGGAGTTTGCCTCGCTTGAGATTACAGTAGGGGTTGGCACACGAACACAGCGGCTCGGTGCGGTCGCCCTCGCGGAACTCCCGGCGAGCCTGCTTGATATGCCGGACCAGAAACCGCTCGTAGGAGCCGTCCATCGTAAACCGCGTCTGTTCGGTGCGGACGGTTTTGATCTTCGCGTCGGCGGCATCGACGACCGGCGGATCGGCCGTCTGCTTGAAGTCCATGATCGCCTCCGACAGCGTATCCATCTGTTTTCTGAGTTGTTGCATCAAGCCACCCCGAACGGATCTTCGATAACCAGTGTGAGCGTGGCAGCGACGATGATGAAGCCCCCGGCAATGATGAGCGTCGGACTGCCGGTGCCCAACAGCACAAACGCCATCAGGATCGAAAACACGCCCCACACGGCCTGTCGGGCGGTCGTAAACCAGTTGAACCACCGGCTTACGACATCCGGGAACAGGTAGTACGCGAGCAATGCGAGGCCGATGAACGCGAATGCGAACAGGATTGTTGTTGCCATTGTCGATTACCTCCAACTGCCGTGTTTCAGCACCTTGTCAATACGATAGCCCACGAGATAGACCAGATACGCCACGACCACCAGGAACAGGCCGCCTGCGACGACCGTCCCCAGCGTCGAGGCGTAGACGATGATTACGAGGAACAGTACCACCGCCAGGAGGGCGATGAGCCCTCGGAATGATGTTGGGAGATTCATGTTAGCCTCCGAGAATACCGGCGAAGTCCGACCACACGCGGTCGGGGATTGATTCGAGGTCACGGATGATCGCCCACCCGCGTTCGGTCGGATCGGTGCTGGTTTTGTACCGCACGGCGGGTGGGTCGCTACTCTGGGTGAGTAGATACTCGGTGTTGGGGTTACCGTCGACCTCGTAGGTGCAGACTGCATCCGACGACCGGCTGCATTGGGGCACGCCGATCCAATTGGACTCATCGGTCGCCGGGTCGCTGTCGTCCTGTTGGATCGTGACGCCGCCGTCGGCTTCGATCGGCACCGTTTCGTTGGCGGTGAGCTCCGAGGGGTCGATATACTCCCACTCACCGCCGGTCGCAAGGCGTGGCGGCTGGTAGCCAACTGTCTCGTTGATGACTTCCCGCGAGCGGTCCCGACTCCAGAAGACGAACTCCGTCTGTTTCGGGAGTGCGAAGACCGCATCCTCCCGGCCGTCAAAGGCGACCGTGACGGCCGTATAGCGTCCGTCGTCGGTCGGTCGCATGGTCGCTGTCGTGTCGGACTCCGGGTTTTCGGCTTCGAGTTCGGCGCTGACAGGATGCCAGTATTCGGCCGGGATGAACACCCGGACCCCCCGGTCGAGTGTCTCGTTGTACTGAATGCGGAGGTATTGGGTCGCCATATCGAAGCGCAACAGGCCCGAGACCCCTACGTCGCTGCTTGATTCAGCGACGGTGAGCGTCATCTGTGGTGTCCCAACGTCGGCGGTCGCCACGCCCGATTCGTCGTACTCGTCGATGGTCGCCGGATCAACCAGTCCGTGGTCGTCGTCGATCGTCGTCAGTGAGCTCGCCGAAGAGACGCCGACGAACGCACTAACGGCCAGTAGGCCGACGAGAACCAGTGCGAAGCGGGTTGGTCGGTCCATGATTAGCCACCTCCAGCGACGAAGAAATTGGCGTTCCACACGTCGAGAATCCACGCCCGCACGGTATCGGCCAGTAGCGTCGTGAGGACCAACGCGGCGACGAACGAGCCGACCATCCCGGCCCCGGCGACCAGTGCGAAGGCCCCGCCAACAGCGACCGCGACCAGAAACAACCGCCAGAGTGTGAGCCCTGCCGATCCACGACCGAGACCGAGTGCCCACGCCGCCATCGACTTCGGGATCGGCGTCGGGATACCGCCGTCACGCCAGACGACCAGATACAGCACGACAGCGGCCGTCCCCACCAATAGCGCGGTGAAAACAACCATCTTACCGCACCACCATCCAGATAAGCCGCACGAGGCCGATCACGCCGAACGTAGCGAAGATCGCCGCCAAGATCAACGTCGCTCCGAGTGTCACTGAACTCGACAGCAAGGCGACAATGAACAGCAGGAGGTTCGCAGCGACCTGTTTGACCGGATCATCGGCCCACACGACCATCTGCAGCATCCCAAAGAGCCAGTCGAGTGGGCTATCGGGGACGTAATCACCAGCGATGCTCATTCCGACTCACCGCCCCCAAAGCCGTCGTAGTCGTCGTGGATGAGCGTCGATTCGATATTCGAGCCGATCCCGCCGTACTGGCTGGCGACACGTGAGACGTACCGGCCGTCATCGAGGACGAACGTATCCGTTGCAGCGTACTCGTTGATGAACGTCTCGGCCTCAGTGTCGAGATTCTCGGCGAGCTGGGCTTTGATGAGATGTTGCTCGTCGATCGTCGTGTTCGCTGGCTGTGCGACGGTCGCCGTCACCGACTCAAATCGCTCGCTCGTCGCGTTGTGAGCCAAGTGGACGTAGAACGTGGCCTGTGTGTCGCCATCCGAAAGTCGGACGGCGTGGGTTTGGGACTCACTCAGCGTGGTGTAGTTGCTGATATACCCCGCGAGTGTCCTGGAGTTGCTGTTGATCGTCTTGATGGTTGCGTTCCGGTCCTTGTTGAGACCGCTGTCGGTTGATTCGCCCCACGACGCTGCGGAACTGACCTGATAGCTGACACGCTCGGAAACGCCAGTGGCGAGCCCGACGAAATTGTCTGTGTCGAGTAGAAATCCGACCGGATCATCGACGAACGATGAGTCTTCGTCGTCGGTGTCGTCGAACAACTCCTCGACGGGGTTGGTATCAGTCTGGGCGGCGGCCGGGGCGGTGGCCGTCGCCAACAGACCAAGCGTTACGAGTCCGATGATGGCGAGTCGTGTGTGGTTTGGTGTCATGAGTATGAATGAAAGGGTGGGTGGCAGTAGGATGTCCGACGGCTGCCGGAGAAAAGCCGACAGCCGCCGAGGGCCGAAGGCGTCCGGTATTTGAAACGCCCCGGAACCGGGCGCAAGGCCGCCGACGCGGGATCGCACCGCGACCCATCGCGGGAATCGCCAGATGAGTCGGCGGCGGTGGTTGAAAAACGATACAGTGGTGGCCTTACTCGCCAGCGGAAAGTCGGCGACCGCCGGCAACGAGCAGCGCGCTCGATCCGATCAGCGGCAGGCCGTCAGTAAGGACGCTCAGTGCGCCACCCCAGCCGAATGAACTGGTCATCGCTCCGAATCCGAAGGCGTCGTTACTGTAGGCGTCGGCGAAGGCATTGACGTAAGCCTGTCGCTCGAAGGCGTCCCCGTCATCGACGTTCTTGGGCGCGTCGCTCACGGCACGGACAGACACCGTGCTGGCATCCGAATGCTCGTCACCGACCTCGACAGTCAGCGAGTCCGAACTATCGTCGTAGACGCCGTAGGTCGCCGAGTCGTTGACGAGATCCTCGTTGGTCTCATCGAGGAATTCCATGCGGAGGTCGCCATCTTCGCCGGTCGCCAGCGTGTGGCCCAGGACGAGATCGCCGCTTTCGGCATCCTCATCGAGTTGGTCTTCAAACGCACTCGCCACGTCGCCGTTGAAGTAGGCGGTAATCGTGGTGTTTGCGCTGTCGACGGCCAGCTCGTCGTCGAGGTCGTACTGGGTGGTCGTCTCGCCGTTGTAGTCGTACCACGCCGGTTCAACGTCGGTCGTCGAGACTGTGCCGCCCATCGAGTCGTCGTCGATGTTCGAGTCGGTGATGTAGAGGACGGTTCGCTCACCAGTAGCGTTGAGTGTGGCGTCGAACGAAAGGTCAGCCGTGCCGGTGTTCGAGGAGCCGTCGGTGTACTCGTTGGACACCTCGACCGTGATCGTGGTCTGACCGTTGGCCTCTACAGGCACGGTTTCGAGATCCGCGTGCGAGACGTTGAACGTATGGAGATCCGAGTCTGTGGTCGAATCGCCATTCGTGTCGACGCCTTCGGTGAGCGTGTATGCGTCATCAAGGGTGTCGTAGCTCGCGTGCGTGTTGTTCTCAGCGATGATGTCGACCGTTAGTGCATCGGTCGTGTTCGCGCTTGGCGTTTTCAGTTCGAGGATGGAGTAATCGCTGTCGGAGGCACTGAACCCATCGATGGTTGCAGTGTCGTTGAGGTCCGATGGTCCGACATTACTGTCGGCAGGTTGGGTGGTTTCGAGTGCGGCGACCCCGCCGGCCATCGCCATCGGGACTGCGACGGCGGCGACGAGGAAGACAATCAGTAGTCGGGTGTAGTTACGACTCATAGTGTGTTGTTGGTTTGAGAACGGGTTGGTTAGCGAGCGGTGCGTCAGTCGGGGCGGTGGGCGGCGGTGGGACGCCTCCGCCCGTGTATCTGAGGGTGTTGGTGTGGTGGCGCATGAATGGTTTAGGCCGCTCCGCGGAGTCGGTCCCAGAGACTATCGAAGTCGAACCAGCTCGGTTGATCGGGGTCGTCGCTGCTACCGAAGATCCGATCAAACCAGCTCTGGTCGGCCTCGTCGACCGTCCCGTTTTCGAGTTGGTCCTCGCTGGTCTCGTTGGGGTAATTCCAGTACTCTACGGGTTCGGGTTCCGGTTCGGGCTCGGGTGTCGGCTCGGGCTCGATCGTCACGTAGTCCGACCCATCCCAGCGAGCGAGTTCGCTACCAGTGTCGGTTTCGAGCGTTGCCGAGTGGTCTTCGCTAATCTGCTGGCCGGTGTCGAAGACCGCCTCAATGCGGTAGGCCCCTGACTGGTTGGTGATTCGGAATAGCTCACCGTCGGGGAACTCTGTGGCTGTGTGGTCGCCATCGAGCACGAGTTTGAGGTCGGTGCCGTTGGCGACGGATGCGGTCAGTGGCGTCGACTGGCTGGCGATCGCGCCGTCTGCAGTGAGCGTCGTTTCGTCGAGGGTTGTGTTTCCGCTGTCGGCGATCGCGACGAGTGCGACGGTGTGTGAGTCGTCGAGAGACGTGCCGTCGACATACGTTCCGGTGCCATACAGTTCGATCGTGTGCTCGCCCCCGTGGTCAGCGGTCGCAGGCCCACTCAGTGTGAGCACTGCGAGTGCCAGTGCTACGGCTACTAGGATTGGTTTGTATTTCATGTTTTGAAGTATGTATCAGTGATTTGAATTGCTATACTGC
>Ga0306908_1000608_pt1 | contig 12745 bp, 14 predicted proteins | sample AntRauTorcE11899_FD_190430 | JGI IMG/M metagenome (GOLD analysis project Ga0306908, IMG submission 190430) | Saline lake microbial communities from Rauer Islands, Antarctica - Metagenome Torckler E11 #899 (v2) (version 2) | ecosystem: Environmental > Aquatic > Non-marine Saline and Alkaline >... | reverse complement strand
GAACTAGGGCGGTGGATAGATCATTTGAAAGGCGCTCGAAAACACGCTGGCAAATCAATGCCTAAAGATATGATAGCAAACAGACCAGAGGGATATTGGAAATGAAGAACTTTATAATCCACTTGTCGTCTATACCTGCTAGCGTAGAAACAGCAACTAAATTAAAGAACGACCTAGAAGGTTTCGGAGCAGGCGTAGAGCTGTTTGAAGGCATACGAGGCGACGATGCTATTAAGATCTGTAAAAAGGAAGGAAGGACGTTATATCCCGTAACTCTTAAAGGACAACAGCTATCGGATGCTCAAATAAAGCAACAAGGAGCAGGGCAACCCGGAGTTAAAGGGTGTTTTTTGAGTCACTTTTCGTTATGGCAAAAATGCGTTGAACTAAACGAGCCCATAATTATCTGGGAAGATGACATTATTATGTATCGAGCGTTTGAGCCCATAGAATGGACAGATGTGTTAATAGTGGCTCTAGGACATCCGCAAAAAAGTCCTAGATGGATGCATTTGTTAGAAACTCCAGAAGGAGAGCCAGAAGCCATTAACTACAAGTCACCGTCTATGCCAGGGTGCTGCGGCTATGCAATCAAGCCTCATGCTGCTCAAAAGCTAATAGACAAATACTGTAACACCTTCTTGCCAGCAGATAATGCTATTAATAGGGGCGTCGTTAAGATGGAAATACATAGTTACGTTATGGGAGTCGCTAAAGTAGAAGGTAAGCAGAGTCTAACAAAAACCAAAGCCTGGTCTAAAAAAAAAAAGAAGTCAGCAAATTAATGTCACCTAACGACCCTAAACGTAACTTTAAAGAAAGAGTGAAAGAAACAGTTAAGGAGTTTTTTGCAAGGTTACACGTCTAGACATATCTGCTAATATACTGCCAAGCAACCCCAGACTTTAGATCGTCAAAGTTGTAATGGCTCATTGCTACTTTTTCAATCCATTCTTGCCTGTCTGGCCGCATAGGTGATTCTATCTTACTCAAATCAGTGTTACACACTGCATACGCTTGACTTTTGCACGGAACAGGATCTGTAACAAAGACAGGAATTCCTTCAATGGCTGCTGCTACTCCTGGACTAGAATTATAAGTAACAACGGCCCAACATTTCTTAAAGTCGTCTGTTAGTGCTTGATTGTTGCTTATTTTAACATCAACGTTTAATTTCTTAAGGTATTCTCGGGCCCGGTTGTCGCCAGGGTGTGCTCTTACGATTATAGGCCTAGAGGTATATTTTCTAATTTCACGGACGGTATCCTCGCACCATTTAACAACGTCAGTTTCTCCCATGCTCCAACCGCCGTTACGCTGTAGAGCAATTAAGATAAATCTTCCGTTGTCGGTCCACGGCTTTAGACTGATTCCTAGATCACGACTAATCTTCTGCCATCTTGCTGGATCAACGTAGTCTGTGAAGTAGTTCCCGGTTGTAGGAAAGATGCCATCTAAGCTAAACCGTAGGTAGTTGTGCGTATTGCCAGGGTCTCTGTACAGGAAAAGGTTGCTGTCGATTGCTAAAGTGTGGCCGCCAGTGCGACGTTGTTGCTCAATAACGTGTCGACGAAATAATAAGTGTGACGACGACTTGCAGTCCTCAGCCGCCCATCCTTGAATGACAGCTAAATTAGATGGCTCCCAATTTTGAGTCTCAACTGCTGTGCTCTGGCCGTTAGGTACTCCGCTGTGGAAGTCTTCTAGAACTTGCCGCTTTTCTGCGTTTTTGTTCTTTACAGGAATTCCTGCATAGTAAACCCTAACCGTTTTCATAAGCCATTCCTATAGCTGTGCCGTTTCTTAACTCGCTGACATGATATTGTCCGTATGCTAAACAACAAGCCCACTTATATAATTTATCTCTTTCTGCATAGTACGGGGATTCTATCTGAGTCAGGTCTTGACTACTAACTGGAATTGCTGCATTGTCAACACCCGTAGTAAACACAGGAATGCCATTAAATATCGATTCTACCGCTGCAATAGAATTGTATGCAACTACAGCATATACGTCGTTAAGCAATGCCGATTGCAGAGTGTCCGACGACACTCGATCGTTTCTGTACTTTGGCTTTGTTCTGATCTCAAAGGGCCTATCAGTGTGCTGTTTGATTGCTGTTACGACTTGATTAGTCCACGTGTTAATGTCAATTCCGTAATGCTTGCAAGGTTTTGGTCCTGGCGGAATTATTAACACTTTACTACCGCTCTTGGTCCAATGCTGGATACGCTTATTAAGTTTCTTGAAACGATCATCCGGCCTGTCGATTATTGTATTATGCTGAAGCCCATTCTTAACAATACGATGCCATATCTTACTACTGCTATTTTCGTTGCCGAAATATCCTGTGTCCATGTAATAGAAGTCTCTCCTGTCTCGGAGGCATCGATTCATTAACTTAGTTTGCAGTATTCCTCGGAGTACAATTGGTTCACTAGACGAGTCATAATCGAAGTCTTCAGACGAAACAGGAATTGCGTTGCATCCTTTTGCAAGCATATTAATGTAAGGGTCTTTTCCTTTTTTGCTTAGGAATATCACTTAATTTTGCGCTGTTGACAATACTCTGTAAATACTCGTTCTCTGTGCCACTCTGCTCCCATAGGTGTTAGTGCAAACTCATGAAAGCAAGGTGTTCCTAATGTGTAGTGAAGTAGCTTAGCTCCTTCGTTAACACCAAACTCGTCAGGCAGCCAGTTCCATTCGATAGGCAGTTCTCCTATCAAGCTATCATCTAACCAAGTAAATCTATGCAATTCTGCACCTGTTGAATTTTCAACAAATTCAGGAGTGACATTTTTGTTGGCCGGATGACCACAGTTCCACATTATAACGCTTGACCAATTCTTGCGGGGGTAGTCCTCGTTAGGAGAGCCAAGGTATTTCTTTTTCATTTTAGTCTTATAGTCGTGCTTAACTACCATAACTGCTTTAGAGTCGTCTCGCAATTCCCATAGCTTTGCAACATCGTCTCGCAATATCATATCACCGTCTATAAAAATTGCCCAGCCTTTGTATTGCATCAGACTAGGAACAAGAAAACGACTATAGATAAAACTGTTGCTGCCGTCGTCATGCGCCTCTTCGTATTCGTTTAATAAGTTTAACGACAAGGGAATTAAGCTAACTGGACGCGATGCCGTCCTAATTATACTGTTAGAGCATACATGGTATGCTATTGCCTCTCTTGGGTCGTATCCTAAAATTATTGGTATCATTGTTGTTCCTATAAGGGTAGTTTGTTTGTTTATTGTTCACTAACATAAGTAAGTTTAACCGTAACCGGGTCTACACAAAGCACGCCTTCTTTAAAAGACTTTGCCAAGTCTTCACATATATCATTTCGCATTTTAGACTTCTTTCCAGTACCGCTTGCATTAGACAAAGAGCTCTTAACTCGCCTATAAAGGTACCTTGGTTCTTTTTCGTAGGTTTCTTTTAGCAACCCTATGGCTCCTGCACGTTTAATAAAATCAGTATCGCACGCTATACGATAGTGGTTATATCCTCCTAGCATTTCTAAACTCTTCCTGTTAAAAAAGGTAGAGCCGTGAGATTCAATGAAGGTTTTCCCCTTGATTGGTAATAAATTTTCTGCAGACTTAAGGCAATATGTTTTAGAGAATCCATAAGCGTTGCTATTCTCTATTCCGTAATATAAAAAATTCTCACAAGCAACGTCGTCAGAATCAAATCTTACAAACGCCTCGCACCCGTCTTTATACGCCCGGTCTAAAAGAGAATTTGTCAGGATGTAGGTTCCTATGTTCTCTAAAGCACTATAAAATCCTATCTTATTTTTTGTTAACAAGTTAGCAGTATTGTCGCACCCGTCGACGCCAATATAGTAACGAATTTGCCAGCCCTCTGGCACAATTTGATGTTCTAAAGAAGCAAAAGTATCTAGTATGTACTGCTGCGCCTGGTACGCTGTAATTATAATTGCAAGAGTATTCATTTAATATGCCCGTTGAGAATCTGTACACCAAACAGGAATGCTAGTCTTTTCTGCTATTATCTTAGCTTGAGCGCTATCACTCTCGATGTAAAGTCTAACGTCAGCAGCGTCGTTTAAAGCTGCTGCTTTGTAGTCAGCATGAGAAAGCGTCGAATCGTTAGACTTCATGATTAGTTTATTATACAGTATATTATGAGATTTAAGCCATTGCTCTGTTACTAATCGATGCATTTCGAGTCGCCCTGTTATTATGTAATTTATCTTTGTTACAAGAGGAAACTTCTTATCAGCAGTCTCATAAAACTCCATTAACTTCGGGCCTTTGTCGTTTTCTTTCTTCCATACTGGGTCACGACATAATACTCCGTCAAGGTCAGTTGCCCAGTGTCTAGCCTCTACGTGTTTCCAGAGATTCCACTGAAACGCTCGAGGAACACGAACTTCTTCTAGGAAAACGTCTATAGACTGTAACTTAGTTTTTTGTGACTTGTATACTGCTAATCGCGTAATGTTAGTGACATTAAACTCTCTTAACAGCGAAACTGCTTCGTTCATTGAACTTCCAGAATTAATACTGTCGTCAACTAACAAAATTCGGCATTTACTAATATCAAAATCTACTAACTTATTACTTTTAGTAAATGCCCTTCCAGCAAGAAACGAATGTATGTCAGTAACGTCTCGTTGTAAGTGCGTTGCTATTATAGTCGCAGCCATTAGTCCAGATCTAGGAATTCCAACAATTATCTCAAAATCTATTTTTGCTATCTTGTCTAAGTTTTTTGCAATTACTAAGTTTAAATCAGTTATAGACCGAATGCTTGTCATTTGGTGCCTTGAACTCCCATGTTAACCCATCCATGGTCAAAGCCTCTAACTTCTGACCTACTCATATCCCTAACTTCTTTAAGGCCGTTTTTTCTAAACTGGTCTTTTAGAAAGTTCGGTGTAAACAAGGACCTATGGAGATTTGAGTCGTACTCTCCAGACCTCGGATATGAGAATATTCTACCGGCGCAATATAGAATCGGGTTTTGGTTTATCCAGTCTTCCTTCTTGCCACCTGGTCGCCAGTACGTTAGGCTATCTCCAGTCCACTCTCTATTTTCTTCCCATTCTATTAAAGACTTTGCAATTTTGTAAGAGTCAACAGTCCAGACTTCTAGTGATCCGCCTGGCTTTACTACTCTAGTCCATTCTTTAATAGTTTCTTCTATTTGATACCACGGAATGTGTTCAATGCAATGAGAGCTATAAACAACGTCAAATGAGTTGTCATCGAACGGCAACTTCCTAGCATCGCCCACGTAGTCGCCCGAGCCCTCTGTTCTTTTTCCTTTGTCTAAATTAAAAGACTCAAATCCTTCAATGGGGTATTTGCCTGGACCTATTTCTAAATGCCTTCTATTCATTATTTCTCCCGAGCCGTTATATCCTTCTCTCGATGTCTGATTCTACGCATTTTGTGCCATTCTGTACTTCAAGTATGTGACACGGTTCATTTGTATTATTTATCACCTAATAACACAGCATTAAATAATCCTTGTTAGAGACTGGCGTCGTCCATGCCTGCTACTCTCAACCGAATAATATTATTCAGTGAAAAGCCTTTTGAGTCAAGTGACTTTAATACACCTAACCATTTATTTCGCATCAAAGCAAATTCGTTGATCAGCATCTCGTAATCTACCACAGCCTTTCGGTCATCCACGTATTTTTCTGCTATCTTACTGTATCTTCGATTTATATCGTTATCCATCTACTATTCTCCAAGCTCCATTTTATAACCTGTTCAAGTTGTTGTTCTATCGGTTGTGGATTCCACCCCATCTTACTCATCTTCGAACCGTCAAGTGCATAACGTAAGTCATGCCCCGGTCTACTACTGTGGAAATCTACCATTTCATAGTTCAGTGGTTTGTTTTGTACGTTGGCAATAAATTGTGCTAGTTCTAGATTGTCTATTTCCTTAGGACCAACAATGTTAAACTTCTGACACTTGGCTCCACCGAAGTCTGCTTCTAATGTATTTAGCGGGTATTTGTATAGGAATATTAGTGCATCTGCAACGTCTTTAGCATGGATATAATGCCTACTTCCTGCCTTGGTCTTTTGCGCATTGCTGTGAATTGTTACTTTTCCACCAGCTTGAATCTGTCTAATACACAACGGAATAAACTTTTCAGGGTGCTGTCTTTCTCCTATAACATTCATTGTATGCGTAATAATGCATGGTAGGTTGTAGGTATTTTCGTAAGCAACTACTAATTCTTCTGCCGCTGCTTTTGACGCACTATAAGGGTTGGTGCTGTTGTAACGATCGTTCTCTTTATAACTAACGCCAGGCGGTGCTGGACCAAATACTTCGTCAGTAGAAAAATAAGCAAACATATCCAAGTGGTCTAAGCCACGGGCGTATTCAAGTAGGTTTGTAGTTCCTACTACGTTGTCTAACACAAAGGCCATTGGGTATTGTATACTACGGTCTACGTGCGAGCCCGCGGCTAGATGTGCGATAAGATCCACTCTTCCAATTGCGTGTGCAATCTGCGGGTTAATAGATGCTTTTAGATCGTGGTGTACGATCTTTACCCTTTTTTGTTCTGCGGCTGGGTATGCTGAGACAACTTCGTGCAGTCTATTCAAGTTGCCACTGTAGTCTAACCTATCCAGACTTACAATGTTCCAATCTGTTTCACTTAAAATTTTATCTATCAAATGGTGTGCAATAAATCCTGCACCACCTGTGATCAATATTGTTTTACTCATTACTCATTACGTCCTATAAATTTAATTACAGACTAGCATCGTCCATGCCCGCCACTCTTAATTTGACTACGTTTGTGATCTGCCACTGCTTTTGGTCCAAGGCCTTAAGAATACCCAACCACTTGTTGCGCATTAGCGCGAATTCGTTTATGAGTAGTTCATAATCAACTACTGCACTCTCGCCGTCTACGTATTTCTCTACGTCACGACTGCTCAACGCTCGCTGATAGTTTTCCAGATACTTCTTGAAAAAAGAACTGCGCAATTTACGCAGTTCAATATTCAGATAGTTTAGAATTGCTTCAATCTCTTGAAGCTGATTAAAGCGTTGCTCGACAATGCCTGGCATTTCTGCTGAGGCTTTCTCAAGACTGCCTTTAATCTTTACTTCAAGTCGGGCGTCGTCTAACTCAGATTCAAAATGATTTAATGCATCTGGAATCTTTGATATGTCGTTTGATACTTTGTGGTACCAGCCCATTGTTAGTCCTCGTCGTCTAGCACATCTAAGTCTAGATAATATACAATTGCGTCGTCTAAGACAGCGTCCATGCCCATTGCGTCTTGCAGCACAATATCGCTTACGCCTTGATCTGCAAGCAAATCAATGTACTTCTCAGCAGCTAGAAATAGCTGCTTTTTGTCCGTGTACTGCTTAAACAACATCCATACTTCGCTAACGTGCTCTTCATTCATTCCCAGCTGACTCCTCAATATGATTCTGGTCTACTTCTTCGTCATCGCTATTTACCTCTTCAGGCTTAGCTGCTTTGATCTTAAAGAAATCTTCCATTAGCATATCGAGTTTTTCACCTACCCACTTTTTGCGGAATTCCAGGTGTTCTACGCCATCTGTGTCAATGTACTTGAGACGGTTGCCTGATTTTTCCAGCAAGCCTTTCTTCTCAAATAATTCAACAAGACCTGAGTATGGATTCATGCCGCCGTCGTAGGGGATTTTTACTTGCACACTTTCAAACGGTTTTGCATAGCGTGTTTTCATTACCTTACAAGCTGCACGAATACCACGTACATCAGAAATCTTATTGCCGTCCTCATCCTCTTTGAGTTTGAGTTTACGCATTGCAACAACTATTGAGCTAGCATAAATGAAGCCCTGTCCGCCACTGATTTTGTCATCAGGATCAAACATGTCTTGACTTGCGTATGTGTGGTTTGTGCACACAAGACCTACGTTGTATGCACCAATCATATTTACAGTGTTACGAACAAGTGACGCCAGTGCTTTGGGCTTACGACCCATATCACCTTTCATATCACCTTTCTGGAACTGATCAACGTCTGTTGGTGTCATCATCATACCAAGACTGTCAATTACGAACAGTACCTTGGGACGATCCTCTTCAGGCATATCCTTGTAGTCTTGCATGAATGTGTACATGGTCTTAGCCACGTCGTCAATCATACTCATACTCAGTTTAAGCATGTGCTCTTCAGACGTCTTAACACCCAATGCCTGCAACCATGATTCGTCAAGTGCGTTCTCTGAGTCAATCAACACCACGTAAATGCCTTGGTCCTGAGCATCTTTGATAATGTTACCTGAACAGATATAGCTTTTGCCTGCGCCTGATTCGCCTGCGAATACAGTTACCTTGCCCAGTGGAACACCTCGTTGAAAGTCTCCACTGATAAGATAGTTCAGCGCATAATTGCCAGTTGAAACCCAGTCTGTTGGGTCGTTAAAGCCAGCACTCATGCCTGTAATTGATTTTGTTAGATCCTTACGAAATTTTGATGGATCGAAAGATTTAGCCATAGTGACTCCTATATTGATTAAAAGATACTAGGGGAGGAACTCCCCTAGTTTTGGGTCTATTACTGGTTCTGACGTGAGCGAATCATTGACAGAATATCTTGGGCGCTGCCGCCTTCTGACTTCTCTTCTGACTTTGCTTCGACCTTGTCTTCAGCTTTGTCTTCAGCTTTGTCATTGTTCCAAGGAAGATCTTTTTCCTCTTCACTAACGTCAACCTTTTCGTCGGCCTTTGGTGTTGCTGCTGGCTTAGATTCAGTCTTTGCTTCTGACTTTTTTGCCTTGTTAGGATCACCTGTGTTAGCACTTACGCCCGCTGGACGGAAATACTGGCTCCAACGATCAGCGTCGTATACTTCGCCGTCAACACTTGCTTCAAACATTTCCTTGATAACCTGTACTGCTGTTGCGTCAGGCTGCTTTGGAAGGAAGTCGCTCATGTCAAACAGGCCATGTTCTTCAATAGCTTTCGTCTCTTCTTCACTAAGCGGACGATCGCGTCGTGCCCAATTAGAAGTTGAGTAGTCAGCATACTGACCTTTGCTTGTCTTGTTTAAACGGAAGTCTACACCTGCGGTGTAGTCAGTTGGTAGTTCTTCCATTTCAGGATCCATAAGAGCCTGTTTGATGATCTGGAAGATCTGTGGACCAATAATAAACCTACGAATAGGATTTTCTGGTGTGGTGTCATCGCTCAATGGGTTGTCTTTTACAAACCCCTGGAAGATGTAAGAACGCTTTTTCCAGTACTTTCGACCCATGTCTTCTAGACTTGGATCTTTGAACCAACCGCGTACCTCAGAAAGGATTGGGCAAGTTTCGCCATACATTTCCATGCAAGGAACCTGTACAATTACCGGACGTGAATCCGTCTCACCTTTGATGCCAGCGAATGGCAACTTAATCATAAGCCTTTCAGCCCAGAAAAAAGTGTTTTCAGTATTGCCATCAGGAAGGAAACGTAGAGTACAGCTCTCGCCTTCTTTGATGTTCCAGAATGGGTAAATGGCTGAATCGCCTTTTGGTTGGTTACCGCCGCCTTTGTTTGCCTCTTGATCTTTCAGTTTTGCGCGAATTTCCGCTAATGATGCCATAGTAAATTGCCTCCAATGTTTTGTAATTTTGCCTATGTTTTCAGTGCCTTAGTGTGTAGCACAAGTTATATACTACACAATATTATTTATCCTGTCAACCATTTTTTTTGTATAAAAATGAATGACTTAGCTGATCTTAAAGACCAGCTAATCTTCTCACAGCATCAAACTCTGTGTTGTCTTGCTGTGGTTCTTCAATTACGTTCGACCCGCTACCTGCTTGGTGCTGCTCGAACGTTTGATTGATCTGCTCAATAAACTGCTTGGCTGGATCAATGTACTGCTCGCCGTAATCTTTCTCGACCATTGTTAGTACTGCTGTTTCACCTTTTGGAAACGCACCAGTAGCACGGTCATAAAAGCTAAGAATAAACTCACTCAGTGGTGATTGCTGATCCTTTGGTTCTTCTGGCGCTGCTTCTGCTGTTAGTTTGTCAAAGTGTTGCTTTAGCTGAACTTCTTTCTTTTGGATGTGCTGTAGCATATCCTTGTCGCCGTCTTTCCAAGCGTCCATTTTAAGTGATTTCAAGTCTGCTAGCTTGCGCTTGGTTTTTTCTAGTTCGTCTTCAACACGATCACCAAATTCGTTAGCTGTTACTTCGTCCATCCACTCGCCCATTAGCTGGTTAAAGTATGACTCTATTTCCATCTCTTCTTTAGGCACGCAGTTAGGAACTTTCTTGCCGCCTTTCTTTTTCATACCAACCTGTTTGTAGTTATCCCAGCAAGGATCTTCATCTTCTGAAACATCTTTGCCCGGCTTAATGCCATAACGTCTTTTAAGCTCTTGATTAATCAACTTCGTTTGAAGACCGCGTTCGCTTCCGTCACCTGGCTTTTCGCCAACGTCTTTAGCTAGCATCTTCAACTGATCGTCAGTCATAGCACGAACTCTTTTCTGTATATCTTTAGGGTTCAGGTCACCAAAGTCCATTAGCTTGTTGAACTTTCTGCCAATGCCTTCCTCTACGTCATCGTCGTCATCTTCGCGCCAGTTACTCATTAGCTCGTTAAATCCTGACTCTATTTCCTTATCTTCTCTTGATCCAGAACCCGGTGCAACTCCGTAACGTCGCTTTAGCTCTCTGTTAATAAGCCTTACTTGAAGCTGTCGTGGTGAATAAGCAGTCGGATTACTCTTTACTTCGCCTGCTAGTGATTTAAGTTCTTGGTCACTATAGCTGCGAATGCTCTTCTTCATATCCTCAACCGGTGCTTTACCTAGGTCACCCCAGAAGAATGCCTTAGCTAGCTTTTTGCCTAAGTTGCCCATTGGGCCTTCGTCAACTTCTTCTTCGTCTTCATCATCTTCACGCCCGCAGTCAGTTTCGCCTAACAAGTCATCTGGACCTAGATCTTTAACTCTGTTTGCTTCGCCGATCAGTTTGTAGATGTACGGAAATACATCTTTTAGCTCTTCGTTAAACTGACGTATAGTAAGTTGGTCAATCCAGTTCTCTTTTACGTCTTCTGGTATTTCTTCAAACACTGGCTTCTCAAAACCTTCGTATGCTTCTTTGTAATAACCAGGCTTTTGTAAACTATCAATTCTTTTCTTGACTGTACCAATACGCTCGTGTACAACTCCCATGTACTCAGCTAGGCTTTCTGCCATAACTTTTGAACGACCCATGTAGTTCTTAAACTTGCGTAGCTTCGAAAGCTCTTCTGATAAGCCAACTATATGCTCACCGAAGTCGTCATACGTAGTGCCGCCTTCTGCTACGTGTCGAGCCATTGCTCTAGCGCCTGCTAAGTGTTTGAAAGGATACTTGAACCTTTCACCTTCTGGGCTTTCAATGTAAATTGTTCCAATGTTTCGTGTGCGCCCTGACGGTGTTTCAGTGTCAATGTTTTCAGTATGCTTAATCACTAGTCTGGCACTGTCTATATTTTGGTAACTTAATTTTGAAGTACCATATAACTTCGATTCATTCATGCTGCTGTCTCCGGAATTCGTTGCGAGATATTGATAGTCTCGTTTCTCTAAGTTTGATTTTGTAATATTACGAACGTCAAAGTTAAGCATTCTCTTCTTTGAAAACATTCTCATTCCACGTAAAAATTCATACCACTTGCCTTTAGCTATTTCGTTTTCTGTAACACGGTCGGCGAACATAATAACGACGCCGTCCTCTTCGTCTAGTGATATACTAATCTTATCGTCATTAGTTTTATCAAAAGTAAATTCGAAGTAGCGTGCTTCAGTTGGTTCGTTAGTGACATTACCTTCACTGTCGCCAATAGTTACGCTCGGAAATCTTCCGCGTACCTTTGAAAATAACTCTTCTGCAATTGTATTTAAGTCCATAACGTATTTATCCGTTGCTACTCATAAAGACGGGCATCGGAGGATCGTAGTCGTCATCCTCGGCCTGTGTAAACGTGTTGTAAATCTTAGGATCCCAGTCTTTGAGTACAGCCATCATTCTTATAGTTAAGAGTAGCGCCGAAACTAAGTCGTCTGCGTGTCCTTGTTTTGCTTGAAAGCTAGAGCCTGTTGCAATAAAGCCTTTAAGTTCCGATATTAACGGTTTTGAGTGCACTTCCATTTTACTGTTTTCTATCATAGTCTTTAGTCGACTACAAGCGGTAATCTTTGCACCGTGAGTTGTGTTAAATCCTCGACGGAATTTCCTTACGTGCCCTTTACGCATTGGTTCTGATATAAACAGTCCCGGGATATTCTCTTCTCCTACGTCTTGTATGACTAGTAGAGCAGCTTCGCCTATGCTGTTATTTTCCACGCTCCAGTAAATGCTGTTAGGAGCTTTGATTTCGTCTTGTATGTATGCACAGATATCTTTGAGTATTCGTATCTGGCCAGGAATAGATGTCTGGTTGTGGAACCATTCTGCTACTTGTACATAGGTAGGAAGTTCAATTACCTGTATAGCAGCGTTGTCGCCGCCTGTGCCCATACTCGGGTCAAGTGCTACAGCATACGTATAACCTGCCTTAGGCTTCTTATACCAGCGTGTTTGCCCCATGTTAAGTATCGGGGTCATCCCCTCCATCTCGGACAGTTTGATTGCATTAATTAACGTCTCATCGAATATTAGGAATTCGCAGCCGTACTCACGACGAAAGCGTTCTTCACCAATACGTCCTACTTCAGCAACCTTCCATTCTTCGTCACGATC
>Ga0306908_1000604_pt1 | contig 12762 bp, 13 predicted proteins | sample AntRauTorcE11899_FD_190430 | JGI IMG/M metagenome (GOLD analysis project Ga0306908, IMG submission 190430) | Saline lake microbial communities from Rauer Islands, Antarctica - Metagenome Torckler E11 #899 (v2) (version 2) | ecosystem: Environmental > Aquatic > Non-marine Saline and Alkaline >... | reverse complement strand
GTTCAGACAGGCGGAGGCCGTCAGCGGTATCCCCGCTTGCGCTTGGCCGTCACCAAGTCAGCCAGGGCATCCACCGCCCTGCCCTCGTCCGGATGATGATCGATGCGGACCTGGCCCGACCTCCCAATGCGCCCCCATTCCCGGATCAGAGACGCGCCTCCGAACAAGTCCCGTTGGACCACCATCCGGTAGAAGCGTCGCATGTTTTGAGACGCGTCTTCGCGCCGTAACCGGATCTGGTCGGGGAAAATTGCGAACTGCATCGAGCCACCATATCTTGTGCTTCAAGGCCGCTGAATAACAGCTTGGAGGAAGATAAGCTGGAACTTGCATGGATCGCAAGCCTCCAGGAGCGCAAATCGCCGAGCATTTTACAGCGCAACTTATGAACTTGACCCGATTGGACGCGGCGCTTTTGACCATGAATGGTTCTCCTAACCGCCGAACCCTGCAGTTCGCAACTATGTCCGGTAATATTGCATTATCGGACATGGCGACATCCCCCCAAAATCAACAGCCTGTCGTTTTGGTTTCATCTGTCGGATGACCGGAATTCATGAGATTCAAGCCCTTCCGTGAAAAACAGACCCGGGTTCATGAGATTCTGGAGCGGTATTCATGAGACTGGATGAGTCGGAATTCGTGAGACCGGACCCGTTGTACGCCAGCAAAATATAGGCTTTCTCATGGTGGATGCATCGTTCAGGCAGCGCAGGTTCAGAGAAAATCGCACTCCGTGCGGCTGCAATCCAGTCTCGCCAACCTCGGCGCGTTTTTACACCAGTCTCATGAATGGCGACTCGATCGCAAAACCACGGCTTGGCTAAGGCATTGAAATCCAATAAATTTCAGTCTCATAAACTCTGGCATTCCGACATCATCGGTGGACTGGCCTCTTGCTCAATCGCTGGACTCGTCCTGCGGCGGCGTTGATAGTGCGCTTCCCGTCACCATGCCGTCCGCCATTCTGAAGGCCCCATGACATCGGCGCCGCACGCCCAAACAGGATGAGGGCGGCCTCTGGCAGGACCGCATCGGGCACGAGCTCTGGCCCGAAGAGATCATGCAGGACCACCAGCACCAAAGCGCGCCAGCGGACCGGCAAGTGCTGAAGCGGCGCGGGATGACCTACGGCCGTCCGGGCCTCGAAGGGGCAATGCCATCCCGGCTGATCCAACCAGAGCGCCAGGACGGGTCGGGCCGCGCCGTCCTGGTCGAGTGGTGCCCACAGCGTACGAAGTGCATATTCGAGCTGAACGCGGTGATCCGAACCCTCTCTTACGAGGCGTTCTGCCTGAGCCGCATCGAGCAGCGCCCGATGCCGAGCGCCTCATGCAAACTCTGTGGTCATAATTGTTCAATCCCGGATGATCACCCTCGTGCGTGGGTAGCGACGAGATGCAGGGCGCGTTGATGGACGCCGGGTATTTGATGGCCCTTAGTAGTATCGTGGCCTTATTTCTTTGGCGGCGGCTGTCGCAGTAATAAGGCATATAGAAAGGGAGATTGTCGCGATGACGGGCTGTCGCCCGGGCTCAGGGCAAACTCACGCCTGGTAGCGATGCAGGTCCCGAGGGTTGGACGGCGCGTGACAAATTCGCGGCTGTGATCAGGACGGCGGCGATAAAGAGCCGCAGAAGGGCGTATCAATTACCCTGCCCGCTCATGTCGCCGTGACCGGTCTGCGTCAACCTGACCAAAGGAGCAGGGCCGAGCCCCCCTGCCCTGCCGTTCAATTGCCGCTGGACGTGATCATTGCAGTCGCTCAGCGATCCACATCTTGATCAGCGCCTGCCGTGTGATGCCCAGCTTCCGGGCCTGCCGGTCCAAACCGGCGACAACCCAAGTCGGGAAATCCACATTCACCCGCTTCGCCTCGACATTGAGTCGGCGGGATTTTGTCCAATCGACATGGGCGGACATGTCCTCGCCTGCCTCAAACCGTTCGTCGAATTCAGTCGCCTTCATAATGGCCTATCTCCTCTCTGCGGGCGCGACGCACGGAAATGATTCGCACCCCGTCGCTCCGGTATGTATAAACAGCCGTCCAGTGCTTCAATCCAATCATGCCGACAGCCAGAAATCGCGGCTCATCCGTGACGTTGGCTGGCGCCTCGATCAGATAAGGATCATCCCAGAGGGCTTGAGCCTCATCGAAGTCGATCCCATGCTTTTCACGGTTCGCGAAACTTTTATCGGAATCATACTCGAACTTCATCCACCATATTATTCACAGAAAAGGTATAATTACCATACCTTTTCAATCAACCCTTAGCGACAGGGCTCTGTCGTCCTAGTCCACCCGGAGGTGATGGGGTCTGATACCAACGGCCATAATGACTAACTGTTTTGATGTAATTGCGGGTTGCGATTGACTGGATGGCGTCGGGGTCCTTGGCGAAGAAATTCCAAGCCAGCAACATATGTCGAGGATCTCGTGGTACGTCTCGGAGATCTAATGGAAATCAAGGATTGCTGCTACCCCGAGATGATCCCCTGGCGCCGCCAGGGTGAAGACGGCATTCTGATCTAGGAAACGCTTGCGGGGCGTCAAAGATCGCTCACGGGCCGGCAGATGCCCTGGCTATACTGCGGTCCCCTACCCTTCCGGCAACCACGGTTTGGGAAATAGAGCCTTCGCTGTGATCAGACTACGAAGAAACATGGTGGGTGCCAGCCCGGCCGTGCGCTACGCCACGGCAAAAGGCTCCGCGCGCAACCTGATACACCACCCGGTGGCGCACTACCTTTCTATATGGCCGACCGGATCGCAGGCGCACCGGCACTTCCAGAACAGCTCTTTTCCTAATTTCGACTTGTCATCGCGGTATCGCGATTGTGCCCTGCGCGAGGGTGCGGAGCCCATTGATCGCTACGGTCTTGTGAGCGTCATCAAGGTGTACAGGGAACGCAGGGAGGCTGATGCCAGAGATAGCGTGGTTGCGAGAGATGGTACCTTGATACGGAGGTTTACTGCGGTCAATCTCATCGTGTCGTGGTCTCTGCCGACGCCCCCTGCACTTCTGGTGTCTTAACATTACGTGTCGCATCATGATCGCAGTTTCACATGACCCGAATCCTTGACGTGTTGTCCGCGGACAACCTTGGTTGCTCACTCGCTCCAAACTCTCTAACGAATTTCTTCGAGTACTGTGATTTTCTGGGATTTTCGCATCGCCTATCTTCATCTATTGCCGAAGTTCTCCTTGAACAACCTGACTATTCCGTCGTCTCGTCGGACGCCTCCCACTCTGGCGGACTTTCAATGTTGCGGATCGATTAATGAGCATCTTTATCTCTTGAAACCTTGGCTGGTTGTCCGTGGACAACCCGATATTCGAGCAGGTTCATCCATGGCGTTTCAACCAGCCAACGGGTCTTCCGGCGTCGTAATCATGAACCATTTTTTTGAGGTACGACGGCGGGTTCATTATTTTTACTGCTTTCTTGGCGAGATACTCTAGCGCGCTTACTGTTCCTAGCCAGCCCAGGCTTCCAAGGGCGGAGAGCAGGTCGCTGCGTTTGAGATTCATCATTCCTCCAAATAGATAAATCTTTTCTAGAAGCTCGGATGGGGTCCTGGGTGCTTCTGGCAGGAATTCGCAGATATACGGGTGTCGCTGCCAGGCTAGTCTTAACGTGTTCGCGTCAAGTGCGTCCTCGTAATATGTATTTATCTTGGGGGACTCTACTTGACGGACATTTTGTCCGTTCCCGCCGGACTGTTCGTCCGTTTTTAGACATTCTGGCACCGCGGCGTTGACAGCGGACAACACGTCCTGAGGCAGGCCTAAACATGGTCTAGATCCGGACGGAGCGGTATTCAGCGCTACGGTTCGATCCTGGTTGACAGCGGACAACCCGCCCGCAGCGTCCCGGTCAGTGGCCGGGTTGCGTTTATCTGGAGTGAGCGGGCCGTCATGACCGGGCGTGGCAGCGGGAAACGTTTCATGACGCTGGCCGGGACACGAGCCGGATTCGGTTACGTTGTTCTGTCCGGGTCGCGTCCCGGTGGCATAAGCAGGGACCGGGGAGGATACCTCATCCTCGGTGATGGCCGACGTGGCGTACGGATTCTTTTCGACCGCGTGGTCGGAGATCGTGTTCAAAGCGGTGCTTTGCGGGGCAGGGGGGCGACGTGTCTCACCCCGCCCGTCCCGGATGGCTCGGAGCTCGTCCATCATGTCCCGTATCATCCCAGGCGTCAGGTTGGCGCGCCGTAGGATAGTTCGGACTCTCTCGACGAAAGCCAAAGCCGCCTCGGTCAGCCGGTCTGCAGCATCGAGGAGTTGTCCGCGGAGCGCAAGCGCCTCGGCTCGGAGCCCCCGGATCTCTTCACGGTTCTGTTCGACGCGACACGCGAGGTCCGAGATCTCGTGATGGCGCTCCAGGAGCGGTGTCAGGTCGACCCCAAACGCGTCCCGAACCGCACCGTTGGACTTCAACGGGAACCTCTTCCCGGTCGCGCTCAGCTTGCGCCGGATGAGCCCCGTGGTCTCAAGCCGCACCAAGTGCCGTCGCAGGACCCGTTCGTCCATCCCGTTAGCACGCTCGCAGACGGTTGCGTTCCCGGCATAAACAATAAGCATCATGTCCGGGGAAACGGGCCGGTCTGTTCCGGTCGCCCGGTTCCGGCACGGCAGGAAACTGAGAAGAGCGTCCATGACGAGCAGGTCGCCCGTGGACAATCTGAGATTACGCCGGGTCGTTCGCAGGGCCCGCATCAGGTCGCGCCTGAAGATGGGTATGAAGTCTGCGTTAGCGTAGGCTTGGACATAAGAGGACGGTGTCCCGGCGGCGGTGGCCGCAGAGTTAATGGTCTTCATGTGACATTTCAGACGGCAAAACTCGCCCATTCACCAAAAGCGGTGTTGCAGTGATTCGATTTTCAGGGTATCAAGCGAGTGTCTAGAACGCTGGAACCCTCTGGAGTGCTTCACCGCCTTCGGGGGGTTTCTTTTTGCGTATCGTCTGCCTCCTGTTTTTGGTTATAATCTGCTCGGTTTTTCGGGCCTCACGCCCGATTGACGTTGTCCGCGGACAACGTTTCTGAACCCTAAGATTTATAATGTAGTAAAATCAAAGGGTTATTCCTCATTATGTCGTGTTTCCCAATGTTCGTGAAGGGCGGGAAGCTCGCTTTCCAAGTAGTCCAGGAAAGCTTGGTCCGCGTCCCTGCTCACATTGACGGTCACTGCGCGGCCCCGCCTGCGAAGTGTCACGCCGCGGCTGATCTTTCGCACCTCGACCGCGGGGGCTGGTGCTTGGGCCGGCGCGGTGGAGCTGAGCTTCGCGATCAGGTCAGATAGCCTGTTGGAGCTTTCGAGTGCCGGATCGATCATCTCCCGAAGCCGGGCAGGGGAGGGCGCACCGTCCGCGCTAATTAGCTTGCGCAGCGCCTCCCATTGCCGGCGGCCGGCGCCGTGCGCGGCTCCGATCGCCTCGATCAACTCGACGGGGATCTCCCGGGCCGCGGAGCGGAACCGGGACAGGGCGGCCTTGTCGATCCCGAGGGCTCGCTGGATGACGTTGGGGCCGAAACCGGCCGCCTCGATCCGGGACACGAAGAGCGCCTTCTCGATATAAGAGGTGTCGAGCCGGGCCGCGTTCTCCAGCCCCTGTGCGATCAGTGCCTCGTCCTCGGTCAATTCGGTGACGATCGCGCGGACCGGCCGTCCGAGCTTCCGGCAGGCGAGAATCCGGCGACGGCCGTAGACGGCGATGTAGCCGCCATCCTCACCCTTGCGGATCAGGGCGGGCACCTGCTGACCGGATTCCCGGATCGTATCAACGAGCGCGTCCAGTCCGCTTTCCAGATCTATCCGGTCGGCGACCGGACCCATGCTGATCCGTCCAGGGTCGATGTCCTGCGCGGTGCGGCGGAGCTGCTCTTCAAAAGAATCCTCGAAATACCTGACATTCGGGGCCGTACGGCGCTCCGCGTCCGGGGTAACCCGCTCGTCGTCTGGGGTTTCGCTGTCCGCGTCCTGTGCAGCCTCCAGGGCCCGGGAAAAGACGTTCTTACGCGCCATGACGTCCCCTCCGGGGCGCGCGGCCCCACGCGATGTAGATATCGTCCTGGAGCTCATCTGCGATATCGTTCAGCGACTCCATGATCCGGTCATAGGTGCGCCGATTGAACTCTTTCGGATCTACCTCGAGCATCGGTTGTGTCGTGTTTGCCGCGTCGCCGATCGCGGTGGACTTGATCAGGGTCGAGGCCATCACCGCGTCCCCAAGAATCGTGCGGAGATAGGAGGCCATCTGGAGCTGCGGTTGATCGGTTGCTTCGTACCGGGTGATCAGGAACCGGATGAAATCGTAGCGCTTGTCCGAGGCCTGCGCCTCGACGACCTTCATGAGATCCCCGGCCATCGACAGGAAGGTCGACAGGGACATCACGTCCAGCATAGATGCCGTCAGCGGGATCACCATCCCGGTGGAGGCGAAGAGCGCGGAGATCACCGCGAAGGACATCTGGGGCGGCGTATCGTAGATCACCAAATCATAGTCGCCCTTGACGTCGTCAAGCGCGCGGGCCATCCGCGCATGGAACGGAGCCGCGCCACCGGGATCCCGGAAGGAGAGGGCGGTCTCGTACTCGAACTCGACGATTTCCATAGACGACGGGATCAGGTCCAGACCCGGAAAATACGTCTTGCGGATCACGTTGCGGATTGGGGAGGGGTCTTTGTAGCGGATCACGTCGTAGGCGGTGAGCATCGCCTCATCCGCCTCCGGGTTGAGCCCAAAAAGGTTCGTACAGCTTGCCTGAGCGTCAAGATCGATAACTAGCACGCGAAACCCGCGCGCCGCCATCAGCATTGCTTGATTCACGGCCGACGTCGTCTTACTTACGCCGCCCTTTAGGTTGAAGCAGGTCACAACCTGTAAATGTTCATTGTTCTGGCGAATCGGGTAATGTTCAAGCCCGATACGCCCCTTCTGGAACAGGAAGGTACGGATCTGGCCGATCTCCTCCATGGTGAAAACGCGGCGGGTCCCGTTCACGAGAGTGCCGGTGGGCATTTCCCCTTCATGGCTTTTCACGTAGCTTCGGAAGGTGTTAGGATTTACTCCGAGAAAATCGGAGGCTTCGCGCATCGAGAAGGATCTGAGCACCTTTTGCGCATCCGGCGGATGCGTGTCCTTGTTGTGTTCCGAGAGACTTCGCGCGATCTTGCCCGCGTAGCTCTGCAGCTGTTCGGAGCCTTTGATACTGCCCATGGTCCTCAGTCCGTTTTTATGTTTTTTCTTGTATAACAGGAAATGAGGATAGCAACAGGGTTTTTTGTTGAAAACGTGACCCTCCGCTTTAAGCAAAGCATAAGTTGAGACGGGTAAAAGATTGAAAAAAAACAAATTTAGAAGGTTCAAAATTATCCACAGGGTGTGAATATCTCTTGAACATTCAAGTCAGCATTCGTCCCGACGAACATGAAGCGGCTTCCTGCCCGCTTCAAAATTGATGATCCAGCGGGAATCGGGAGGTCCGTGGAACCGACGCAACGCGCCGGAGCGGGCACGAGACGGTCGCCGTTATGTAATCTGTTTGGCCCGCTCGACACGGTTGTGTTCGTGCTACTCCGTGGCCGACTGGTCCGCCTTGTGCAGGATGCGCTGAAACGTCTTCGCCAGCGTCTCCGACGGCCGGGGCTTCCAGTTTCCCGCCGACAATGTCGTGATGTATCTCCAAAATGCAGGCCCGTAAGATGTTCGTGAATTGTTCCTACAAAAGCCCAAATATGCAGCGTCGGGCCAGCTAGGCCAAGATGCCGCCGCACGAACTCATCGATGCGTATTACGTCAATATCCGCAAGGCGATGGATCGGGGCGACCTGCCGGATCGGGGCAGCTATCTGCCATATCTGGTCTTTACCCTTGAGGCCGCGCGCGACGGAGCTTGGACCGAAGGGCGTCTTGATGCGTTCACCGCCGCGATGTTTGCCCTGACCCGCATCTTCGGCGCATACGATTTTTCTCTCGTGGTTGATGATTTGGCGAGAGATGAAGCACGGGTCAAACGCGACTGGCAGACAAATTGCAGCCACCCTACACTGAACGGCCGGATCGATAGCCGCCGTCATTTCACGACCGCAGCGGCGATTCAAGCGGCGAGCAACCGCAATGTTTCGGTTTCGATTGGCGAGTTCAAGGAATTATACGACTCTCAGAGAGGTGGCTTTGATTTCACCGATATAGCCGCCAATAATTCGGGCATCCGGTTGGCGAACCAATTCATGACGACGCCGCTCGAAGACTGGTCCAGGCTGATCGCGCGGATCGAGGCGGAGGAAGATGTCATCATTTCGTATGATGACATTCCGCAGATCCTCACGCGGGACGAATTCACAGAGAAATTCGATAAAATTGATAGCGACAGGTATGTCGCCATGCTTGATCGGATCGAGAGACGGATCGATACCCTCTCGCTACACGCGCCGCTTTGACGCCTCGAGATGGGGCCTCATGGAACTGAAAGGCCGAACAGAAAACTCTCAAGGCCGCGCGACCGCGTCCCTCGCCGTATGCTTACTTACAAGCGTTGGCTTGTCTAACGAAAGCAACCGCGGAACAGAGTCTCTACATCACAGCAATCCCAACTTCCCAGCACGTTCCAGCAGCATCCTGACTGATGAAGGCTGCCAGCTTGCTCGCCCGCGCGGAGTTCGCTCTCGCATCGCCTCGAGCCGGTCACAGATCGCCTGTAATGTGATATCCGGGTCTGCACCTTTTATGGCAGCGACGATGGCGGGCAGGCGATCATCGGTATTACGCCGGCCTGCGCGCCCAAGTACAGCGTCGGGCAGGAAACCGTCACGTACATAGGCCTTCACGGCCCGCAGGAGACGGCCATGCGTCCAGCGACGGTCTGCAGGCAGAGGCGCATTGATGATGCGCAGCACATCCTCCCAGGCCATATCCGGGCGTAGGCGGCGGACATGCGGCACCCAGTCCTGCGCGGTGTCATTTAGCCGGTCCATGTATCCATTCTGAACCGCCCCGGGTTTCCGAGAGGCTTGTTTGTCCAAAACTCAGGCGGCTTTTTCAAGAGCATTCATCTCTGCATGGAATTCGTCCTCCAGTTCTTGCGGCGGCCGATGGCCATTGGCGCTGTATAGCCGCTCGGTGTTGTACCAGCTGACCCATTGCAGGGTCTCCCACTCGACTTGGGCCATGGATTTCCACGGGCCGAGGAAGTTGATGACCTCGGTCTTGAAGAGGCCAATGACGCTTTCGGCCATGGCATTATCATAGGAATCACCGACACTGCCGACCGAGGTGTCGATGCCGGCATCGGCCAGCCGTTCGGTGTAGCGGATGGACAGGTACTGGCTGCCGCGATCGGAATGATGGATCAGGCGACCGCCCTCGGCCGGGCACCGTTGGGCGATGGCCTGGTTCAACGCATCGAGAACAAAGCTGGTGGTCATCGATGTCGAGACGCGCCAGCCCACAATCTTGCGCGCGAAGACATCGATGATGAAGGCCACGTAGACCATCCCCATCCAGGTCGACACGTAGGTGAAGTCGGATACCCAGAGCTCGTTGGGGGCATTTGCTGTAAACTGCCGGTTGACCTTGTCATCCGGGCAGGGCTGCGCCGGATCGGGGACCGTGGTCTTCGTCTTGCCGCGCGTAACGCCCTGTAATCCCTTATCTCTCATCAACCTTTCCACGGTGCAGCGCGCAATGTCGTGCTTGTCTCGCCGAAGCTGATGCCAGACCTTGCGCGCGCCGTAGCGGCCTCTGCTCTTGTCATATACGCGTCTGATCTCCTCGAAATCCTCCTTGTCCTGCCGGGCGCGATCCGAGGCCAGCTCAGGTTTGCGGGCAATGGCGGCATGACGGTGAAAGGTCGCCGGGGCGATCGGCAGAACACGGCAGATCGGCTCGACCCCATAGACCTCGCGATGCTCCTCGATGAAGGCGATCATTTGCGGAACGGGCGGTCGAGCTCCGCCTGGGCAAAATATGCCGACGCCTTCTTCAGGATCTCGTTGGCGGTGCGCAGTTCCTTGACCTCGCGCTCCAGTTCCTTGATCCGCGCCTTTTCTTCACTGCTCGGCCCGCTGCGTTCGCCCGCGTCACGCGCAGCCTGAATGCACCAGGCGCGAAGCGTGTCATGGGAACAGCCAAGCTTCGACGCGATCGCACGATAGGCCGCGTTGTCGCTGGTGTAATCGGGACGCTGTTCGCGATACAGCCGAACGCCGCGCTCGCGGAACTCGGCCGTGTACTTCGGGGTGTGCTTCTTCGATTCCATAAGGGTCATCCTTTGAGATTTTTACTCTCTCGGAAACCCGGGGCGGTTCATTCTTCCGTGCCAGCCGGACCTTGCGCAGCGCCGCGGGATCCTTGGTGCGCAGACCTGGATTGCCACCGACCCGGCCTTCGCTGCGGGCACTGGCCAAGCCTGCCTTGGTGCGCTCACGGATCAGAGCGCGCTCAAACTCGGCGGCCGCCCCCAGAACCTGGAGTGTGAACTTGCCTTGGGGGCTGGCCGTGTCGATCGGATCCTGAAGCGAGCGGAAGAAGGCGCCCTTGGCCTCCAGCTGCTCAATGACCTCCAGGAGGTGCGACAGCGACCGTGCCAGGCGATCAATCCGCATGACGACCAGCGTGTCGCCCTTGCCGATCCGCTCCAGCACGCGGGCAAGCACCGGCCGGGCGCGATTGCCGCCGGAGGCGTGCTCCTCAAAGATCTCGGTGCAGCCCTCGGATTTCAGGGCCTGCGCCTGGGGCAGGGGGGTCTGATCCTCGGTCGAAACACGCGCATAGCCGATCAGCATCAGTCGAACGGATTTAAGACAGGCACCTCTGTGGGTGCAAAATCATCTACGTTGCCGGTCACGACAGTCGCTCCATGGATCAGGGCTGTGGCTGCGATCATCAAATCTGCACCGGGGTGTCCGAGCTCAGCCGAAAGCCGCCCCCAGACTCGCGCCGAAGCTGCGTCGAATGGAAGAATATGGTCGGCAAACAACATCTCCGTCCGATCCATCCACTTACGGAGATCCGCCGAGAAATCAGGGTTGTGTACCGCCTGTTGGCTGATGCCACGCTCAATTTCACCAAGGGTAATAACCGACAGATACAGCTCAGCAGGCTGTTGTGTCTTGATCCAGGCCGTAACGGCTGGCGCGCGTTCCGGCCTGCGCAGCGCAGATAATACATTGGTGTCGATCAGCCAGATCAAAGGGCGACGTCGCGCGGACGGGCCAGTGGCCGAGATGCAGTGTCAAAATCGGCGTCGAGATCGGCGGGGAAGGCCAGGAGATGATCAACAAAGCTCTCTCTCGAGGCTTGAGCCGCCGCGACGAGCTGGTGATAGTCCGCCTCGGATAGCACAACAACGGCGGGTTTTCCGCGCCTGGTCACGTGTTGCGGCCTGCCCGCCAGTGCGTCGGCCACAACGGTGCTAAAACGGTTTTTGGCATCTTGAAGGTTCCACATGGCCCCATTTCCTGTCTAGGTAGATAGCTAGATAAAGCGAAGATATGAGATCTTCAAGGTACAAAAGCATTATTTGCAATGTTGCGTGTCACTACTAAATGACCGTTTGTAAACAGATGCAATGGCGCTCTCTGTGGTGCTGCTCATCAAAAACCCCTTGGTTTTCATACGCTGAGCGCGATCAGAGAGATCTCGGAGACCACCGCGCGCGCGTGCTATACAAGGTGTGCAGGTGCACCCTGACAAAACACTTGGGTAAAATGCAAAAGTGCCGTATTTTGCACATATGAAGCCTCAAGTATCTACTCAGTATGATAGTTTTGACGATCCTCTAGTGGATGCGGAGGGGCTTGAAGAGACGTCTGAGGACGACCTGTGGTTCCTGCCCGGTCCGATGGAAGTGGAGCCGGATTATCTGCCGCCCGGACCGAGGGCAGAGCTGCGTGAAACCGCAGTCCTCGACGATTGGCGGAAGGCAGAGGCGGGCAATGCCGCCCGTCTCGCCCGTGTGGCTGGGCGGATCGGCGCGCTGGACGACCGTCTGCACCGTGGCCCGGAAGGCTGGCGGCATAGGCTCGCGCTGATGGAGGCGGCAGACCTCAGTTGGTTTGTGGGCGACCGAATTGGCCCGGATCGGCTGGCTCTCTGGGTATCCATGCGTTTGTCCGGGGTGCAGGACGACACCGCAGCGCTCGCGCGTGTCGGATGGGCGGTGCGGCGTCTTACAGGCGGTCCCGGCCCAGAGGTGGACCTATCCGCTTTCCTCGATCGCCGTGACCCTGAAAACATGGCGGATGAAGCCGAGCCCTTTGCGGATTGCGCGGGCGGTTGGCTTGACCTGATGGCGCAAGCCGCCGACCTGCACCCGATCACACGCGCCTGCATGGGGTTTCACCTCTGGAGCCTTGCGGGTCTCGGGCAACAAGGCGACCGGATGGAAGCGGCGGTAACCGCCGCACGCATTGCCGCCAGCGAAGGCCCGAATTCGATTGGGGGGGCCATCTTTGCGCCTCTGGCTTTACGCGGGGCAGGGGGACTGCGCGCCATTGGCTCAACGGCTGAGCGCTTGGAGCGTTGGCTCGAGGGAATGGAAACCGCATGCCTGACCGCGATGTGGCACCTTGATGACATTGAGGCATGGTCCGCGCGGGCGGAAGCCGAGATGAGCCCGCTTTCGGGGAAGACGCCGCCCGCCCTGTGTGCTGTGCTGACTGATTGGCCCATCGTTTCCGCTCCGATGGCCGAGGCCATGAGCAGCTCCAGTCGCGCGGCCGTCCAGCGCAACCTCGCCTGGATGGAAAAGCA
>Ga0306908_1000596_pt1 | contig 12886 bp, 29 predicted proteins | sample AntRauTorcE11899_FD_190430 | JGI IMG/M metagenome (GOLD analysis project Ga0306908, IMG submission 190430) | Saline lake microbial communities from Rauer Islands, Antarctica - Metagenome Torckler E11 #899 (v2) (version 2) | ecosystem: Environmental > Aquatic > Non-marine Saline and Alkaline >... | reverse complement strand
TACCATCGCGCGACCGCCAGGCCCCTCCGCATCGGCCCTCGGCTCTATACAGAACGGCGCCGCCAGGCCCCTCCGCCCGGCCAGCCGCGTCGTTACACACCACTTTGGCGACCTCGCCGGATCGTACCACTTTGGCGACCTCGCCGGATCGTACCACTTTGGCGACCTCGCCGGATCGTCGCCAGAAAGCCAGGCTTCCCGATACCACTTTGGCGACCTCGCCGGATCGTATGTTTTTTCACCCAATGCTATTGCTTTTCAACTATCAGTTGAACTAGGCTTCGGAGTAAGAACACGAACCCCTTACCGGAGCACCCCGGAATGAACCTGAAGGCATTTAACAATCTCATGGTATGGCGTCTGGTCGAGCCGCTGGACGTAGACCCAGCCGGCATGAACGAGGCGCTCGCACAACATGAGTCCCAGCCACCGGCCGCGGGGGAGGCTGAGCGCACCGGCTTCATCGAACCTCTGGGTGACAAGGGCCTTTTCGTCGAGACGGTCGCCCCCGGTGTCGAGCTGGTAGCGATCAACACCGCCAAGCGCATGCTGCCCGGCAAGATCGTCCGCCGAGCCGTCGATGGCAAGGTCTTCGAGATCGAGAAGAACGAGGCACGCAAGGTCTACGCACGGGAGAAGCAGCGCATCAAGGAGGACGTGCTGGCCGAGATGCTGCCGAGGGCCTTCGTTGATCACAGCCAGGTCTATGCCCTGCTGATCGGCGACTACATCTTCATCGGCAACAGCTCGGCCAAGCGTGGGGAAGCTCTGCTGGACGCCCTGCGCGGGGTGCTGGGCAGCGTCAAGGTCGTGCCGGTGTCTGTCACCCCGACCCCGATCAGGAAGTACACCCGTTGGTTCGTCAAGGGTGAGGTCGAGGGCTCCGACAAGTTCACATTGGGCAGCCAGTTCGTCGTACACGGGACCGCCTCAGAACGCGAAGCCGTCAAAGGTTCATGGCCTTTTTCAAACGACGAGACCCTGAGCGACTGGATCGCCCAGGGCGGCCAGGATGTCACCGCCATCGGCATGATCTGGACGTCTGAAGGCACGGAATCCGAAGTGCCTTTTCTCGTCAACGAGATGCTGGGCGTCAAGGGCATCAAGTGGCCGGCGGCCATCGTCGACCGCGCGGTAAGCGATGCCGGTGAGGACGCCGAGGACCGCCAGGTCGCCCGTGCCACCCTGCTGCTGCTCAGCCATGAAATCACTGCACTCTGGCAGGACCTGCTGGCCGCCCTGGGCGGCGAAGCCCTGCCCCAAGGCCACCAGGCTGCCGTCGATGAAGACGACGACCTGCTCTGAGGAATAGACCATGGACATTAGCGAAGCCGGCATGTGGATGGACGTGTTGATGGCGACCATCGTTACCGCGCCGATCTGGCTCAGCGCCATGTACTACCTGCTCACCAAATAGCACATACCACTGAGGGGAACGCACCCGATGACCCGTAACGATCTTGAGGTCTCCGCCAAGCGCCTGGCCAACGACGCCGAGCAGATGCGTGGCCGCCAGCGCAGCCTGCTGAAGCTGTCCGGTGGGGACCGCCTCAAGGAGAAGTGGACGCCCGAACACGAGGCCCTGGACTCCGCGATTGCGACCCTGCAGGAGCACATCACACACCTGAAACGCGAAGCCGCCAAAGCCTCACCGGCCAGCCCGGCCGCCGCGAGGCTGAGCGAGGCGGCACATGGATAGCCCGCTCGACGTGCAGGTGGACGGCGCGCATTACAAAACGCTGAAGGTTCAGCCCATCGAGTTTGCGATGGTCAACGGCCTGGACCCCTGCGCCTTTTCGATCCTCAAGTATGTGACCCGGCACCGCAGCAAGCACGGCGCGCAGGACATCGAGAAGGCCGATCACTTCCGGCGGCTGCGCGTCCACCAGCTGCCCGTCGCTGTGGACGGCATGCAGACCCGCCTCGAGCGGACGATGGCCTTCCTGGGGCTGGCGCCGGGCGCCCGAATCGAGCGCCTCCTGACGCTTGGGCCGGTCGTCTGGATCATCACCCCGGAGACGTACTGCGAGGAGAACGGCATCACCGGAGAGGACCGCCTGGCCGTGCTCAGCCTCGGCCGCTGGGTCGAGGGCCACTGTCTGGCCGAAACCGATCTGCAATTCAACCTGAAGGCCCTGCGCCTGGCATACGAGGAAACCGACGCATGAATACCTTTAGTAACCTGACTGAGCAAGTGCGCGACGCCGGCGAGAAGCTGCTGGCGATCTATGACGCGGAGCTCGGCGACAACATCGGAGGCAACATCAGCGGTCGCCCGGTAGTCGGCGACGCCTTCCTCGCGTACCAGGGACTCCTGCAGGCCCGCGACCTGTGCCACGGGCTGGCCCACCGCTCTGGCTGGTGGACAGACCTGGGCACCGACCTGCCCATCGACCCGGAGGCCGTGTTCGCCGAGAAGCTGCTGCTCGTCCACGGCGAGATCAGCGAAGCCATGGAGGGTCACCGCAAGAGCCTGCCGGACGACCACCTACCCCATCGACACTCGCTCGAGGTCGAGCTGGCCGACGCCATGATCCGCATCCTCGACCTGGCCGGCGCGATGGACCTCGACCTGGCCGGCGCGCTCATCGAGAAGCTGGCGTACAACCAGGAGCGCGCCGACCACAAGAAAGACAACCGGAGGTCTGAAAATGGAAAACGCTACTGACCCGCCGCCCTACCACTGCCCTTATTGCGGGTGCCCGTCGTGGATTCACCCACAGGACGCCGAGCCCCCGGTCGACTATTGCCACCCAGGCGACCACGGATCGGCCGAGGACATGCTGGATGAGTGAGCCCCAGGGCCCGCTGAGCGGAGAGCACTGACATGCCGCTCGACTGGCCTGCCGTCACGCTCCCGCCGATCAATCTCTGGAACGCCCCGCGCCAGCGGGCACCGAAAAGGGTATCAGCACCTATGGATCAGTATCAGAACCTCGCGATGCAGGTCATGCGCCACGGGCAAGACGCGCCCAACCGCACCGGGATCGACGCCCGGTCGATCTTCGGCACGCGCATGCGCTTCAACCTGGAAGACGGATTCCCGCTCGTCACTCTCAAGAAGACCTTTTGGCGCGGTGCCTTCGTCGAGATGCTGTGGATGCTGCGTGGCGGCGACAGCGTCCACTGGCTGCATGAGCATGGCGTCCATATATGGGATGACTGGCAGGGCAACGACGGCCACCTGGGCCCTATCTACGGCGCGCAGTGGCGGTCATGGGGAGAAGACTACCCTGGTGCGTCATGCATCGACCAACTCGAGGACCTCCTGCACGGTCTGAAGACCCGTCCGTACAGCCGCCGGCACATCGTGGAGTCGTGGAACGTGGTCGACCTGCCGGACGAGACCCTGAGTCCCGCGGAGAATGTCGCTCGCGGCAGGATGGCCCTGGCGCCTTGTCACAAGACGGTCCAATTCCACGTCGACCGGGACAACCGGCTGTCCGCTCAGGTCTACCAACGGTCCGCGGACGTTTTTATCGGCGTGCCTTTCAATATCTCCGGCTACGCGCTGCTGGTCCACCTGGTCGCCCACCACCTGGGCTTCAGGGTCGGCGAGCTGGTCTGGGTCGGCGGCGACACGCACATCTATGGCAACCACTTCGACCAGACGCTTGAAATGGTCCGCCGCGAGCCCCGCGGCCTCTCGAAGCTGCATCTGCTGCACCACCCTGACACCCCGCTCTGGGAGATCGAGCCGGAACACCTGCAGATCAGCGACTACCACCCCCACCCGCCGATCACCGGCGCCGTTGCTGTATAAGGGGATTCTAATGCACGAGCGCACGAAGGTTGTCTGCCCGATCCCCCGCACAGGGGCTACAGGAGAGCACGAGTGCCCGGCCTGCGGGCTGCGCTGGGAATCGGCCGATGGCCAGCCGGAGTGTGACCGGCAAGCCCGAGGCATCGACCCGGCGCCGCAGAAGCTGGCCTTCCGGCGGAACCTGTACCGCGGGGCCAAGGGCCTTTAGTGGAAAAAAGATTCAACCGGGGTTGTCCGCTCAACCCCATAGTTCTACCATCGAGGAACAGAACATGAACGGAAAGACAGCAAAACTGATCCGCGGCCGGATCGGTAACCCCGGAGAGACCGAGTACCAGATCACCCCGGGCAGTCAGCGCCGGAAGTTTCGCAACCCGGCGGACCCGAGTGCCGGCGGCGTCGACACCGTCACTATCCAACTCGACCCGGCCTGCGGACGCAAGAAGTACCAGAATCTGAAGCGCCAGTACCAGATGACCCGGCGGGGCGACGCGGGGGCGACGCTATGATCCTCGACGCGCTGATCGAAGCCGGGGCACTCGCCCTGGCCATCACCACCCTGTTCGGCGGCGTGGCGCTGGTGCCACGCAGGGCACGCGCCGCCATCAACCGCGCTTTCCATAGCGTGGGCCTCTGACAAGAGAAAGGAGAACTGCCATGAACAAGACACTCACCGTCGCACCCGTCGCACTCAAGCTGACCGAGAACCAGCACCAGCTGCGGGTCGCCCTGGTGGGCAAGGCGCTTCTCGAGGCCACCGACCCGATCCGTGGGGCACAGCTGGACAAACTGTTCCTCACCCTGTTCAACGCAAGGGCTGACCAGTGAACAACCCCGGCAGGGAGAATGACATGGCACACATGAGCAAGAAAAAACTGCCCCCGATAGGGGCGACAATTCGTATCGAGAAGCACGTTGAGGGGCCTATTGGCTGCCCAGATTTCCAAAGAGCGTGGAATAAGGGGCGGCGAGTCTTTAAGGTGGCGAGTCTTTCGAAATTCGGGTCCCCTATCTTCGAAGGTAGAGGGGGTCCGTTGCTAGGCACAGAACGCTTCACCGACGGCGACATCACATGGGAGAAAGTCACACCTGCCCCCGAGATGCCAATGCCCGAGGTCGGTGACACAATTAAGATCACCAAGCACACAGGCGATAAAATCGGCTCCTACGAGTTTCAGGTCGCATGGGACGAAGGCCAACGAGAGTTCACGGTAAAGCATCTCGCGGAATCCGGATCACCCATTTTCGAGGGCGGCCTACTATTGAACCAAGTTTACTTCGTGAGAGGCGAGGTCACCTGGGAGCTAGTCGAGCCCGCCACCACAAATGAGTGGGGCAGCGGTTACCATGCCGAGGCGCTGGATAGGACACACACTATGATTGTTATGATGGGGGAGCTACTAGACCAACACCCCGGCATCGGGGTGGCAGGCGCGCAGAAAGCTGTCGATAAAATCATGCGCCGATTGGGCAAACTGTACCAGAAGATCGGCTCCGCTGACCCGTCGCGGGGGGATGACTGACATGGGAATCAATGGCAGAGGCTTTCTTGAGGCTATTATCGTTTTCGGGATCATCGCGGGAATCATCGGATGGGGAGCCATCGAGTTACTTTTGTGGCTGGTTTCAAAAATCACTTTGGTATGGGGATGAATGACATGAAAGATATTGAAGAGGTTGAGTCCGAGCTGCGCAGCCACAAGGCTGCGATTGAGGGGATGCAAGGTGAACTAGACAAAGTGAAAGCCGAACAGGATGCGTTAGCAGCTCGCTGTGACCGCCTCACGCTTCTTTTGTCCCAAATTAGTACAGCAACAGAAGGGGGCTACAACCTGGACGGCGATGAGATCGCGGATATTGATGCTCTACTACTTGAAGACGAAAGAAAACAAAGAAACCAAGGACAATGACATGGAACCCACCGCACCGAGGTACATTCCGGCCGCTGAGCCGACCCCGTACCGCATGCCCGCCGGCTACCGGGTGCTGAGGTGCGCCAACCTGGTCGCCTGGGTGGTGGAGCAGGACGGCACGGTGCTGGAGGGGACGTACCCTGAGTACGTCAAGGCGGTAGTGGGCGCTTGGGAGACACACGCGCACCACCTCGAGGTGGCCGCCGAGACCTTCAAATGGTCTGTTTTTACGTCTTGAGTTTCCACCGATTGTGGAAGATTCTACTAAAAAGGTTGAAAGGAGGACGCCCATGGGGGCCGCAATGCCAGTCGTCGAAGAAGCGACATACTTCCTGAGCAGCAAGGTCGTCATGGAGCGCCTGGGGGTGTCGCGCTCCAAGCTGTTAGCCATGCGGCATGACGATCCTGACTTCCCGCAGCCGTTCAACATCGGCCAGGGCACCGGCCGGCAGGCCCAACTACGGTGGGTCGAGCACGAGCTGGAAGCCTGGATGCGCGACAGGATGTCGACACGGAGAACCTGAATGGACGCCCAGCAAGTCCGCGAGATAAACGCCCGGGTCAACCGAGCGATCCGTTACCAGTCAGATGACGAAGATCGCTGGCAGTCGCCGGAGGAGACCCGTCAGCGCGGCGCCGGAGACTGCGAGGATTATGCGATCCTCAAGCTGGCCGAGATGCTGGCCGAAGGGTGCGACCCGGAGGACGCGCGGATGGTGTACTGCCGCCGTCAGATCGGCCGCGGCGAAGACGCGCACATGGTCCTGGAGGTAAAGGTGGCCGGCGAGTTCCACGTCTTGGACAACCTGGGGTCGCTTATCTCCCGCTGGGACGAACGTCCCGACCTCCAGCCGCTATTCAGTTTCAACGCATCGACGATGTGGATTCACGGCAAGCCCACAGAACACGATCCCCGCCAGCGACTTGGCCAGTGGCAGAAGGTCCTGGACAGGGCCAAACGCCAGGGCAGCTACCTGGGCGACTGACCGCCCCACACAGCCAAACGCCAGAGCCCCGTTATGGGGGCTTTTTCATGGGCGCCATGCCGCTGAAAATAAATTTGCCCGGGGTGTTGACCGCATACTGAGTATGCTCTAACCTTCAGTTCAAGGCGGCAGACAGCCACCGGGGGCCAGGCCCGACACCTGGAGCGAGACGAGGACGATGACATGCAGACGATGACACTGAGCGAGTTCAAGGCCCTGCTGGAGAGCCCCGACTGGACGCACGCCAGCGAGGTTGAGGTGATCGACCACATCGACCGTCAGGTCGAGGGCTGGGACGACGAGGACGACGACATTCCGGGGTGGCACTGTGTTAGCCACACCTTCGGCTGGGGTGCCCACATCGCTACGCTGGGGGAAATCTCCATCCGGTACGAGGAGGGCTTCAACTACGACGATAACGACGTCGACTCCTTCGCCAGCGGCACCGAAGGGCTGGACGAGGTGTGGTCTGTCGAGGGCCTCACCGTGGTAGACGACGAGAACGATGATGAGGAGGTCGGCGCGCACGACCTGGCAGACCACCTACCGCCAGAGTTCGAGCAGATCGACTACAGCGGCCTGAAAATCGAGACGACCACAGACATCGACTACGACGAGGACAGCGACATGGAAACCTTCACCCTGCAGCGCGACAACAAGCCCGACCTGCGCTTCTCGGGAGAGCGGATCGGCAGCGCCTCCAGCACCGACGAGCAGGCGATCACCAGTTCCTACAGCGGGCAGACCGGACGCTGGGCTGAACTGGAACTCTACAAGACAGAGGGTGGCCGGTACGTCTGCCACATGATCGGCCGCACCCGCTGGCAGGGTGAGCGTGACCGCCACAGCGGCCGGGTCTGCGACAGCGAAGCCGAGGTCGGGGCCTTCTTCGGCCACCGCTGGCTGGCCAAAGAGCTGTACGAAGACGCCGGCATCGACCATGCCGTGGAAATCGAATGATCGACGCCACACAGTACCACGACCCGGCCAAAGCGCCGGGTCTTGTGCAACGCGCCCTCCTGGTCGTGGGGACGCAGAAGGAGCTCGCGTCCCGGTGCGGGGTGACACGCGACTACCTGCGCCAGCTACGCCGCGGCGACAAGCGAATGAGCTACGCGCTGCAGCTGACCCTGGAGCGGATCGCCATCGGCGAGCCGCTTCGTAGCGGGTGACTGACGGCGTGCCCCAGCGAAAAGTGGCGTGTATGGCGGCCTGTACGTGGAATCGAGAAAGCACCCACGAAGCCCAGCGCCCCGGCACGGTCACTGCCCGCCTTGCTGCTACGGAAGCCGATGACACCGGTAGCGTCACCCTGGAGCAGGCAAGCGCCGATGAGGCATGGCAGGGATGGATCGAGGAACAAGCGTGATGCGCTGGCCCCGCCTATGGCTACCACCAATCAACCTCTGGACTGTCCCGGCAATGGAGGACCGCATGTCTGAGACCCCACCGGCCTATGAAGCCGAGGATGCCGTCACCGCGCAACTCTGCGCAAGGATAGATGCACTGCAAGCGGAGAAGGAAGTGCTGATAGAGGAAAACGATGTACTGAGGAAGGACAACGACAATCTACGCCGGGAAGTGGCCAAAGCTGGGAGGTGAGTGGTGAAAACCCATTACCTAAAGACGGACCCTGACGGGTTTTATGCTCTGATCTCCGGACGAAAACCATACGAGATCAGGCGTGATGATCGCGGGTTCCGAGTGGGCGATACGCTGGTTCTTCGCAGGACCGTGCACTCGGGCGACGAAATGGCTGCTGGCGAGCCATTGCGCTACACCGGAGAGGAAGCCGTTCGGCGGGTCACTCACATACTCGAAGGGCCTGCTTACGGGATCGCTGAAGGATGGGTAATCTTGTCAGTTAACGACACGGGGAGGGATGCCCTGGCGGCGCATGTGGAGCGGCAGAGCGCCGTGACAAATGAACGACTGCTACCCCTCCCTGCTCTCGAACAGAAGGTCGGCTTCAAACACACCAAGATCCACGAACTCATCCGCGACGACGAGTTTCCACCCGGCAAGCTCATCCAGGGCAAGCACCTGTGGCTCGAACGAGAGATCGACGACTGGATCCAGCATCAGTGGTCGTCCGCTTCCTGACCGCGAAGCCTGTCCGACAGACTAACCCACGCGAAGCGCGAGACAAAGGCGCTCAAGGCACAGCTAGAAGCTAACAACCTAAAGGCTGAAGATGTGCTGGCAGCGTTTGATAAGTCCGTATACACGCCTGAAGCAATGGCTAGGCGCAATATGTTTAAACGAGCGAGGGACAAATACAATGAGCGCTGATCTTATGCATGGCGATTGCCTAGAGTGGATGAAAGAGATACCAGATGGCAGCGTTGATATGATTCTTGCTGATCCGAATCACGTTGAGCATACAAATCATGGTGTATTTTGCTGTTGATATCAGTAAGTAAGTGGGATATGATGATATCATGAAAACCACAGAACAGATGATTTTATCAGCATATATTCCTTATGTAACCACGTTAAGAAGCGTGGCCAGAACATGCAGCACAGACCACCACAGGGTGAAGCGAGTTCTTGAAAAGAATGGAATAGAAATCGTCAAGGGAAAGCTTGCGCCGTTTTCATCTCAGCACCGCGCCAAAATAGGAGCGGCAAGTAAGGGAAGAACTAGCTGGGCAAAAGGAAAGAAGGTGCCAAAATCAACCCTTTACAGAAATATGGCCACACACCTTCGCTTTGATGTTTCTGTGGGTTGGCTTTTGGCTTTTGACGATATTGAAAAACTAAAGTTCCTCAATCGCTCTGTGGGCAGAGGCGGAAGGTTTGATATAACAACCAAAGAGTATAAGGCATATATTGTCAAGTTTTACAACGACGCTCAGTTCAACCGCCTGTATGAGAAATGGTTAACCTCCGGGCAATGTAAATGGAAAAGGCCAACCATAGATCATATTAACCCACGGGCTAACGGGGGGTGCAATAGGATAGAAAATTTACAGTTTTTAACTTGGCTCGAGAACAGAGCTAAGTGTGATATGAGCCAGCAAGACTGGGATAGCGTAAAAGCAAATATTAAGGACTATTTAATATGAACAACAAGGGAGACTTGGGTCTGCCTGGATTTGATTTGCATTTGGGTGACTGCCTAGATGTGATGAAAAGTATCCCCGATGGTTCGGTGGATATGATCCTTGCAGACCCTCCGTAACTTTATGGCACGACAGCCTGCAAATGGGACACGGTGATTGACTTGCCATTGATGTGGGAGCAACTTAAGCGGGTTATTAAACCTAATGGGGCTATCGTAATGACGGCTTCTCAGCCTTTCACGTCTGCGCTGGTGATGAGTAACCCTAAGATGTTTAAGTATTGCTGGGTTTGGGACAAGGTTTTGCCAAGAGGGCACCTAAACGCAAAAAGAATGCCCATGAGGTGCGTTGAAGACGTTGCCGTTTTCTACGGAAAGCAGCCCACTTACAACCCTCAGAAAACTTCCGGTCACGCTAGGAAGGTTGCTCGCACAGTCTACGAAAAGAGCGGCGATGGATTACAAGTTTACGGCGCTGAAAATCGCGACACGCTATACGACAGCACAGAAAGGCAGCCAAGAAGCATCATTGTAGTAAGCACCGCAGACCAGCGAGGCAAGCGGCACCCAACCCAAAAACCCGTTGCCCTAATGGAATACCTGGTCCGCACCTACACCAACGAAGGCGAAACAGTTCTGGACTTCACTATGGGCAGCGGAACAACAGGCGTGGCCTGCAAGAACCTTGGGCGAAAGTTTATCGGCATTGAGCTAGATCAAGGTTATTTTGACATAGCAGTTAAGCGTATAGGAGAGGCATAGCATGGCTGATTTCGCAGACGACGCAGCAGAGATAACAGAGAACTATTTACAAGTGGCTTTGCAGAATGCTAGAGGGTTGGCACGGCTGGCCGGAGGCATGGACGGACATGCAGCTCGCCCACCGCAAGGCCGGTCTGCGGGGCGTCTACGACAAGTCCGTCTACCTGGAGAAGCGTCAGGTGATGATGCAGTGGTACGCCGATTATCTCGACGCCCTGGAGGCGGGAATGACCGCGGCGCAGCGCGACGGATTCACCCGGGCGGTTTTAACCCGTTAGGTTGCTTTTCAACAAACAGTTGACTAGAGTGACAGGGACCCTTTGGAGAGGAGCCCCACTCATGAAGACCAGCAAAGCCGTCCGTCCCGTCTTAGAACTCGCCCAGGAACTGGGCTACCAGGTAAGCCGAACGAAAGGTGGCCACCTGCGCTTCGGCAAGCCAGGCCACCACACCGTCTTCAGTAGCAGCACGCCAAGCGATTGGCGAACGCAGAGGAATATCATCGCCGAGCTGCGGCGCAATGAGCGGATGGCACACTGACCTACCGCCGTGTCTTGATGCGGCAGTAGATCACCCCGGCGATCCGCAGGATGAGCAGCCAGCGGCTCAGCCACCAGGCCGCCATCTGTCGCATCCTGCGGATCGCCGGGTGCCTTAGCCTCCGGGCTTTTTTGCCAGCCCCTGATCCATGAGCCGCAGGAAGATGCTGCCCGTGGCAACGATGGCCGCCAGGTAGGCAAACACATTCTCAGGGACGATCCCCTCCCAGACCGGCAGGGTCTCCTGCAGCGCCAGCACGGCCGCGCTGGCCGCCCCCCGGTTGGACCACATCTTGAACGCCTGGTCGGCGTTATCCACCAGCTTGAGTTTGCTCACAAGTCATCTCCTTCGGTCTCTGGATCGGTGGCGTCGGGCGCCTGGAAGCGACGCTGGTCCTCACGGGCCTGCTCGAGCGTCACGACGGCGCCCTCTGGGAGCTCCGCCAGGCGCCGAGCGATGGCCTGGGCCAACGGCTTGTCTGCGTCGGTGCAGAGGCCACTCGGCGGATAATCGGGCACCCGAGACCGGATGGCGATCAGCAGCCCCGCCCTCAGTAGTGGGTTGGCCGTCGCGCAGTAGTCCTGCTGCTGCGCTTTCACAGAGCCCACCGCCCCACCGGTCAGGTCACCGAACTGGTAGCCCGGGGTATCGGTGCCCGCGATGGGTGATGAGGAAGGGGACATGCCACAGGCCGACAGCAGCAGGGCGATCTGGATGGCAATGAGGGTCGTGTATTTCATGGGGTAGTCCTCCGGTTATGTGCTCACTCCCACCAGGCGCGTTGCGGGTCGTCCGCGCGGCGGCGGTACCTGCGGCGAAACTTCATGGCGTACAGCCGCTCGGTGGTCAGCAGTAAGGCGGTGCCCCCCGCCAGGGTGACGCCGCCCACCGTGGGGAAGGTGTCGAAGTACAGCGGCGCAATGAGCATCGACGCGGCGCCGACGCCCAGTAAGATGAACGAGAGTCTGTGCAGGAGGGGGGTGCTGGGGGTCATGTAATTGAGAGTGCAGATGCACATCCAGAGCACGGCGAGTGCAAACACCAGGCTGAACGAGGTAAGGATCGTCTGTGCTGCCATGTCAGTCTCCGGGGGGCTTCTGGGGGGCGAATCGTTGGCGCGTCATGTGGATCACGAGGGGGATGAGGACCTGAGCGGTCAGGCCCGTCGCGAACCCGGCGGCCGCCTGCAGTGAGCTTTGCACGACCCCCTCACCGGCGAGGCCGGCGAGGTAGGGCATCGCCACAGGCGTCAGGTAGCCTGCCGTCAGGGTCGCCGTCACCGGGGTCCAGATGCGCCGCCACATGCCCATCGGCGGCAGGAAGCTCAGCGACACCAGGCCACCTGCGAACCCGGCGATCAGCACGCTGTAGTCCAGGCCGGTGACCACGCCGGAGATGACCACGGCCGACGCCCCTGTCGCGGCGGTCAGCGGGTCGTGCGTCTGGATCATGTGACGGTCTCCACGCGGCATCCCCTAATTTTGCTGTGCTCACAGGGTAGCAGCAGTGCAGCAAAACTTCATGCTTATGTTGAGTTGTCAACCTTTCGTTGAGTGAAAGCCTGAAAAACTGACCGCCTCGATCTGCGACTTGGCATCCGGTGCGTCAGGGTCGATGTCCCGCAACGCCCGCAACACCAGCGGCGTCGGTGACGGGCGCCTCGTGGACAGTGTTGGCGTCCCTGCGCACGCTATCGCCCTGGCGTTGCTTGAGTTCGTCAAGCGTCGGCTCTGGCGGCGGCGCGGGCGTGATAATCGTCAGCCCAGGCGGTGGGTTATCACGCGGGAAAGAGATGCCGAGTTGGTTCTGTGCCTGGCGATGGTTTAGTCGTTCGCCGGTTTTTTCGAGTGTGTACATC
>Ga0306908_1000595_pt1 | contig 12913 bp, 8 predicted proteins | sample AntRauTorcE11899_FD_190430 | JGI IMG/M metagenome (GOLD analysis project Ga0306908, IMG submission 190430) | Saline lake microbial communities from Rauer Islands, Antarctica - Metagenome Torckler E11 #899 (v2) (version 2) | ecosystem: Environmental > Aquatic > Non-marine Saline and Alkaline >... | reverse complement strand
GACCGTCCCCTATATTTTTCTTACAGAAAAATATAGGACTTTGTGGTCAGGGAACGAAGGAACTAGGTTCCCCGTAAGGGGAACGAGGGAAGGAGCCATGCCCCCTCCCGCCAGGGGGGGGGGGGTGAGGGGGCAGTTTTTCCTAACTATAGGCACTTTGAGGCTGGTTGATGAGGCAGTTTTTCCTAACTATAGGCACTTTGAGGCTGGTTGATGAGGGAACCCGCCAGTGTTTAGTCTCTTAAAGTGTTTAGTCTCTTAAAGTGTTTAGTCTCTTAAAGTGTTTAGTTTCTTAAAGTGGTTAGTATCTTTACGAGGTTATAAGATGGTGGACGGGTTAAAAATAGAAAAATTGCTTTAAGGGTAACTTTCCACACACATAATAAACATAGCTCTTATGGGGCATGTTTTATTCGTATTAACAATAAATAACTGAAGTAATTATACCATTTTAGAATTACGTCCCCCCTTAGGGGGGGCGTTATAAGTTGGTTAAAAACACCATAGAAGGTATTTTAGTCCTGTAAGTCCAATAAGTTCTTATTTGAGAGTATTTATCCTCTGAGGGAACCCTGGTTCCCGAGTCCCCTAGTGAGGAAACCCTGGTTCCCGAGTCCCCTAGTGAGGAAACGGTACCCCGCCAGTGGGGCGACGGGACCATGGGGACTAGTTATCTAATCGCCAAGCCAAGGCCACCTACGGTGGCCTTTTACAAATAGCCCGGCGCCAGTGGGGCGACGGGACCATGGGGACTAGTTATCTAATCGCCAAGCCAAGGCCACCTACGGTGGCCTTTTACAAATAGCCCGGCGCCACCCTCTTTTACGACAAGGCCACCTGACGGGGGCGAGGAGACCATGGACGTAGTGGCCGGTGACGGATGTTTTAGCATTAGTCGCCATTAAAGAGTTTATATAACATATGTACTTTCAATTGGGTTACATTCAAATGATTTGCAATTACTATATTAAATATCATCTTTGCTTAATGGAGAAGGTAGAATTTATTATTCACGAGGATATAAAGCCAAAAATCGTGATGTAGTTCAATTTAAACTACAGACTAGGGAAGTTTTTAAAATTAAAACATGTACGAGCACGCTAGACTCACGCTCTACGGACCTCGTTCCCGCCCCCTGGCGGGGAGGAGGGAACGAGAAGAATCAAAGATTCTTCTCGTTCCCCTGTTTCCCTCGTCCCCTTGGCCACAAAGTCCTATATTTTTCTGTAAGAAAAATATAGGGGACGGTCCTTAGGACCGTCCCCGGGCCACTTGGTGGCCCGGTTAGCCAGGGGGGACATGGTTCCCTCGCCCCCTTTAGGGGACATGGTTCCCTCGCCCCCTTTAGGGGACTCGGCCCCGCCAGGAATACTCGGTAGAGCGCGGGCTAGGGGCTCGTACTTGTATAGTCTAGTCGCGAGTGAAGTATATAAATTAAAATTAATAAAAAAAATGCGTTTACAACATAAATTAGGACCTTTAAAAGTTCTCAACAATCATCTCCTTACCTATCCAACTCCAATGAATTTAAGTTACGCCTATAATTTTGGGAGTTTAGCTGGTATTGTTTTAGCAAGTCAAATAATAACTGGTATTTTATTAGCTATGCATTATGTAGGACATGTTGATTTAGCTTTCAATAGTGTAATTCATTTAATGAATGATGTACCTTCTGGTATGATTTTACGTTATGCACATGCTAATGGTGCTTCTTTATTTTTTATTGTAGTATATATCCACATTTTACGTGGTGTATATTATAGTAGTGGTAATCAACCTAGAGAAGCTGTTTGGATTACAGGTGTTGTAATTTTATTAGTTATGGTTTTAACAGCATTCATTGGTTATAATTATGGCCAAAAATGGATATTAAATAACGCAATTATATTGTATAAGTTTTTCTATATTAATCTTGAAAGTTTAAATAAACATTTTATCGAATTTTTAAATAGTTATGATTATATTTCACTCACGTCATCCATTATACAATATAATCAAGTCGTGAGTGAACCTACAACAGTTACACTTTTATCTTATAGCGTGTCACTACCACCTAATGGTTTTAATGTTCCTTTGACAATAACTTTAAATACTAAAGGACATATAAAAAAGAATATAACACCAATAAAGTCTTATTTTAATTTACATTTAATTGAAACACAGTTAAAGATAAAAAAAGATAATCAACAAAAGGCTGGTATATATATTGTTGTTAATAATATTAATGGTAATTTTTATATAGGTAGTGCTATTACTAATCGTATAAACACACATTTTCGTAATCATTGTGTTCTTTTAAATAATTCAAATAAACCGTTATTGCGTGCGCTTAGAAAATATGGTATTCAAAATTTTTCATTTCATATTGTTGAATATTTTAATGGTTTCGTAAATAAAGAAAATTTACAACTTAACCATTTAAAATTGTTGGAACGTGAATCTTTTTTTATTACTTCTTATAAGCCTATATATAATATTTTACTAATAGTACAAGCAGACTCGCGAGTTTCGTCCCCACGTAGTGTCCCTGTGGACCTCGTACCCGCCCCCTGGCGGGTACGAGGGCAACAGGGAAACGAGCCGGCCACTACGTGGCCCGGGGGCGTACCTAAAGGCTCGTTCCCCCGTCCCCGCCAGGGGGCGGGAACGAGGTCCGCGCAAGGGGACAAAGGCGCGTTATTTAAAGCTAAACATGTTATTTTAAGTAATATTAAAGAAGATATAATATCTGAGTACACTTCAATTCAACAAGTTAGTGAAGTATTTTCTTGTAATCGTAAAACCGTGCGTAAATATATAAACAGCGATAAAATGTTTAAACAATTGGGATATTTGAAAACCAGGCCACAAAATGGCCGATAAACAAAGGGACTATCGGTTTCGTCCGAAGGACTATCGGTTTCGTCCGAAGGACTATCGGTTTCGTCCGAAGGACTATCGGTTTCGTCCGAAGGACTATCGGTTTCGTCCGAAGGACTATCGGTTTCGTCCGAAGGACTACGCACTTATTTAACAATATAAAATAGCGCATTTGTTTAATATTCATAGTAAATCTAATTAAATTAGATTTGCGATGTCGATGCTTACGGTTAAAAAGGTATGTTTCTATCTATAGACCGTCGGTTCTATAAAGTTCATTATATTTATAAAGATTATATTGAATATGGATCGCTACAGACTAGTTCATCGATGGGTGTTATAAACTTTTACTTTTAATAGTGCGCCTTTGGCGCTCTGCGTAATAATGCGCCTTTGGCGCTCTGCAGAGGTACGTGGTGATATAATGCTTAATGTATAGTCGAAATATCCCTTTTATTTATATTAATTAATTTATAAACAAAAGTTCAAGGCTTTCAGATGAGTATGGTCCCTCGCCCCCCCTGGCGGCTGAGTTTCCTCGTTCCCCGTCAGGGGAACGAGGGAACTAGGTTCCCTTGGCTAACCGGGCCACCAAGTGGCCCGGGGACGGTCCTATGGACCGTCCCCTATATTTTTCTTACAGAAAAATATAGGACTTTGTGGCCAAGGAAGATGGTACCCTCGGGAACCAGGGTTCCCCTGGTACCCTCGGGAAGGAGAATGGTACCCCTGCTTCCCCTGCTTCCCTCGCCCCCTTTAGGGGGCTCGGCCCCTTTAGGGGACTGGGCCCTGGCGGGGTACCGTATCCCCACTAGGGGACTCGGTTTTTCCGTAAGAAAAACCGGCCACTTTGTGATTTATCTTCTGCGAGAACTCATATTATGCAAAGCACAGATTCATATAATACGAAACAATATAATATATATAATGGTTATATGAAGGATATTTGTATGTTCTACCATGGGGTTTTTCAATAGGCCCCAAATACTATTTTTTAGATATAAACTTTTCTCATGATGGCTCCTTCCCTCGTTCCCCTGACGGGGAACGAGGCCGTCAGGGGGGACGAAGGAACCAGACCCGCAAGGGGATCGTCTTCTACTTTATATACAACACCCTTGTTAAGGATGGGCTTTACTCTAATAATATTACACGTTTATAATAAAGACGTAGAGGATTATAATAAAGACGTAGAGGATTATAATAAAGACGTAGAGGATTATAATAAAGACGTAGAGGATTATAATAAAGACGTAGAGGATAAAAAACGTTTTTAAACAATAATCCCATTAATCCTGATTTTTTATACGTTTTTAAACAATAATCCCATTAATCCTGATTTTTTATACGTTTTTAAACAATAATCCCATTAATCCTGATTTTTTATACGTTTTTAAACAATAATCCCATTAATCCTGATTTTTTATACGTTTTAAAACAAAACGCATTTAAGCATGTTGAATATATTAATACACTTTAGCTTTTTTTAAGTAACTGCTGCGAGTGCAGAGAAGAGAGAAGGTTATTGTACAAACAAAGATTCAACATTAGGGTTTACCAAGGCTGTTTCACTTGATAAAGAATTTTCTACCGCTGATAAAGAATATTCTACCGCGGGGCTCGCACCAGTACTCTAAAATCGGGGTTAAATTCACGTGGTAACCTTTAATATCGTCTTTATATCGGTGTATATTCAATGCCTATTCTATTTATATGTTTAAATGCCTCTTATATTTCTATGTTTAATGACCTATTCTACGTTTAATTGTTCAACCTTATATAATACTGAGTATGCTTTATAAAGTGAGTTTATAGAACAGTATAGTTTATACTTAATAACCAAAACTAGTACCGCAGAGTCCCGCAGACGAAGCTGCGTGCCTCGCGCCGCGCTCCTTCCCTCGTCCCCCTGACGGGGAACTCGGCCGCCAGGGGAGGCGGGGGGACGAGGCGCCTGAGGCGCGCTAAACAATTTGTATGGTTTAATTAAGTGTAAGCAACATTGGTTAAAACGGTTAAAGATTTTAAATACATTGTCTAAGACCGTCAATTATAGTGAGCCTCTGGCGCGGTATAATTGCTACAGACTAGAAATCTTAATAAATTAAAGAGACCGTCCACGTAGTGGCCGGGTTTAAATAGCATTAATTAAAGAGACCGGCCACGTAGTAGCCGGGTTTATAAAGTATAAATAAAAGAGACAAGAGACCGGCCACTACGTGGCCGGGGGCGAGAGGACGGAAAGAATCAAAGATTCTTCTCGTTCCCTCCTCCCCGCCAGGGGGCGGGAACGAGGTCCGTAGAGCCATCTTTTTTTATTAAATCGAGAAATCCATCTTTCTTTATTTTATTAAGCAAAACCAATGGGTAGATTAATTCTGCTTAATGTATAGTCGGTATTATTTTATTTAATACGCAAATGAGTTCCTTTTACTTTTATAAGAGACTCTATATATTTTTAGAATGTATAAAAAATTGATTTCAATGCAAGAAAAACTTATTTTTTTATATTATATTAAAGTTAACTTGCAGCATTATAAATGCTCAACGACTAACAAAGTCAACTATTTTATTAAAAATAATTTATTATATTTATATTAGAATTTCCGCGGCATTAAGTGGACATTTATATTAGAATTTCCGTGGCATTAATATTATTAAGTGGACATTCCATTTATATAATATAATAATAGTGTAATTAATAAATTTAATGTTATAACAATTTTAGTTTATCCTTTTTCGTATTAACATCACTCGCGACTAGACTATACAAGTACGAGCCTCTTGCCCGCGCTCTACCGAGTATTCCTGGCGGCTAAGTTCCCCGTCAGGGGAACCTCGTTACCTGGCTAACCGGGCCACCAAGTGGCCCGGGGACGGTCCTAAGGACCGTCCCCTATATTTTTCTTACAGAAAAATATAGGACTTTGTGGCCCAGGGAACCTAGTTCCCTCGTTCCCCTTCAGGGGAACCCGGCCCGCCAGGGGGGCGAGGGAACCATCTCTTCGATTCGGATCGTCCTTTATTATCTGATAGTATTTTATGACTGGTTCTCTCGTCACCCTTAAGGGTGACGAGGCCGCCGCTTAGCGGCGGCCGATACTCGTGAGGACGCTCGTACATATTATGATTATGCGTTTTCCTGAAATTATAACTTCAGGTTTATTAAATCCTATTTAAAACGTGTTTAAAGATGGTTCTCTTTAAGAGAATTATAGAAAAAGCCCTGCGAAACCAAGGGGGCCAGCTAATGTCTGATTTGATATATTTACATATATTTAATACACGCGTGTTATAGTCTAGGAATTAAACTTTGTAAAATTCCGTCTACGCTAGTCTTTGCGGGTAAGGATCTAAAGGTTCATCCGCTTGTCCTGCTTTGACAGCTTCGTATGTATAACTGTAATTAAACTGCGAATTTACTGATTCGCAGTTAAAGATTTATTGTTGGAAAAATCCAAAGGATTTTTCCTAAAGGACAAAACCGTAGGTTTTGTCCGCCTCCCGCTTAGCGGGCTAGGACAAACCCTTTCCTTAAGAAAGGTTTTGTCCTTTGGATTTTTCCTAAAGGACAAAACCTACGGTTTTGTCCGCCTCCCGCTTAGCGGGCTAGGACAAACCCTTTCCTTAAGAAAGGTTTTGTCCGCCACTAAAAAAATAATATTATTTAATAGATGACATAGTCTGAACTTAAAATTAATTTTAAGATTTAATATTTAAGATTTAAGATTTAACATTTTATTGTCTGGGGCGCAACTGTAATAACAAGTTTAGCCACAGTAATTCCAGTAGTAGGTAAAACTGTATTATCTTATTTATGGGGTGGTTTACTTAAGGCCTCCCTTTTAAAAACTTTGCTTGATGCTGGGACTGAACTATTGGATACAATAAAAATTCAATGCGTATGTGATTACTTTATGAACAACAATTATATAAAAATTCAATGCGTATGTGATTACTTTATGAACAACAATTATATAAATATTCAATGCGTAATGTATTATAGCACTTTAATATGTTTAAAACCTCCGGCCACTGCGTGGCCGGTAAAAGGAGCGGCCACTTCGTGGCCGGGAAACGGATCTAAAGGTTTGATACCTTATTGTATGTTTCAAGATAAAGTGAAAATATTACATACGGTATTCAAATCAGCAGGATTATCTAATGTTTCATTAAATAATTCTCAGAGACTGCACGCAGGGGATCTTATGTGGTTAGTTGGTTTTGTAGAAGGTGACGGTTCTTTTAGTGTAAATAAAAACACTAAATATGTTAAATACATCTTCAGTATTGAAGTATCTATTAGAGATATACAATTATTGTATAAAATAAAGAATATATTAGGTGGTATAGGATCTATAAGTTTATGTGAACATTCTAATACTAATACTAATACAAATATAAATACAAAAACAAATACAAAAACAAATACAAAAACAAAATTGGCACGTTTGAAAATATCTTCTAAAAAAGATTTAATAAATGTAATTATACCTATTTTTGATAAATATAACATGATTACTAATAAACATTATGATTATTTATTTTTTAAAGAATGTTTAAACAACAATATTATTTATCATGATAATTTACCTAATTATGTTAGACCAAGTACAACACGTTTTAATTCTATTACAGATATTATAAATTTAAGTTATTTTGATGCATGGTTAATAGGTTTTATTGAGGCTGAAAGTTCTTTTGGTATATTTGCAGCTCCATGCTCCTTCCCCCGTTCCCTGGCCACAAAGTCCTATATTTTTCTTACAGAAAAATATAGGGGACGGTCCTTAGGACCGTCCCCGGGCCACTTGGTGGCCCGGTTAGCCAGGGGCACTCAGCCCGTAAGGGGGCTGAGTGAACTACCCGCTTTACCCGGAGGTCTGGAAGTTAACCGCGAATTAGCTAATTCGCGGTTAACTTCCTCTCGCACTACAAAAGAAACCGAGTACCCTAGTGGGGGCATTTACCCTCGTCAGGGGGGCATGTACCCCCATCAGGGGGGCGAGCTGAGTTCCCTCGTTCCCCGTAAGGGTAACGAGGGAACGAGGGAAGGAGCCGGCAAAATATGTAAATTTAGCATTAGTCTAACAAATGAAGTAATCTCAATGGGTACACTTCCTACTAGAATCACTTGTATAGACGATGACGCGAGTGCTCAAATAATAAATACTATTAAAAAACGCTTAAGCTTGAAATCTAATGTTTACTACAAAAGGTCTGAGTCCCCTAAAGGGGCCGAGTTCCCCGTCAGGGGGGACGAGGGAACCAGGGGAACCAGGGGAACCAGGGGAACCAGGGGAAACAGAGGAAGCAGTAATACTTATATCTTAGAAACTTCTAGCAAACGAGGTATTCAAAATGTTATAAATTTTCTTAAGAATACTTCTGTTAAGCTAAAAGGTTACAAACGTGCACAATATTTAAATTTTTTACATGAATTACGTGTAAATCCTAGATACTTAAAATTAAATATTCCAAATAAATATTAATTAATTTGACGATCCGAGTCCCCTCGCCCCCCTGGCGGGCTAAGTTCCCTGGACCACAAAGTCCATGATCCCCTCGCCCCCCCTGCCGGCCGAGTTCCCCGTCAGGGGAACGAGGGAAGGAGCCATGTCCCCACTAGGGTACCATGTCCCCACTAGGGTACCGAGTCCCCACTAGGGGACTCGGTTTTTCTGACAGAAAAATCTAGGGGACGGTCCTAAGGACCGTCCCCGGGCCACTAAGTGGCCCGGTTAGCCAGGGAACGAGGGAAGGAACGAGGGAAGGAACGAGGGAAGGAACGAGGGAAGGAGCGAGCTGAGTTCCCCGTAAGGGGAACGAAGGAACTAGGTTCCCCGTAAGGGGAACGAAGGAACTAGGTTCCCCGTAAGGGGAACGAGGGAAGGAGCCAGAATCTATGATTTTTTATTTAAACATACCATTAACAATTAAATGGGAACTAGCCATTCTATTATTTTTTTATTTAAACATACAATTAAATGGGAACTAGCCATTCTATGATTTGTTATTTAAACATACCATAAAATGGAATTTTAACCAAAACTTTATATTTTTAATTAATCACATTAAGATTAAGATACAGTCCGAACTATGAAACATAATTTTAAAGTGCGCCTCCGGCGCTTCGCGATTATGTGTAAGTAGAGCGTAGTGAGAGTTTATATATTTTATTAATATATAAATGGGACTACCAACATATTGTTCTCAGTAGATAACCCTACTTTAAATAGATTCTATAGTTTACATTATACCTTCCCATTTTTATTAGCTGGTTTATCAATTTTTCACATTGCAGCTTTACATCAATATGGTAGTACTAACCCATTAGGTGTAAATACTCAAACAAGTACTGTACCATTTGGTATGTATTTTGCATCAAAAGATTTATTAGGATTATTAATTCTTTTATTTGCATTTGCTTGTTTAGTTTTCTTTTATCCAGAAATGCTTGGTCTTATTAAGGCCGTGTTTATTTTTATAAAAGCACAAATTAGTGCCATATGCTGGAATGATATTATAATCAAATCAGCAGGAAACCTTGATGCTTTATTATTAATTAATAAATACATAAATTATAAACATTATAATAAGGGTTCCTCAGAGACTAAACGCACAATAACTCATTATGATTTAACAATAATAAAACCTGTAAATCTTACTTCCAATAAATTCGATTATTGGTTTTCCGGTTTAGTTGATGGTGACGGCAGCTTTAGTTTTTATAATAGTGGTACCGTGGAATTTTCTATTACTATGATAACAAAGGATAAACCGGGTACCGTGGAATTTTCTATTACTATGATAACAAAGGATAAACCGGGTACCGTGGAATTTTCTATTACTATGATAACAAAGGATAAACCGGGTACCGTGGAATTTTCTATTACTATGATAACAAAGGATAAACCGGGTCCCCCGGCCACTAAGTAGCCGGGGTGTATTAGATTTTCTAGTTGCTACTTTAGGCTTTGGTACAGTAACACCTAGAACAGGGGTGGATGCCTTTCGTTATCGTGTACAATCAAAAGACCACGTATTAAAAATTTTTAATATATTAAATGGTAAATTATTAACACCGAGTCCCTAGTGAGGACATGGTTCCCCGCCAGGGGGGGGGGGCGAGGGGACCGTCTAAACATCTTCAATTGTTAAAACTTCAACAGTTATGGGGGGGTCACTCCTATTATACCTGATTATCTAATCACTCTTAAAATAATAAAAGATACTGCTTTGTTAAATGGGTTTTTTGATTCTGACGGTCATATTACTATTATGAACAAAGCTATTTTAGCTGTATCATACGGTCAAAAGAATCGTTATATATTAGATTGTATAAAAAATTCTTTAAATTTAGGTAATATTCGCTATGATCGTAATTGTGATTGTTATATTTTGGGTATTTTTACTAAGGAAGATTCACGTTATATGTTTAATAGGTTTTCTAATGCCTTTTTATTAAGTACAAAACAGTCTGAATTAGGACATCTTAAAAACATATTAACTATGTTGGATCTTCGTTATCATTTTAAGAGTAATCCTAATAAAGACAATTATAATAAAATTATGTCTGCCATCAATTTATTTAAACAACGTAACAGATTTTAATTATGGGTGGTGAGCTTAAAGCATTAATAAGTGCGAGAGGAAGTTTATCGCTAATTAGTAAATTCGAGATTAACTTCCAGTCCTTCGCTAATTAGTAAATTCGAGATTAACTTCCAGTCCTTCGCTAATTAGTAAATTCGAGATTAACTTCCAGTCCTTCGGACAGAGCAAGCGCCGAGTCCCCACTAGGGGGCGAGCTGAGTTCCCCGTAAGGGGAACGAAGGAACTAGGTTCCCTTGGCCACAAAGTCCTATATTTTTCTGTAAGAAAAATATAGGGGACGGTCCTTAGGACCGTCCCCGGGCCACTTGGTGGCCCGGTTAGCCAAGGAACGAGGGAACTAGGTTCCTCTAACAGCATCACTCAAAGTACCCTCGGGTACCAGACCCGCAAGGGGACCAGACCCGCGGAGCTCTATCCTTAGTATATATAACGGGATAACGTAAAAGTCTCTGAAGAATATACCTTAATTATTATTTTAAACTATCCTCCATTTAATTAGATGGCAGACTTACACCAGAATTAAACTGAAAAGAGCCTAAATTCAAGATTCGTTATACTTATATAAGCTAATTTATGTCTCCTACCAATCGTAATTTTATAGTGTTCCGCGCGAAGCGCGACAATAAAAAAAGAATGATTATAAGAATCATTTGCTTCGTAATTTAACATATCTAACAGCATCACTCAAAGTACCAAAAGTTGGATTTATTTGACCTTTTTGTATTTGTATTCATAGGGAATCCCCAATAAGCAAAATATAAGAAACTAAGATATTAAGATTTTTATGAACATCAGTTTCAATATAATATAGAAGCGAAGCTTTTCAAATAATATAACTCGTTCAAGTTTTGGTTCTGATCCAAATACATAGACAAATTCTTTATATAAATAAATTACTGTGGACAATAGAAGATTCTTTCCAAGGGAAGCGTTTTGTCCGCTTCCCGCGCAGCGGGCTAGTACAAACACGCACGGTTTTACCGTGCGTGTCTGTCCGCTTCCCGCGCAGCGGGCTAGTACAAACACGCACGGTTTTACCGTGCGTGTCTGTCCGCCTTATAAAAATCTACTATTATTACTAACCGGCCACTTCGCGGCCCGGGTTGTTTACCAGGTGTATGATTAATAAAAGGTATATTTCTTGCTGGTTATCTTTTATTACAAATGATTTTCCAGCATATAGTTATCTTTAAATACGGCACATAGGTAGTCTTATAATTTTTTAGTTAGTACCGTTATATTTACAGCAGCCGTTTACCTTAGTCAATGGGCAGATGACAGACCTTTTACTTTTGAATAAAATATCCATTGTGTATATGCCCCCCGGCGAGGGACAGCATATTTCAACGAGACAGATCTTAAGGACCGCCCCCAGGCCACTTCGTGGCCGGATAATTTTATGTTTAACATTATGCAAAGTCTTGGGTTTTTATTAAACAGTCGTTGCCTTCAGTTACATTTTAACATTTATAGTCCTTACTTGTCGTTAACCACGTAAGCATTTTGCCGAGTTCCTTCAACTTGGTTATTTCTATTTAGCCTTAGAGCTTAACTCTAATCCACCTGTGTCGGAGGGTACGTTCTTTTTTCTATATTATTTATACCAATTAACTGTCCCCTAGGGTTTTCTGTAAGAAAAACCGAGTCCCCTAAAGGGGGACGAGCTGAGTTCCCTCGTTCCCCGTAAGGGTAACGAGGGAACGAGGGAAGGAGCCATAGACAAAGTGGCCGGCTCGTTCCCCTGTTTCGCTCGTTCCCCTGTTTCGCTCGTTCCCCTGTTTCGCTCGTTCCCCTGTTTCGCTCGTTCCCCTGTTTCGCTCGTCCCCCTTTAGGGGACTCGGCCCCGCCAGGGGGAGGGGGGGCGGGAACGAGGTCACTTGACAAGGGGCCTATGCTAATACAGGGAAATTAAATATTTATTCTTTTTAGGTACTACAGGATTTGAACCTGTGATAGCTGGCTTATGAGACCAGTGCTTTAGGCCTACTAAGCTAAGCACCTAAGGATAAGGAATTTGCCATAAGATTTATCCTAGGAAAAGATCTTTGCCATAAGATTTATCCAAGGAAAAGGAAAAGATCTTTGCAGATGGCTCCTTCCCTCGTTCCCCTTACGGGGAACCTAGTTCCCTCGTTCCCCTGACGGGGAACTCAGTTCGTCCCCCCTGGCGGGGGGACTCGGATTTATCAGTATTACCTCCACGTGGAGATAAGAGAGATATTTGTATTAAATATGTTTGGATACCCTCAGTATATTAAGCTGCTCTCCTCGTAACCGAGTCCCCTAGTGAGTACATGGTTCCCCGCCAGGGGGGGGCGAGCTGAGTTCCCTGGGCTAACCGGGCCACCAAGTGGCCCGGGGACGGTCCTAAGGACCGTCCCCTATATTTTTCTTACAGAAAAATATAGGACTTTGTGGTCAGGGAACGAAGGAACTA
>Ga0306908_1000594_pt1 | contig 12925 bp, 17 predicted proteins | sample AntRauTorcE11899_FD_190430 | JGI IMG/M metagenome (GOLD analysis project Ga0306908, IMG submission 190430) | Saline lake microbial communities from Rauer Islands, Antarctica - Metagenome Torckler E11 #899 (v2) (version 2) | ecosystem: Environmental > Aquatic > Non-marine Saline and Alkaline >... | reverse complement strand
GATAGAGTTTCTTATAAAGCACTATGAAGAATGAGCCAGACTAATCTTTTTCAAGCTAATGTATCGCAGGGAGGAGATGATCCTACCCGTACAGCCAGGCAGGTAGAGATAGTAGATAAGTGGCAAGCTAATCGTGGTAAGGGCACTCTGGAAGCAGTTACCGGATTTGGTAAGACAAGAACAGCTTTAATGGCTGCAGAACGTCTTATTAATAGTCCTAATGCTAAGACTCAGAGAGATCTTACGGTTATTGTACCTAGTATAGAACTTAAGAAAGACTGGGAAGAGAAGTTAAAGTATTACGATTTTCCTAGCCGTGTATTTGTAGTTAATACATACATCAATATATATAGCCTAGAATCTCCTAGAGAAACATCACTGTTGGTACTTGATGAGTTTCATCGGTATCACTCACCTGAACATGGCAGAGTGTTTGAAGCTACTAACTATAATTTTATATTTGGTACTACTGCTACTATAGATGACACAGATCCCAAGTTCATTAGAATGAAAAAGTTGTGTCCTATTATAGACACAGTTAGTCTAGAAGAAGCTACAGCTAATAACTGGGTAAGTGACTATACTATTTTTAATCTAGGCATAGATATGAGTCCTGAAGAAAAGGAATACTATGGCCGGCTAGGTAGACAGTATAATAAGTACTTTAAGACCTTTGACTTTGAGTTTGGAACAGCTATGGACTGTCTCTCTAATAAAGATGCCAGACGAGATTACGCCAGACAGATAGGTTGGGATGAAGGGGCAATTATGACTCATGCTGTTCAGTTTTCTAGAATTGTTCAGAAGCGGAAACATTTTTTGTATGAGTTACCTTCAAAATTAACTGCTGCTAAGGAGATTATAAATAGGTTTTCTGACCATATTTTCATAAGTTTCAGTGAGTCAACTGACTTTGCTGACCGACTTGCAGAAGAGCTCCCAGATATTGCAGTTCCTTACCACAGTAGCCTAGCTACGCTTATCAAGGTAAAAGGAACAGATGAAGTCGTTGCTAAATCCACTAAAGTAAACGGTAAGACCAAGTATAAAGATTTAGACACCGGTATTACCCATTCGTGGGCTAATATCAAGAAGGTATATCCTAAGAAAAAGCTTAAAAGACTAGGTAAGACCAGACGAAGAGACCAGTCTATCAGACTCTTTAAAGAAGAAGATAATGGTATACGTCTTATTAGTACAGCACGAGCGTTAGATGAGGGTTTTAATGTACCCAGAATAAACGCTTCTATTGTAACCTCAGGGTCGTCTAAAACCAGACAGAGTATTCAGAGATTAGGTAGAATGATTAGGCAAGAAGAAGGTAAAAGAGCCTTTCAAGTAGAAATCTACATAAGGAATACACAAGATGAAGTCTGGCTACGTAGTCGACAGAAGGAGTCAATTAACGTTAACTGGATAGACAGAATAGATGAAATAAACATATAACAAGAAGTATTAATGATAATTGAAGTAGATTTTGACTTCTTAGTAAAACATAAGATGTCAATAGAGCAATATATGCTCTGTTACATCTTACACATGGACAAGCAGTCTATTAAAAATGGAGAGCGTCAAGAACGTAAGAGCGGCTCTCCGGTAGCTATTATTTATAAGTATACAGAGAATGTAGCTCCAATCAGTCCAAGAGGTATGAAAGATCTCATAGATAGAGGATACCTGGAGAAGACTGGCCCTAAGCTTGTACCTGATATGCTAGAAGTGACGAATAAGTTTAAACAGGAAGTATTTAATCACTGGACTAATTTCCAGCAACTCTTTGACATATATCCGGATCGTATAAGCTTTGGCCCAGGTAAACACTCAGCTTCTTTGAAGTCTTTAGATAGGCCTCAGGAAGAAGTGGCCGAGTCTTATACTAAAGTAGTTAGGACTAACAAGAAGCACAAAGAAGTTTTAAAGATCGTGCAGTGGGCTAAAGAAAAGAATCTAATCAGAAAAGGTATTCAGAAGTTTATTTACTCCCGTGACTGGGACATTCTCAAGGAAAAGTATGAGGTTGACTTTACTGACGATACCACAGATAGCTATGAGGTTTTTATATGACAGATGGACGAAATATGATTATTAACTCTGATTATGATGAATTTCTCGACCAAGTTGAGAAAGGTATTAGAGGAGATAACACGTTCATCCCGGTAGGATTCTCTAAACTAAATCCACATATCGGAATCGGTAAGGGTATTTACATCATGGTAGGCGGAGAATCTGGTACAGGAAAGACTGCTTTAGTTGACGAGATGTTTGTACTTAACCCGTATGCGTGGTATATGGCAAACAGAGAGAGGACGGATAAGAAGCTCCGTATCATTTACAGATCAATGGAACGATCTAAGACCCATAAAATAGCCAAATGGGTTTGTTTAAGACTGTGGCTTAAGTATAACATCCTTGCAGATGTTCCCACAGTACTTGGTTGGAGAACAGATAGAAGTAAAATTACTCCAGAAGTCTATGCTAAGATAAAAGAGTGTAGAGACTATTTTGAAGAAATGTTTGATGTAGTTCAGATTATAGATGGAGCTACCCATCCAACAGGTATGTACATGCAGTGTAAAGGTATATCTCTGTCTGAAGGTTTTCTTATTAAAAGTAACGATGAAGACATAGTAAAAGTAGATCACAAGAACCCTAAGGGTAAAGTGATTAAGAAGTTTTCTAAAGAACATTACAAGATTACTAAAGGCGGTACCAGAGTTTATTATGAAGAGGTGAACCTTAAGGGTGAGCCAGAGATGATTACTCAATACTACACCAAGTACTATCCTGATAATCCTAATGTCATAAACGTTGTATTAGGTGATCATAATGGTAAGTGGAAGAATGAGCGAGGGTATAGTGAAAAGCAAACCCTCGATAAAGCTTCACAGTACTATGGTGAGCTAAGAGATATATATGGTTGGAGTCCTATAGCAGTCAACCAGTTTAATAGAAATATAGCTGATACGACACGGCGAGTTAAACTTGATCTTACTCCTGAGAAACAGGACTTTAAAGGGTCAGGTAATATGTATGAAGATGCAGATTTTGTCTGTGCTATATTTAATCCTGCAGAATCGAATATTAAAGAGTTCAAAGGATATAAAATACCTTTATTTAATAACACAAAAGGTTTTAATAGATTCAGAAGTCTTCATATACTAAAGAATTCATACGGACTAGATAACATTATTACAGCACTCTCTTTTGTAGGAGAATGTGGACACTTCGAGCAAGTCAATAAGCCCAAAGAATTGACTCCGGAAGACACAAAGTATGCTGCTAATCCAGAATTATGTCCCCCTAATCCAAATCAGAAAGTAATTCAACTAATATGAGTAAACTTGTAGGAGTGGCCGGGCCTTCCGGTCATGGAAAAAGTACCTCTTTGAGAAACTTGGATCATACCAAGACTCTCGCGATTAATGTAGCTGGTAAAGATTTCCCTTTTCAGGGATCTCGTAAGCTATACAATAAAGAGAACAAAAATTACCTCGAAGCAACTACGTCTGATGATGTAGTAGCTATACTTAAAAATGTGTCAGCTAAGATGCCTCACATCAAATATGCGGTCGTTGATGACTTTCAGTATATCGTAGGTATGGAATTTGTAGATAAGGCCTTAGAGAAAGGATATGACAAATTCAGTGCTATGGCTCAGCATATGGTAAATATAGTTAAGCCTCAATTGCACCAGAAACTAAGAGATGACTTATATGTTATCATCTTGACTCATGATGAGATAGTAGAAAAAGACTATCAAAAAGAGCGTAAGATGAAGACTGCCGGTAAGCTGGTAGATCAGCATATAACTCTAGAAGGTTTCTTTACAGTAGTATTCTTCACGCAGATTAAGAAGCTTGAAGGCCAGGAAGAACCGTCCTATTTCTTTAGAACAAGAACAGACGGTATTTGTAACTCCAAATCTCCAATGGGTATGTTTGAAGATGCTCTTATACCCAATGATTTAGAACCTATCATGAACAGAATGGAAGAGTACTATGGTACAGACGAGAACAGCTAGTTAAGCTCGTAAAAAGCACTAGCAAACACGATTAATCGTAAAACAACAACATACATAGGATAAATTAATATGGACTTATCACAAGCAACAACGGTAAGAAAAAGCTCAGTACAGACTCAAGATTTCGATCTGAGATACAAGTATTCTAACGGAAAGTTCCAACTTTCTGACCGTTTCTATTCTAACAAGAACATGAACATGAATGGTCTTACGTTTCACCTGATTGAGCATGAAGGAGAAACAGTTCTTCTTGTGTCTATCCGATTAAACGAAGAATCAGTATTCTACAAAGGCAAAGCTGGAGATGCTGATAAAGCTACTGACTTTGCATACAGTGTACTGGAAAACTCTCTGAAAGACTTCAACATGATAGATACAGAGAGTTCAGACCGGTTTGAGAACTTTACACTGAATCCGGTAGGTGAGAATGAAGGTTATTCTTACTTCCAAATTGTACCTCGTGGCGAAGGATCAGATGAAATCGCAGACGAGCCTTCAGAAGAAGTAGAAGCAAAAACAGATCTGACTGGAGAGCCAGTAGACGATTCTTCTCAAGAGGATAAGGCTGAAGAAGCTACGGCAGAAGCAGAGACAGAAGATGCTGTTGCTGAAGGAGAATACGATCCGTTCAGTTAAGTATATTGAGGGGTAGAGATACCCCTCTTTCTTTTAATAATCATTAAAACATAATAAAGATACATATATGAGTAATTTTCAATTTGGTACCAGTAAAGACACTATCCAAGATACATCAGGTGCGCCTAGAATGGCTAACCCTTTTCTTGGCAAGGTTAAACTAGCCGGACTTCCAGAAGTTCGTACTATTAAGGCTAAAGATGGTACAGAGTATCCTAATATCCTTGCATTCACGTTCAAAGCTCAGCCCGGAGAAACAGATGTTGCTGATAATGAAGTAGGCGGGTTTCTTCTAGAGAAACTTGAATGGCCTCCACGTGACGAAGATTCACAAGATAAGGTAAGTAATAAGACCGGCCGTATCGGTTACATCATGTCTAAGTTCTTACCGGAAGAAGACGCCCTTATTGATCCTAGTCAGATTAAATCCTGGGAACACTTTATTGACACAGTGATTAATCGGTTTGAGAAAAATCCTGATTGTCTAAACAACGTAGTTAGAATCAAAGCGCCGGCCAGCGAGTACAAAGGTAAGGTTGACTTTGATATTCCTAACTACAAAGGCTTTATTCAAGCTTCTAAAGAGGATAATCCTCTGGCTTTCTCCAAGAAAGAGACAGCAGCTAACAACAAGTGGCTAGCTACTCAAAGTATGGAAGCAGATAATGCTCCTGATGAAGATGGTGTAAACCCCAACTTTTCAGATGATGACGATCTGTTTTAAATAAAGCATACTAAAGAAGACCTATAAGAAAAAATCAAAGCAAGGCTACAATTATAGTAGTCTTGCTTTTTTAATCATCTCCTATGACTCAATTAGATTTTGGAACAAACAAAGAGACTATTGAAGGTTCTACACTTTGGAGTAGAAGTAAAATTCTATCACAAGTAGGCCAGGAAGAGATCTTTGAACAATTTTTAAGAGTACCTGTAGATTATAGAGGACTGTTTAGAAGCCCTATAAGAGAAGATGAGAATCCAACCTGCTCCTTTAAATGGGTAGATGGTAAGCTATTATTTAGAGACTGGTCAGAATCCAGAGCTAAAGATTGTTTTGATATAGTTAAAGAGATACATCATTGTGATTTTTATACAGCTTTAGAAGTAGTTGCTAAAGAGTTTAATTTAACACATAAAGATCCTAGACAGGGTTATACTCCTAAGACAGACTTATCCTTAGAAAGCTATGAGAGGCATAAGAATAACGAGAAGAGTATCATAGAGATTAAACGACAGCCGTTTACCCCTCAAGATGTGAGATACTTGAAGCAGTACCATTTAACAAAAAAGATTGTAGACTATTATAATGTGTTTGGTGTGAAAGCCGTATGGTTAAACGGTAGATTGTTTTATACAAATTCTATTGATAAACCTGCAATAGCATATTACTTTGGTTTAGACGATAAAGGACGACAGAAGTGGAAGATATACTTCTATAAAACACGAGACTCTTGGAGATTTATAGGAAATACAAACAGAATTAATGGGTGGGTACAAATACCTAGAACTGGAAAACTGCTAGTCATTACGAAGTCTTTAAAAGATGTGATGTGCTTAGCTAAATTTGGGATACCTGCAATAGCTATGCAAGGAGAGTCTCAGATTCCATATGATTATATTATTGAAGAGCTTAAAGAAAGATTTGATATTATTTACACACTAATGGACTATGATAGAGCCGGTATAAACGCTGCTTGGAAGATCAAGAAGCTGTATGATATACCTGCTATGTTTTTCAGAGACGAGTATGATGCTAAAGATTTTTCAGACTATCTTAAAGATAATGGAGTGGAAGACACTCAAAAGATAGTAGAGCAAGCACTGACTCACATAGGCCTAGATCCATCTGAATTTAAGCTACCCTTATAATGAATCCAATTCAAACATTAACGATATCAAAGTATATTAAGAAGGTGCAGATGTCTAAGAAGCGCCGGAAGAAGTATTACAGACGACAAAAAGGTAAATGGAAACCCAGAGATCTACCCCCTACCTATCAGGATAAAATAAATGTAGGAGACTGGAGTGTAGATAAGAAGGGCTATTTACGTATAGAAGATGGCACTAAGAAAGTAGCTAATCCACAGGCAGCTGGTACTCCCAGATATGAGAGTTTATCTGGAAATAGCTTTATGGCCGGCTTTAATAGCTACCACATTAGACGTAAGCTAACGGGTGAACTCAAGAAGTTTTACACACCGTTTGTTAAAGATCAGCTAAGACCATTTAACCCTTCAGAAATACCCCTCATAATTACGTGGGACTTTTATACTACCACAGGAAAGGTAGATTGGGACATGGATAACATGTTCTTTTATTGGAAGTATTTACAGGATGTATTAGTGAACGAGAACATCCTGCCTAATGATACTATTCAGTATATAACTTTCCCCCCTTCAGGCAGATTACGTCCGGTAAAGAAATGGAGTGATCGGAAGTTTGTCTTTAAATTTTACACAGACTCTAATAAAGAGTTAATTACTCATTTTAAACAAGAAGGCTTATTACTATGACAGATGCAGCGATAGCCCATCAGGATATGAACCATACACCGGTATCCTATTCAGCAATGAAGAAGTTCCGGGAAGGTGGTATTCATAATTATTACCGTTACAAAGAGCGTGAGCTAGACGAAGTAACATCAGACAGCCTGGCTCTAGGCACACTAATAGACGAAAAGCTTCTTAATGAAGCAAAATTTAATGATAAGTTTGTCATACAGACATCATCTGCTCCCTCTTCATCTAATCAGATAAAGTTTTGTGAGCATGTGCTTAATGCAGCAGATGTAACTGACGATGTGCTAATGGAAGCTTACCGGATTAGCTATGCTAACCCTCCTAAAACAGATAAAACTCTGTTAAAAAAGGCTAAAGGAGTTTATGAGGATAATGAAGCTTACATAGAAGAAGCTCCTAATCTTGTAGGTAAGAAGACGTATTCAGAAGATGACTCTTTTGCTCTTAATCAGATTAAGATGAACATCATGGGTCACAAGAAGCTTGGGCCTATATTTGATGCTATCGACGGTAACAGCTATGATGGTATAGAAGTTATGACTCATATAAAGCTAGAAGGGATGATGCACGGCCTTCCTATTAGAGGAGAGCTTGATTTAGCTATCATTAACCATACTAGAAAAACTGTCAGTGTACAGGATCTTAAGAGTACTTATGTGCACTTGCCTAATTTTAAATATCAGGTAAAGAGTAACGATTATGTGATGCAGCAAGTTATCTATGAACAGCTAGCTCTGCAGAATATAGTTCCGGAAGGTTATGAGTTACTAAATCCTAAGTTTATTGCTGTAAAGACATCCGGTAGTTATGATGTAGCAAGTATATCTATTCCTTCAATTTGGATGGAACAAGAAAAGACACAGCTGAAAAAAGATTTTGAGCTACTTAGCTGGCATTACGCTAGTCGTAAATTCAAATATGACAGGGAGTACTATGAAGGAGATGGTACTATAGAATTAGAGTTCCTCCTGGAAGACCTGGACAAATGGAAAGCCAGCGTAGAGCATTAGCTCTCTTAGGGCAATCTTGGGGAGAATTCTTACATAGGGAATTCACTAAGGATTATATGCTACATATAGGTAAATCAGTGGCTAAAGCTAGAAAGCTTGTCACTGTTTATCCTGATAAAGACTCTGTGTTTCGAGCTTTTAAGCTCTCTCCTTACAGAAATACACGAGTCGTAATTGTAGGACAAGATCCTTACTACAATGGACAAGCAGATGGGCTAGCCTTTAGCTCTCAGAAAGAAGAGATACCTGCTTCTCTTGAAAATATATTCAAAGAAATAACAGGAGACTTAGATATAGAGGTAAAACAGTCACCAGACCTTACCCGGTGGGCTGAACAGGGTGTCTTGTTATTGAATAGCCATTTAACAGTTAATAAAGGCCAGCCAGCCTCACATTCTAGGTTAGGTTGGGACAGGTTTACAGGTCGGGCTATTAAAGCTCTAGGCCTGTGCCCTGTTCCTACTGTTTTTATGTTATGGGGAAATCATGGTAAGAGTTTAGAACATCTGATAGAACCCTCTAATCACTTGATACTAAAAGCGGCTCACCCGTCTCCCAGATCAGCTTATAAGGGATTCTTTGGGTGCAATCATTTTAGTAAGTGCAATACCTTTCTAACAAACAATAACTTAAAACCAATAAACTGGACATAATTATGCAACTAAACGATATAACAGTAGATCTAGACGTTATAGATGTTGACAACACTGGAGATATAGCTACACAATCCTATACACTGCCTCTGACAGGTAAAGTGCCTGTAGATAATGGTATTATGATGATTTACCAATCTCCTAATTTCTTTGGGTATGCAGTAACATTTGGGGCGTTCTATAAAGATAACACCAAAGAAATAGATTCATCTCCATCTGCATCAGTCTCTTGTAAAGCTTCTGTATGCTCTCCTAATGACGAGTTTGATAAAGGTCTGGGTATTCAGATTGTTATTGGGCGTCTCGTACAAGCTGAAGATTGGGATAGTATAGTGGTCTCTAAGACTAAGGAAGAAGTAGAAGTAAGCCTTAATGCATCTGTTCAAAATGCAGCTGCTGAGCTAGCAGAATACCTGCACCACAGAGATGAATGTATGGCTATGTTTGGCATGAGTCAAAGGACTGTCAACAATAGTCTGGAAGAGCAATTTTCTAGGTTCAAATAAAAACCGGTTAAAGGGGGCTCCTGGCTCTCTTTTCTTTTAACTAATCAAAATACTATGGGACTACAAGAAAATTTTAAAAACGAAGCTAGGAAAAACTTAACAGCAAAATTTAAAGACCTTTGGGAAAGAACCCCTCTAAGGGGATTTAATGTCACCATCAAATCAAGTACTGCGTAGAAATAGCTAAAACTTTATACAAACAATAATTATGACAACTTTATACACTAAAGACTCAACTGATAACATTCGGTTCTGGGCTATCTTAACAGAAGGCTCTGATATTGTGCAGAAATCAGGCGTAGTAGGCACAGATAATCCGGTAGAGCATCGTAAGACCGCTAAGGCTAAGAACGTTGGCCGGGCTAATGAAACGACTCCTGAAGAACAGGCTATTTCAGAAATGGAAAGTAAGATTAAGGCTAAAAAGCGTAAAGGTTACTTTGATACTAAAAAAGAAGCAGAAATTACTGAAGTTATCGAGCCTATGCTTGCTAAGTCTTATGGTAACCATGCTAAAAAAGTAGTCTGGGATGACGAGAAGAAGCCTGTCTATGTCCAGCCTAAATTAGATGGTATGAGATGTCTGGCTATTATTCGTAAAGATAAGATCACTTTGATGTCCAGAGGAGGTAAAGAGATTACCACTCTTGATCATATTAAAGCATCTTTGGATCCTATTAAATCCGATATGGTACTTGATGGAGAGCTTTATGCTCATGGAAAATCTTTCCAAGAGAACATGAAACTCATCAAAAAGTATCGTGAAGGTAAAACAGAGGAAGTGACGTACCATATCTATGATACCATATCGGACGCTGATTATTCATACCGCTATGGTGTGATTCAACGTGTAGGTAAGAAGCTGGACTCTGCTAACATAAAGATAATAGAGTCTCGTCTAGTTACTTCAGAAGCTGATCTAAGGAATTTCCATGCAGAATTTCTGGCAGAAGGGTATGAAGGTACGATGATCAGACATAATACATCTGGTTATAAGATAGGCGGTAGAAGTGCTGATCTTCTCAAATACAAGGACTTCTTAGATGAGGCTTTTGAAGTAATAGATGTAGTTCCTGCAGACGCCCGACCAGAACACGGTATTGTTGTATGTTCTATAGAAGACCTAATCTTTAGGGCTCCTCTTAAGGGAAGTCATGATGAGCGTGAAGCTCTCCTTAAAAACAAAGAAGATTTTATAGGCCAAAAGGCGGAAATACGATTCTTTGAACGCACAGATGCTGGAATTCCACGATTCCCTGTCTGTGTAGGCTTCCGGTTAGACAAATGATTACTTCAAAAGAAGTTCTGGAAGAAGAACTCTCAGAGCTTCAAAAAAAGTTTAACCCGCACGCTGAGAATTATACTGAGTGGAGTAAGCAACGATCTATTAGAGATCGAATGCGGCAGATAAAACGACAACTCTTAAAATTAAACAACATGAGTAAGCTAAAATTTCCAAAAGAACTACGAAGCCAATGGTTAGAAGCTCTCAGAAGCGGAGACTATGAACAAGGTTCGAAAGTGCTAAGAAATAAGTCATATACTGGAAAATACGAGTATTGTTGCTTGGGGGTTCTGTGTGAAATTACAGGCATACCTTATGATAGTGATGCAAGTGCCCCTCTTAGCGGTTTGGGTGATGGTATATCTACAAAAGAATTGGAGACTCGCTTAAAGCAAGTGGGTATGCCTGACTTCATGATGGCAAAGTGGAAATATAACCTCAATTTACGGGTTAAGGAGCCAAAGCAAGACTTAGATAGCTTTGCTACAAAGAAAGACTTTGTAACAGCTTTGGCTACTATGAATGATGATATGGGCATGTCTTTTAGTGATATTGCCGATTATATTGAGCGAGTGACGGAGCCTGTATAATGGGTCGTAAAACTATAATACTTGAGAACGAGTACTCTGTAGATGACGAAGTTGAGTCATTTATGGAGGACTTTCCTCAACTCTTTGGAGAAGTTGAAAAGCTATTAGGAATACAGCATTCTAGCTTTAAAACTATTAGTCGATATATAGACGAAGGAGATATAGTACTATTTAATAGTACCTTCTTATATAAAGACCAACTAGAAGAGTTTATGGAAAGGTTTGCTAAACTGCCTTTTAAAATAACATTCTACGTAGGGAACTTAGAACATCATATAGAGGAGTGGTTAGATACCTCTTCTTTCTATTGGTCAGATCGAACTCTATTATTTACCCACCTTGGCCGGTGTTTTAAAAGGCATAGAATTTACACGTTTAAGAAAGATGTAGAAACTGAACTTGTAAAAGATAATCACAGCAACTATACCAATAAAAGATATAGGTATAAAGTTGGAAGAGTCTCTTTTGATCATGAAAAGAAGATTACTAATGTTAATAAATGGATGACAATCAATGGCACTTAATTTATTTTTTAGGCCAGACATCACGATGGTTAAATGGCTAATAGAGTATTCTGACGGTAGATTTATCATCGACATAGGGTGCGGAACTCACATGCACCTTTTAAAACTCTTACAGGGTATAGGATATAATAAGATAATGGGGATAGACCCCGCTATAGACTATACTAGCTACATGAAGATGAGACTTCTTAGCAATAAGGATGATTATATTCATGTTCTCCCTTGGAGGATACAAGAAAGGCCTACTATGATACAGGAAATGGGTAAAGATGCTTTATTACTCTTTGCCCGGCCATCTCACGGAGGCTTTGTAGAAGATGTATTAGACTTTAAGGCTGAAGGTCAAGAAGCTCTTTACATTAGTAAGGAAGAAAACATAGATCAATATAATGATCTTGGAAAATACGTAGAACAAGCAAAAATAATCGAACATAAAGGTACGTCGGAGGACGATGAGAAGGTATGGACAATAATATAGAAGAACAATTACAACAATTTCAGACTTCATTAATAGAAAAAGCTGTAGATACTCTTAAAGATATTAGGGATAAGTATATGCTAGCAGTCAAAGATACAGGATGCCTGATTCTTTTGTGGAGTTAATTTTAATTTAAAGGTAGGTAGTGCAGACTTCTAAATGTCAATTAAAAGGAGAGAGGGTAACCTTTCTTCTTTTTTATTAATAATTAGCTACCTAAAATTAAACACAAACCAAACCACGAAAAAATGAGACCGACAAACGAAACCAAAATCACTTTCGATAATCTTGGACACGAAACTTTCTGGTATTATGATGAGGAAGGAATTTCATGGGCAATTAGCCGCCGTGAATATCTTGCAAAAACACAAGTACACAGGTACCAAGTTGAGGGGCAAAGTGTTAATATTCACATTGACGCCCATACTATTAAGGAAGCCAGGGACATAGTTAAGAATCATCTTAATCGGCCTGAGTGGGTTGATAAGGTATTCAAGGCACATAACGACATTCACGGAGTACTTGAAGGACTTAGATCAAGAGGCTATTGATCTTTTAGAATCCTGGAAATAATAATAGCAACAGGCGCAATTAATCAAACACACAAATAACCAAACCACGGACACATGAAAACCTTACCAGCTTCTAAACTTGCCGAATCGTTAGACCTTGAACCAACTGACGCCGCGTATTATGAATATAT
>Ga0306908_1000587_pt1 | contig 12989 bp, 11 predicted proteins | sample AntRauTorcE11899_FD_190430 | JGI IMG/M metagenome (GOLD analysis project Ga0306908, IMG submission 190430) | Saline lake microbial communities from Rauer Islands, Antarctica - Metagenome Torckler E11 #899 (v2) (version 2) | ecosystem: Environmental > Aquatic > Non-marine Saline and Alkaline >... | reverse complement strand
ACGCCGGTAGGACGGCGCGTTGTTCGCTTCGGTACTACTCTCGTTGGTCGACTCCGTGTCTGAGCCACCATTTCGCGCTGCGACCTTCTGGGCGACAGCTTGCCCAGCGGCGGCTCTCGGGCCCCACTGTGCAGCGGTCGTTGCAACCCCAGCGCCGCCGACATACGCGCCAGCTGCAACCCCGCCGATGAGAGCCGCGCTTTTCGTCGTCCCACCGATGACTTTGGCAGTCAGTGGTGTCGCATATTTGAACGTCTTCCAGGTGAGGTAGAGCGCAATCAAGGGTAGCGATGCTGCAACTAAGTACTTCAAAAATGAACCATCCGGAGTGAGGCTGTTCTGTGAGTAAAGCAGATCATACCCTTTGAACACCACTGCCGCGGGAAGCGGGAGAACTGCGAGAGGAACAAACCGTTTAGTAAATCCTGTCGCAATCTCAGAGAGGATTGGGATATTACCGTAGCCGAATGCAAATGCTATCGGCATCCCATAGATGTAAACATAGAGGAGAATCTCTCGAATGTAGTAGAGGGCTTGGAGTGCCCACATTGAAACACCTCCAATAAAAGCAAACAGAAAAGAGAGACCAGGATTGGTTAATGACTCTCTAAGAAAGTCGAGCATCACACTGCCTAGCGTATTTAGACTGGGCATCAGGGCGATCGTGAAGCCATCTACTAGATAGAGTCCTAGAACACTTATCCAATACCAAGTGATAATTAGGAAAGCACCAACCCAAGCAGTCTTTTTCGTTCTTCTATCTTCGTATGCACTCCCGATATTGAATATTCGAATCGTATGTCGACCTTGAACACAGATTACGAGAAGGAGTAGTGAGATGACCATGATCTCACCACCCACCAAAGAATCCCTTATGACTGGCCAAGGACCGTTTATTGGTGTACCAAAGACAAATGCACCATCCGTTTGAGGGGTTGGTGTGCCGAACATTTCCTCGGTGAGAGTTTCATAACCGGTAGTCAACCCCTCCATGAAGAGACCTATAACCCAGTCAACAACGTCTTTGAAGCCTTCTAAGACGACATCAATCAAATCAACCATCACTACACCTCGCTAATTGTAATCTTACAATTATCGTACTCATCTGAACCAGAGTAGTGAATAGTGTAAGTGGTCGAAATGTTACTCCCGACGCGTGTTTCTAAAGAGAGATCAAATTCACCAGTTTGCTCTTCGGCTGTACAAGATGTACCTTCTCCACGAATGAAAGTAAATGGTGAACGGTAGCTATAGAGGGTGAATTGCTCCTTAGGCCCTACTATGACCTTCTCCGCTTCTACATCTGCATTGGGATCGTATATGCCACTTACACCAGCATGGTCCGCATAATTCGTCCCCTCTTCATCAGAAGGATACGGAACATCGCCTGTGAAGAGTAATTTTGTGACGGCATCAGGTCCGCTGCCTCGATTCTCAACAGACACAAAAGCCTCTTTGGCGATTGCTCTGCTCGATCCATCCCACATCTGTTCAGGTTGGTTCCTTCCAATACCCATCTCCACTATTCGAAGATCCGGCTGTATGGGATGCGAAATCTCCACCATCGTCTCCTCACCCTTCAGCCCAACTACGCGGTATTCACCGGGCGCATAACTGGTTCTGAGTTCGAACGAGACCTGTCGGGCACCAGTAGCCACCTCACGTTGTCGGAACAACTCGCCGTTTGGCTTGATCAGATTGATCTGGTCGACCTCGGCTCCTGCGGAGAGTTCGACGACTAGCGTCGTTCCCTCGACGGCGACGCGTTCAATCTGGTCTTGCCCATCTAACGGATCGGTTCCGTCATCGGGTGTTCTAGAGTCACTATCGCCGAGACAGCCAGCAAGGCCTGATAGTGCTGTACCTGCAACTGTTCGAAATACGGTGCGTCTGCTGATGTGTGATTTCTGTGTAGTCATAATTCTTATTCGAAGAAGTCATCCGGGCCAAGCATCCGGAGCAATCGGTGGCCCGCATAGAACATCACAAAGAACGGGATGAGCTGCCAGCCTGCATTGAAAATCAACTCTAACCAGCTGTCAAGCGTCCCGAGTGGATGCCAGCGAGTAGTCGCTGTCTCACGTACGTATGCCGGGTTATGGCTGAGCCACGATCCGGGATGGTAGGTTGCTGTGTAGAGTCCAGGAGAGTCGACTGTAAGCAGTGCGACTCCGGACTCGTTGGTCACGAGCCGTTGATCGTCGACGGTGATGTAGCCATTTCGGATGTCCCCACCAAAGGGAGTCAGTCGACCGTCGTTATCGAGGACAATCGGCTCACCAGTCTGGTTGTCACGAAGCTCAACACGCAGTGTAGCGTGTGAGGAATTCTGCTCAATTACCCCAATCGAGAGATTACTCCGCCGAAGTTGTCGCTCGGAGCCCGTTTCTGGCTCAGTAAGTGATGCACTCACTCCCCGAACGATACCATCAACACGGAGAGCGTCTCGGTCGACTGTTTGGGCTCGAACAGCGACACCATAGGTTGGTGTGTAGGACTGGTTGACCACCTCAATATTGACGTTCTCGCCGATTGTGTCGACCGGAGATTGGCGTTCAGTTCCCCACGTGTCGGTAATGATCGGACCATCTCGTTCTGGTTCAGCCCGTGGACCGATCCGAGACGGATACGCATGGACGTAGACTGGAATCGCCTCAGAGTCGACTTCGTCACTGCCGGACCGATCCGACCTAACGAGCCTATCCCAGTTGGAATCGCGAGCGGTGTAGAACCGCCAGACACCCCGTACCTTTGTGTCGGTATCTGCTGTCAACGTGTACCCTTGCCACGGTCGGGACTGGAAGATTGCAACGCCAGTATCGCCGTTAGGATACTCAGCGAAGGATGTGGTCGCCGAAAGATCATAGATCTCGACATCGATTGAATCAGAAACCGTCCGTGTCTCAGTCGGGTAGTCGACATAGACGTCAGTGTAGCTCCCCCGATCAATTCGAGTTGTTTTCTTGAGCCGGGTGTGGATGTCTGCCTCCAGTGTGAGGCTGACACTCCGTCCCTCGTCGATTTGGTAGTCGAGTACTGGCGTGTGTGACCCTTCAGTTCGTGATATCGTCGCTCCGTCTGCTTTGAGCCGAACATCCTGGATCGAATGGCTACTGAGCGACCAGTCGACTGTCGTACTCCCCGACGAATCACCCTCTGGAATGCGAACTCTGTAATCGACGAATCCACGTATCGTTCCCTCAGGGGCGATGTAGAGTGGGGTTTCATCGGAATCGAGGTGACCTCGTGTCGACGGCTGGACTGCGAACACTGTCGCATGGGCATCCTTGACGAATACACCATTGTCGAGTGATGCCTGAGGTGGATAGAGGGAGGTTCCCGAACCACCTGCTTCGAGGTCTCGGAAGTCGTTGCGTGTCCACGTTTCGGCAGTCGCAGGCGGTCGCTTGAACGTGATGTCCGTCCCATTCGCAACTTGAGCTGCAGTCGACCGCTCGTGGCCGTAGCGCTGGTAGTACTCTTCTTGAGTGATGTAGTTATCAGAGTCGCCCGACCAGAGTGTGGCAGTCTCGTTCGCAGAAAGACCGTTTTCGGCTGTTCCGGGCTGTGGCGGACTTGCTATACCGACACCTGTGGCTACGCAACCTACAAGGAGAATGCCCAGCAGTACGGAGAGGTGCCCCTGCATGTGGTCTAATGGGAACGGTCCCCAACTCACCAAGGCGAGAGATTAACGCACTCTGCCAGTGGAAGGCCCATAATCGATCCAGCAACCGTGTACAGAGGACCGAGAATCACGAGGATGACAGCCGATTTCATTGCTGATCGTTTGTGCTGTTTGATCCCTCTCTTCTGTTCGGGATCGAGGGTGAACATATCGATGAGTGAATCTGCCTGCCAGACCACTACAAGACCCATAATACCGAGAGCAGTCGTAATCTGGAAGAATCCCTCAATCATGCCCGGGAGATTTTCAGCACTACACACAGAGCTCTGCAACGGCTGTTGAGCAGCTACTGGGTCGACCGCGACAGTCGACAGTAGGATCGTCGTCAACGCTGTGATCGCAAACTTATATCGAGGAGGTCGACGGGGACGAACTGTTGTATGTTCCTGCAAGGAGGAATCGTCAGTCTGTGACATATGTGGTGATTAGTGGCCAATCCGCTACCGCCCAGAATGTCAGAAATTCGTGGAAGCATGGAATTGGCTCTGTGAGATACTACTGAGCAACCGGTATATAAACTTGAACATCCGAACGTATACTATAAGTACCGATTGAATTGGTAACCATCTGGTAATAGCGTGGAGAAACCTTTCGGCGGGTATATACCTCAGACACAATAATCAAGGACTAATTCATATGTATCGAGAGGTTGAATGGGCTGTACCCGCAGATCCGTATATTCTCGAAGAGATGAGTAAATACGAGGGGTGGCACACGGCAAAAAATCTCGAGATAAACACTAAATTCAGTCGACAGTGGGTTTCACAACGCTGTCCTGTCTATGTCGACCACAACCTCGCTGAGAGACATCCAGAAGAACCAGCCTATCGGATTACAGAGTTGGGTCATCGAGCGCTCGATGACGATACTGATCTCGAAAGCCTCGATCTTGAATGACAACAACGGTTCGAAAGTCGCTGATATTCTCGTAGGTAGTTAGACGGTCGCTGCAAGGAGGGTATAGTCTTAACCAACAAAATCCGCCAACTACAGCCTTGTTGGTTAACGTAGTCGACCTAACCAACAACATTTCGCAGGCGAGAAGTCGCACATAGGTTGCCATTCAGGTTTACTCTCGACTGCCCTCGTGCAAATCCAGATGGTCGACAACGGGTTTGAGACGGCCATCAAAACACGAATACAGCGGCAAGAAGGGGAGATCGTTTGAGCAGAGTTGGCCGGTGCGATGTAACGACACCCGCTTAACCAACAAATCTATGATTCTGGGGATACTGTTGGTTAACACGGCCGGAGCTATGTCTTACGAGCCACCGAAACCACCAACCGATCTCCGCGATGGCATCGTCGACACTTTTGACGATTACTCACCTGACCTCCTTCGAAACGTCGCTAGCTACGCCGAGGAATTAGCTGAATACCGCGAGCGCGAAGCACGACTTGAGGAGCAAGAGAGCCAAAGCGAGGTCGAAGAACGACCAGAAGATCTCCCGGATGGTGTTCCATCGAAGGCGACAATCACGACTAAAGAAATCAATGATAACCGCTACTACTACTGGCAGTGGCGAGACGGAGATCGAATTAAATCAAAATACAAAGGGCCGGTCAATTCAGACAAGTAAAATTCCCAACGAGTATAGCACTAACGACAATAACACACCCCTCGGTCCAAGTGTAAATGTACTTTTTTCAGTCATAAGAGACTATATAAAGCCAATACAAATATTGGCTCTGTAGTATCGGTGCGGGCAATTATGGAGCAGTTGCGTCCAGTCGCTGTGCTGTCAGTCGACAAAAAAGGGTGAGTGGCTACGCTTCGAACCGACTCCACTCGCCTGTTTCGAGGTCGACTTCGTAGTTGATACCTTCCGAAGGGCCAGTGCCGAAAAACCGTTTTTTGTTGGATGCAGATTCTGTTGTAGGTTTTTCCATTCGTGCCATACTGATCCGCAGACAGACGGTAGAGTGGGTTTTTGTCCCGATTCCGTGAGGGATGGAACATCTCGTGATAGCTTTGCTGGCGCGAGATGCGAAGGTTCACCCACCGTCTGTCAATGGTGAAGGGCACGAATGACGGTGAAAACCCACCAGATCAAACCTAACAAAAGCGATTTTGCTGGCCCTTCGGGGGAAACGAAGTCGGCCTGCGGTGGCGAGTGCGGTCGGTTAGCGGTAGCTGGCACGGGGCGGTTACATCCAGTTGCGTGTCGACTGTCGGTGGGGGATCTGTGGCGTCGCTTCGACTGCTTCGGATCGGTCGTCGACAGCTTCTAGATCGGCAGCTTCAAATTGGATCGAGGTCGACTCGAAGAGCTCGGAAACAGCACCCGAAAAAAGCGAGCGCTGTCAGATACGTCGACAGGGCTATCCCTGGAAGTTCTACGGACTCACCGAAGAAGGCCGCGAGTTCCTGGAAGACCACAATCTGCTTGCTACTGAGGAGACGCTCCAGCAGATCTACGAAACCATCTCCGACAAACCCGAGAAAATGGTCAAGTACGAGAACGCACCCCGCCCTGAGGAGATATAGGGTCAGCTAAAAAATTTACACATCGATAGAGGGGGTGTCCTGAGTAAACGGCCTCGGGCGATCGAGCTTAGGATTTCGATTCAGACGAATAGATAAGACGACTTCTAGAAGTAGATAGATTACTATCGGTTTGACTCCCCGTGTGCGATATGAAATCATTTCGGAATGTCAATAGGTGGGTCATCCACTGACCACCGGCTGCCACACACCTCAATTCAAGTGTAACGAGCTACCTGTTTTAAATTCGATAGATCACACACCTCAGTTCATCTGTAACAGTTTGATTTCGAATCGTGGAATACCTACCACACACCCCAGTCCACCTGTAACAGCTCACCGTTGAACCATCGAATATCCACCACACACCTTAGTCCATCTGTAACAGCCCAACGTCGAGCCGCCAAACACTCACCACACACCTCAGTCCATCTGTAACAACTCAGCATTGAATGGTCGAACACCCACCGCACACCCCAGTCCATCTGTAACAGCTCAATATCGAACTGCCGAATATCCACCACACACCCTAATCCAAGTGTATAATCCGACAGAAACGACCGCCAGCGATTCAGTATTCTAACCGATCAATATCGTCATCTGCATCGGAGTCGACACAAGTTTTCACTACGGCTGGGTCCTTCAATAGCCGATGGAGTTTGTAGGCCCCACCCCCACGGCCACCGCTTGTGACATACGACTCAGAAATATCGAGAAATGCTTGCTCATCAAGGATATCCCGTACGCGGTCAAGTTTTAACGGATCGGTCCCTTCAGCCTCGCATACTTGCTTGTATACCGAAAATACCTCTGTAGTTCGGTACTCTTCGTCTTCATTGTCGCCGTTCTCAGTGAGCAACGCAAGAGCTAGCAACACATGTTTAGCGTGCGGCGCTTGGGTCGACAAGAGTTCGAGGAGCCGGTCGGCCTCGGCACGCCGTTTGGCGGCCTCTAGGTGCTCCTCGCGAACTTTCGAGTCCTGGTTGTCCTCGGCAATCTCGCCTGCGTTTTTCAGAATCCGAATCGCCTTTCGTGCATCACCATGTTCTCGAGCTGCTAACGCGGCGGCCTTCGGGATCACCGATGGTTCGAGTACGCCGTCTTTGAACGCATCAGCACGTGCCTCCATGATCGCCCGGAGTTGGTTGGCGTTGTATGGCGGGAAAATGAACTCCTCGTTCCCTAGTGACGACCGAACGCGTTGGTTGAGTTCGTCACCCCAGTCGATCTTATTTGAGATCCCGACGATGCCGAGGTCGCGGTCGATCTTCCCTGATTCTCGGGCCCGCGAGAGCTGCATCAGAATATTGTCTCGGTTGCCCGATTCGTCAGGCCGCAGACGGTCGATCTCATCAAGGATGACGATGCCGCCGTCGAAGTGTTCCGAAAGCAATTCCCACGCATGGGTGTAATAATGAGAGCGTCCGAGGCCTTTCAATGGGATGTGTCGCGGCGACCCGGCGGCTTTGTTGATCGCACGAGCGAGTTCACAGGCTGCCTGTGCCTCTGTCGAGTGTTGTGAACAGTCGATATAAGCGACAGCAATATCGCGGTCGTGCCGCTTTGCTTCGGCTTTGGCGCGTGCTGAGACGTGTTTGACGACCAGTGATTTCCCCGTGCCAGTCTTACCGTAGACCAGCACGGGCGTCGGTGCCTCATTGACCACGACTGGCCGGAGGTAAGTGCCGATCTGCTGTATCTCCTCGTCCCGACCGACGATGCGGTCGGAGTCGGGAACCATACCGACCTCTAGGAGCTCACTGTTCTCGATAAGACGTGTTGAAGCCGTCTCTTCGTCGACGGCGAACAGTGGGTCGCCACTACTCTCGTCGTTTCCGGTGAACGTGGTTTGGGGAGGGTCGCTGTCGTCGCGATGGTCCGGAGTCACGGTGGAGTGTTATCATCTGTGTATAAATATTTACTCACCTCAGTCCAACTGTAAACCACCGCTATTTGTGGCTACTACTGAGTGAACGGCTGGATTGGTGGATGTTGGGGAGTAGTATCCCCACACCCCGGTCCAACTGTAACACTCGGTTGGACACACCCCAGTCCATCTGTAAGTCGAAGGTAGACACACACACCCCAGTCCAAGTGTAACGAGTCATGGGTAGGGACCACTTGAAGGACTGGTCGACGTGGTCAGCGGTGCTCAATAGTCCTGAAAACAATCGGTAGAGTAGCTGTACCCGACCTGTGGTTCATGTAGAGAACACCGAAAAGAATTCGGTGATAATTATATGCTGAAAAGGTACTACGGTGAGCTACGTCAACACACCACATAAAACACTAGCATTCAACTACAACCACACAACCCCATTAAACTGTCGACAGCCACCACAGACAGCCAACCGCCTCCGCATTTGTCTGGTTTACACTTGGACTGGGGTGTGTCTGTAACAGCATCGAGAAACGGCAACCTTCGTTACTAACGTGACACCTTTGTGAAACCTATTATTGATCCCCGTCGAATGTCTGTTCGGTCCCACCCAAGCGGTAAGAGGACACTTTCGACAGCGCGGACGAGTTGCATCTCGTAGTACGACGGATCATACGTCCCAACATCCTCGTGAGTAAGAGCCACACGATCTCGTGAGGATTTCTCGTCGTCGACAACCACATACTCTATGTCTTGTCCTGGATGGATGGCGAGGTTCTGATCACGAGCGCACTTCAGGGCCGCCACGTTCTGTGTGTTCTGCGTGTATCCTTCCAACGGCTTTGAGACACGATACCGTTCGACGAGTTGGTCGACAGCTACGTCACCGGCGTGGAGTTTCGCAATAGCTCGTTTAAGAATCACGAGAACTGCTTCCGGAGATCGTGTTTCGTCGAGGCGGTCGAGACACTTTCGCTGGACGTCTTCGACAAACGACGGCATCGACCGTTGTCGAGCCTCAACCCCTCGTTGTTTGAATTCGTCTTCACCTTCGACCTTTCCCAATTACTTCGTCAACGCCCCAGCGTTACTTTCTTGTTATGGGACGAATGCAACCCAGTCATAGTGGGCCTCGTGTTCGAGTCGGATCTCGACTGTGTTGGTAATCTCGTTAGCAGCCACATCAAGATCTGCTCGTCGACTGTCTTTGACGACGGGATCGGGAGTCACCCAGATTGAGTCGACGATCCCGTGGATGACACGTCATCCACCAGCTTCGAGTTGCTGTTTGGCCGTCAACAGGATCTCGCGAGCACATGCATTGATTGCCTCTTGGCACTCGATCTGACCGAACTTCGCGTTAGAGAACCCTTGGTAGCCAAAGCAGGCGACAAGAATCCATTTCAGTGCTCCCGACCGGCCTTCGAGTTCTTCGAGTCGCTTTTCATCGGGTTCGTCACGCTGTTGTTCGCGGTCAATTACAACATTCCTCAGGCAGCAATACCACACATTCGCGCGACCGACGATGGCGTCGGAGCGATAGGGAATATGTCCTCGGTCCACGGCCACTACGCGACCAAAGACAAGCCAGCATATATTATCGCCAAACACGGCCTGACTGGATTGACCCGGGCGATTGCGGCTGAGGGTGAGGGGACACTGCGTGGCTTTTCGGTCAGTGCTGGGTACGTCCTCACACCGCTGATGGTCGACCAGATCGAAGATACGGCCAGCGAACGCGGGATTTCGAAACGGGAGGTCATCGAGAACGTAATGTTGGGCCAAGCCCGAACGAAAGAGATGAGGACACCGGCGGAGGTCGCCAACCTGTTCGTCTTCGGCTTTTCGAGCCACGCCAAACACCTCAATGGTGGCGATCTCCTGTTCGACGGCGGCTACACTGTGACGTATGAGTAACGCAACGTCGACCGACGACGAGATGGGAGACACAGAGACAATCGACGGTGAGGAGTCACCCGACGAATCTCCAACCCGCGTTGCCATCGCCTGTCAGGGCGGTGGCAGTCATACGGCGTTCACGGCTGGCGTCCTGCGTCGACTGCTTGCGGACTGGGACGACAATAACTACGAACTAGTCGGCGTCAGCGGCACGTCAGGCGGCGCGTTCAACGCACTCGGGTTGTGGTACGGACTGTTGAGTGGCTCGCCAGCCAAAGCCAGCGAGATCATCGGCGCACTCTGGGACGACCTCGCCGCGACCGACATGCAGGACCGGTGGACCAACACCGTGGTGACGAACGTTTCACGCATCGAGAGTGCTGGCTTTCCGATACCATCAATCAGCCCGTATCAAGTTCCTGGCGTCGAACTCGGCAAACAACGGATTCGGGAGGTGCTTAAACGACACATCGACTTTGCGGCTATTCCCGAACTCTGTGACCCCGACACACCGGAACTCGTCGTCGGCACAGTCAACGTCAACGCTGGCGTCTTCGAGACGTTCACGAACGAAGCGGTGACCGTCGACGCTGTGCTCGCCTCGGCGGCGGTCCCAAACCTATTTCGAGCAGTCGACATCGACGATCATTACCACTGGGATGGGCTGTTTTCACAGAACCCGCCAGTCAGTGATCTCATGCATCTCCCACCGGACCGCAAACCTGAGGAGCTGTGGATCATCCAGATCAATCCACAAGAATTTGAAGGCGAACCGAGCACGCTCGATGTGATTGCTGATCGACGCAACGAACTGTCGGGGAATATCTCGCTCAATCAGGAGCTGGGGTTTATTCAACGAGTCAACAACTGGATTGAGGAAGGGAAGCTTCCATCCGACGAGTTCACCCAAACTGAGATATCTCGTATCCAGATGGGCAAACGGTTCCACTGCTCCACAAAAGTCAACCGTGATCCTGCGTTTCTGACCAAACTCCGAGACCTGGGTGCAGAGCGTGCGGATGCGTTTCTCGAAGCCAACGTGTCGGCTGGCTCCCGCTGAGATGGTTCGATCTCAGCGCTACTGATAGAACGAATCCGCGTTAGCTGACGACCATCCGCACTCGATCCGGTTGCCGCGTTCCAGACAGTTCCATCTCCGGTGAGCTGCCCAGCATCGACAGTGAGCGAGAATCCCGGATGCTCGAAAGCGTGAACTCCGTCACCGGTTGCCACGACGACCACTCGTTGCTCGCCGACAGTCGACTCAATGACTCCCCCGGCGGCCTCGATTTCGGGTACTGGAAACCCGACAGCCTCGCCCGGCCGCTCGATACCGACGACGACTGTTTTTGGATCGATGTCATCACGATCCCATGCTCGGCTCGGGCCGGTTCCACGCATCGGTCCGAGGCCGAACCCCTCGCCCTCGGCATACCCCTCGTAGGGTGTTGAATCGTACTCACGGCCACCGACCCCTGAGTCATCGGCTGGGGGCTGGAGCACTTCCCCGTCTGGATACGACTCTTGAAATGACTCGTAGCTGATCATCGCCGCAGGGATAACCGTGAGCGACCTGTTGCTGAGTTCGCCACCGATACAATGGCCAGTCGACTGCTTCCACTCCGATTCTGTCTGCCGGTCGTAGAGCACGAGATCGTCGTCTGCAAGCTTGCCGGAGACTCCGAATGTGAGTCGCTGCCCGTCGACTGCGGCGTCATAGACGACTGCGCTCCCACAGATCGGACACCACGTGACTGCGACCGGTTGGTCGTCGACAACATCGTTGACGACCTCGTGGTAATTCAGGATTCGAATCGGATACGCACGGGCAGTCGCCCCCTCGATGACGAGCACCTCGTCGGTCTTGGAGCCGATGTACTCCGTCCCAAACGTTGGGCTGTCAATACTGGCAATTGCATCTCGGGGGAGCACGTCTATGACATCCATAGCTGTGCTACGTCGCGACTCTGTGAAAGTCTCTCGCGTCATGTCGATACATCGGTCGACATGACCGATTCAGACCGTCCACTGAATCCGCCCATCACGACGCGTGCATGGAGCTCTCGGTCGACTGCAAGGGAGATACGTGGGAGGACGAACGGCCCTGGCTCGTTTTATTCCAGCTTGTCGACCGTGTAGTCGTTGGGCAAGTCACTCACACATCGAGCGTCTCTGCCAGCTCGAAGAACGTCTCGATTGTGAGGTCAGGATCGCTTCCGAACGTCTCCCACGGCGAGCTCTTTCGGTCGACCCAGACGCCCTGCATTCCGGCGTGGGTTGCACCCATCACGTCGAACCAACCTGCAGTGACGTGCGCTACCTCCTCGATTGGGGTCCCGGTTCGGCCAGCAGCATGGCGGTAGAGGTCAGCGTTCGGTTTGAATGTTTGAATCTCGTCGGCGCTGATCGTGTCTTCGATGAGATCACCGATGTCGGCGTGGTCGACCATCGAATCGAGCATCTCAGGGTTCCCATTCGAAACGACATAGCAGTCGTAGCCACCCTCACGGAGGCGCTCGATCCCGTCTCGAACATCGTCGAAGACGTCCAGTTCGTGGTAGACAGCGAGGATCTCGTCGCGCTCGTCGGTCGTGATGTCGACACTGTGGGCAGCAAGCGCGTACTGGAGGGCATCGCGGTTGATTTCGTAGAAGGGTTGGTAAGCGTTGAGCTGATTTGCGACGAACGTATACGCCAGTGATCGAGAGCGCCAAAGTTTTGATACAGGTTCGGGGTTTTCGACACGTGCTGCGAGGGCCATTTCGGCGGCGTCGACGTCGACCAGCGTGCTATAGGAGTCGAACGTGACTGTCGAAACGTGGTCGGGATCGAAGGTCATCGATCGGTCGGACGGGTCGCTCGGTGGTAACGGTTCGGACGTTCTGCTTGATTCGAGAACCCGCTCACCGGTAGTACCAGCGCGCGACGAACGCGACGGCAATGACGGTCAACGCGGTCACGAGGGCACTTATAAGCGATCCGCGGGGGCTTGCGGCTCCGATTGCGACGGTGGTCCCAGTGAACCCGCCTGCCAGTGC
>Ga0306908_1000577_pt1 | contig 13110 bp, 9 predicted proteins | sample AntRauTorcE11899_FD_190430 | JGI IMG/M metagenome (GOLD analysis project Ga0306908, IMG submission 190430) | Saline lake microbial communities from Rauer Islands, Antarctica - Metagenome Torckler E11 #899 (v2) (version 2) | ecosystem: Environmental > Aquatic > Non-marine Saline and Alkaline >... | reverse complement strand
CACTGTTGATGTTTACATTTGTTTCCAGGAATTCAAGCGCATCCTGATGATTAGCATCTACCCGTTCAAGAATTTCTTTTTCAAGGTCTGTGATCTCCTGTGCTCCCGCATTTGCGGTAAATAGGCCAAGAAGTAAAATAAGAATGCATTTTTTCATAATATTCTTTCTATAGTTTTCAGTTTACGCCTAAGATTATTTTTATGTATATGCGAATATAACCTGTCATTCTTGGTTATCATATGCAGCTCTTTTATTCCGAGAAGGCTTTGCAAGCTTAAGTAAAAGTACTGAAACCCTTTTAGTCCAATGGAATGATGTCTCCTTCATTAGCTACCCAGTAACCCAGGCCTTCGACATGCTCTCGCTCGGGACTGTTGAGAATCAGCGGGTTGGTATGATTGAAATGGATAAATACGATTTTTTCTTTCTCTGTTTCAGGCAGTCCGCTGAACAGCTCCATACTTTCCTGAACATAGGGATGGGGTATCTCGCTCATGTCACGGCCCGGCAGCTCATCTGCTGAGTAAAATGTAGCATCCAGTAGCGCCACATCAACCGCAGCAATTTGCTCTGTGATATCCTTTTTCCAGACATGCCACTTATTGATATCAGGAATAAACAACACCTTTTTATCAGGAGATTCTATGAGATAGCCCACCGTTTCTGAAAATTCGTCCCGGTGGGGTACCCGAAAAGGCGTGACAGTTAATGACTCAGATAGTTGAAGAGAAGAATTGGCGGTCAATTCGGTCAATACAATATTGTTCATACTAACCAGCTGACTCCACGGTCCGTTTTCTTCGAGGTAAGCTTTCATTCTGGGCATGGCATAGACAGGAATACCGGATGCCCCCATTGATTCATGACCCAGATACATCAATCCGGTATAATGACCAATATGAGCATGCGTCAGAAAAATCCCGGACAGGTCAACCACATCGGATTCAGCTTTGAGTATGTGAAGCTGTTCAGGAAAATCAGGAGTTGCTTCGAAGATCCAGTTTTGTCCTGTCGATTTATCTGTCAGTCCCAGGCTTACAACTCGTCGCTTTTCAACAGTGCCGTTCCAATAAAGCTGGCACTGCTCTTTGTTACAGTTAGCCTGAGGAAATCCCGCATCCTGTGCGATACCGAGTACTGTAATGAATTGTCCGTGGGGAGGGTCTGATGGAGTTTCCCAACACGACACAAAAACCAATAAGAAGATGACGACCATCCGATTCATACCATGAATGAACCAAAAAGAGCGGCTAAATCAAAGCCTAAAAACGGCGAAAACGGTTTGGATATAAATTTGGGTAGGATATCGCATTATTCTACCCCTTATGTTGTCCCTTGCGTAAAGGTTCTCAATATCCAGATCATGACCAGGAAAAACTCTACCAGATCACAGAATAAGCAGGTGCGAACTTTATTCTGTTCCATAAGTTTTTTTCGGATATGCCGGAAGTAACGGTGCATGACTGTATCGCTGATTTTAGGGGTTAAAAGATTGAGCTCACGGTATCTTTTCCGGTTTTCGGGCAGTAAAAAGCCCCTTTAGCCTGCATACCTCATCTTCGTGAAATACCAATTCGTCGCAGCTAAATAGCCGGCAGGCCGTCTCCACTTTCATGCGCAGAATCTTCGCGGAAATGTATTCTGTTGATTTTTTGATCCTGCCATGTCAATCTTTTTTATTCCATCATCTCCCTCAACATTGCACGGGCTTCATCAAATCGCGCCTGCATCCGATCGGTTTCGACGTCACCATAAGCTTCACGCGCCTGATTTTCAGCCGCATTTATGGCCCGGATAAGATCTGCAGCTGCGGATGCACGTGCATCGGGGTCCGTTGAGCCAATATTTCCAATCCAGATCGGTGAAGAGTGAGCAAAGGGTCGTGCATGCATCGTAGGCCATGAATCGTTACGCTGTTCTGCAGCATAAGCGCGGGCAGCGATCCAGCCGCCCTCCGGGAGGTCAATTTCTCCGGTATAGGTCTTGGTTTCATCAGCATCCACACCACCAAGCTGCTGCACGACTTTTCCGTTGACAATAATCTCCAGACTATCGATGTCCGTCGTACTCGCCAGTACTGCCTGCCATGATCGGCTGCCAGATGACGTTACATCCCCTGGCCGGGCACCATCATCCAGTTCAAATATCAGCGCCGGACCGGTGGTAAGAAAGCTCCGGCCGGAGGCTGCGGCTTTAACGACCGCTTCGGCAGAAATGTTAGGATCATCGGTCCTGATGTAGGTTCGACCCGTACCCATGGCAGGTGTGCGGTGGAAATCCACCCAGCCGTCTGTGCCGGACATTGCCGCTATAGGACGGCCTATATTAAGCAGGCGGTACCATACTTGAGCATTGCCCAGCGGGCTGGTCCAGGCACATACCAGCTCGATGCCCATACGGTCTGCAAGCACGCCGTCGGAAATCAATTCAAGCGGAATCGGACCGTCCTCAAGGTGTGTGAAAGGGTCCTGATCAGTGCCTATAGGGTGAACGTAAGTGGCGAATGCACCTTCATTGTCAGCAAATTCAAAGACGTCGCCATTCGTCAGGTCCGGGTTGCCCAGCGTAGGGTTATATGGCCCGAAAAACCAGGGTGCAAATGGGGTCTGCACATTTAACAGCCCGATATGGCCGTGAAAATGTGAGCGTACTTCCTGTCCCTGCTGTACCGTTCGGCCGTCAAGAGTTGTTTCCTGCCCGAGAACATCGCGGTCGATGCGGCGCTCCCATCGATTCCACGACATCGGTGCAAGATGGTCAAGCGCCTCACCGGCCATCAGGCGCAAGGCATCGCTGTGTGTTGCGCGGTAGTGACCGTCCCCATTAAGGTGGACATGGTGATCGGCCGACACGTAACCGGCAGACGAGGCGTCCCAGACTTTTGAGATTGTTAAATCGGCCGTTGAGCTGTCGCCGGGCCGGACGAGGACTTCGGTTTCAGCGACCTGCGACATGGGTCCGCGGGCTGCCAATATCGTGTAACGCCCTGCCGGTACGTGTAATTCAGTCTCACCTTCTACGTAGAAATAGTGACGACCTGTCTGAGGATCAAAATAGGTGGCATCTTCGGAAAATGAGACCGGGTGACCGTCGGCACTTGTCACTGAAACGCGGGCAGTCACAGACTCACCCTGATCATCAGTTAGCGACACAGACATATTGCCTGTTGGCGCGCCGTAATTCCATTGGGTGATTTGAACTTGTTCCGGTATGCCACCGTATGTTGTCAGTCGCATCAATCGGAACTGGCGCCGGTCATCCAAATCAACGTAAAAGATTTCACTCCCATCTGCGCTGAAGGCCGGCGTAAGCGCATAGGGATTCCCATCGGTTAGCCGGTGCTTCACTCGCGGTTCATCAAGATCCATCGTCCAGAGATGGTAGTCGTTATCGATGGGGGCGCTGAAAACGATCAGGCGTTGCGTAGGATGCGTGTCCGCGGTAAGGTGATAGGTGAGCGTTTCCCCATGTACGATACGATCATACCCTTCTACAAAATTACGCTCTCGCAGCACGCGGTTGGCACCACTGCCATGCAGATAAAGCATCCCTGATTCACCTTGCAGACGGCGAGCGTTGCGAACGACCTGGCTCAGGTCGGTCAGTGTTTCGTCAAATCCAGACTCAAGATGGCGCCGCCTCAGTTCAAGACTCCCATTTTCACCGGAGGTGTAAAACAGATATTGCCCATCGGCCGAGAATTCAGGGTCAAGTTCAATGGCCGGGGTATCAATTATTAGCTCGCGGCCTTCGTCAATATCCAGCAGCATAATGGATGTGTCGTCGCCGTTGTCACGAACAAACGCGATTTGGCTGCCGTCAACCGACCATCTTGGACGGCCATCCGCATGCGGCCCGCTGGTCAGCCGCGTGGCTTCACCGCTGTCGAGGTTCATCAGCCAAATCCAGCCCTGTGCGGCAAATGCCAGTGTCTGGCCATCAGGTCCCGGGGCAGGGTCGGTCGGGCCATGAGACAGGACCGGAAGCTCATGTTGCTCCAGGTAAACATGATGACCAAAATCATCCAGTTTTGGGTAGTGGTTTGTCCACTGACCATATGCCTGCGGTACCACGAAAAAACACACCATACATATGACAACTATATTGAGAACATAGGGTCGAGGATGCTCTCCGGATATGAATTTTTTTCGGGCTTGTCGATATAAATTTGTCATTGGAATAACGTTCTAAAGGATTTTCAGAGATTTTATGAGTGATTCGTAAATACTGCTGTTCGACAGGATATAACTTTCAAAGTCTATTAATTGATTTCTTGGGTCGATAGTGTAGATCAGATCCGGCTCTTCGTTCCAGTTATTCACCTGCAGGAGGATGAAAATACCGGAGACAACCAATAGAATTTCACCCAGGCCATAAACCAAATAGCGTCTGAAATTTCCTTTCCATATAAGCATTTTTCCTTATTTTCCGAAACAGTGCGATCCTATCCCCAAGTCCCTCTTAATTCTCAGCTTAAATACGATCTTTTATATGGCATTAGCAAGCCTTTTCTATCACCTGATAGTATTCGCCCTCAGGTCAACAGTTCATTCGTCCACAGCCTGGCGGGCCAGTGTCCTGAACCTTCAGCTCGTCTGATCTCCGTGATTTCCCCTGGTCTGCTTAACGATGATACCCGTTAGCTGCTCATCCGATTCTGCCCAGTAACAATAAGAGAAGGCTTTGCCCCATCGTAGGGATGACTTCTGTTATTGATTACCCAGCAGATTGAAGCTGCCCACATAGTAGTTTTGATCTACTATCAAGACTGTGCTTTCCTCATCTTCCCATGCCATGGACTGCCACCGGTCAGTTGCTGTAAGCCGCAGCGCCTCCCTGTTGATGGTGACATCTACCGGCATCGTAAACCCATCCACAACATTTCCCCAGCGATAGCGCAACTCCCCGTCCCTAAAGAAATACTCCAGCATTGGGATGCGGATGTCCCGGAGATACTGGTCAAATACCGTTTCCAATGGAACTCCTGCTTTTTGAATGATGAACGTCTCAATCTGTGGCGATGTAACGGTTTGATGCCGAAATTCATGGTTCAATCCGCGCAGAGTTTGCCGCCAGAGCTCGTCATCGTTTACGATCTGGCGGATCGTGTGCAGAAGATTTCCGCCCTTATTGTACATATCACCCGACCCGCGATAGTACACGCCCCTGATCCCAATTAGAGGGCGATCATTCGAAATACCGGCCCGCAGTCCCTGCACATACTCATTCGCTGCCTGCTCACCGCTATGATAATCAAGGTAGAGGCTTTCTGAGTAATTTGTGAACCCTTCATGCACCCACATATCAGCCACATCGGAGTAGGTAATATTGTTGGCGAACCACTCGTGACCGGTTTCATGGATGATGATAAAATCAAACGTCAGCCCCCAGCCGGACCCGCTCAGGTCGCGCCCGCGATATCCGTTTTCATACCCGTTGCCATAGGTTACCGCGCTTTGATGCTCCATGCCCAGATAGGGCACTTCAATCAGTTTAAATCCGTCTTCGTAAAAAGGGTAGGGACCGAACCAATGTTCAAACGCGTCCATCATCGGTGTTACCTGACCATAAAACTGATCGCGGGCTTTCTCCTCATTTTCACGCAGCACGTAATAATCGAGCGTTAGTAACCCGTCTTCGCCCTCGTATTCTTCATCAAAGTGGACATAGTCGCCCACACTCAGGTTTACTCCGTAGTTGTTGATGGGATTCACCACACGCCAATGCCACGTGGCTGTGCCGTCGCCGTTTTTCTCTGTTGATGTGTTCCGCCCGTTGGAAACAGCCATCAGGTCATCGGGTACTGTAATACTGATGCGCATGCTGTCGGGCTCATCATACGGATGATCTTTATTAGGCCACCAAATACTTGCGCCAATTCCCTGATTTGAGTTGGCCACAAAAGGCTTGCCGTTGCTGTCGGTCTCCCACGTCAATCCGCCATCCCACGGCGGATTTTCTGCAACCACCGGTTTTCCCTCAAACTCAACGGTCAACTGGTTATTGCCCCCAGCTATCTGCTCGTCTTCCAGAGTGATCCACCAGGCACTCCCTTCACGCTCATATGATAGCTCCGAGCCATTTTGAACAACCCGCGTAATCTCCATCGGCTCCTGCAGATCTATCTGCATCGTATGGTGCTGATCCAGTACCGTGTAGCTGATAACATTGCTGCCCGATAGCGACTGCCCGGGAATATCCACGGCAACACTCAGATGATAGTGTGTAACATCCCACCATACCCGCTCCAGTGTGATGGATCCCCGAAGTGTATCCTGACGTGTGAAATCGGATTTCGTGTTAAACATCTGGGCCTCTGCATTTGTACATGCAAGTAACGTGATTATAGATAGAACTGCAGCAGGAACAAATCTACGTTTAAACATAATTTACTGATTTTATACATTTAAGATCTGAAAGCATTCCGGAGCGTTTCAGGTTTCTGGAAGCATAGGGTGCCATGTATCGGGACGTAACCAAATATGGTATGTCTGTTCAATCTCATGACTTAGTTCCATTCTAGGGTTTTGGTTAGGCACTCAATATTGCACATAAAACGTCAGACATACCATATTTAATCTTAAACGCCTCAACGACTCATCCAATGAATCCTTCGAGCAGTAAGTTAAAACAACTAGCCCTAAACATCATCGGGCCATCAAGGCTGCCCGATCCATAACCAAACATGGTATGTCTGTTCAATCTCAACACATAGATCTTTATACGAGCTGAATATTACCTTGAGCAGGTGGTAGTAAAAAATAGACATACCATGTTCCGATGTACACCTCTCAACACTCAGGACCTTCGGACTCTGGCAGGTAGAGTTTACCGATGAAAACGTGCACTCACAAATTCCAATACATCCGGCAGAGCGGTACGCCAATAATCCCATGTATGTGCTCCATCGCGGACTCTGAATTCCGAATTAATTTCATTCTGCACCATCGTGCTGTAGAGCGCCATGTTGCCCCGAATGAGAAAGTCATCGTCACCGCAGTCGATGTAATAATCAACGGTGTTAAGCATCTCAGGATCCGCAGTTTCCATGATATTTAAAATGGAATTTTCGCGGTAGTGATCGGTCAGGCGATCCTCGCCCTCAAGTCCCTCGCCAAACGGGGTGCCAAGGGCGCTGTCCCAGTTCTCCTGGGGCATGCCTGTGATTCCTTCATCCAGAAAAACGGCTGCACTTAGCGGTGCCGCGGCCGTAAAAAGCTCTGAATATTTTGTTGCCATGATCAGCGTGCCGTAACCACCCATCGACAGTCCCGCTACCGCTCTGAATTCTTTGGTTGGCCGGGTTCTGTATGTTTCGTCCACGTGAGGTATCAATTCCTGTGTGAAAAAATCCTCGTAATTGACAGATCCATCGTGATTATTGATATACCAGCTCACACCCGCATCCGGCATCACGATGATCATGTCAGTCACCTCCAGCCGATCGGTTGCTTCATCCGTAATCTGCTGTACTTCACCGAATTGCGTCCACCCAATTTCGTCATCGGTATACCCATGAAGAAGATATAGCACAGGATAGCTCCGGTTAGACTCCCCATATCCGTCAGGCAGATAGATATTGTATTCAACGGTTTTCCCAAGGATTGAACTTTCAATGGGCAAACTCTCCCGAACGGTGCTGTTTTGAGCCGATAGGAGAATAGGCGTGAGCAGAACAAGGGTTAGAAAAATATTGGTGCAGGTACGGGCAGTCATAGGAAGAATCTTAGTTAGAATTATAGGTACCAATGTAACTTTTTTTCTTTTCAGTATCGAAAAAGAAACGCTACCTGGCACCGTCTCAAGGTACGAATTCCAACGCTGACAGATCCGGTGGGTGCTGTCAGGTTGGGTTACCAGACGCAGTCAGCATTCCCGGCGCTTTCCCGGGTTTCTGTCAGCGTCGGGGGCAAGGTTCTTGTTCGGTTTGGAAAGTGCTCTTCAGGCAATATTCCTTTAAAACGTAGGGTTGAACCGAATCCAGAATGCCGGTGTGCTGCCAAAGCGTTTAAGCGGCCAGGCCAGTTCAGCGCGGATCAGATCCGACCCAAGACCAACACCAATATCGTGCTGCAGATCTGAGAAGGAGAAGCCACTCATATCTTCAAACGGGTTTGTTGAATTCAGCAGATCACTGCTTCGACGCGCAAATCCAGAATCCAGGAAGAACGTTGTGTAGAAACTATCGAAATCAACCCATTCGTTGCCGCCGCCGATAATACTCCCGAACTGAAATTCCAGATTGCTCAGCAACATCTGATTTCCGGTGAAAATCTTATAGGGTGAGCCCCTGAGTGAACCGATACCCCCAAGCTGATGCTGCTTAAACAGCGGCGCATTTCCGGTGATACTCCCGGCCCTAATTCGCCATTTCAACACGGATCCCGGCTCAAAATTAGAGAAAAGATTGAGCTCTGCAAGGTACGAGCTATACGAAAACTCATTTTCAAAACCCGAGTTATCCGCCAGCTCAATTTCTGTCGTGGCAGACACTGAGAAGTAGCGGTTGAGAATCAGTCGCTTTGGGTTAAAAGAGAGCGCAACATTAAATCGTTGAATGTTTGTTTCGTCTGTTAACAAGTCAATAGGCTGATTGGGCCTGTAGCTGCTGCCTTTCCCAAAGAAGGAGTAGTTCGTACCTACCGACAAGGATGAAAAGTCGTCATTATTATACGAAAAGGCTCCTTCAAACCAACGCTTGCTCCGTACGGCGGTATAAACACCGAAGCCATCTTTCAGGTGATAGTCGGGAAAATCATACGCTGCAAAAAGAGCCGTAAAAGTCGACTCTATAAGACCCACACGCCAATAGTCTTCCGTAGCGGTAGCACGATGAAATTCAGCCCCCACAAGGATTCTGTCATTTCTACCCACAAACCGTTCCAGCCCTATGGCATAATCCCATCGTTGAGACGCTGTACCGTAGCCAATCAATCCGTGAACCTTGAATTTATTCAGATCTAAAAAACTGTTGTAGTCGTACCACTGCATTCTCTCTTTCCTGATACCGAGAAAAAGGCCATTTACCCGATTGTAATGTATCATCGGAAGATTAGGGAACTGATTGTAAAGAGGGTTTGTGTTGTATGGTCCTGCTTCCAGAGCGCCGTCAAAATCAATACCTTCCTGTTGAAAGCTCCTGAATCGTCGTTGCGGCTCAATTCCGGTAGAGTCAGAATCCGAATCTCTTCCCATGAGTTCTTCCAGGGATTTGTTAAAGATTGGATCGCGTTTAAACGGATCTTCCGTCTCTTCTGATTGCTGAGCAACCAGTGCAAGAGGAAAGATCAAAAAGATTAAAAATATCTGTAGAAATTTATTCATTCTGTTCACCACTGTTTTTGCATCAATTTGCGCTACGTTATGGTCTGTCGGATGTTTCAACATCTTTGATTTTGACGGCCATCATGGTTACGTCGTCCTCGTTTTTGTGATCGCCACTCCAACTCATCATCAGGCTTCTCATATGTTTAATAATTTCGCTGGATGTGGCACACGATTTATTCAGCAATTCCCGCTTAATCCGTTCAAGACCCAACAGCTCCCTTTTATCGTTAAAAAGCTCCATCAGCCCGTCGCTCATCAGAAGCAGTACATCTCCGTCCTCAAACTCCAGCTGCCGGGACTGATACGGGTATTTAACTTTAGTACCGAGCGGCAGGCCTTTAAGCGTCACCGTTTCAACATGTCCCAGGTTTTTTCGGTACCATAATACGGGTGGCATTCCAGCCGATATAATCTCTGCCTGCATACCTTTGCAGCGCATAATAATCATCCCCATATACATCATTCGCAGATCCATTTTCCGCAATCCGTCAGACATCCGATGAAGCATGGTCACCTGATCCTTTTCGCCAGCCAGCATATGAAAATTGCTTTTGGCAGCCGCCACCATGATGCCCGCCTTCATTCCATGCCCGGTGGCATCACCGAGAGCCAGCGTCATCCAGCCGTCGTCCTGTATTGAGTAGTCGTAATAATCGCCGCCCACTTCCGTCGCCGTTTCCATATACACTGAAATATCATACGGAGAAATGTCCGGTAGTTTGCTCGGCAGCATAGATAGCTGGAGGATTCGGGCTTCTTCAAGCTCATGGCTTTTCCGGTTGTTTTCAGCTTCGAGCAGGCGCGATTCAATTTCAATTTTCTTATTCCGTTTCTCCTGCTCTAATGTCCTTTCAGAAAGATCTTTTACCTCGATGAGCTTTTGCTCCAGCCGTTTTTGGGTGACTGCAAAATCACGCGACAGAAACACAGACATCGCCAGAATCATCGTTCCGGATCCAAGGATGCTTGCGGTTGTTGTCTCACCGGCCAGCAGGTTCACGTTAATCATAACTCTGTATACGATACTCATCAAAAAACAGAAAATACCGAACCCGATAATCCAGGAACCGGATCGTTTTTGAAGAACAATCTTAAACAGGGCTCTCAGCATTTCAATCACCGCAATCAGTACAAACAGTTCCCGGATTAGGCGTATATTTTCCACATTGTACCAGATGCCTGCTATTAAAATGATTCCGGCGCCCCCAATAATCCAAAACTGCAGTGGCGTTCGTTTTTGGTACAAGCTGTAAGTAAACCTCAATGCGTAAAGAATAGTGAGTATCCAGGTTACCTGAGCAATTTTACTAAACAGGACTGTTTCAAATGGAGAGTGCGTAAATTCTGTTTTGAAAATTGAGAGAACCAGTACTCCAAGAAACAGGGTAAAAAGCGCAAAAAAGAGGTTCCTTTTTTCTGCAGGATAGAACGAATAGAGAAGCAGGTGTATGACAGCAAACACGAGCAGTGTCCCCAAAAAAAACGTTTGCCAGCCCGATCGCCACATTGCTGACTCTACTCTTGCGTCCAGATGGTAATTAGCATCACCAAGAAGAAAGCGAAACCCCGCCATTCCCTCTTCTTCTATAAACCTCCCTGGTATTGAGTTGGCGTATCGCACGGCAATCGTTTGTTCACCCGGCTCTGGAAAGACGATCATTTTTGGCTTAAAATCGGTGTACGCCTCTGTGATTCCTTCAGGTTCAATCGAGCCCAGAGTGAATTTTTTGTCCCCATTCAAATAAAATTCAGAGGCGCCCAGATGTTTTTCAATGAGTAGTGCAAGCGGCCTGTCTACCAGTGATGAATCTACGTGGATATTCAATCGAAACCATCCCACGCCCTGCCACTCAGCAAAAGCAAAATCAAATGCTGTGAGATATGTGCTGATTTGCCCCCATTCCGAATCATCGAGCTCAGGATCTGCAAACCCTTTCTCATCACCGGGGAAATATTTCCATTGGTCGGTGAGATAGATTATTTGATCCCGGGTAAGCAGGTCATCGGCCTGCAGAAACTGCACTCCGGATTCACTTTGAGTGGCTATAACAGGCGTGCAATAAAGTATCAGGCAGAGGGCTGCTGCCGCACTGAATCTTCCCGCTGCAATCCCTGCACTTTTTAATATCATCAGTTAGAGCCCGTTTTGACGATCACATTACCTGATACTGATGAAATTTGTATAGGAATATTGCCGCTTCCAAACACAACATTTGCCACCCTTTGCTGTACCCGTCCTTCAAACTCCCGGCGATTCAGCAGGTCACTAACATCAACAGACGAGCCCGACGCTTGAATAGAATAGTTTAGCTCTGCCGGGAGCGTAAGATTTACCGATCCAGTAACCGTTTCAATATAGCTGCCCTGACCAACGGAGAGAAGCCTTGCCGTAATATCACCGGTTGTTGTTGCAGCGATAAACTCCCCATTCCCGCCATTGGCATCTATAGAACCGGTTACGGTCCGCAGGCGAATTTCTCCGGATGAGTTCGTAACTGCTATATTTCCATTTGTCGTTTTTGCATTCAACTCCCCCCTTATATTCTCAGCGGTGATGTTGCCGCTGGCTGAGAACGCGTTAATTTCTCCCTCAAGATTATCAAGATAGAGATCTCCCACCGTTGCCTGAATAAGATGATTTCCCTTTAAATTTCGCGCATAGATATCCCCTTTAGTGTTTCGTATTCTGGAAGAAATATCTACAGGCGTTTGTATGATGTAACTGAATGTGATATTGTCGCCTTTCCATATCCGCGACTCAGATCGTCTGGGTTCAACACTTGCTATAATCTGCTCTCTTTTCCTCTGAAAAATGATCCGGTAGTTATCCAGGTTTGCTCCACCTGACCATAAAGAAAAACCTCGGTCCACATAAAGATCAATCTGAATATAATCGAGCTCAGGATTTTCGTAAATCTCTACATCACCGTTAAGGGTGAATACCGATAGCGATGCAGTTCGATCCACGGGGAACCGCTCGGATTTATAGGGCTCGCCTGTCACCAGTTTGTTTTCGATAAGTACAGATCGTGGCGGGGTATCCTGAGCACTGGATTGGTAGTATAACCCAAATGTCCCTGCCAAAAATAGGAGAATCGAGAGAGTTTTTTTTGGTGTCATGCATGTTACCGTTTGTGAGATGTTTCTGAATCTCCTACGCATATTTTCTGATGGGGTTGCACCGCCGGTTTCAACTGAAAATATGAGGAATTATTCTTAACTCTTCACATAAATCAGTTTTTCAAAGATTTATGTTCCGTACGTTGTCGCAACCCGGTGAAGAATTTCATTACATTACGCCAGATTAAATGTATCAATTCACCCATTTCGAATAACATGAAACAGTCCTTTATTCCGCTTTTAGTAACTATCCTGATTGCCTCATTCGCAACGGCAAACGCACAGCAGGCACAATATCCGATCGTGTCTGGTTATGGAGGTATTTACGAGATTCCCGGAAGTGTACAACCAGACCCTCAGATTGAGTATAAGATTGTTATAGACCTAAAAACCCTGCAGTCCGGTAAGGTTCAGCTCAACGCCGGGCTGACTAATGTGGCCCGAATGATGAACCTTCACGGACTTGGCGGCGTGAGCAGTGAGAATTTGCATGTGGTCGTGGTTGCACATGGGGGAGCAACCGAAGCCATCCTGAGCAATGCCCGCTACAAAAGCAAGAACGGTGTAGATAACCCGAACCCGGAACTGATCTCGGCACTGAAAGAGGCCGGGGCAGATATCTATGTCTGTGGTCAGTCGCTGCTTTCCAGAGGGTATGAACA
>Ga0306908_1000575_pt1 | contig 13116 bp, 16 predicted proteins | sample AntRauTorcE11899_FD_190430 | JGI IMG/M metagenome (GOLD analysis project Ga0306908, IMG submission 190430) | Saline lake microbial communities from Rauer Islands, Antarctica - Metagenome Torckler E11 #899 (v2) (version 2) | ecosystem: Environmental > Aquatic > Non-marine Saline and Alkaline >... | reverse complement strand
CGGCGGCTCCTATCTACGGGAAATAGTTATGCGTATAAACGATAGATGGAGCATTGTGTCAGGCACTGAGTGCTTTGTGGTAGAGCAGTCGGTGAATGGAAAGAACTCAAAGGACGAGGACATTGTGACAGTAAGTCGTACCTATCACCCCAGCCTTGCCAAGTGCGCAGCAAAGATCATTAAGTCCGAGACACTTGCCGCCCTTGAATCCAAGACACTTGCCGATGCAGTGAAGCGCCTAGAGGCCACTGGATTGATCTTAGAGCAGGCCGTTGTTACTAATTACTCACGAGGTACCGCATGACAGTAATTGGAGGCATTGACTTAGATGCACTTGATATTGATAACTCTGATCTTGTATTTCCTGATATGGTTCCGGGACGATGCCTTAACCTAGACGGTGACATCGTAGCCTATAACTGTGCAGGCGACGACGAGACCACTAAGCCTGAGGTGCTATTCAACATCGAGGCTGAGATTAAGAACCTCATGCAATGCACTGGTGCCGACCATTATGTAATCCATATCACAGGCACTGGCTCTAACAAGGGCAAGCGGCACGACATCTCTACTGTCCGCGAGTACCAAGCTAACCGTAATGGCAAGCCTAAGCCCATTAATCTTGAGTGGGCACGTAATCAAATGATCCAGAAGATGCGCGCTGTAGTACACATGGAGCAGGAGGCAGACGATGGCCTCACTCAGCTACAGTATGAATTCATTAACCGTGGTGAGCGTAACCTGTGTGTACTCGTTAGCGCTGACAAGGATCTACGTATGGTCCCCGGGCTGCACCTCTGCCCGGACACTACAAAGATCGTAGACGTAGATGGCTACGGATCGTGCTGGTACGACAAGGATAAGAGTAAGGCTACAGGATGGGGCACCTCGTTCTTCTGGCACCAGCTACTGATGGGCGACACCGCTGACAACATTCCGGGCCTGCCTGCATTCAGCAAGCGCATCTCTATTAACTACTGGCCCACAGCACCTCTTGTGGAGACGCAGAGGCGCATTGAACAGGGCACCATGCCCAACGGTAAGCCTCTCACGATGAAGCAGGCTGACGCCGCTGAGGCGAAGCTCACGAGCATCCTTGATGAGTACAAGCAGAAGCCATGCGGAGCTGGTGGCGTAGTTAAGTACCTAGAGGACTGTACAAGCGACTGTGACGCAATGGTTAGGGTGTCAGAGGCCTACTATGCCCTGTACGGCGACGAGTTCACGTATGAGGACTGGCGCGGTAACACGATTACTCGCACGTCTAAACAGATGCTGTATGAGCAGGCTATCCTGCTATGGATGCGCCGGGAGCCGGGGCACACTGACTTCATGAAGTTCCTTAAAGAATTAGGATGGGAAGTATGAGCAAGCGATACAAGAGTGACGCTACCCGGGTACTGAAAGAAGCTACCCGGCATGTTATCCCGCTTAACAACGGGAGCACTGAGGAGGGGCAGGAGCAGAGCGTGACCTGTGTAGCCCTGACATTCGCGAAGGGAGATACGTACGCCTATGTGAAACAGCAGACAAGACTGGTGCTCAAAGAGCTGGGCTGCAACCGCGCAGAAGCTCAGCGATATCTCAAAGTAGCCTTCCCGGAGATCTTTTAATATGAACACACCTCCCGAAATTGTACTATGCACCCCTGACATATCAGTAGAGCACCTCGACGAACTGCTGCGCGGAGAGCGGGCAGTCATTGCTGGCGGGTATGCCCGGGATAAATTCCACGGCAAGGCTCCCCGCGATATCGACTACTGGATCGAGTACCGTACGCTCGACAGAGACAAAACAGGGTATCCTGATAATGTTCATCAGATCGTGAACCAGCTTATCGCTGCCGACATCGACTTTGAAGGGCACAATATGTACGGTTCCGAAGATGACCGGGGCATACTGGCCGTGTACAAGATACCCGGCGCGGATCTGATCTTTGTCGAGAACCTCGATCATGTGACTCGCGACTTCGACTTTAATCTTAACCAATACTACATTGAGCCGGGAGTAGGCCCCATCTATGTAGGCGAAGGCGACCCGGCTGATGGACTAGTGCAGCTTCAGTTTGATGAGCGATGCAATACACGACTAGCTAAAATGACAACCTTATGGGAGCAATTTTATGGCAAACATGAAACACGGACATACGCAGAGCTTTAAGACACTGAATGCAACCTTTCAAGACACTGAGTTCGGCAAGGTTAAGCTGGAGCTGGCTGTTGGTCAGGTCAATGTGCTCTCAATCGACAAGCAGGGCATTAAGGGCACAACCCCTAAGAGCCTTGTGCGTGAGTCTACAGCTAATCTTATTGAGGCGTGCCGTGCCTCGGACGAGGCGCAGTTCAATTCGTTTTGTAACGAGCTGGATAAAGTAAGTGCGTAAGCTGAAGGTCGCTGAGGTCAAAACAGTACGGGATAAGCTGGCCGCTAAGCAGGGGTACAAATGCCCGCTATGCGGCGGGTCCCTAAAGCAGAAGGACCCAGTGCTTGATCATTGCCATGACACAGGTTCAATACGAGCTGTGCTGTGCAGGAACTGTAATGGCATGGAGGGCAAGATCAGAACAGCGGCTATCAGATCCGCCAGCACGGCTGGCATGATTGACTGGCTTGAAAACCTTGCGACTTACTGGCGGCACTACGAGCAGAATCCGCGACCATTGATGTACCCTACCCACAAAACAGAAGCCGAGAAGCGCGTTGCCCGGAACAAGAAAGCCCGGACGGTACGAGCTAAGGCTAAGAAGGAGTCTGAATGAGTATTGGAAGAATCAGAAAGCTGTTCACTAATGCAGAGATCCACGGTGCCGTAGACCGTACAGATAGCACACAGGCAGCAGCCGATTCACTGAGCAGCTTACGGGATGTAGTGGTATCACGAGAGCTGCTACGGTACTGGCTTCGTCACCTAGATACGCGAAAGAAAGACGGTGAGCCTTATGCAGGTACAACTGTGCTGGACCGCAATATGCGGAGCGAGATGACACTGCGTACACCATCCCCCGGAGACGATCTAAGGGAGTTCCCAGCCGAGCTAGACAACAGCCGCATCCTTATCATTCCTGACCAGCATGCTCCGTACAGCCATCCAGACGCACTCGTGTTCCTCTCTGATGTAGCTGCTGCCCTGCGTCCTACCCGAGTAGTGAACCTTGGTGACGAGACAGACGGTCACGCACTGAGCTTCCATGACAGCGACCCGGGCCTTGATAGTGCTGGGCCTGAGCTACACAAGGCTCGCATCTTCTTGCAAGCACTTGCCCGCATGTTCCCTGTGCAGGATATCTGCCATAGTAACCACGGATCGCTGGTGTACCGTAAGGCATTCAAGACCGGCATTCCGGTTGAGTACATCAAGCCCTATCGTGACGTACTGTTCCCTGACGGTGGCGGCGAAGGCTGGGCATGGTCGGATAAGATTCATGTGAAGTTGCCGAATGGCGATACCGTTATCTTTCAGCACCAAAGTTCAGGTGACATCCTTAACAATGCGGCACATGAACGTGCTAACATTGTACAGGGGCATGAGCACAGTGATTTCTATATCCGCTATCGTAGCAGCACCTCAGCGCTGTACTGGGCAATGGTATCAGGCTGTCTGATCGACCCCAAGGCACTGGCGTTTGCATACGGGAAGTTGTTTCCTAAGCGGCCTGTGATTGGTTGCTCAGCAATCATTGATTCGCAGCCAGTCCTGATCCCGATGCCCATGGATGAGCAGGGTAGATACACAGGTAATACAAATGGAATCCTTGCACTCTGTCGGAGATAAGCAATGACTAAGATCCTGATTTTAAACGGCCCCCCGGGCTGCGGCAAGGACACACTGGCCGCTGAATTAGTGGCCCGGGCTGACCTGCCTGAGCGTATTGTGCAGGGTGCCTTTAAGGACGAGCTGTATCACCACACTGCTAAGTTCCTTAGCTACGTGGTCGGCACTGAGATCACAGCTGATATGGTATACGCTAGAAACGCTGACCGGTACCTGAAAGAGATCAGGTGGTACTGCGGTAAGAGTGTACGCCGATGGCTGCAGATAACCTCTGAGGCAGTAGTAAAGCCCTACGGAGGAGCTGACTTCTTTGGCCACGCTGCTGCCCTTAGGTGGGGCGGGCTGGATGCAGATGTTATTGTTTCTGATGGCGGCTTCCCTGCGGAAGTACAGTCGGTATGCAATTACTTCGGGGCACAACACGTGGTAGTTGCCCGACTGTACCGCAAATACTACTCGTTCAAGAACGACAGCAGGATGTACCTAGACGCTATGAGCGTTCCCTGTGAAGTCCATGACCTTACCTTAGAACATGGCGGCATAGACCGAGCCGTTGATAGCTTAGCGGTCCTGTATAAGAGTATGCGGGAACCACGATACAAACGATAACCTACGGAGATAGTCAAGTATGGTAGCGGAATTCACAGCGCGGGAGCTTAGCATAGCGCTCCTCGTGCTACGGGGGGAGGCTGAGATCACTGAGCTTAACCCACGACAGCAAGCAATAGTAGCAAAGGCACTAACCACACTCTGAGGAAACAATGGCAACCATAGAATTACAGCTCGCACTGGAAGACAAGATGATGCAGCGCACAGCGGATCGTTACAATGCTATGCTCAGCTCTGCAGCAGATGCGGGCCGTGGTTCTGAAACGGAACCCGCCCGTAAGCTATTCAAGATGTTCTTCGATGACTGTGTGTCAGTACTGGAGGATGTCTGTGTCAACAATACAACCACACGGGGCAGGCCAAGCAAGTACATAAGTCTTATCAAGCGCGTTGATCCTCAGTTCTGTATCAGCGTAGGCTTGAATGAGCTGTTCAATAACGTGTTCACTGGTGAGCGCGGGGTGCAGGACTGCTTTGTAAAAACTGGCCAGCGCATTGAGGACGATCTCAAATTCGGACGGTTCAAGTATCTGCATCCTGAGTACTACGACACGGTTATAAACGACTTCAAGACTAAGGGAACTACTAACTACAGGCACATGCACAGGGTACTGACCAACAAGATGCGATCCTTTGAGGTAGAGTGGAATGACTGGACAGCCACAGAGCGCGCTAAGGTGGGCGAGAACGTAGTTAAAGTTATACTCGATACAACCCCCCTCTTCGAGGTGAAGACCCCTCCCAGAGGCGTTAGACAGCCTGTCAGGTTCATACTCTCAGCAGAGACGGAGGAGTGGCTTAAGCAGTTCAATGATATACAGCAGTTCGTCCGTCCCCTAGGCGCACCATGTATCGTTAAGCCTAAGGATTGGGAGAGCATGAATCACGGCGGATTCTACAGTCCTGAGATGCAGGCCAAGTTCCCGTTTGTGCGCACTCGATTCCAGAGCAAGATAGGGCACAGCGATTTAGCTGAGCATATGACCTGCGCTAACAGGATGCAGGCTACTGAGTGGTGTATCAACCCGAGAACAGCTCAGTTCCTACAGTGGGCCATTGAGCAGAACATCACAGAGGTTATCAAGCTACCCAGCACACGGCCTTACAACTTCCCGCCCAGCCCCGTCACAGGCATCCTGAAGGAAGACTTCACGGAAGCACAGCGCGCGGAGTGGATGGGATGGAAGCGAGAGACAGCAGCGCTGCACAGCGAGGAGCGTAAGCGCTTCGGCTCTGCGTTAGGAATGTGGCGCATCTATTCAATGGTTGAGGAGTACAGACAGTATGATAGATTCTACTTCGTATACACCTGCGACTTCAGAGGCAGATTTTATCCAGTCACTTCAGGACTGTCCCCACAGGGCGCAGACTATTCTAAAGGACTTCTTAAGTTCGCAACTGGCAAGCCTCTTGGTGAAGAGGGAGCTTTCTGGTTTAAGGTTAGAGGAGCTGGTCTCTTCGGGTACGATAAAGTGCAGTACAATGAACGAGTACGATACGTTGAACAGGAGCTACACGATAGAATCCTTAGGGCTGCGAGTGACCCTTGCTCCATTGAATCTGCCAAGTTCGTCGGGGAGGCGGACAAGCCCCTGCAGTTCATGGCCTTCTGCTTTGAGTATCAAGGTTACAACGAGCAGGGTAACGATTTCATCTCCCATATCCCTGTTGGCCTTGACGGAAGCTGCAACGGTCTGCAGCACTTCTCCGCACTTCTCAGAGACAGAGTTGGAGGCTTGGCTACAAACGTTCTTCCATCTGACTCTCCAAGAGATATCTACGGAGAAGTCGCCAGAGTTACAGTGGCAGGACTTAATAGCCTCAGCAGCGATAGTGCTCCTGTTGGTGAAAAGCTACTTAGACTCGGCATCGACAGAAGCACTACAAAGCGACCAGTAATGACCCTGCCCTATGGGCTTACTAAGCACAGTGCAGGCGGCTACATAGCCCAGTGGCTGCGCACTAAGCACATGCACCAGTACCCTACGTTCACTGAGTTCAACGGGGCTAAGCATGTACTGAACGATACCGTATGGGATTCCATCGGTAAGGTAGTGAAGGCCGCAAGGGAGGGCATGGACTGGTTCCAAGCTGTTGCAGTCATTGCAGCCAAAGAGGGTAAGCCCTTAGTGTGGAGGACACCTACTGGATTCGTAGTACACCAAGAGGATGTTCGCTCTAAGGTTAACCGCGTAGACAGCGCCTTAGCTGGTAGCCGTATCCAGTACACGATACGAGAGTACACGGACAAGATCGACGTAGGGGCAATGAAGAATGGCTCATCGCCTAACGTAATCCACAGCCTTGATGCTAGTCACCTAGTTAAGACAGTGCTTGAGTCAAAGGGCATTGACAGCTACATGATGGTACACGATGACTTTGGTACTCATGCCTGCGATATCCCTGAGCTACATAGGGCTATTCGGGTAGCGTTTGTCCGCATGTACAGGGACGTTGACCTACTTGATAAGTTCAGACGAGAGATACAAGAGCAGCTTAAAACTGAGCTGCCTGAGCCGCCCTCGCTTGGCGATATGGACATCAACGAAGTGCTTGAGTCAGAATACTTTTTCGGGTGACTCGCTCACCCTAATCTTTAGACCTCACTGTAGGAGCACACTATGAAAACCATTGTACTGAACTTCCTGTACTCAATCCTCGCAAGCCTTATCGGATTAGTGCGTGACTCAGATAACTCAGAAGGCGATAAGCCTGCAACTTCTCAGCTCACAGACCAAGAAAAACTTGCTATTATTAACCAGTATATACGCGATAGTGAAGGAGAGACCCAAGCAGAGCCACGGAAGGAAGTGCCAGTATACAGAGTGTATTCCAAAGAACATTTAGAAGGACTAAAAAAGATCTTTCCTAAAGAGAGATGGAGTAAGAATACTACTGTAGAAGAGCTTGCATTTAATGCTGGTCAGTTAAATGTTATTGATACTATTGAAGCAAGGCTTAAGGCAGAGGGATTTAAGACTAGTATAATTAAGTAGGGAGAGGCACAGATGCACTTACAAGATTATAGATACGGAGATGCCGGGGAAGTATCCCCTGATACAGAGCAGGAACTAATCGACGGATATGAATCAGACCAGTGCTACCTCAGAAGTTTTTATGATGAGGATTCTAGTCATCCGTTTGCTGTTGGTATGTGTACTCGTAAGGGTGAGGTGGGTTTACTTATAGACTGCATCCCCGGATCTCCTAAGGAATTCTATACACTTGTCGTTCTGTTCTGTGCAGAGGCATTTTCATTCGCTGGTACTGACGCATTATACACAGGCTTTGATCCTAACGAGAGAGATACTCGCTGGAAAAGGTTCTTAGGTATGCAGGTAGCAGAGCGGCAATGGCCGACACATACAGAGCGAGGCTGGGTAACACACCAGTTCTCCCTATCAAATTGGGTACGCTAACCCTGAGGTGACTTATGAGCAGAGCAGTAGAAATGTTTAAGGAAGGATTAAGTTCAGCAGGCCGGAGAGTAAAGGGTGCCGTGAAGGGCGATCTGGGTGACGTTGCCTCAGTTCTTAGCTTAGGCGTAACCGACCAGTTTGAGGGTGCGGCTAAGGTCGCTAAGAAGGCAATGCCAGAGATGCCTGAAATGCCCGACATCGAAATGCCTGATCCAGCCGGGGCAACTCCCGGAGTGGTACAGAGCAAGGCAGCTAGTGTAGACTTAGGTGCTACCGAGGGAGCAAGACGCCAATCAGGTTCAGCTAAAGGTTCTCGCAAACTGCGTGTTCCTCTTGGCGGACTACGCTAAGGGGCCATCATGATTGAATCAGTTCAAAGTATGTACAGTGAATTAAGCGGGAAGCGCAGTGTAGTCGAGACCCGCATTGAGCGGTACGCAGGCTGGACTGTTCCTTCCCTATTCCCCTTGGAAGGCTCTACTGAGTCTGACGAGATCCAACAGGACTTCCAATCCTTCGGTGCCCAAGCAGTTAACCATCTAAGCAACAAGCTGATGATGGGCCTGTTCAGTGCATCCCGCCCGTTCTTTAGGCTGGACGCCAGTGCTAAGATCAGGGAGCAGATTGAAGCCGCTGGTGTTCCTGCTGCTGAGATAGACACAGCACTCCAGAATGCTGAGAAGGAATCCGTTAAGGAACTTTCTCGTATGGGGGCACGAGATCCCTTGACTGAGATGCTGAAGCAATTGATCGTAGTAGGCGACTCACTATTGTTTGTTCCTCCTGAGGAAGACCAGCGTCTGCAGGTGTACTCGCTACGTAACTATGTTATCAAGCGCAACCTGTCAGGTGACGTTGTTAAGATGATCACCTGCGACAACAAGAAAGTTGAGTTCCTGCCAGACAAAGTTAAAGCAGCACTAAAGGCAGCTAAGCCGATAGTTAAAGACACCGACGATGTTAAGCTATACACCTACGTAATGTGGGATGCTGACCGTAAGAAGTATATCCTGACTCAGCACGTTGACGAGCTACAGATTACAGACAAGGGCGACGAGGGCGTATACACAATAAAAACCCTACCGTTCATCTCAGTAACATGGAAGCTGATCCGTGGCGAAGACTATGGCCGTGGCCTCGTAGAAGATTACGCTGGCGACTTCCATGCTATGTCTAACACTGAGCGCACTATCAATGAGCTTATGGGCCTGATCTCTCAGGTTAAGGGCCTAGTGCATCCCGCTGGACTCACTGACGTTAATGAACTTAACGCTACTCCCAACGGGCAATGGTGCTCAGGCCGCGAGGAAGACATCGCCCTAGTAACCTTCGACAAGCTACGGGATATCCAAGGGCTGCAGGCGTACCTAGACAAGAAAGAGATCAGACTATCTCGGGCATTCCTGATGGACACCAACCAGATCCGGGACGCTGAGCGCGTAACGGCTGAGGAGATCAGGCTTATTGCTCGTGACCTAGAGACAGCGCTTGGTGGTGTATACACTCGCCTTGCACAGACTCTACAGTTGCCAATTGCTAACCGGCTGATGCTGCGTATAGGACTAGAGATCGAAGGCGAAGAGATTGAGCCTATCATCATTACTGGCCTAGATGCACTGTCTCGCTCAGGTGATCTTGAGTCGTGGAGAATGTTCGTTAACGATGCAGCTACACTGGATGCTCTGTCACCAGAGATCCGCAGGCACCTAAGCGAGAGCCGCATCTTGAAGCACCTTGCCGCTAACAACAGCCTTGATCAGGGTATGGCCTTTAAGACGCCTGAGGAGCTACAGCAGATGGCTCAAGCAGAGCAGGCACAACAACAGCAAGCCGTTGCGGAAGAGGTCGCAGTTAAGACAGCACCGCAAGTAGCAAAGAACCAAGGAGAATAAATGAGCTTAGCAGGCGTTCAACCAGCGAACACTAATGAGATGCCAGTAGCACCCGTAGCTGCTCCGGCAGAGGCACCAGTTGAGCCGGTCACAGAGCCGGTCGCTGAGGCACCCGCTGCAGTAGAAGCTGCACCCGCTACCACTGATAAGCCTACGTTACCTGAAGTAAAAGAAGAGGCCAAGCCGGAGGAGAAAGCAGAGGCAGAGGCTTCTGAAGATCTCCCGTATGAGTCTACTGGTAACGAGTACATGGACGAGGTGCTATCCGCTTTCCACGAGGGCGGCGTAGACTTTGATAAAGCATTCGGAGTATTCTCTGAGTCTGGCAAAGAAGAAGACATTGACCTTGTATACATTGAATCTGTTCTAGGCCGCGCAGCTACGCAGGGTATCCTTGCTGGCGTCAAGGCTGAGAATGCTAAGATCGAAGCTGAGGCAGTAGCAACTGCTGAAGTTGTACACAAGGCTGCTGGTAGCAAAGAGCTATGGGACGGTGCCTGTAAATGGATTGCCTCAGGCAAGTCAGGTCTAACCAAGGAAGGATGGGACCAGTACAATACAATGCTCGCCGCTGGCGGCATTCAATCTGAACTCGCAGCAAGGGAGCTATCCAATATGTACCAGCAGTCCCCCGGTTTCACCAAGCCCGCTAATCTAATGGAAGGTGATGCAACTGCTCAGCCGTCAAGTGTTGAGCCAATTTCTCGTCGTCAATATGCCGAAGAGTTAAATAAAGTCGTCCGTACCAATGGCGAAAATAGTCCAGAGGCACAATTACTGCACCAGCGTCGGCAAGTAGCCATGCAGCGTGGATTGTAATTTATTTGTGGAACTAAGAAGATAATAAATTAGGAGTTAAATTTATGGGTTATCCAACTGATTCAACGGGCCTGTCCCGCTCAGGTCTTGAACTTGCCGCAGTAGGCTCAGCAACAACTGTACAACCTTTGCACATTGAACAATACGGTGGAATGGTTGAAGGCACCTTCGCTAAGAAGTCCTTCATGCGTTCATACGTTTCTATCAAGCCCATCCGTGGTACTGATACCGTTACTAACGACCGCGTTGGTGAAGCTACTCTCCAGAAAGTTGTCCCGGGCGTTCGTCCTGATGCTTCTGTTGCACAGTTTGACAACGTAAAGGTTAAGGTCGATACCATTGTATTGGCTCGTAACAACGTAGCACTGCTTGACGATTTCCAAGCTCACTACAATGTCCGCTCTGAGCTGGGCCAAGAGCACGGTAAGACACTGGGTAAGTTCTTCGATGAAGCCTTCATTATCCAAGCAATCAAATCCGCGTTCATCGTAGCTGCTGTTGACAACCAAGCACCTACTGCTGGTGAAACTGCACTGCCTGATGGCTGGTACAGTGGCACTAAGGTTACACTCGACGCTGTAGGCGATGAGACTGATCCTGACCTGCTGCAGAAAGCAATCGAAGATGTATGCCAAGGTATCGAAGAGAACGATGTTGACCTCGACGGTGGCGTTATTCTTGTAGGTCCTGCTGAGTACTACACTCTGCTGCGTAACGATCGACTGATCAACTCGCAATACAGCATGGGTAACGGCGACTATGCTGAAGGCATGGTACTTAAGTCCTGTGGCCTTCCACTGGTCAAGACTAACCGTATCCCGAAAGCTGCTGTAAGTGGCCACTTCCTGTCCAACACAGGTAACGGTAATGCTTACGACACCACTGCTGAGCAAGGCCGTACCAAGGTACTTGTTATGCTTCCTAAGGCACTGCTTGCTGGCGAGACCATCCCGTTGACCTCTAAGGTTTACTACATGGACTCAGAGCTGCAATGGTTCATTGATAGCTACTTGGCCTTCGGTGTAACTCCTAACCGTGCAGAGCACGCAGGCGTTGTTGTAGCTGCTGTGTAAACAGTAGTACTGCATCTAAGCAGTGACCATGGGGTCATCCTTCGGGATGGCCCTTTTTTTCGTTTAGGAGCAAAATAATATGAACCTTACTGAACTTGAGGCAATCAACCTCATGCGAGGAGCTATCGGCAAAGCGCCTGTAAGCTCACTTGACGCAGTCAACCCGGACGTTATCGCAGCCCGGGCGAGACTAAGAAACACGGCCATTGAAGTACAAGCAACTAGCTGGTGGTTCAATACGGAAAGAACCGTGACCCTCGTGCCGAACACGGAGGGTGAAGTTGTTATCCCTAGTAATGCACTAGAGGTTAGAACCCACGATCCTTTCGCGTATTTGACTATACGCGGGAAGCGACTGTATGATCCAACCTGTAACACATTTCAGCTCGATAGGTCAATCAATGTAGATATGATTGTCTTCCTTGAGTACGATCAACTGCCCTACGTGGCATCTAACTATATTCAGTACGAGGCGGCACGTAAGTTCCAAGCGGACTACGATGGCGACCCTGTGCGTGTACAGCAGCTCAGACAGGATGCACAGCTCGCAAAGATTGAGCTAAAGACTGCTGAGCAACGGAACCGTAGAACCAACATGCTGTTGGGCGCTGGTCCTGTACGACTTAATTCAGGCATTCGCCCGTACTCCACTTTTGGGGGCGGACGTAACGCCAACTTCCCAGGAGGCTAACATGGGCAAGCGAGTAGACGGATCATTAGGAACACTGCTGCAGGGGATCTCTCAGCAGCCCGATAAAGAGCGCTTGGCGGGACAGGTAGAGGATCAGGTCAACATGACATCTGACCCCCTTCGTATGCTTCACAGGCGTCCGCCTACTCAGTTTCAGGCCAAGGTAGCGGCCCCTGTAGTTGACCCATCAAAGATCTTTGTTCACTTCTATTCTAGGGGTGACGCAGAAGAGTACTTCATTGTTGTGTACCCTAACGATGGGAACCCGCGAGTGCTTGGCAAGGATGGCACGGAATTCACCGCTTCTGTCTCTGCCTCTATGCAGAGTTACTTGGACACGCCTAATCCTAAAGCTAACCTAGCAGCAACCACGGTAGGAGACTACACGTTCTTTACCAACAAGACTGTTACTATAAGCGGAACCAACGATGAGCCGGACGAGTGGCCTGTTAATAATCCTTCTAGGGTAACTATCCTAGCTGAACAGTACAGCCGTGACTATACTATTACTGTACGGGCGGATACATCAGACGGGCCTAAGTACTCTTCTGCCACAGTGACTACTCCAGCAAGCACTGACACGGATGCTGAGGAGAACGTCAGTGCTAGTAACACTTTGCAGTTGCTGAGGACCGCGCTACAGGCCGTTACTAATTTCGTCGATTACTTTGATATGTATGTAGATGGCAACGAGTCCGTTATTATTCCAAAAGCTACCGTTGAAAAGTACTCCGTAGAGACCACAGATAGCACAGGCGGCGACGCCATTGTAGCAATAAACAACAATGAAGTGACCGGGCTTGCTGACCTACCGTTACACGAGAGGGCCGATTCTGTATAC
>Ga0306908_1000569_pt1 | contig 13235 bp, 15 predicted proteins | sample AntRauTorcE11899_FD_190430 | JGI IMG/M metagenome (GOLD analysis project Ga0306908, IMG submission 190430) | Saline lake microbial communities from Rauer Islands, Antarctica - Metagenome Torckler E11 #899 (v2) (version 2) | ecosystem: Environmental > Aquatic > Non-marine Saline and Alkaline >... | reverse complement strand
TGAAAGCTTCAATCCCACAAGGGTGCATCTGAAACCATGCCCGAACCACTGAGCACACCCCTTCTAACCACCGTTCACACTTCAACGTTACCGTCGACCCTCGATAACCCCGCAACCCCCCGGGGTCGATGGAAGCGAACTGCCAGAGTCCGTGTTCCCTGACTGGTTCTGAGGGTTTTTGCGCAACCGGGACTTTCTGCGTAGTATGACTGCCTGGTCCAAGCGTCGGTTTCTACGCGGAACTGGCGCAGCGCTACTCGCTACCGGGACCGCCGGGTGCCTCGGCTCCGGTAAAACCGGGATTGGAGATTCGAAGAACTTCGAAGACGTCTCGTACAACGCCGACACGAAGAAACTCACGGTGACTATCTTCACGTCACCGGCGATTGCACCGAACCATGACGATGTCGTGCTCGTTGCGTTTGACCGGGCAGACGACCTGAAACCTGCGGTCTACCTTGACGGAGAAGTTGATGACACGGAATTCACGTTCAACTTCAATGGCGTGATCACCGGCACGCAAACGTACAGAGTAACAGTCGCGTTCAAGGGAGGGGGTGGTCGGGCTGACCTGTTTTTCAATCTCGCCGGGGGACAGGTGAGCGTTGAACGGCTCGTTGAACCGTGAGTTCAGACCCCGCGTGTCGCCGTAATGTGGTGAGGTTTCCGGGTCTTTACATTGATTCGACCGGAACAACAGTACAAGAGTAATCTTATGGGTGCGAACGGACCAAATGACGAGTCTTCATCGGACCGAGCGATGCGATCACCGGGTACTGGTGGTCGGCGAGTTGAACCGGAGATAATCGGGAGCGATTCCAGCGACAGTGAGAGCCCCGACTCGACAACGGATTTCGGAGCCGGGTCGAAAACCGTCCAGTTAGACGAGATTGACGGCGAGTGGACGGATTACTTCCCGTTCGATGAACCGTACGCTGACCAGGTGGACGGTATCGAAGCGTACATCGACGCGCTCACCGGCAACGACAACATGGTGATGGAAGGCGCGTGCGGAACCGGGAAAACGCTCGTCGGGCTCACCGCCGGCATCCATCATCTCAGGAATCACGACACGATCGCGGAGCAAACGGACGGTGACGTCGCTGAGTATTCGCGTGTGCTCGCGGTCACGCCGGTGAAACAGCAGCTCAAGCAGTTCATCGAGGAGATGGCCACCATCAACGAGGACCTCGATGACCACGCGCCGCTCAAGACGGTCGTGATGCGAGGGCAGGCCGACGTGCTACCGTACGCGCACGTTGACTACCACCCGTTCAAGGACTACAGCGTCACCGCGAAGATTGACGACCTGCGGCAGATGACCATCGAACTGATTCGCTTCGGGTCGGACGTCCCGTTGGACTGGCCGGAGGACATGGACCCGCCGGAGTGGTCGAATTACACGTACGACTGGTCTGAGCCGAGTGATGAGGCCTCGGACGCCCGTGACCTGTACAAGTTCGATCCGAACCGGGCGGCGTGTGTTGTGCAGCAACTCAATCAGCGCGTAGCGGCCGGTGAGGACCCGCTTGTCGTTGACGGGGTCGCTGCCCCGTACCCGGACGGCATCCCGCACACGAGCGACGTGGTGGACGAGAAGCGCCTGCAGCGCTCCGGGACCGTGCAGTTGCCGGCTGACCAGCAAGGAAAGTTCGATCCGTTCTACGCCGGGTTCTTCGCGCACGAACGCATGCCGTTCTGGTTCGGAGACGCCCCGAACAGCGTCATGGACTCCGATGCGTTGTTCCGAAACGGTGTTGAACACGGTATCTGCCCGCACCAGGCGATGGCGGACATGATGGAGCACGCTGACGTGCTCATCGGGAATTACTATCACCTGTTTGATCCGGACACGCGGCTGCTGACGGACATGAAGACGAAGGTGTTGGACGAGGAGACCATCTCGATTCTCGACGAGGCGCACAACATCGAGGAAACGGTTCGGTCGATCCTGTCGGACTCGCACGGCATCAACAGCTTCCGGCACGCCGTGAACGACCTGCGGACCGCGCTCGGGTACCTGAACGGTGATCCGGGCGAGCTCCCGCGGTCAGAAATGAACGATGTGAGTGCTGAAGACGTTGACTTCGCACAGCCAGAAGCCGAAGGTGTGTTCGAGAATCCTGCGTACAGCGGCATCACGCCCGATAACTTCCGGGATGCGATGGAATTCTTCAACTACCTCGAAGGCTGGCTGAAGGAGCGGAGCGAACAGCACCTGGAGGAACGGTTCGATAACGGATGGGAGTACGTCGTGAACAACCACCGGTCGTGGATCAGCACGGAAGACATTCCGCTGGAGGACCCTGAAGAGGCTGACCCGGACGAGTTGTACGACCACATCCAGGAGAAGTACGACGATGACATCTGGCAGACCGCGTACACCGTGTCGCGGGCTGCACAGCACATCATCGACGAGGTTGGCGTCACTGACCGCGTCGCGGAGTGTGAGAACGTTGGCGAGTTCTTCTACCGGTGGGCGACGACGTCACGGACGACGTTCTTCCGTGAGATCGTGATGGAGGCGTCGTACAAGGACTCCCCGCTCTCGGATACGCACCGGTGGACGTCAGAGTGGACGCCGAAGTTCCAACTGTACAACTGCATGCCAACGCAGAAGCTTCGGGAAGTGTTCAGTGAGCTCGGGTCTGCGCTGCTCATGTCCGCAACGCTGGAACCGATTGAGGAATTCAACCGGACGACTGGTATCGGTGAGTGCGTCAGCCCGGCGGACATCGAGGATAAGGAGGAACGCGCGATGGTGGTTCGGTCGGGTGAAGCGGATTCCGAGGATGATATCGGGTTCCGTGACGTCACGGTTCGCCGGTACCCGCTGCGGTTCCCGCGAAAGAACCGGGTGTCCATGACGGTTGACACGGAGAAATACACGTACAGTAATCGTGGCAGCCCGCCAACTGTCTCCGACAACATGGAACCGTCACAGGACTCGTACGAGCGGTTGCTCTCGAACATGACGGCAACGCGCCAGCAGTACACGAAGTTGCTGGTGGACATCGCATCTACCCGCGGGAACGTTCTCGTGTGCATGCCGTCGTATTCGGAGGCGGAATGGGCGAAGTCAATGATAGAAATCGCCGGCGTCGGTGACTCGAAGGATATCGTGTTGGACCAGTCCAGCTCGTCAGAAGAGACGGACGAGAACTTGGAATCGTTCTTCACGTCTAACGGCGCGGTGATCGTCACGTCGAGTCGCGGCACGATTACTGAAGGCGTGGACTACGACGGTGACAAGCTTCACACGTGCGTTGTCGTCGGTGTGTCGTTGTTGCCGCCGAAGGACCGGAACAAGGCCGTGGAGCACGCGTACGATGAGAACCTCGACGGGATTAGCGGGTTCGATGCGACGAACAAGATCCCGGCCGTCCGGAAAGCACGGCAGGCGATCGGGCGCGTGATTCGCGGGAACGACGAGATCGGCGCACGCATCTTCATCGATGAACGGTACGCGAAGACAGGGTGGGGTGGTGTGAAGGGGTACTTGAGCGAGCAGGAGCAAGAGGAATTCCGCACGGTTCGCCCGGAGAACGTTCGGCAGCGCCTGGACCAGTTCTGGCAATCCTCCAGATAACAGAAGTCCGGAGGTATTTGTACCGGAGAATTGTATCGGTGAACATGGCAGAAGAGCCGACAGCAAATCCAGAACCGTTACCGTGGGGAACTGAAGAAACACCGTTCCCGGTTGGAACCCGGTTCAACGGTCCAGATGATTTCAGCGCAAAGGTAACCCGGGTCGATGAAGGAACTCAACCCATTGTGTTCGTCGATGGAATGGGTCTCATGCCAAAAGAGATCCAAGGACGCATCGAAGAATCGGGATGGGAACCACACCCTCCGGCATAGCCGCGTTCGACAGGTTGCTTGGTGCGGTGTAGTCAGGTGAATTACGAACGTTCACGTAGGGCAGTCACGTTGTTCAGTACATGCAGAGTTGTACCAGTGGCCATCAAATGGAGTGTGATTCCAGTGAGTGATGCGCTTCAAGAAGCGTACGAGGAAACGGGATACGATGTTGTGGAGACAGGGGCCGGTGTCGAGGTCCCGACGTCCACAGCTGCGTACTTCGAGTACAGTGACGACGGGTGCGTAACTGACGTCTCGGATGCTCGGGCCGCGATTGAAGCCGGAGATTACGCGTTGATCGCACCAGCGACGGAGGAAGGCGAAGGGGACAAGTTCTACTTGTCGTCGAAGATCCTGGCATCCGGGACGAACGAGTTCTTGCACGTGAAGATGAACAGTGCAGGGGTTCGCGTGTTCCCGAAGGATGATGACTTCAGTTTCGAGACGTTGGAAGCTCTTGTTGAGCACCTCGAATCTGAGCTTGGAACTTCGCTCACGTTCGTTCCATCGGACGACGAAGACGACTGAATTCGTGGCGGGAGCAGACTTTCCAAAGTATTAGAACGCAGTGGCGTGTTTACGAATGTGTGATTGAGTGTACTGAACCAGCTCGTATCGGGTCGGATGGCGTGACGTTCCGGTTACGGCAACGTGACGAAGGAGAGGAGGGCGACGATTTACTGACTGTTGGGCTCGACCGGCGAGGGGCAACGCTCCGATCGTTAACGCTCACGGACGACCAGGCGTCGTTACTGGCGGCGCACACGGTGTCACCGGAACCGTCGTGGCGGGCACCTGTCCTCGATCAGGAGGCAGTGGAGTTCAGTGTCACGTTTGAATTCGATCTGCCCGAGGACAAGAAGCATGACCGGATGGCGGTTCACGACTACGGTGAAGGTGCGTTATTCCTCACGTTGCCGGATGGGGAAGAATTCCGTTTTGGTCTGGCTCCGGATCTCGCGCAGAAACTTCACCGGTTGACCGACGACCAGTGAGCAGCGTACACGATTGGTTCTGACGATAGTTCGACCGTTGCGGTGAAGGCGTAGTGTTACGAGTGGGAGGGTGTAGTTTTTGCATGAGAAGTTGTGTACTGACTTGTGACGGGGAAGTGTTTGCACGGCTAAGTTTAATGCATGGTCAGAGTATAGCGTCACAGTAAGTGCAAGCATGACCACGACAATCTCATTGCAAGACATCACGAAAGCACAGTTAGACGAAGTCCTCGCAGATGAAGGTCACACATCACAGGACTCTGCGGTGAAATCTTTGCTTCTGTACAGAGAACTGTACCTACAGTCCCAAGACGGGACGAGTGCACCGACGCACACGCCGTCACGAACCAGGAGCACGACGCAACCACCGAGTCAACACGCCAAGAACAATCACAGTGCGTACATCGGGAAGCTTGGGTCAGGGAAAACGTTCACATCGAAATACCACATCCACTACCAGCTCGAAGACGACTCCGACCACGACGTCATCGTTATTGACCCGATCGGCTCATACGGAGAATTCACCACTCGTCACGGCGGCACGAACATCACGCCTGAAACCGTGATCGGTGACCCGTTCACGTTCGAGACGGCAAAGTCAGTCGGCCCGAACGACATGGTGACGTGGGGGAAGAAGGCAGGTGTCCCGTTTGTCCTCCAAGTGTTGGCTGACCGCGGGTACGACGCTACGGCCGAGGACGAAGCATTACTGAAAGAGCGCGTTGAGGACGCTCACGAACGGGATGGAACGGTGACGCTGTCCGATGTAGCGAATGTGAACGGTCCGGAGCTCCCGGCAGCTCCCGGCCGTGATATTGACCAGGCGTTGGTCGATGCGATTGCCGACGATGATTGCCAGGCGCTGAATGTGGGGTTCTCACCGGGGTTTCCTGCTGACGATCTCGTTACCATCACGCCTGACCGCGTGGCCGCAACCGACATGTCTCCGTTAATGGGTGCAACGTTGGTAGCGTTCAGTGCAGCAGCACAGCGAGAGGCGACGGTGGACCTGTACATCGATAATTCGCATTATCTCATGGCCAGCGACAATCACCGGGAAATCATGAGTTTCTTGCTGCGGATGGGGCGTCACTACGGTGTGTACTTGAATTTCATCTCGCAGACCATCGAGGAGTTCCTCGTCGAGGATGAGGAAGCCACGATCGCACTGTTTGGCCTGATTGAAACCGTGTTCATGCATCGGATGGACGACATATCGGAGGAGACACGAACGAAGATTGGGTTGACGGGAGCGCAGGCAGCGTATATCGAAAACGCTCGTGTTGGGAACGTCAACGACCACTCTGAAATCCTGGTCAGCGCGGACGGGTCGTGGAGCCCTCGGCGCGTGGAGGTGTCGGAGGATCTGCAGAAACTCATCGATCCAGACGAGTCGTAGTAGCGTTCAGCCCCGTGTAGACGTGAAGATTACATTTCGCACACGGGGTGTGTCCGGTCTCGTCAGCCCAACAGTTTACTGCACAGTTACTCCTGGTTCCCACGTCACCGAGACAAGTGCCTGTGGGCAAGGTCTTACGTTCACTCCTGTATTTTACTCAGGTAGTAATGATTGACGAGTGCGACCCTGTAGGTATTCCTGCGGATGCCGTGACGTTCCGATACGAATCACCGGATGATGAACCGGATCTGTTGTTCATTGATTACGACACAGGTAGGAAACCACGCAGGACGTTGACGTTAACTGAGGAGCAGGCACGTGTTCTGCGGGAGCATACGGTTGAGGCGAAGCACGAGCGTCTGGCACCGATCGTTGACCGGGAGGACGTCGGGTTCGGTGTGGTGTTTTCATTCGATCCGCCGCCGGGGAGATGTCATGATCGCGCTGCAGTGTACGAGTACGGGAAAGGAGAGTTGCACGTCTCGGTGTGTGATGGTGAGTCGTTCCGTATGTGGGCGGGTCCGGCTCTCGCACAGGACCTGTACCGACTTACTCGGTGAACGGTTGCTTTCGAGACGGGGATGGAGGCCACGGTGTTCAGTTCTCTGCGGTTTGCATGAAAGGGGAGTAACGTAGGGAGAATTATTTATTAAATTCAGGGAAGAGGTCGGGTGTTGATACGCAGAAGTGAAAAAGTAAACTCGGTTGTAGCGCCGGTGAAATGCATACTGTTTTTACCCGCCATGACATACACTATCATGTGTTGGTCACAGGGCTTCACCAGGCTCGCCACAAGCGGCCCTGGTCCCCTCGCGCCTCAGACACGTTTGCTTCCGGTCTGGTAGTGGGTTCCCGCACAACTCACAGTAACGGCGTTGGTACCAACGCGCTTGTTCAGGTGTCTCAAATGTCCACCAGAAGACCGCAACAGCACCGCGAACTGCTTCACGAAACGACACCAGAGTCCACCCTCGTCGACACAGAGCCCGACGGGGTTGAGACCGTGATTATCCATGCAGACGGTTCCTATCACCAGGAGAATGACCGGTCCGGAACCGGGTTTACCCTCGAAAAAAACGGTGGGGATACCTTCCGTGAGGGCTGGCAGACCGCGCCGAATGCGGACACAAGCATGGAAACAGAGGCAGCTGCCGCGCTTGCCGGCGTCCGTGAAGCCTTGAAGTTCGGTCCGTCGTACATCATCCTGTACTCGGACTGCAAGCCGTTGGTGAGGATACTCGATAGCGAAAACGAGCCCGGTGACGACCGTGCCCCGGTGTACAAACGGACGCGAGAGATGCTCTCGACCGTTGAGTTCACCACCATCACGCACATTCCACGTGATCGGAACGAGCGAGCACACGATCTTGCCCACCGTGGACTGCGTGAAGCGAAAGACCAGGATAGCCCTGGCCAGCTTGACCGTAGAGTGCCGTAACGCCCGGTGCTTCCCGGGGAACTGACCGGGATCGGAGTACCGGTTCTTCGTGTGGAGTCACCGTTTTTCATTCGTGTGAGGTTGTCGCATTGGGTTTAACCGTGAGTCGTCACTAGTTGTACATAACGGTGTGACGTTCAATGCCCGAAGACCCCGATGACACCCCTGAATCCGCGGACAACGTAGACAGTTCACAGGCCAGCCTCTCGCCGTGGGAGTCACCGGACCGGGCAGGAACGGAGACGACACCAGAAGACAACGACACGGACGATACTGCCGGCGACGACGCAGAAGCGTCCGTCGACGTCAAGGACAACAACGACGACACCGGTGATTCAGCCGCATCGAACGGAGACTCGAACGAGTCCATGGGAACGAGCTCGCTGGATTCCGTGAACTGGAGTCGGCGTGAACTCGGTGAGTCGTATCCGGCTGACGCAGCGTACCACTGTAACGAGTGTAACGACTTCCACGCTGACAGCATCCGGGAGTTGAAAGATCACATCGAAACCGACGAAGACGATGTGGCGTGGGGTGAGTACCTCAAGGATGCCGGGTTACACCGGTGTGCCGGGTGCGCGGACCCGTTATCCTCGCTCGGTGATTTGTACTGTGACGACTGTACACGGAGCGGTAATGACCGTATCTCGTGTCGGAACTGCGGTGAGGTTCGCGTCAACGTTTCCGATCCGTTCTGTTCGGCCGGGTGTGCCGGGGAACGCATTGAAGCGACGAGCGGTGCGCCGGCTCCGTTGAACGAGCCGAATAACCCGTCTGACGAGTGGTTATCGCACCCGCATCGATTACCGACCGGGATCCCGTCCAGTGCACCGTTCATCGAGAATCACGAGATTGCATGCCGGGAATGCTACGAGTACGGCGCGGATTCGCTGCACAGTTTCGCCGTGCACGTCTCAGAACGGCACGACTTCGGATGGGACGGGTACATCAACGAGTACGCGTTACGACGGTGTCGGGTGTGCGGTGAGCCGTTGTATTCGTTGCTGCCGTTGTACTGTAGTGACGTGTGCCAGCGGTCTGACCCTGACCCTGCCCGGACGTGTAAGCGTGAGGAGTGCGAAGCAGCGGTTGAACGCCGGCAGAAGTACTGTACGTGGGAGTGCTACAAAATCGCGGATGCGTAGTTCAGCGGCGACTTCATGACCTAACTCAATGGTAGACTTACCTCTGCAATTCATGCAATTCCTGTATAGTGGCGGCTGGCAAGACCTGGCTATCTCACTCGGGTTGCTCGTATTCATCGCGTCTGTTGCCGGGATGATCCTCGACGATGAAACACGGGTCGGCCCGGTGAAAGGCGCGTGTTACGGGTCAGCGCAGTTGCTGATTGCTGTGGCGAACGCATCACTCGGGTTGTGGGTGTCCACCGGGCTGCTCGTTATCGGGGCATCGCTCTGGTGGGGGTTAAGCGTGCAAAGTTACCGGGAGAAGCCACAGTGAGAATCCGGGTTTTGAAGGGGGTGTCGCGTTAATTCCTTTGCATGACCGGGAGCAGTCACCAAGCAGAGTCAGGTGTGAGCATGTCGGTAACGCAGTTACCACCGACACCGAACACGTCGCTTCGAATCGGATCTCTCGATATTACTTCCCCGGAGTCACTGCCTGTTGTGGCGGGCGTCTCTCGGCGTGGTGATACCGCGACGATTGAGGAGGAGTACACGGTCGTGGACGGGAAAGGCGGCGAGCAGACCGCGTTCTACGGCGTGCTGCATCATGGCGGGGAGGTCATCGCAGAGTTCGAGCTTCGTACCGGGTCGAACCTCGTTGCAGTGTGGAGTTTCACACACACGGACGGCGCAGCGAATTACCTTCGAGTCAAGTGGTTGCTGGACTGTGTTGAGCATTACTCAAATGGAGGGACTCGCGGTGAGATATGGGCGACAGCGAACCAGTACGGGACAGGGGACGTCCACGTCAGAGGGTGGGGCGCTGAAACTTTCAGTGTTGGTGAGGAAGACATGCACGACATCGATCAGACCAAGTACAGTCTTGATGTGGCGACTCTTCAGGTGCCAGGCATTGCTGGTGACATCGCGTGGTATACGCCGACTAAGTTCGAGTTCAGCGATGACAGTGTTTCCGGGTTAGCGGACTGCTATCCGGTTGTAGAAGCGTTCGAGGGGAACATGCCGGAGAAACGGCGGAACTGCGAATAACGGTTCTGGACGTGTGTTGGTGGCGTTGTAACTCGATAGTTCTTTACTGAGACGAGGGTGTACGGTACACCCTCGTGCAGGTACCCCTACCTGTCTGCGTATGCGTGTTTTACGACTTCGGGTAAATGCTTTGTCTCTCTCGTCAGACCAGGGGCGGGTTACTCAGCTGACGGTGCCTGTGACGGGTTACTGTCCGTGGCGTGGTCTACACGAGCGGACTGGACACCGGATTGGTTCTGATATTTCGACCCGCGTTCGGAACCGTACGGCCGATCGCATTCAGACAGGAGCTCGGTGAACGTGAGTTGCCCGATTCGCATGTCCGGGGTGAGTTCCACAGGAATGTTTCCAAGGTTCGAAATTTCGAGTGTGACGTTCCCCTCCCATCCGGGGTCGAGCAGACCGGCAGTGGCGTGAATGACGAGACCCATGCGTCCGAGCGTGGAGCGACCGTTGACGTACCCGATTAGGTCGTTCGGGATTTCGACCCATTCTTTGGTTGAGGCGAGCACGAAGTCACCGGGCTGGACAACGAACGTGTCATCGTCGTCCACGACGACTTCGTCCATGAATTCTTCCGGGTTATCTTCGAGCGGGTTGAACGCACTGACGTTCTGGTGGGTGAAGGTCAGGAACGTGTTGTCGAGGCGGACGTCAACGCTGGCTGGCTGGATCTGCAGGTCGAGGTTCTCTATCGGGTCGATGACGAGGCTACCGTCAGCAAGACGGTCGAGGATGTCGGTATCGGCTAAATCCATGTACTCATAGGTACAACAGCCGGGTGCAAAAGAGTATGGAAAGTGAACCGGCCACGTCATCCCCGGTGTGCAAACCCCGGGACGTGGCTTATGTTTATACCGGCGTGTGGACTACGGTGTAGTAACTGGACGTTGCGGTTCACCAGCGCTTGCATCTATGACACAAGCAGACACTGTATTCGATCGGGTTGGTGATGTTGACCGGGAGCACTTGGCAGCGCATTTCGAGGACGCGGTTCAGACGCTGTCACGGGATGGGTGTGTACTCCGAATCGAGGTGGAACAGGATGAAACGGAGAAGTCACTATTTTACCGGGAGGACAACACTCGGGTGTACACGATTAGCCCGGAAGAGCACCCGGTACTTGTCACTGCAGTTGATGAGTTTCTCTCGACAGCTGCAGACGCGCACGGCGTTGATGCGAGTCGTGAGAGTCCTGGTGAACGGTACGTGATCTCTGTGTGTGACGTCTGCAGTCAGTGTGCTGGTTCTGGCGGATCGGCCGGGTCAGGGGGAGACGGTCCCGGAACACGGGTTTCACAGTGCCCATTCCAGGACTCGGTAGGTGTTACGTGTTCTGACGCCGAGCAGACCGCGGATTCGTATGTTGTGACGCGATCCGGGGAAGTTCTCTGCGGTTGTGACGTGTCGAGTGTCGCTGCGTTAGCTTCTTCCCCGGTTCCGGAAACCACGGTTGTTCGTGGTGAGAGTGGATTCAACTGTCAGAGTCTGACACTCGCTCAGGACGCCGTTCCGCCCGTTCTCGCTAAATTCATCGGGTTGATGGACATTATAGCGTTCATCCGGTCACACCCGCTGGTTGGTGGGCCAACACGGGACTCCTATCGAATTAACGAGAGCGTGCCGGGATATGGGGAGGTCGTAGAAGAGTTCCAGGAGGATTGTGAAACGTTCACAGATGAAACAACGACAGGGTGGCGGTTGCGGTGGGTGTTGACGATCGTGGATACGGATCCGACGCCGGTGGAGAATATCGCGTGCGCGGCACAGGTCCCGGTCGCGGAAGCCGCGTTGATGATGACTATGTTGGAGATTGTGGGTGTTGTCGTGGAATCTGGTGAATTCGGTGAGCGGGCGTACCGGTTATCACCGGAGTACAGTGAATGGGTTGCTAAGCATGGGGAGGACGGGTTTGTGCATGCAGAGTCGGCGTTCCTGGCGGACACGGCTGATGTTGTTGAAGCCATTGAACAGTCGTATGCTGCGTTAACCAGTACAGCGTAGTGGGGTGGTCGTGACTAGCAGGTCTAGTGAGTGTTTTTCATGGGGAGTGCTGCTCGTATCCATCCAGTCGTATTGTTAATTTGGTTAGGTTATTGCCGGCGGTGACAGAGTGAATGGAAACTCAGGTATGATAACTGTGACTGTGGAAGTTGCGTTTTTACAGGGGGAGAAATAGAAAGTCGGAGAGGGCGGCGAAGTTATTTACCGGGGTAGCGGGAAATCAAAGTAACGGACTATGACCGAGGGTATCAATGCCGACTGTTGGTGAAGCCTGGATCTCCGGGAGTTATATTCACTTTATTGATGGGTCTGGTACTGAATGGCGGTACGAAGGGGTAGACGAAGGAACACCGCCGTCCGGCGAAAGTCCTGGTGAAATCTGGCTCAGTAACAACACGGTTCACTACGTCGACGAGAGCGGTACGCATCGTGAAATGGGAAGTAACCAAATCGACGCGTCAACAGCAGAGACGCGCGGGTCCATCTGAATTGAATCAACCGGTGGACGATCGCGGATCGTGTACGTCTCTGACTCTAATGCAACGTTCGAACCGCACTCCGACGGAACCGGTCACGAAGACACGGGCAGCTCAACGACGTCGCACGTAGACTCCTCACCGCACAGCGACAATCACGCCGACAACAACCCGCACAGCGACGCTAACCCGCACTCCGACGGGAATTACCACTCGGACGGGAACTTCCACTCCGATAGTCACAGTGACTCGAACCCCCATTCGGACAACAACCCGCACAGCGACAGTCACTCCGATAACAATCCGCACAGCGATAGTTACTCGCACTCCGACTCGAACTTCCACTACAATAACTGGCCGCACAGTGATAGTTACCCTCACTCGGACAACAACCCACACAGCGACTCGAATCCGCACTCCGACACGGGTCCCCACGTGAACTCTAACGATGCGCACCACGACGGTGGCTGGTTCAGTCACACCGATGGTACGTCTCACGTTGACTACATGAGCTACCACGCCGACGGAACCTACCACTCGGACAACAACCCGCACTCAGACAGCGATTACCACTCCGATGGGTACACCCACACGAACAACAACTACCACTACGACAATTACCCGCACTCAGACGGGAACCCGCACTCAAACAGTCACTACGACAATTACCCGCACAGCGACTCCAACTATCATTCAGACAGTCACGGCGACAACTACCCGCACAGCGATAGTTTCCCCCACAGCGACTCCAACCCGCACTCCGACAACAACCCGCACTCAGACAGTCACGGCGACAGTTACCCGCACAGCGACTCTAGCCCGCACTCCGACAACCACAGCGACACGCCAACGCACGAAGACAACTACGCAGAAGAAGTGTAACCG
>Ga0306908_1000554_pt1 | contig 13337 bp, 19 predicted proteins | sample AntRauTorcE11899_FD_190430 | JGI IMG/M metagenome (GOLD analysis project Ga0306908, IMG submission 190430) | Saline lake microbial communities from Rauer Islands, Antarctica - Metagenome Torckler E11 #899 (v2) (version 2) | ecosystem: Environmental > Aquatic > Non-marine Saline and Alkaline >... | reverse complement strand
GGGGTAAATCCAGCCATAATAATTCTCCTTAATGTAAGATATTAACTCTATTTATCTTACTAAGAATCAGCGTTCACGAGTCATAAGCTCTTGAAGAGCACTATGGTACGATTCCATTATTTGATGTTGTTCGGGGGTATGCGGAGGGGGTATTTCTTCAGGTTCGAATGTTATTAAGTGATCAAACTCAAGGGGAATACTATCAAAGTCTTTAAACTCTAATAGTTTCCCTTGGTCTCTAACTACAAACAACCCTTTCATTAGAGTTTAAAGTCTGTGGTACCTTCAATGTATTGCTTTGCAAAACTTTCTTCTGTTTTTGTAATACATAAGACACTCTGTGCTTTGATAACGCATTTAGAGTCTACACTCACAGAAAACATAAATGGCGCTAGGCCCAAACTGTCCTGCATTGCAGTAATCATTCTTGGCTTGGTTAGAACAAAGTCGTTGCCTTTTTCTTCTTCAAGTCTGCCAAGGATCTCTTCACCTGATGCAAGTTTAAGACTTACAACGTCGCCGACTTTATAAGGGATATCTAATAACATTTATACTTCTCTTTGTTTTTTGTAATGTGCTACTAACTCAGTGAACCCGCCAATGAGTTCACCTTCTAGAAAAATTTGTGGTACTGTTCTTGCGTTAGGTACTGACTCCAATAGCTGTGCTTTAGTCCACCCTTCGCCGATGGTGCGAACTTCGTAGTCAATACCTTTTGAATCGAGCAAAGCTGTTGCACGTTGACAAAACGGGCAATGTTCTTTACTCCACACAATTGTTTCGCTCATAATTGAATCTCTTTGTTGTATTGTTTGTATTATATACCTCAGTGTACAAGGTTTCTGCTCCGTAAATGAAAACGTTATATGTTCGTTTGTCCTCAACAGGAGTAATGTCTATTAATTCATTGTCGCGTTGCCATACACTGTGCTTTATTGCGACCCAGTCGCTAGTATGCTTGCTGACAGCTAGATAATATCCTTTGACCTGGGTGCCTCCGTACATTGCAACTTGCTTGGCTACGTTGTTATGACACTGGTTTAGTTCTGTATACGGTCTAGGAACAATACACACTGCTACTGCTCTGTTGCATCCTAATTCTTTCATTGCTGCTAAAAGGCTAGGATGCGAGTCGTTCGGCAGTATAGCATCAGATATCATACTTAACAGTCTTTATAGCTTGAACCCTTTAAAGTTGTCGGCCGACACGTCTTGTTTAATTCCGCCGATGACATAGCTTTGCACTTGCGTTTGCTGAGGGGCCACCTGCAGACCTGAGCTTGATAGCCAATGCTGTGTCCATGGTAATGGGTTAGTGTTGATCGGTTGATCAAAGATTGCTGTGTAACCCAGTGCCTTGAGACGACGGTTGGCAATATACTCAACGTACTTATAAAGCAGTGTTTCGTTCAAGCCAATAATTGATCCGTCCTTGAATAGGTACTTGGCCCATGCCTTTTCTTCGTCGACACACTTTCTCCACATCTCGTAGACTTCGTCTTCGCATTCTTTAGCAATCTCAACCATCTCAGGATCATCTTTGCCCTGCATCCAGTGTTTGAGAATGTGCATTGATAGTGCAAGATGCTGGCTTTCGTCACGTGCAATCAGTGAGATAATCTTAGCTGAGCCTTCCATTAGCTTGAGCTCACCAAATGCAAACGTACAAGCAAAGCTCACATAAAAACGCAGGCCTTCAAGGATGTTTACGTTCATCATTGCCAAAAACAGCTTCTTTTTGACGTCACGCATACTGCCTTTGCCTAGGTAGTAATATTCGTTTGCAGCGTCAGTGAATGCGTCATAGTGCTGAGTTACTGATTCAGCGCGTTCGATAATACGCTCGTCGTCAAGAATAGTGTCAAAAACTTCGCTTGGGTCAGCATACACATTCTTCATAATGTGCGTGTAGCTGCGTGAGTGAATAGTTTCAAAGAAGTCCCAAGTTACAACACACCCTTCTAGTTCTGGCAAGCTCACATAAGGCAAGAACGCAAGGCATGGTCCACGTCCTTGTACCGAGTCTAGCAGTGTTTGATACTTTAGATTGGCTGTGAAGATATGCTTCTGCTCAGGCCTAAAGTTTGCGTAGTCTGCTCGATCCTTTTGTAGACTTACTTCCTCTGGACGCCAGAAGTAACCCAGCATCGTTTGATTTAGTTTGTCAAACACAGGGAAACGAAACGTGTCGTACCTCTGTGTGTTTTGATCCTGACCAAAGAACATATTCTCTTTGGTGTGATCTACTTTTTCTCTGTTAAAAACTGTCTTTCCCATATCTTTTCCTTATTATTAATTCTATACTAAATTCAAAGACCTACTGCGTCAACCTGTTTATATTGAACAGGCGTCGCAATCTGCATCGTCGTCGCCTTGGTCGTAATCAGGTACGTATTCTTTGTGCTCTACCTTTGGTTCCTCTTCGATCTCGTCTTCGGCATCTGACGGATCAGTTTTGTAGTCATACGTGTTCAGGTAGTAACTGGTCTTCCAACCCATCTTGTATGTTGTAAGCAGGTCCTGCATCATAACACTCATCGGTACTTCGTTGTCTGGGAAGTGCGTAGGGTTGTAGCTCCAGTTACCTGAGATACTTTGATCAAAGAACTTCTGCATAGCAGCGACTATGTTAATGTACCCCTCGTTTGAAGGCATTTCCCACAACAGTGAATAGTGGTTCTTCAGGCTCTGGTACTGTGGCACAATCTGCTTGAGAGGACCTTTCTTACTCTTCTTAACGCTTAGGAAGCCACGTGGTGGTTCAATACCGTTGGTTGCGTTAGACACAACAGAGCTAGACTCGCTAGGCATCTGTGCGCTTAGTGTGCTGTGCCTTAGCCCGTGAGTTAGGATGTCCTTGCGTAACGACTCCCAGTCGTAGTTAAGTTTGTTTGGAACCACGTCGTCCAAGTCTTTCTTGTAGGTGTCGATAGGCAGTATCCCATCAGCGTATTTGGTACGATTGAATTTCTCGCAAGGACCTCGTTCTTTGGCTAAGGTGTTGCTTGCTTTGAGCAGGTAGTACTGGAATGCTTCACTTAGGTCATGTACGTGGGTCCATGCTTTTGCGTCACTGTACTTAACATGCTTCTTGGCCAAGTAGTGCGCTAGGCCAATGTAACCCACACCCAGTGAACGACGAGCTTTGGTCGACTTTTGTGCGGCAACAATAGGATAACGCTGGTAATCAATAATCTCTTCTAGTGCGCGAACAGCTAAGTCACACAATTCTTCAAGGTCGTCTAGCTGTCTGATTACACCCACGTTGATTGCTGAAAGGATACACAGAGCAATTGCTGGTGGACTATCGTCTACCATTACTTCCTCGTAAAAGTATTCGTACTCATCTGTATTTTCTTCTGCACTTAGCTCTACAAATTCATAAATTTCTTGTTCTTCTTTATACATTAAAATCTCCATTTATTCTAATTAGGTGCAAGCTCATCCGAGTAGCGTCTGCTGCTTCTCGCATACTGTTATATACTGTGCCATTTATTTTAACTTTTTTACTGTAGCCATTGTCTTTTCCGTAGTGTGCTTTTCCGGGCTTTCCTTTGCTACTCCATTTTTTATATTCGTATTCTACATTTCGATTATTAGTTAATTTCTTACAAAAATACCCTAAATGTTGTCTAGATCTGCCCCTTGCAACTGCGCTCATAGCAGACGGATTAAGATTATTTTCTAAACAAAATACACTCATATTATCTACAATAACCTCTCTTCCGTCTGGGTTAACTACCTTCCACGAATCTGTTAGAGTTTTCTTTTGTTCTGCAGACATAGGCTTGCCTTTATTGTTAGCTGGTTGTCCTTTCCTTGCTGCTGAAATTCTAGCATAATATATTTTCGTTAAGGCAGGATCACTGTGGTGTGTCCATCCCTTTCCTGAATAATTATGCAAATTATAATATTGTACTGCGCTAGCTGCATTAATTTCTACTAGCATTTTTTGTTCTTTATCAAGTGCTTCTTCTCTAGTCAAGTCTGAGTATAAAATTTCTCTAGTAAACAAACTAGGATCCTTTTGATATTCTTCATTAAAGTAATTACTAGACGACACGTAGCCGTCATCTTCTGTTCCGAAATGCGATCCTATGTATTTTCTATTGTTTTTCACATTTGTCCATTGATAGATAAACCCAGTTTTCATTGTGCATAACTCCTTATATAATAGTATTTATGCACAATGTAACTTAACGGGCATTAACTAGTCGAGTCTCCACTAGTGTCAGATAAATGTCCACCTTTGGCTTTTTTAAGTTTCTTATACGCATCGACATTTTCTTTCTTTACTCTCACTTTGCGCATTTCTGTTTTGCCAATGTCGTCGATGTGATCAAGTGGCTTAGTTGGCAGTGTAATCTCTTGGCAATTATGTACTAATATTCCGTTTGCAAAAAAGTTATGATTATCTTCTACAGTTATATCATATACTGGTGTTTCTTCTTCTAAATATTTTATTTTTAATCCCATTTTAATTTCCTTCCTAGTGTCCAACTGTTATGTGCTGCATCAGCCTCTGTTAATAATTTTGTTTGTTTAATATCACTGTTATAATACCAATGTTTTTTCTTTTCTAGATTAGTCTTTTGTATTTTGTGAGCATAGTCCTTTTTATTTATTTTTCTAAAAATAGGCACGCTGTTTTTAATAATATCAACTAAGCCATTATATCCCGTTCCATTAAATCTCATACTAGTATATGTAATCGGTATATTATTATCTTTACAATATGCTATCCAATCCTTTTTGCACCATACACCATTACTCTGATTTAAAAAACTTATACCGTGTGCTACGATCTCATCGTCAGTAATAGGATTTGCGTTTGGGTTCTTTTTGCCAGTCCGTAACTTTCTGTGATTAGTGAGTTCGTCTTTAGACATTTTTCTTCCTGTTGAATGATGCACTACGTCTCCGTTAATGTATCTTTCATCCTCTTTACTAACACAAAATCTATTACCATCCTTGTCAATTACAGGAATTGATCCTTGTTTAGCTTTTGATATCTTTAGTTTGGCTTCGTTTGTGTGTGTTTTACCGTACAAATGGTGGCCAGTGCCTGAATATAAATGATTAAATCGCCTCTTTAGTTTTTCATACAAGTAAGAATTAATATATCTCTTTCCTGTTTTATTTGCTGCCAGTATAATAAACGCATTTGCTATTTTCTTATTCTGCGGATAAATTTTAGTTAATAACGCATGGGCAATAAAATGCTCTCTTCCTGTCAAGTTAACTAAGTTACTAGTTAAATTAGATCCATTATGACATTTAGGAATTATGTGATGTTTTTCATAATACTCCAAAGGATCTAATTTTCTGTTTGTGGCATTCTTCATTAAGTTATTGTAAATTTTTTGATAATCCATGAACTACTCCTTCTATGTGTTTATTTATGTGGAAAGAGTAGTTTCATGACATACTTCTAAAATTTAATATATCCTAATTCGTCATTTTCTGTAAGATCTTTAGCCATTACATATCCTCTATTTTTAGTATATATTTTATGTTCCGGAGTACACACAATAGTCTGTCCACTAACATCGTCGGTAATTTCCATTACTTTTGCGTTGCTTGACATCATGGCACTAGCTGTTACTTTCTTATATTCAGCTGCGTTTGTCTCGAGATTAAACGATAGCACTTTGATTTTAGATCCTTTCGTATACTCAGCATCTAATTCATCAAGACTAACAGTGCATTCGGCATCGTTAATTATTGCCTTAACTGGCGTATTGCCTGCTAGACAAAGATTTGACATGTAAACAGGATCTTTGAATGAACTATGCGTGTTAGCATGATCCACGTTCATTATGTAGATTCGCCCTGTTTCTGCTCTTTCTTTTAGCAAGTCACCAAACAGTTCCATAGCCGGCACTTTCTTCTTCTTGATCTTAGTTGAACGCTCGTACTTTTCATACAGCTCTTGGAATACGTCCGGATCGCCAAAGTATGCTTCATATAGTCCAGGAACATCATGCGGCGAGAAAAGAGTAATATCTTCGTCTTTCAAGAACCTTTCATACATAGTCCTGTTCAGCTGAATAGAATAGTCCAGCTTGCGTACACGATTGTCTTCTGTGCCTTTGTTGTTCTTCAATACAAGGATGTCTTCCATCTCTTGGTGCCATAACGGGAAGTGTGTAGTAGCTGAGCCACCACGCACACCATTTTGTGTGCAGCAACGTACTGTTGATTCAAACTTCTTAAGGAACGGGACAATACCTGTGTGTGCTACTTCGCCGCCTCTGATACGCGAGTTAACACCACGAATACGTCCAGCGTTGATGCCAATGCCTGCGCGTTGTGCTGTGTAACGTCCGATGGCCATGTCGCTTGCAAAGATGCTGTCCAATGTGTCGTCACTGTCTACAAGTACACAACTTGCAAACTGACGCACAGGAGTACGCACACCTGCCATTACAGGCGTAGGAATGTTAATCTTGAACAAAGACGTTGCATCGTAGTAACGTCTTACGTAGTGCATTCTTTGGTCTTTTGGATAGTTAGCAAATAGGGTAGCAGCAATCATCATGTACATAAACTGTGGGGTTTCAAACAAGTTCCCCGTTGACCTATCCTGCGTGAGGTATTTGTCTACTACTTGGCGCAGGCCAGCATAGGTAAAGTTTTCATCACGTTTGTGATTGATATACGAATCAAGTTTAGCAATGTCATTCGCAGTATACTTTTCAAGTACCTCTGGGTCGTATACCCCGGCTTCGATATTCTGCTGAATAATTTCAAGCAGACTCACAGGCTCGTAACGACCAAACACATCCTTGTTAAGCCCGTAGCTTAGAAGGCGTGCTGCTGCGTATTGGTAGTTTGGTGCGTCTAATGAGATTAAGTCATTTGCTGAGCGTACTAGTATTTCTTGTATTTCTTTTGTAGTCATGCCATCATAAAATTGTAAGTTGGCATTCATTTCTATTTGGCTTGAGCTAACTCCTGCTAGCCCGTTACATGCTTCCTCTACGACAAAGTGAATCTTGTCTATGTTTAGAGGAACGTGGTCGCCACTTCGCTTGACGATGTAAATCCCATTTGACATTAATAGCTCCTATGTGCTTGTTGTTAGTTTGATATTTAGTTGAGTGAATGCATAGGGTAGACGGTTTGCGAATCGAGTGTCGACGGCAAATTAGTCTTATGTGCCCACTTATCTTCGTGGTACCCTACTACATACTCGTCGACGAATAAAAGGTAATAGTTTTTACCTTTTTCTCTATCCACTTCAATATGTATCTCAAAGTGACTGGCCGAAAACCTGTCGGTTAATTGTAAACTGTAGCAAATGCCCAGTATTTTACAGAACTCACAGTACTGGTTTTCCAGTACAAGTTCCCAGGGAGTAGGCCAAGTATCTTGATCCCAAGGATCAGCTTGAATGCTTACTGTCGGAGCTTGTGCGTACTTGTTGACCGCTAGTTGGATAGGATCTTCTGCCGTTTCTAGAGTGGCTCGAAAGTCACTCCATTCTTGTAAACGGATTTCGTAAGTTTTGTCGAACATTAAATCCCCATTATGATTTTGATGTTATTTTTATTACCAGTTCGCCGCCAACACCGTCGCCGTTGCCGTCGATATCAAAGTCAGGACCATTACCGTTTGCTTGTACGTTAATCCTAACTGCAAGGATTTCAGTTGGTGCGTTATCGTCGTCGTACTGTATTTCGCTCTTGAAATTTATGCTTGCGCCTACTGCACCGTCTATACCAATATATTCGTATTCATCTACTAAGTCTACAAAGCTCTCAGTGATAGTGTCACGAATCTTTACCATGATATTCAAAGTGCCGACTCTTATTAGAGAGTTAACGTTGTCTAAGTTGCTTCGAAAGAAATACTCAACAGTATAAAATCTAGAAGCATCTGCCGGCAATCTAAATGCAGGAGTACCTGCACTAATCGTTGTTCTTTGTGAGTCGCCATTAGTATAATACAACGGACCCTGAACCTCAGGGTAGTACTTCAGCAAGCCATTATCTCCTATGTTTACAGCTAAACTATACGTTCTTTCAAAGGTATCGTCAACCGAAAAGTTACCTCTTCTTCCATAAGAAACAATAGGATACGCTGGCTCGTCGCCGTTGTCTTTACCCACGTTATCGCCGTACTGATTGTCTTGACTTCTGTTTCCTGTGCCTGTTGCTGCTATAAATGCTTCTTGATTTATATTGTCAAACTGGCTGTCTGAGATGATGTTATTTTCGGCACCTGGCTCAGACAGTGAAACACCTTCGCCTAGGATAACACCACGCTGTAGTACGTCGAACTTGCAGCGTACAAACTTGTTATTCCTAACAGTAACCGGTCCGTAGACAGCTTCTTTAGTACCGATGAAGTCGCAGTCAATGAACTTGTTGTCTCTTGTGCACACATTTTCAGTACTGCTGCCAACCCCGACAGCTACTTCTCTGTCTGCAGGCAATGTGCCTGCATTTATAAAACGTACATGCTTAAATGTGCTGTCGCGGCAGCTATCAAGATGCAGAAGATAATAACGAGGATCGCCTGAGGTTGCTGCACTGGCTATGTCAAGTGTCATATGCTCGAAACGAACACTGCGAGCTTGAGTGGCTTCAGTAGGCTGCGTAGAAGTCGGAGTAAAGTTACTGACAGTGCCGTCGTATACGCTGTCGCTGCTTATAGTCTTGAACATATCGAAGTTGCCGACTTTTCTAAAGATAGTCTTATTCTTGCCGGCACCGACGATTGTAGCGAATGGCGGAACATAAATTGTTTCAGTTATTTCAAACAACCCAGGTTCAACGTATAGAATAGGAGCAGTTGTAGAACTGTTGTTCTTTAGGTAAAGTTCGAACAGTGCTTTTTGTAGTTGCTCAGCCGGAGTCAACCCGCCGAATGCCTTTATGCTAACACGGTCATCAAGGCGTTCTGCAATACTTCTAGACACAGGAACTGTTTCACTGGTTTGTATATTGCTATCACTGCGGTAGGTATACTGGTTAGGTAACTCGAAGACGTTGGTGTTGGTAGTTAATATTTGCGTGTTACCAACTGCCGGAGCGCCTTCGGAGGTTGAACCGTTGCCAATATATAATTCTTGTTTGTCTATTGCCCAGCCAAGTTCGCCACTTGCTAGTTGCGGTAAACTTGTTCCTTGATTAATAGTACCTCGTCTTACTTGTATTCGTGAGATTGATACAACGGCCATGTAAATAATACTCCTGTGTTAGTAGTATTATTTATCCTTGATCGGGTCTCTGTTTGACTCTGCTCTAACAGGAAACGGAAAGGCAACAAGATTCCAATAGCTGTCGCGGCCGCATTGTCCGCAGCGAACATGTGTTCCCCATTCTGGTTCTGGCTTGATGTACTCGTGCTTGTAGTCGATACCAGAGATGCTGAACCACTCTTTACAGAACGGACACTTGATGTCATTCTTATAGCGGTCTAAATGAGCATCGCGAAACTTTCTACGACTCCATTTGTACAATTTCTTGTAAAATCTATACTTGGTCTTTTCGTCAAACATACTATGCACCTTGCTTTGTATAATAAGAATGTACTCTATTCCAGGCTTCGTGACACCACTCGTCCCATTCGTCTGGCCACACATCAAACTGTTGATACTCTAAATCTCTTGAGCACATAAACACGTGGCCTTCACGTATGTTGGTACCGTGTACTTCATTGTGGGCCATCCCGTACATCACAAGCTGCAAAAAATAGTCTTGGACCCATTCCAATTTTTTGGGCTTATTGGTTTGCTTAAAGTCACAGATTGCAGCATTACCTTTGTACTGTCCTACTAGGTCAGTGGTGCCTGCATATATCTTTGGCACATATAATGCAACTTCTGTGCCCCATATCTCGTCCATATCAACCATGGCATTGTCGCGTATCTTTTCAGCCATTGCGTGAGCTTTGATAGCGTATGGGTTGCTACCAGGAGTAGGCCACTCACCTGTGACTATGTAGTCCTCAAGGTATTTGTGCATTCTGGTACCAACCCCAGCAGCCTCGGTTGTAATCTCCTGTGCTTTCTTGTGCCCGACTCGATTGCGCCAAGCAACCAAATGGCTCTTGTCACTGGTCTCGCCTAAGATGGTTGTTACGCTGGCAACGGCAGTACCGTCTGGAGTAAGGTACTTGCGTGAACCATTTACTTCTTTACGACTTAATGCTGTGTAATCGTACTTTTCATTTATTAGAGTCATTAAAAAATCCTGTAGTTATATACAACGATAGCATATAACCACAGGATTGTCAAGTACTTTAGTTAGCGAATGTTCTAGTCTGGACTGTTTGTGTTACCGCAGTCTTCACAGCTTTGAACATTACAAACTCAGTGCCGGGTGCTGTATGAACAAGACGCTGCAATTCAGCATTTGCTGAGTCTTCGTCTTTGTGAACCTTTGGGGTGCTACCAAATAAGAGTCCCTGCGGAGTTACCGTAGCAATAATCCAGCCGCCTTGAGTTGGATCCAGTCGAGTGTTATCCAGGTACGGCATACCCATAAGGTCGCTGGGCTCTACCATCAGAGGCTTCCTTGCTTCGGTCTTGACAAAGCCTAACAGCCTGGCATATTCGATTCTAGTAGGCGGCTTACAATATATACGGTGAGCAGCCTCGAGTTGCAGTTGATTGTAGCTCCTCTGCGTTCCAGTGCCAAATCGGTCAAACGTGTAGCTGACGTTGCTGTGCGGGCTGCGTGGCCGAAGCTCGTTGGGTCGTTCTCCCAACAGGCTGACTACCCGGAGGACACCTTGGATGTCCCTGACAATAGCGTGCCGATGATTCAGTACTCTGGCCTCGTCGAGGTTTAGTACTCTAATATCGTTCTGTGCTACTTGCATCATTTTTCTATTCCTTTCTAAATAGCGTTAACTCAGTGTCTATACAGTATACTACCAGACACTGAGTTTGTCAACTACTTTTTAAGGAAATTTAGAATTTATTTGTGGGGGAGGCTTTCGAACTTTTCTCTAGCCTGTTCGATCATGTCTTCGAATGCTTTAAGCCGCTTTGCGCGAGGAACAACCAAGTGCATAGTTTCTTTGTTCATGGCCATCTTTGTAATCGTCTTTTCGTACTTGTTATAGATAGCCTGAGCTTTGTTGATCCATGCAGCTAATTCTTTACGCTTCTGGCGATTCTCGTTTGACTGCTTCCATGCATCGGTTTGGTCCGGTGTCCAAACAGTTTTCTTTTTGCCTTTGCCCAACATTTTAACAACTTTTTCTACTCCCCTAGGACCAAGTTGATAAGCGTGTCGAAATGTGTTGCCGTACATGCTGCCACCGGAAGAGTAGTATACCCCGTCAACTGCTTTTGAATGAAATAACTTTGCTTGCTTGTCTGATTTGAACTGGCCGTTATTGTATTTTACAAGACCAGCTATGCTCTTATCTAAGTCACTCATTTAAAATTGGTCTCCTAAATCAGTTGCGCGTTGAGCCATCTGCGCGACTTTGTCTTCGCCGCTGCCTTGTTGCCCTTGTGGAAGTTTGTCTGTGCTGCCGCTATAGATTTTAACACCGTCTGGGCCAAACTTTACTAGTTCTTGTAGTTCCGGGGTTTCGTCGTATACTTGTTTGAAAGAGCTAAAGTCAAATTGTGGAACGCCAGCTTTTTCCATATACTTGTTTAGCTTATCCCAGGTTAGCTTAGTGCCTTCTGGGATAGTCTTTAAGATTTGAAGCAGCGTGCCAGTTTCGTCTATGCCTTCACTTACTTTTTTTTTGAACGAGGACGCTGTACTGACTCACGCTTTTCACGGCCTGCTTCTAGGTCGCCGCCGTCTGCTGCTGGGTCTGCACCAAAGTCGTCTTCTGCATCCATCTCAAGATCGTCACCGCCTTCTGCGCCAATGTCAACGTCCATCTCAAGATCGTCACCGCCCATGTCACCGCCGAGGTCGTCATCGTCGCCCATTGGCTCTTCAAAGTCGCCTTCGCCTGTGATCATGCTAACGCCTTTGATCAATGAATCGCGTGTTGCTGACATAGCTTGATACAACTCTTCGAGTGCAGGTCTTACGTTGTTAACAAAGTTTTCTGACTCTTCTGAACCCATCTCGTCGCGGATACTGTCAGCTAGCTCTAGCATACTTTCAGTTTCCATTTCAGCTGTGTCTTCCATCCAACCTGTTACACGGTCAACCATGTCTTTTGCAGCCATAGTAAGTTCAGCTTTGTCTTCTGCGCCTTCCTTTAGCTTAGAAGAAGTTTGAATCTGCTCGCGCTCTGCAATCTCTGCGTTCAATACGTCAAGGAACAACTTAGACTTTTGGTAAGTGTCTTTTTGTACTGAGTTGAAGCTTTCTGTAGTTTCAACTTGGCTTAGCTTTGTACGCACGTTGTTGCGAGCGTTTTCTAGCTGTTCCAAATTGAAAGCTTCAAGGTTAATTCTTTGTCCAAAACGCTTTGCAAGACTCTCGTTTAGTGACTTAGCCGTTACTGGCTTAGAAATATCTCTTATGTTCATGGGTAAACTCATCCTAGTAGTTAATATAAAACTATTTATCTTATTATCTAAATATAATACTGTCTAAAGACTTCTTCGCCTTCTTGGTCAGTACCAAACTTGTCTCAAGTCTGCTTTCCGTAACGCTCTTCTTAAACGAGTCATCACTATTGTCTAGTGTATTCCTGTAGAACATACAATCATTATAATGCTTTTGTATGATTTTGTCTAGTTCTAGTATCTGACTTTTTCTGCTGCGGCCTTCTGCTAGACTCTTGGCCAGTGCAATTGCGCTAGACTTTGCAAACAACCGAGCAACTTGAAGATGAGTTTTGCTGTCGTATACAAGCCACCCTTTCTTGCTCTTGCGAACAATGATGTGCTTGATACGAATACTGTTGCCTTTGATGTAAGGCAGTGCAATATCTTCAAGACCGCTGTTGATTAGTTCTTCTAGACTTTTAATTGTATCCGGACTCATTCTTAACCACCATAACAGATTTGTTTACTACAGTTTTACTTAGACAACTCTTGCGTACTAGGCCACTAATAACGACTTTGTCTCTTTCTGAAAAAGCCGACAATGGCTGTACTGACTCTATACGTTCAAGTAATGCTGCTTCCTCGTTAGACAGAGCAATGTTAATATTTTGACTGAGTTCAGTTATTTTCATCGTCTGACATTCCGCGTCTGAGTTGTTTCTTATCGTAAACTAATTTGTTTGGTTCGTTAGGATTGTTGCGTCCTTCTGGATTCTCAATTTCTACTTCGTTGCCCATGTCACGGGTAACTTTGAATTCTTGTTCTTCGCCGTCTTGGGTAGGCAGTTTGATGTTCGCTCCGGCTTTTATCTTCTTGTCTTTGTTGCGTTCGTTGGCACGGTTCTGCTGATTT
>Ga0306908_1000547_pt1 | contig 13414 bp, 13 predicted proteins | sample AntRauTorcE11899_FD_190430 | JGI IMG/M metagenome (GOLD analysis project Ga0306908, IMG submission 190430) | Saline lake microbial communities from Rauer Islands, Antarctica - Metagenome Torckler E11 #899 (v2) (version 2) | ecosystem: Environmental > Aquatic > Non-marine Saline and Alkaline >... | reverse complement strand
TATCTGGCTTCATAACAGGTTACGAAAGCCGTTTTGTTAATGATGTCGGTTGGCGTTGAATATCCAGCCTTGCCATCGACGGTGGAGTGTGTAGGCGTTGTCGGATTCATCCTGCGCCTAAAGGCGCAGGTATTCTCCTTGATTCTTTATAAGTAATGAACCGCGGTGCCAATAAGCATCAACACGACAGCGACGGCCGCATTAAATTCGGCCTTTAGTGGCGATCCAAACACTCGCGCCGAGAGTTGCCGGACGGGTGGGAACAACAGTATTCCGCCGAGAAGCGTGAACACCCCACCGAGACTCGGGAGCACGGAGATTGCCGAAACGACAAAAATGAATCCGAACGCGTAGCCTGCGCGCTCAATTAGCTCCTCGCGCTGGCTCCGCTGCCCAGTCGACTGGCTCGATCCGGCCTGTTGGGTGGCCTGCTGGTTGGCCCGCTTTGTGATTTTCTGATCGAGCCGGTTTTGAGCGGTCGGGTTCTGTGGCTTCCCGCAGTTCGAACAGTAGTTGTCCGACTCCCCGACTTGGGTGCCACAATTTGTACACTCCGGCATACTCGTTAGTGATTCAATGAAAGGTCACCACATCAAGCCTTTCATCTGTGCGGGTCGGTGATCGACTGGTCACGGCATAAATTATATGAATTGAGAATTACAGCAAGAGGATTAAATACTCATACTGAGAGTATCCAGTATCTACTGCGCACCCGCTCCACAATCATGAGACCTCTAGTTTTCGGACGCTACCATCGGATTGTCGTTCTTTCTGTCCTCCTATTGGTGGTTGGAGTCGTGCTGTTGACCGGCGGTGTTGCTGCCGATCATCAAGACGGTGACCCTGCTAGTGGCAACATCACGGGAACAATTGAAAACGAGGTCGACGAACAGCTTGGAGATGTGACTGTCAGCATCGCCAAATACGACGATCTCGAAACAACGACCGAAAGCGACGGTACCTACCGTCTCGAAGATGTGCCCTACGAAGACCAGACGCTGAAAATCAGCGATCCGGATGACGAATACAAGAGTGTCAGCAGAGAGATTTCCGTCTCGACCACCAACTCACCCGTAACTGAAAATTTCATCGACAATCAGGCGTTGGAACGAACCACGGGAACAATTTCTGGGACTGTCGAGTCGACTGACGGTGAGATTACGGATGTGCCTCCGGGCGCGACTGTTGAGATTGAGCACGACGACGCCGGTGATCAAGAGCTAATCGACAAAACCGACCTCCCATCGACGGCTACCGCCGGTGACGATGGCTCGTTCACCATTGACAAAGTGCCAACCGGCTCAGTATCGCTGACAGCGACCCAAGACGGTTTCACGCAAAACAGTACGACTGGGATCAGCGTGACCGAGGGCAACACAACCACAGTCGACCCCAATCTCAATGAGATACTCACGACCGTAGACGGCTACGTCACGAACACCGACGGCGACGGAATCAGGGATGCCGATGTATCAATCAGTGGTGTTGATTCAGATGTTTGGGGCACACTGAGCAACACGACGAACGCATCCGGCTACTACGAAATCAAACACGTACCCGGAAATGAAGACGGGACGAGCCGAACGATCAGAGTCAATGCCCAAAATTTCGAACGGAACCAAGAGTCGGTTCGAATTTCCGAGTCGGATGTTTCGCAGGACATCACGCTCTCACACTCCGGCGTGTCGCTCAAAGGAACAGTTACGGACACCGAAGGCAATCCACTGAACGGGATTTCCGTCGACGTCGACGGTGAAGGGTCGACCACAACTGGATCGGAGGGCCAGTACAACTTTAGCAGCCTCCCGTTCGGCACACACGAGGTGACAGTCGGACACCCGGATTACGAAACAAAGACGCGAACAGTCGAAGTCGAACGGAGTCAATCCAACGACGAGTCGTTCAGTCTCACACGAGAGACGCCCGTCCGACTCAGTATCGATTCGGTCTCGCCGGATTCCTGGCAGGCCGGTGATGAAGTGACTGTGAAATACTCCTTCGACGAGGAAGTCTACGATAGGGTCGACTTCAGCGTCGACGGGATCGAACAAGACGAATTGGAGACCGAGTACGGGACGTTCGAGGGAGAGAAGACGTTCACCGTACCCGAACGTCAACAGATCAAGGAGGGACAGTACACTGTCGAACTCTCGACACTCGGGACGACCAAAACCGAATCGTTCGGGATCTCGAACGTCTTCGACTCCGAACAGGGTGATTTCTCCGAGACGGACTACCAGTCACCAGCCGGTGACTTCGTCGAGGTGAGTCTCTCAACGGGTGATCTCAATGAGGCCTACATACTGATCGGCGGCGATGAGGATGCCGATGGGGGAAACTTCGAGAACTATCTCGATGTATTGCATGTTTCGGGTGACGCTACGTTCGTCATCAATACCCGGCTCGTCGGCAGTGACCGACCGTCCGAAGACGTCTACATTCCCGTTGATGGGGATGTCACAAGCTACGCCCATTCGATTGGGGCCGACAGCGAACCCACAGGGGAGTTCGAAGACGTTTCGTTCGAAGACGATAACGGAAACGAGATCGCCGCAACGCTCGCGGAGTTCCGAAGCCAACAGGGCGTGTCTTCGATGGGGAGCCCGCTGCAGGCCAATCGCTACCAACTCGTCGGTGGCGGAAGCGGGACGATTATCGACCGAAGCGACGATACTCCGGACTTCCGCCAGCCGATTGCCCGGTCGAATCTCGTGTTGACCCAGCCGGAGCTCGGCGATGTGAATATCTACACGCTCCCCCCGGGGTCGGCAGATCGCGTCGACCAGTTCGATGATGGGGGCGAGGCCATCGGCTCCGGTGATATCGGGTCACTACTCGGTGAGGCAACCGAGACCGACCGAATCGCTCGGGGAGATCGGATTCTTATCGAAGTACAGGCAAGCGGGATGTACGGTGCGCTGTTCGATCAGGCCGCAAGCGAGCAGACCACAGTAAGCGATGGCGATGTCGATAACATCCGGCTCGAACAGATCAATACGCTGCTCGAACATCACGAAGGAGTCCATATCGGACTCAAAACTACTGAACTCGGTGGCCCGAATCACGGCGGCTCGACGCTCCAGTTCGAAAACGTCGACAGCAGTGATCTCCACGTGTTAGCCGACGACACCGCAGATCAGTGGGACAACCCCGATGCGATCGGAACTGACCCACTCATCGGCGGCTTCTACGTCGTCATCGACACCCGTGGCAACGACCCGTTCGACAGACAGCCACGCGATGGCGACAAACTCTCGTTCGATATCGCCTACGAGTCGCCGCCGGACAGTCGGTACGAGTACAGCGATTACTCGTTTGGCAACCCTCCGGATCCGTTCGATCCCGCCGTGAGCGAAGTCGACGGACTCGAGCACTTCCCGTACTTCGGATCGCGTGATGCAACCGTGAGTGCCAACGATTCGTTCGTCTTTGAGGCCCCTTACATCGATTACGGCGAAACCACACTAGACGACGAGCTAATCGTCGCCGCCGAAGCCGGTGGCGTCATCTCGGGGGAGACCAACATCGCGCCGGGCTCGCAGGCCGAGATGGAGTTAGTCGCGAGCAACCGTCCGAACCCGAAGACGATCACGATCGAGGAGATCGAAATCAGCGAAGACGGTACCTTCGAGGTAACCGAAGACTTCTCCGATTTCGAGCCAGGCGAACGAGTTGAAGTCGAGTTCTACTCACAGGGGCGGCTTATCGACAACCGACTCATCGACAAACGCGGTGTGAGAGTCGTCGACGACCTCGACAATCCATCGGCCTTCGAGATCGAATCGCTGACCGAAGAGGCGGACGTCGTTCGCGGCCAGCGGCTCTCGGCGATCGAAACGACGATTGTCAACACCGGCGAGATCGCCGATCGGCAACTGGTCGAATTCACTCTCGACGGGGAGACGATCAGAAACCAATCCGTGACGCTCGATGCCGGCGAGGACGTATCTCTGGATCTCTCCGAGGAGTTCGTCGTGCTGCCAGCCGGCGAGTACGAGTACACCGTCCGGACCGAGGATGACGAACGGACCGGCCAGCTCACCGTTACCGAACCCGACTCGGAGAACGAAACACGAATCAACAGTCTCGACTCCGAGGGGCCAACAGTGAGCGATTCGCCCGAAGAGTCCGACGAGCCGGACAGCCCGTCGGAATCCGATCCGGAGGGACTGTTCGGGCTGTTCGGTATCCGGAGTCGGGATGTCGCGGTCGCGGCGACAGTTACCGGTGCGATGCACCTCCTCGGTCAGTGGACCTGAGCGAATCGAACCAGGATACAAATCCGAACCGTCACCGATCGTGACGACCGCCAATCCGAAGCGTCGATGTCTTACCGAAACCACAGGTTTCGGCAGCCTTCGGTATCCTTTTCGACCCGGCGTTCAATATTGATTATGTATGACTGGACTCTTTGATCACGTAATGCTGCGTGTCGACGACCTCGAAACGTCGGTCGATTGGTATCAGACCCACCTCGGCTACGAGGAGAAGGACCGCCACGAGGGCGACGACTTCAGCATCGTCTATCTCGGTCCCGAAGGGATGCACGACGACGGCGCGATGCTCGAACTCACCTCGAACCACGGCGAGACCACAGACGAAGTTGGCGATGCCTGGGGCCACATCGCGGTCCGGGTCCCCGAGGGCGAACTCGAAGCCCACTACCAGCAGCTCATGGACGAAGGTGTCGAGGACTACCGGGACCCCGAATCCTGTGGCGGTCGCTACGCCTTCGTCAAAGACCCCGACGGCCACGAGGTCGAGATCGTCCAGCGCGATTATGGCGCGCTGTGGTCGATTGACCACACGATGATCCGCGTCGAGGACGCCGATGAGGCCCTCGGATTCTGGACCCGGAAGTTCGAGTACGTCGAGCCACGCTCCCGGTGGGAAGCCAGCTCCTTTGCCAACTACTTCATGGGCCCCGAGGATGCCGCTCAAGAGGCGATGTGGCTCGAACTCACCTACAACTACGACGGGCGCAGCTACACGATGGGCGATGCATGGGGCCATCTTTGCGTGCGCGTCGACGATCTCCAGGAGGACTGGGACCAACTCATGCTCCGCGAAGCCGCGGACTACCGGAGTCCCGAAGAGTGCGACGATCTGTATGCCTTTACGACCGACCAGGACGGCCACGAGATCGAACTCATTGAGCGCGATCCCGACGCCGAGTCGCTGTTCCCGTTCTGAGAACAGTTCACACGACGACACTCCCGCCACAGCACCACCTCGAATTTCTTTTTCGGCGACCGCACAGAAGATCGCGCCACACCAGCACAGACGTCCCTTTTCGGCAATCATTTCTACCCACAGATGCCGCGAGTGGCTGGTATGTCGACAACAGTTCAGCGCCTGTGTTCTGAATTCAGGAGTCACCCCCGTGTTGTTGGTGTGCGGTCCCAAGCCAGTGGCCTGCAGAAAGAAGCACTTGGAGTGCCATGCCGAATGCAGGCCCTGCAGTGACCCGCTCGCCACTTTCTTCACGGTTGAGGAGTCCTGCAGCGGTTAGCTGCGGGAGTGGCTCCGTTTGAGATTCGTGCGCAGATTGGTAACCGCGCGTGTGGGCGAGTTTGTCGGAGTGGTTTCGTGTTCAAGCACATAGAGCATTACCCGAGTGTTCGAAGCTCAACACTGCGGCCAGCAGCAGCGACAACTATCATGATAGCTCGGCGTCGAGGATGGCTGAGTTGGACAAACACATCGTCGACGCGTTTGGGTGTTTGATCGTTCTCACTCATTGTTCGGGCCCCTGATGGATCGAGAGCCCACAGATTGCTTGGCGGTCGACCATCCGCCACAGACTGCCAGTCCATTCGTATTCAGTACGCCAGTATCCGGACTCGCTGTGGCGTCGATGGTATCGGTACCGCCGTTTGGGTGCGTATTCCGGCGTTACTACTACGTCGAGTACGGTCTCATCGTCTGTTGTCATATAGCTCTGCGATGCAAATACATCGTACCTATGTCAAAACAAAAATGGCGTACGGAGTCGTAGCTACGGAAAACAGCACATAACTTATGACAGGAACTGTTATGGATTCTAGGCGGTCGAGAGCATTTCTAGGCTAGTCTGTGTTGTGCTAGAAATTTTGACAGACCCGGCCTTCGACCGGTATAAGAGAGATAGTAGAAAAGACGGAGAAACAAGCCCCCTTCGGGGCGAACGGACACCCCCAGACGACGGGGAGAGGTCGAAAACCAGTGTGGGTCATGTCGACCGTTGGTTGATGCCGTGAAATGTGTCGACGCCTAGATATTATCCAAGAGTGTATTCGTTGCCTCTGTGGACTTCGATGTCGATCGTGGCTTGAAACGTGATAGTAGATCCCACCACGTGGGTCTCTTCTGTTCTGTGAGATCGATGTCTCGCCTCTCTCCAGGAGAATTAGTAGCCTTCGTCGACGTCTGTGTCTGCTGTCGTTCTTGTGTAGTGGTTTCTTCTCTTAGGGTCTCATTTCGCTTTGAGGCTTGTCGACCTCCTCAAGACGGTCTCTATATAATAGATGTCGACAGCCTACCCGTCCGCGCGTTGTATGAATGTTCGTCGACAGCGAGAACTCTCCTGAGGTTCATTGTCGCTGCTCGATTCTGTGCTGCCGTTCTGATGGCCACTCGGCCCGTGAGAGATTCCTTGCTTGTTTCTTTTTCTGTTCCTTTATACCGGCCGAAGGCCGGGTCTGTCAGCACACAAGACGAGCCCCTATCAAATCTATATCGACTCTCAACAGTTCTGGTGGTGTTTCGGTTCCTGTCGTCGACTGTGTTCGTGAGCTGTTTGTAGGCCTCGAGAGGCGTATGAGACGGACCAAGCTTGAGGGCGTGATAACTTGTTCACTGTGGGTCTATCGCTGTAGATTGCCTATCTCCTTGCTGTCGACACTCGGTGGGACTCGAAACAAAACGGAGCCGAACAGCCGCCGACCAATCTGTGGAAAGCCATTTGTTGACAAAGGCGTCAAGGGTTGTTATAGAGTCTGTCAGGTGTGTTTGTGATTTGTAGTGAGGTGCTGTTTTTGTATCTTCTATCGCTCAACGACTAACCCTCTGACCTTTGTTTCAACTGGAACTATCCATTCCAGACGACTCCGATTTGAGTGCCAACTCAATCATGTAGGCTCCTGAGACAGTCCAGCCAGTCATCTGAATACTCGTCTTTGTTCGTTGATGTCGACATATGGTGAGTGGGGGGGTGAAGTTGCATATGTAGGTATGGTAATTATGTTAGATAAGAATTAATACAAAGGTAGAATTACATGGTCGATTCACAGTCCGCACCAGCTGAGATGCTTCCAAAAGAGGCCGAACAGTACGATTGGATCGCGATGAAGTCACTAATTAGTGCGCACGAGCAGGCGATGAGCGTGATGGAACAACACGCCCTGTCGACACTGTCGGGGGGAGACGGCATGTCGAATGACGAGCTTATAGCCCAGCTCGAAGCCGCCCGGAGCTGTCACGAACAGGCAATCGCTAGCCTCGATACGGCTATTGCTGCACTGCGCGAACAGGCGATCGACGAATCGACTTCGAAGCCAACGACCGGGAATGGCACCTGATTGGCATTCTCCTGCGCCTGAAGACGCAGGAATCCCGACCGCGTTGGGATATTACGGTTCGCGGTTAACAACCTGTTCTCGTGGGGCGAAACAGCCCACACTACGGTCGAACAGGTGAACCGCTGGCTGTGCCAACCAGCCGTTATCCCTATCGCCGCCATCCGTGGCGAGACTCGGGAGTACCTTTTGCCGAATGTTCTCCGCGCCATTCACATCTGCGTTCGCAACCGTGTCACATCTTTCACACACATACAATCCGCGTTCAACGCGCTGATTGTCGTCTGTGTGACCGCACGCCGCACACGACTTCGACGTATCACGTTCCGACACCAACTCCATGTTGATGCCTTCGGCTTCCGTCTTGTAGTCGAGTAGCGTCGTGAAACGGTCGAACGCCCACCCGTGCAGATCGAGATTGCCGTGGTCGCCCCAGTTCCGAGGTTCGCCGTTCTCGTCGTCGTCTCGGATACCTCCGAGGTCACCAACGACAAGCGTCCCGACACCTCGTTCGACGCATTCCTCCACGATTGCTTTCGAGAGTGCGTGCAAGAAGTGTGTCCGACGACCCGTTCGTTTTCGGTCAAGGCGAGTAGCCTCTCGGGACGTGGAATCGTCGCACTTGGCTTTCTTCTTCGTAAAGTAATATTCGTCTTCTTTGAGTGCGCCGCCGGGATACAACACCGACTCACCTCCAAAAGAGATGGCAGCAAAATTGCATATCCCGAGGTCAACACCGGCCACCTCGTCACCCGGCGGTTCCGGGCTGATGACGGTGCGACAGACGAATTGGAGTCGCCACTCGTCGTGCTTGTAGACGGCACGAACCTATTGAATGTCCCACTCGGTTAATTCAACATCTGGGCGGGTCTGGTACTCGCACAGGATGAAGTCCGAGCGGTGTTCTTTGAGGTTACGGCCTTTCGAGAGGCGAACGCGGTTGAACTGTGCGTCGTGCTTGAAGCCAGCCGCTTTGAACGACACGGTTGAACGCGGGTGGGAATCTCCATTCTTGCGGTAGCCGGGCGGTCGGGCACGGTCGTCGCCGTTCCGACGCTTGCCGAACCAGCCGTTGAACGCTTCAGCGAGTTCTTCGAGAACGCGCTGACTGGATTGAGAATGTAAGTCCGTGTAGCGTTCGTGGCTTTTGAGTTCGGCTTTGAGTTTCCCATCATTGGGGATCTCACCCGTTTCATCCCACTGTTCTTGTGCGTAGTAGCGACCGACGTTCCAGAGTTTTGAGGCGGCCCATCCGAGTTGGTCAAGGTCGTCACGAACCTGTCGCTGGTTCGTGATGGTGGCCTCGAAGGTTCGGATGGTCCGACTCATTTCCCGGCTTCATAACTGGTTATACAAAACAAGGAGAATACCTTCGGCTTTAGCCGCAGGATGAATCCGACAATCGCTTCACGAGCCACATTCGGTGGCTTTCTTGATTTTCTAACACCCGTGGTTTAAAGTAGTACTAAGTCTTAGATTAGTGTAAGGTCAGGTCGGAACGGAGCGATTCCGAACGGCCTTCGGAGGCGGTCTTGCCGCCACTAATGAGACAGTATCCGAAACACCAACACGGTGAACGCGAATCTTAGAAGGCTTCGTTTTATGCCTGTTGGTTGAGCAAGCAGAAAGGTAACTCCGAGTCTGTCGACGTGTCAACGACTCCCTGCTGGCAAAAACAACAGGTGGGAGTCGGATGACGCTGAGGATAGGAGTAACGGCGGTTTGGCACCGCCAGTCAGCCACCGTTTCGTGATGGGTTAGACGAGTTCCCGAAGAAGAAACTTGAGTCATGGTTGCAAACCTGAAACTCCCAACGCTCGGGATTCCTGCGTCTTCAGGCGCAGGAGGATGTCAATAGTGCAGGCCGAGGTGGCTACGGGATGGGCCCACTACCGTTTATTAAACTGCCAACAGACTGGTCGTTGATCGGTGTGGGAACTACGATCTTATTCGTAGGATGGGGGGTGATAAGCATCGGTATCAATGTTCTGTAGCAATCACAAAAGAAGACCCACCCACCACAACAAATACCAATCCATAGAAGCAATCAATTTGTGTGAATCACCTTTCGCCAGCAGGCAAGGAGATCCTAGCAGTTGCAACACGAATCGATAACCCAACAGTAGACAAAATCGCAGCCGAGACGACAAGACCTCATGAGTTGGTCGAAGAGCTGGCAAAATCAAGGTTGTCAAAAATACATCTAGACATCCACGAGAAGGGACAAATCACAGTAACCAGCGAAGGGGTGGACGTAGCCAATAAGTCTCAATTTAAAACAGAATAACGCTGAGGTAGCCCAGTAGGGCTCTTTTATTCGATGTATGGCTGAGAGGTAGCAATTAAAATGTCTGTATTTGTCGACCAAAGAGGAAACACGAGAGAATTCCACACCAAGGAGTGCATCAAAGTCACGGACTCTTTTGACTCAATGGCCCCGAGAGAGTCGAAAGCAGCCATCGAAAAGTCAGATATATCTGAATGTGAGCTCTGCAAGCTGAGCGTTACAGAACACCCAGACAGATACGATGGAGTGGCGTTAGACCTCTTCGAGCGGTATCTGGAAAAACTGGAGAATGGGAATACCATCTCAGCGTATAATAATCGAGACGAAATGATCGGGAAGAGTTTCCGTCACTTGATCTCACAAACGCAATCAGAGATCCAAGAAAACGGCTACTTAGACGAATATGTAGGTGTCTCGGTGAATAATCTGTCCCACTGGAAATCCCAACGTCCAACAGTCAATCTCCGCAAATACGATAACCTCATTTTCGATGCAATTGTGGTGAACTTGTTATTCGACATCTTCCTCTACGATAGATCCAACTACGATTCGCTCTCCAGCTACCTTGCAGAGTATGCAACCAAAAGCCAAGCAGGTTCAAAAACGTGTCACAACGTGGCCAAGACTATGAATTGGTTAGTCGAAGACACGACAGTTGAAACACCAGACCGACTTGACGATCTCATCGCTGAATTCACGCCAAGCCTCATCAAAAACACCCTCTCCGACACAGAAACAGAGCAACCTTCTACTGCCGATGAACAGGAAGATCCAGAGTCAGCATCTGAAACAAAGCCTACTGCAAGCCAAGACTCAGAAGTAGGCAGTACGTAAGCTGAACAGACGAGTATCGCAGAACACTTTTGAGCGGTAAAAACAACCCACCTACCTACCAAACACCGATGGACTACTCAGGACCACATCCAGCGTCAGCAGTCACCCCCAGTAGCGAGTACCGAACGAATAAGCTCCCAGAAGAAGTGCGCGATTGGATTTCAACCCAATCAAAACGGCTAAACGAGGCGTTCGAAGCGGAAGAGTTCAATTACAAATCGAAAAAGAAAGAGATACTAGGCAAAGCGGAATGGGATTGGTTCGCAGAAGGTTCAGAACGGACTATTGCTTGTCTCGGGAGAACGCACAACGGAGAAGGGATATACCCAACGTTGGAAGCGGTTGTCATCAAATTCAACCCACTGCTACGCCCCAGCGCATATAGCCAAGAATCAACCGTCAACACGATCAGAAACCCCGGCAATATCCATGAGTTAGCAGTATGGAAGTGGGCGTGTGATTACGACGACACTGACCTATTTGGAACAATTCTCGACTTCTCGAAATGGGGCGACTGGATCGCCCAGAAGTACTACATCCCAATCTATCTGTACAAAACCCCAAACCACTCAACGGGGGTAGATTATCTTAGCGACCAGGCCAACTCAAGAGACGAATCATATGAAAACGTAGTAAAGAAACAGATGCGAGATCGGGGATACAACCCACACGTTAAGGATGGGAATATCGGCCTCGACCCTCAACAACAAACTGCTGTCTGTATTGATTTCGGAGCTCACTTCGATATCGGCGGAGTCGACGATGACAGGCTACTCAACTACGTCCTTAAAGAGTAGACAACAAATTTCATTCACACCCAGATCAACCCCTGAGAGATGTTTTTATTGGGATTGGTGAGATGTCTCTCAGTAGTACTAGTAGTGGTAGAACACGACCAGAACCAAGCGAAATTCCATACCCAGCTGACGAGATCCCGCCGTCGACTGTCTTCACCGATGGATCTGAGTTCCTGATGTGCGTGACTGGTGCCACAGATAGTTCACCAAGTGAAAGTCTGACATTCAAAGAAGTAACAAAACGGGACGGAAAATGGATGTCAACTGGAGAAGTTATTCACAAGACTGAGCGAGAGCTCAACCTATTCTACCGAGAGGCAGAACAACCATGACAGACAACGACACCTCAAAATCCCCATTGCTCACCATGAAGTACTTCAAAGCAAGAGTCGGAGAACTGAGCGATACAACGACAGCAGAGGTATGTAGCTCACTAACCGAAACGTTAGAATACGAATCACCGTTCCCAGACTACCTCCATATCCGTAACATGGAAGATCACCCCAATAGCATCCCATTTTTCAAAGATGTAGCAGAGAGGGCATCAAAAGGGGTGCTACCTGAAAGGAAAGGGGTCCCTCAGCGGTTCTGTTTGGACCCAGACCACCCTGATATACCCAACCCACTCAATGACCGAATCAGAACGATGAGAGAACGATACAGCGAGTGGCACCACGAAACTAGTATTCAGGAGAACTTCTCAGATGACGATCTCACATTCAAACTCGCTGTCTATTTCGATCAAGAAGCCACCCCAGACAGCCTAGAACTCATTGTAACATTCGAAATGTGGGGGCTCCCCGGATCACAATTCCCCGAAAAGCATGAGATAGTCGGTGAGACACCCCCATCGCAAACCTCCAACCACACCGGGGCAACCCCATGAAAGAATAACGAACCCGAATAGAGATTTATTCTTAGTGAAACGTGCGACTCAACCGATTCCATACAGCCTACGATGATTCCAAACCAACTACATAAGTACCCACTGATCAGAGTCTGCCCTCCGGATTGCACAGTACACAACTCCTGTAGTGGCGGTAAACGGCCAGTAACGTCTTCAGCAAACGACGAACCTCTCTCAGAGATTGAAGAATGGCTATCTGAAGGTGGTAATTACGGCGTTGTCGCTCGTACCGATAATGATCTAATTATCTTCGATTCCGACGCAGCAGAGTTTAGCGAAGTCCTCAGAAACAATCTCCCAGAGACATTCACCATCGAGTCGGGTGGTGATGGTTTCGGGGAGCATTGGTATTTCGAGTGCGAAGAGTTCACTACAAACACGAGTTGGACGACACCAGAAGGGTCAATCCGAACAAGCGGAAACGACGGATGGTTCGTTGTCGGCCCCCACTCAACACATCCAGAGACAAATAACCAATACGAGATCGTCAACAATGCCAACATTGCAACGGTCGACATTGAGATGATCAAAACGGTTGTCGAAATCTTAGATGAGAAAGATAGAGGGCACACAAGCGGTGGAAGTTCTACCCGACAGAACGGCAGCAACACTCCAAGAACAAACTCAGGAAGCACCTCAGAGACTCTGAGCTTCATCAAGCGGAAAGATAAACGCAAAGAGATAAAAGAGGCCCTGTCATCAGGTGCTGGTCACGACAAACGAATGTGGATGGTCGGGTGGCTACACGCGGCTGCAGGACTCCACCAACGGGAGATCATCGATATTATCATGAAAGAGGCTGATTGGGACAATTTAGAGAGGGGTATCGTAGCGGCCCAAGTAGAATCCGTGATCGACTCCAGCCACAGCTCGCAGGGGACCCATTACAGCAATTACGAAACCGCTTAGGCCACTATGTGACATCCTCCCCGGCGTGAACGCCGGGGCTTCCCGTACCGCAGGTGGGATATTTGCTGGTCTACGACACGGCTTGTTCTCTCGTGTGAAACGTCCCGCTCTCGCGGTCGAACAA
>Ga0306908_1000540_pt1 | contig 13579 bp, 14 predicted proteins | sample AntRauTorcE11899_FD_190430 | JGI IMG/M metagenome (GOLD analysis project Ga0306908, IMG submission 190430) | Saline lake microbial communities from Rauer Islands, Antarctica - Metagenome Torckler E11 #899 (v2) (version 2) | ecosystem: Environmental > Aquatic > Non-marine Saline and Alkaline >... | reverse complement strand
GCTCGGGTAAAACCGCTTTATTGGGTGCGAAAACACCGTTAAACCCTGTTTTCTGTTTCATATAGAAAACACCGAAACGAGATTCCCCAACCACGCCGCCGTGAGGTGATTTCTGTTTTCTTCTCACTACCCACAGAATATTTTACGTAGTACATTGATACAAAATAGCGCTGGGTCGATGTGCTAGGTGAATTTAAGTTACTAGACATATCTGTATTATTGTGAACATCCAGTAGAAAAGTTATAAAATATGGAAATCGATCACACATGAACCTATGAATTATACTACTATCGCTGAGCAGCTTGGAGACGATTTCGTCGACCAACCGATCGAATACGGTACCGAAGCCGATCTTCGGGTCCGACTGTATGGTCTGCTGACTGACCACTTAGCAACCCAGGACAGTTTGTATGCGAACGTGCACGAACCGAAGCTCAGCGGTGACACACGGTCGTACAAGACGGGATACAAACGAACAGTCGAATCGAAACTGCGGAAACGTGGAGCTATCAACCGGGTCAAACTCGATCTCAGTGTTGATAAGCGTCGAAAGTACGATCTCGTCTGTTTCAAACCGGATATCCAATCACCGATAGACTGGGTTCGGTCCGGCTCTAAACGGTTCGATGAGCACGACCTGGATGCTGTTTTCGGTCTTAAATTCATCAAAAACAAGTGTTATCCACCGATGCGGTGTTCGATCACGGATGACAGGATCCTGGACATGGATTCATCCGAACTCCAGGCGGCGTTCAATCAAAAAGAAAACTCCATCGGAAGCGATATCGAGGAACTCAACTCCGTTCCGTCGGATGTAACGGCGATTTTCATACTGGTCTCAAACAACAATTATCTGTTCCTCGACCCGCTTATCGAGGAGGAACGCGGTGAGCGAAAGAAGATACAAGCGGGTCACGCTGCTCGTGACTGGCTCCAAGATGCCGCAGACGGGGTGGGGATTCTGTACGTTCATCCTGGAGGCGTACGATGGATCGCATCTCTCGACGACTGATTAGAAGAGTCCGATCCCCAGTGCCTGTTCGAGCAGCGACATCGCCGTCCCTGCGGTTCCGTACCCACAGCCACAGCCCGACACGACGACCGGCTGAACCCCGGCAGTTGCCCCGACTACTACCGCCGTCAGGAGCCCGAGCCGATCGAGCCAGAAGGCCGCAAATTCACCGCCCACCACGAGCAGGACGGACACGAGCGGGACGTAAATTCGCACGACGCCGAACTGGAAGAACCCGACCACTGGATGTGCCAGTCCTCCGGCTTCGACTATCGGGCCTGCATCGGCTGTCAGTGCCCAGCTGGTAACCGTAGACGCCGGGAGCACCGATACCAAACCGGCGGTCATCACGACTGCGGCCACGGCAGCGGCTCCTGGAACGTACCAACCGCCCCCTCGGTAGCCTGCGAATAGTTCGCGGAGGGAGCCAGTTTTGTTTGTAACCGTCATACATGTCACCCTGACCTGTTCGTCCACTGCAACTTCTGATTACCGAGCCATCTGACGACTTCGGATGAGGCGTATCCCAGCGCCCCGATGACGAGCACGCTGAAGAGGATGTTGGGGAACGAGCTACTCGTGTAGGAGACCCAGACGAATCGCCCCAAGCCTTCGCTGGCGATCATCTCGGCCGCGACGAGGTTGATCCAGGCTAACCCCATGCCGACGATCAGTCCAGTGTGTATCGAAGGGAGCGCCGCGGGAACCACGACTTCGCGGATCACCTGTGAACGTGAACCGCCAAGACACTGTACCGCCCTGATGTAGTCTTCATCTATCGACCGAACCCCGGCAACCGTATTGAGGATGATCGGAAAGAACGCTCCAAGGAACGTAATGAACATGATCCCCTGGACGGTCGTCGGGAGCACGAGAATCACGATCGGCAACCACGCGATCGGTGGCACCGGCCGAAGGATCTCCAGCGACGGAAACACGAGATCGTTGAACGTCTGGTTCCAGCCGATTGCGATCCCCAGCGGGACACCAAGTACGGCTGCCAACACGTATGGGACATAAATGTGTCTGAAGCTCGCAATAATGGAGGCGTGGACCTCCGGATTCGGTACTAACTCGATTGCTGCGACGACCACCGGAACTGGGCCTGGCAGCTCCCCGACCAGTCCGGCTTCGACGAGGGCGTACCAGACAACAACCAGCCCAGTAATCGACGCAACTGGTTTGATCAGTTCGACGATATCGATGTCGCGAACCTGTCCGACACTCATTGTTCACTCTCCATGGCCGCTCGTGCCTCTTCGACAATGGCGCTGAGCGCTTGCTCTTTGAGCTCGTTAAACCGTGGCGTCGTCGTCACATCGAGATCTCGCGGTCGCTCGAGATCGACATCGATTGCCTCTTTTATTCGGCCGGGACCGGCGGTCATGATCAACACACGATCGGCGAGGAAAATCGCCTCCTCGACGTCATGTGTAATAAACACGACCGTCCGGTTGTCTTCCTCCCAGATATCGAGCAACAGCTCCTGCATGATCTCTTTGGTCAGCGCGTCGAGCGCACTGAACGGCTCGTCCATGAGCATGATCTCGGGATCGTTTGCTAGGAGCCGAGCGATCTCGGCACGCTGTTGCATCCCGCCGGAGAGCTCTGTCGGGTACTGGTCGCCGGTCCCTTCGATACCCATCTTCGAGAGCAACTCTTCTGCGCGACCATCCTCGATTTTACCGCGCATCTTCGGCCCGAGATTGATGTTCTGCCGAACGGTTTTCCACGGAAGCAGTCGGTTTTCCTGGAACACAACGCCTCGGTCGGCTCCAGGACCATCGATCGGATTGCCGTCGACGTAGATCTGCCCGTGGCTGGGTTCGATGAATCCGGCAATACAATTCAACAGGGTACTTTTCCCGCACCCTGACGGACCGACGAGACTCACGAACTCACCGGCTTCGATCCCGAGATCGATCTCGTCGATCGCGGTGACGTGTTCACCGCCCGGATCGTAGATTTTCGTGAGACTCTGCATCTGTATCGATCCATCTCGTTCGTTCGGGGTTGTACTCCCACCGGTTGCCGTCTGATCTGTATTACTCATTTTCTCACCTCGTCGGTCCACGGTGTCAGGTAGCTGCCCACTCGCGAGACGAGTGAACTCGAGACAGCTCCGCACGTTCCCAGGACGATAATGCCGACGATGACGACGCCGGTATCCATCAGTCGATACGACTGGAACGTCACGTATCCCAGTCCAGGACCGCCGGACAGCATCTCGGCTGCGACAACGGCGATCCAAGCGATACCGACGCCGATGGTCGTGCCCGTGATCATCGACGGTATGGTATGCGGGATCACTACATGACGATACAACTCCCATCTACCCCCACCGAGACTTTTGACTGCCTGGGCATACTCCGCGTCGATCTCCGCAACACCTTCCATCGTGTTGATCATTATCGGGAAGAATGCACCGATAAACACGACCCAGATGATGCCGAGGAACTCACTCGCCAGTGCAATGAGTGCGATCGGAACCCATGCGACGGGCGGTATCGGCCGGAGCAGCTCGAAGGCAGGGTAGACGTAACTCCGCCACCAGTCACTCCATCCGCAGGCAAGCCCGAGTGGAATCGCTGTGGCAACAGCCAATCCGAGGCCCAGGACAACGCGGTACAGCGTATGGTACGCGTGAACGTATATCGAGTCACCCTGACCCATCTTTTCGCCAGCGATGAACGAAACCAGCGACACGGCTGTTTCCAGTGGCGTTCTGAGCAGGTCGAATCCGAGGAACCCGATCTCGACCAGTAGCCACCAGGTCGCAACGAACAGAGCGATTGACAACCCTTTGAGCACCCATCTCGGAACCGATGGAAGCGTGTCTACTCTACTCCGAGCTACGGTAAGTTTGTCTTCGACTGAATCAGCTATACTCATGATGTGAATTGTTTGAGGTTTGTGTGTCTGTCGGACTATCTATCTCGGAACAGTTGCGTCAGCAGGTGGGTCGTACGGGATCTCCGTGTGGAGTGGGTCCCAATCGACTTCCCCCTGTAGCTCTTCGACCGCGGTGTCGAGCGGGCCGTATCTGTAGCGGTCGTCTCCAGGAATGCTGTCGATCGTCCCCTGATCGACGAGGAACTCCGCGGCCACTTCCTGGAGATGTCTGCGTGCCGGTTCACACCGTCTGAGATCCGTGACGAACGTACTCCGTGTGACACCCGGCGTGATCTCTTCGTACAGCGTGTGCCGGCAGGTCTCCGGATCGTACTCCTCGAGGTCTGCCTCCTGTTTTATCAGGTCGATGGCCTGGTCCGGATCGTTCTTCATGATGTTTTTCGCCTCCAGCTCTCCTTTCATGAAGCCAGCCGCCGCATCGGGATGCTCCTCGATGAACTCGTCTGTCATCGTGATAGAGCCGGTATCGGAGTCACCGTACCGTGCGGTGGTCATGAAGAACTCCGCGTTTTCCCGCTGGACAACAGCCATCGTCGGATTCGGTTCCCACATGATGCCGCCATCGATATCCCCCGAGCTGACCTGCGCTAGGATCGTATTGATATCGAGGTCCTGCATGTTGATCGAGATACCCTCCTCTTCCTCGATCTTTAGCAGGGCACGATGGGAGCACGCTCCCGAGGTGGCACCGATAGCCGCACCATCGAGGTCCGACACTGAATTGAACTGATCAGCGACCTGACTCGATAGAATCACGGCGTTACACTGCTGCCCGTATGACCACTGTGACAGCGCCGTTTTTGCGATCGGTTTGTCGTCCTGGGCGAGCGCAATGAGTGTCGGCATATCGCCGTTGTAGCCGATCTGGTTTTCGCCGGAGATCATCCGGTTGCCGATCACAGTGCCCTGCAAGGCTGACTGCCATTCCGTCTCGTATCCCTCTGGCATGTACTTCTCGGCGAGTTCACCGTGTTTGACAACCAGCTCGGACCAGTAGGGAGTCCCGAACGGCTGGTATCCGACCGTCACCGTCGTGCCGCTTTCGCTGCCACTGCCGAGACAGCCAGCGAGACCGAGACTGACGCCACCGCCAACTGTTCCAAGGAATGCGCGCCTGCTCCTACACTTGTCCACTGCTTTTGTTAATTTCGATACGTTCGATATGTTTTTGTCGCAATCGCGCTTTGTCATCACAATTCTCTGTGCAGTTTTTATCCATTTAGTTCCTTGCCTATGTCAACCTTAACCCTATATTCTCTTTACTAACGTCCACAATTTGGCCATATTCCTAACACATTGTTAGACACCTTCAATACCTTATATTATTTGTATATCGTGTTCTTTGCGAGAAAAATAACCAGAATATTACTATTCTAAAAAAATATCAGTGTATTTTTTCAGTAAAAAAGTGATCAAAACCTATTTACCAACCCAGCTCATGGGCGATGATAACCGACCAAATCAACAAATGGTCGGTTGTAAACCAATGAGTGGAAGTATACAAGAAGCGCTTGGAACCGACGAAGTGCCGGAAGAAGAGATCGACAAACACTACGGAACCGTCTCGATATCCAAAGAGCAGGTTACCGCGGGTGCATACGATACGTGGGAAATCGAGTACACTGTCGGCGAGCTCGGACTCGACGACGGGTCTCGAATCAAGATCGCCACGAACCAGACCAGCGACTGGGCCAAACCACAGTTCGACGATCCGTCGGCGGACAACTACGCCACAGTAGCCACATCCGGCGATGCGACCGTTGAGGGTCACTTCGACCGTCGATACCGGACGAAAAAGCCCTGGGGCGATAACATCGTGATCGATGTTCACGACGGGTACACCGAACCAGGTGAGACGATCACCCTCACGCTCGGTGACACCAGTGAGGGGAGCATGGGACACCAGGTCCAGTCGTTCCCGGAAACGGCCTTCGAGTTCCACTTCTTCGTCGATATGTTCGGGACCGGTGACTACGTCCTGCTGGAAAAAGTGAACTACCAGATCGTCGCAGGAGAGGCCGCCCGTCTCCAGGTGATCGCTCCTTCGACGGTCGAGCCCGGCGAACAGACGGAAGTCGTCGTCCGCGCGCTGGACTACTGGTACAATACCGCACGCGAGTACGACGCGACGCTGAGCGTCGACGGCGGGGCAGAGAACGCGATCACGTTCGAGGCCGACGACCCTGTCGAGCACGTTCCGGTGACGTTCGGTGAGGAGGGTGTCCAGCGTGTCACGATCACTGATACCGAGCACGGATGGGAGGCTACATCGAACCCGATCGTCGTCGGCGGAGACAACGAGTACGACGTCCACTGGGGTGACATCCACGGTCAGTCCGGGAAGACTGTCGGCACCGGGACGATTGACGAGTACTTCTCGTTCGCTCGTGACGAGGCGCTGATCGACTTCGCCGCCCACGCGGCCAACGACTTCCAGGTCACCGAGGACTACTGGCAAGACGTCCAGGACGGGACGAAGAAGTACCACGAGGACGGCGAGTTCGTCACGCTGCTCTGCAACGAATGGTCGACCTCGACGGTCAACGGCGGCGACCACAACGTCTATTTCAAAAACGACGACGAACCCTTGCTGCGGAGCTGCGGCTGGCAGTCCGAAGAAGGATTCAATAAACACGAAGGGACGTACAAAGTCGAGGACATGTATGAGGCCTATTCGGGGCGCGACGATGTGATGATCATCCCGCATCAGGGTGGTCGTCCTGCACGCCTGCGCGACGAGGACGAAGTGGACTACGATCTCACTCCCTTCGTCGAGATCAACTCGTTCTGGGGTGTGTTCGAATCGTTCGGTCACGAAGCCATCGAACGAGGGTACGAATGTGGGTTCATCGCGGGCAGCGACGATCACACTGGCCGACTCGGTGCCTCACGTCCGACCAACCACTACGAGCCAACCGAGGTAGCGAACCTCCAGGCCGCCGACTTCAACATCACCGGCGGAATCATGGCCGCCAGCGTCGACGAGCTCACCCGTGATGGGCTCTGGGATGCGATGCAGAACCGCCGGTGTTACGGCACCACCGGTGAACGGATCCTCCTGGACGTCGACTTCGAGGGTGCCAACATGGGTGAGAAAGTCGCCGTCGACGGCGACGCCTCGTTCGATGTCACGGTCAACGGAACGTCCCCGATCAAGCGAATCGATCTCTTCGACGCGTCCGAGGAGATCGATAGCGTCGATCTCACCGAGGGTGACGATTTCTTGGAGCTCACGTGGAGCGGTGCCCGGGCTGACAAGCGACACAAGGTGCAGAATGCCGACGGTGGACTCACGCTCGATAAAGGCGAGATTCAGGACGCCCGGGAGTTCGGCTTCGACAACCCCGAGCAGGGTATCACCTCGATGAATGACACGACCCTGGAGTGGGATAGCACCATCTCCGGGAACTATCTCGGTGTGAAACTCGACCTCGACGCACCAGATGACACGACGTTGTCCTTCCACACGCCCTTCCTCAGCGACGCCTGGGAACTGGGCGAGATCGAAGACGGGATGGTCGTCGAAGCAGGTGGATGGGACCTGCAGCTGGCGTTCCGAAACGTCGGTGAAGCCACCGAGAAGGACGTGGATCTCTCGTTCGACGTCGATGCCGACGGTGAACACGCCTACTACGTCCGCGTCGTCCAGGAAGACGGTGACATGGCCTGGAGTTCACCGATCTTCGTCGAGTAGTCCCGGATAACCACTACCCCCCGCGACCCACCCTGCGGGAGGGTTTTGAAATAAAACGAGTCGTATAGCAAATCAGTAGCTCGATCAGGAACTGGAGAGAACTGTGTCCCTTTTCGGCCAGTATTCGAACGTCGTTCTCATTGCTGTGGCAGTGTGTGCTGGCGTTCTCGTCCCGAACGGTGGGCCCTACATCCAGCCATTTGTTCCAGTTTTAGTCATGTTCCTCGTCTACAACCTCTTGCGAGGGTTTCGTCTCCAGGAGATAGACGTTGCGTCAGAGGTGCGGATCCTCATCCTGTCATTGGGAATCTCATACGTGTTAGTACCGCTATTTGGGAGGTATGTTGCCCGTGCAGTTCTCCCAGAGACCGCGGTCAGAGGGTTTGTCTTCCTTTTTGCTGCGCCGACGACAGCAGTGAGTGCTGTCTGGACACGATTTTCGAACGGTGATGTGCAGCTCGCAACGACCATCACTGTCGGGTCAATCGTGACTGCCCCTATCGCAACGCCGCTTCTACTGACGTGGCTTGTCGGTTCACAGGCGAGGGTTCCGGTGGCACGTGTCTTCACGGAGCTACTGGTCGTTATCGGCGGTGGCATCCTCCTCACGATTCTCGTACCGCGCTCTCTCCTCTCCGAGCGAACCGTCAACACTGGAGCAATGGGAGCGCTCGTGATCATACTCTACGCGAGCACTGCGATAGTAGATATCGGTAGCGTAGACGTAACGAATCTGGTTGCTGTTGGTGGCGTCTCTACCGTTCTCCTCGGAGTCGGCGTTGCTGTTTCGCTTCTGTCCGAACGGACGCTCGGGTTCGATCGGACACAAACGCTGCCGATATTGTTTACCAGTAGCATGAAGAATTTGGGAATTGCACTGTTGATCAGTACTCTCATACAGCCCGATCCGCTGGTGGTCGCAACAGTGGTAACCGTCTTCATCAGTCAACAGCTGTTCGGCGCGTTGGTCACGGACCACGTTTCGTGAGGCACTAGCTACAAAAACTAGTTTTTGGGTGTGAACAACCGTACTCTGTATAAGTATACATTAAATCTCTAATAGGGGTGTAATAAGCCCATTTAACCGTCTCAATCCCGCAAATCAAGACGAATGAACAATCATAAACCAGAGTACAAAGCTGATAACATTAGCGTGTTGGAGGGGCTTGATGCTGTTCGAGAGAGTCCCGGTATGTATATTGGTTCAACTGGTGAGAAAGGCCTTCATCAGCTTGTGTACGAAGTCGTAGATAACTCGATTGACGAAGCTATCGCGGGATACTGTGACATGATCAGCGTCGCGATCAACGAAGACGATTCGATTACCGTCGTCGACAACGGGCGGGGGATCCCGGTCGACCATCATGACGAACACGATGCACCAGCACTCGAAGTCATCCTGACAAAACTGCATGCAGGCGGTAAATTCGATGACGATTCATACACGGTTTCAGGTGGCCTCCACGGCGTTGGTGTGTCAGCCGTCAATGCCCTCAGTGAACGACTCACGGTGGAAGTAAAACGGGACGGTGGAGTGTACACACACGAGTTTCAGCGAGCCATCCCTCAGGGTGAAATGCAAACCGCTCGGGAGATGTCGTCGGATGAGACGACCGGAACCGAGATCACGTTCAAACCGGACCCCGATGTATTCGAAGTGACGGCGTTTGACGCGTCTGTCCTCGAAACCAGGCTCAGACAGCTGGCGTTTCTGAATCCAGGTGTAGAAATCACACTCCAGGATCGGCGATCCGATACTGGCTTCGAGTTCTGTTACGACGGCGGGATCAAGGAGTACGTCAGCTACCTGAATGAACACAAAGTGGAGATCCACGACGATGTGATCTTCTTCGAAGGTGCCGACGTAGTTGCTGACATCGGACGGATTGAGGTCGAAATCGCGCTTCAGGTCACCAACAGCACCACAGAGTCGATCAACTCGTTTGCGAACAACATCAATACGCCCGATGGTGGTAAACACCTAACCGGATTCAAAACGGCTCTCACACGCCTCTACAACAGCTACGGCAACGACAATGATCTGCTGGAGGATGTAGATGGCAACCTCTCTGGAACTGATGTGAGAGACGGACTGACAGCTGTTATTTCTGTCAAGCATCCGGACCCGCAGTTCGAGAGTCAAACCAAGACAACGCTTGGAAACGCAGAGGTCAGAGGTGTCGTCGACACGCTCGTGACCGATGAAATGACGATCCTGTTTGAGGAGAACCCGACCCTGGCAACAACGCTGGTAGAACACGCAGCCAACGCGGCTCAGGCGAGACAGGCCGCGACGAAAGCAAAACAGGCGACGAGGCGCAAAACAGCACTCAGTTCAACACGACTTCCGGGAAAACTCGCTGACTGTCAGACCAAAGATCCGGATGAAGCCGAGCTTTTTATTGTCGAAGGTGACAGCGCAGGTGGAAGTGCCAAACAGGGTCGTAACAACGAGAATCAGGCGATCCTCCCGCTCAAAGGGAAAATCTTGAACGTCGAACGGCATCGGCTCAATCGGATCCTGGAAAACAACGAGATCGAATCGATAATCAACGCTATCGGTGGGGGTGTTGGAGACGAATTCAGCATGGAAGATGTGAGATACAACACGATTATCCTCATGATGGACGCCGACGTAGATGGTGCCCATATCAGAAGCCTCCTACTCACCTTCTTCTACCGATATATGCCTGAGCTAGTTGAACAGGGGTGTATTTATGCTGCTCAACCACCGTTGTACAGAGTCAAACATTGTAGTGAAACCTATGATGTAATGACAGAACAACAACGGGAGGAGGTAATCGAGGAGGAATGTAACGGAAACCCAACTCAAGTACAGCGGTTCAAGGGTCTCGGAGAGATGAACCCAGAGCAGTTGTGGGACACCACGATGAATCCAGAGAATAGGAATGTAACGCACATCACTGTTGGTAATGCAGCAGAAGCAAATCGAGTCTTCTCGATTCTTATGGGAGATGACGTCGAGCCACGAAAAGAGTTTATCAGTAACAATGCGACCGACGCTGACTTTATTGACATCTAACAATCTCTGGGACCAAGCCCCACTCACTGGAACCTGGGTACTACCGGATCGCTACACGTTCTGGTTGCAACCCAGGAGGCAGAGACACCCAGTTTTCGCGCCAGTATTGGCAGAGTTTCCCATCTTTCTGTTTCAAAAATCTATTAATAGAAATCGTGTTATCCCCTCCGATCTCCTTGTGACGAGGTACCACACTGAGCCACCATCTACTTCCGAAAATAGGGCCTGTGTCATAGATGCGTTTTTATAGAGCATCTTGATAACGGAGTTCCAGACTCAGTTAGTTGACTTGGATCGTGGAAATACTGGAATCGGTTCAACAGGAGCCACATAAGATCTAATAGCTTCTAATACAAACAGATACACAAGATGCCGATTTCGAAGGATAAATTCCAGACCATCGATGAAGACGGTCCCTCATTACCGGATCTCTCGCCGGATACCACCCAAGGGGCAGTGTATCGCTTCCTCATGGAGCATGCTGATCAAGCCTTCCGGCAGCGTGAACTCGTCGACGCCATCGATGTCCCAGCGGGAAGTATTGGACCGACACTCAAACGGCTTGAACAACACGGGCTTGTCGATCACCGGGATCAGTTTTGGGCAATTGCAGATGCCGAACATGCTGTCGCCTCGGCTGGCCTCCACGGTGCTGCAACAGCCGACGATCTTGATGGTGGGTTCTCCGATGAAGACGTCGACGCATGGATGGAGACAGCAGTCGACCCCATTGACAGTGACCTAAACAACAGCGAAGAGAGTGATCGTTAGTGGTAGATCGAGGAACGGTCGTGTGGGCACCCGATCCGTTCAAAACTGACGGCGGAAACCCACGGCCGTGGCTAGTCGTCTCTGATGAGCGAATGCCGTATCCAGAGAAAGAATCGATTGTTGTGGCATTCACAACACAATCACATCATCCAGGGAGCATTGCCGTCCCGACTGAGGCGTGGATACGTGGCGAACCGGGCCAACAGAGTTACGTCTTACCGTGGACGGTAGCGACTCTCAAGGATAGCCTCCATATGGTTGGTACGCAAGGGTCTGTTACGGATGAGTTCACTAATAAAGTCACGACAGCTACAATCTCCTATTTTGACGATTCGTAGGTAAATCGTGTTACTGCGGACCATATTTCGAGTATGCAATCTATTAATAGATACTGTGTTACCCCCTCCGAGCCCCTTGTGACGAGGAATTAACCTGAGCCACCATCTACTGTATTGACCGCTAGACAGTCAAGAGAACTTGTTATATTTCCGGTCATATGAAAATAATCGAAGGAATTACAGAGAATATTTAAATACTAGTCAGTATAAGCGGTGGATATTTTTAAGGAGCGATACGAAACCCTCTCTGATGGAGTTTGCCGAAATGAATTCGGCTGTCTTGTTCGGTTCGATTACAATGGTGACTTGGGGGATTTGGACCGTCTTGGGCAACGCCGCATCGGAGTCTATTGATCCGAGGACTGCCGCTGCCATCTCATATCTCATAGCGGGACTCTTTGCACTTGGATTTGTCATCGTATCAGATGCTTCGCTCGCCGTTACTGCGAGAGGAGGACTGCTTGCTGGCGTGGCGGGGTTGTTCACCGGAATCGGCCTTATTTCGATGTACGTCGGATTTTCCCATGGGTCGACGACGATCGTTGCAACTTTCGGTGCGATGTACTTTGTCGTCGCGGCCATCATCGGTATGGTTATTCTCGGAGACGAGGTTACGACGACGAGAGTGATTGGCATCGCGTTCGCAGTTGTTGGGATGGTCTTGGTTGCCCAGTGAAGTCCAACGGGTCGGATGGCCTGTTGCATTCGACAGAGAGTCCTTTCGGATCGCGGTGCTGTGTACCCTCGTGACACTGCAGACACACAATTATTATTTCATTGCCGTCGTATTGGTTGGTATCTGATCGATCCGCGCAGGATCGGTCATCCCTGCCAACTGGTCCCAACTGGGGTTTCCCGTCCCGTTCACAGCATCATATTCAATGTCCGTTACAGCCAAAATACACATTGACCACGACCGCCTCACTCTCGCACCGACCCTCCAACGCCTCGATGACGTCGACATTCGTGCGATTACCCACGGGAACACCGCTCCCGGTGCGACGGTGTTTCCATTCCTTATCGAGTACAACGACCGCGAGCAACTCGAACAAGCACTTGCGGACGACCAGACCGTTGAGGCGTACGATCTCATCGATTGGACCGACCACACGGGTATCTATTATATCGAATTCACACCTGAAACGAAACTGATCAGCACCGTCGTCACCGACGTGAACGGGTTTCTCGTCCATACGGAAGCGGTTCGGAGCGGATGGCTCGTCCACCTGCTGCTCCCGGATCGAAACGCACTCAACGAGATCTGGGAGTATGCCACCGAGAACGACATCTCGCTGGATATCATCGAAATATACGGAAACAGCGGCACCGGTGACGAAGTATCGTACGGACTCACAGAGGAACAACGGATCGCCCTCAAAACCGTCTACGAGGGCGGGTATTTCAACGAACCGCGTGATATCTCGCTGAACGAAGCCGCCGCGGAAATCGGCCTCTCGTCGACCGCGATGAGCGGTCGACTCAGACGTGGGATGCGAAACCTCATCTCGGCAACGTTGTTCGACGATGAGACGTAGTCGATGCTGCTCGATCCTATTCCTGCTGCGACCTATTTTGGCTTTTTCGTTCGATAGACCGGTCGTAAGGCGGTCGTATCTTGCAGCCCGTTGAGCCAAACATTGAGCGCCACCGCTACAAGCAAGAGATAAATCGGAAACAAGACTACTTCTTGGAAACTCGGGGCGACAGGTATTATGTGAAAGAGTATCAAGGCGTTAGATATGATTTGGGTGACCATACAGTGAGACGCAGAGAAATGTCGGACGGTGCACGGCTCTACTATTCACCG
>Ga0306908_1000528_pt1 | contig 13782 bp, 15 predicted proteins | sample AntRauTorcE11899_FD_190430 | JGI IMG/M metagenome (GOLD analysis project Ga0306908, IMG submission 190430) | Saline lake microbial communities from Rauer Islands, Antarctica - Metagenome Torckler E11 #899 (v2) (version 2) | ecosystem: Environmental > Aquatic > Non-marine Saline and Alkaline >... | reverse complement strand
TTCGATGATCACAGTAGCCAGTTTAATCTTCTCCATCACCATGCTGTCGCTGCAACTCGCCTCATTGTCAACGCCGGACTAAAACCGCGCCAGTCGCCGGAGTAATAGTGCACCATTTTGCCGGATCTGGCCGGAGTAAAACTGCGCCACTATTTGGTATACAGGTTTGTCCATAGACCCGCATAGCGGAGTGCCCCCACAGAGCAACGAAGCTGTGCGGGGCTGTGGTCAGACCGGGCTGCGGTGTTTGCGCTTTAGGGTTTTCCCGATTGGCGGCTGTGCTTGAGACGGTAGCTTTCACCGTTCATTTCGAGGATGTTAACATGGTGGGTTAGGCGGTCGAGAAGAGCACCGGTAAGGCGTTCGGTCGATTTTCCGGTCGGGATCGCCCTTCCCCGATCCGCTTCGACAAGAAGCGACAATTGCGTATCCTGACTGAAGTCATAGTCATCGAGGAACTGGTATGTAATGCCTTTTCAGCGATAGCACGCTACGGGATCTCCGACGTTGATGTGGTGACGCGGCTGGTAGCCACAATGGGCAAGTTGAGCGGATCATTATCGCCCGCAGCGCGTGAAGCTATCATGGCACTAAATGAACAGGTGCTCATTGCAAGTGAACACCACGCTTCTACAAGCTTTGATCGCAAAGCAATTCAAGAATTGCTGCGTAGTCAGATATTATGAAACGCTGCCGTCAGCAGCAAAAGCCACAGGAACGGCAAATACTTCTCCTTACCGAATAGCAGCCGCTGTTCACACAGCGGCCATTCGGGAGCGTTCTTAAAAGGTGGTTTTTGGGAGGATTTGTGAACACAGCGAAGGTGCTGAGGACCCATTGCTGCCGTGCAGCAGCAATGTCGCTAAAGGTAAGTCGCTAAAGGTAAACAGTGCATCAATCCAACATCTGCTCTAACAAACAATTCAAGGGATGGATAAAATTAATGAACAACTCGATATGGGATGAAAACCGCCTTCGCATTGCGACACAGGCAGCCGGAGTAGGTCTGTGGTCATGGAACGTCGACACAGACGAGATCACGCTGGACGACCTTTCATGCGACCTATGGGGCGTTCCCAATACAAAGTCGACTACTTTTGAAACATTGTCGTCTCGCATCCATCCCGAGGATTTGGACAGGGTCAGGTCGGCTTTTGACGAAACCAGAAAACTGCTTGGTCTCTACGAAATCGATTTTCGAATCCTATCTGGCGATCAGGCGCGCTGGATTTCAGCGCGCGGCCAAGGTGACGATGATGGAATTGTAGGCCGCATTCTGTTTGGGGTTTTCTTGGACGTAAGCATGCGCAAGGAGGCTGAGATAGCCAGAGATATCATCTCTCAAGAGATGGATCACAGGATCAAGAATTTGTTTGCAATTACATCAGCCCTCACAAGGTTTTCCATGCGTGCGACTAATTCCAAAGAGGAAATGGCCGCGGATCTGTTGGACCGGATTCAATCGCTTTCCCAAGCGCACTCCCTCATAAGGTCCAACCTCAACCGGAAACATAATTCGACAGGTCTGAAGGAGCTGCTCACCGTTTTATTGTCGCCGTATGCCGATAAGAATTCGTCAGCCAATAACCTTCTGGTTTCCGCGCCGGACATAGATGTTTGCGAGAGCGCTGCCACGGCGCTTGCCTTGATCACCCACGAACTGGCAACCAATTCCATCAAATACGGCGCGCTTTCAGTCGCGGATGGGTCCCTAACGGTTGCATGTGAAGATGCTGATGGTGACGTAATCATTAATTGGACAGAGAGAGGCGGGCCGCCCGTGGTTTCGCCCAATGAACGAAAAGGTTTTGGAAGTGTGTTGTTAAGCGGTAGCGTCGCCGGGCAACTTGATGGGGAAATGGATGTTGACTGGCAGCCTGAGGGAATCGTGGTCACGATACGGGTGAAAAAAACACGTCTCGAAGATTAGCAAGGTTGAGAGGAAGGGCGGGTTCATTCGCACAGCAGGCCTTGAGGATTGCTCAACAAACGCTCCTTTTGGAACAATCGGGAAAAGCCCTGTTTTCCGCCGCCACAAACCCCGTTCCAAACCGAGCTGCTGCTTAAGTTTTCACCTTCTTGAACGGCCATAACACCCACCGAGTGACGCCCTCCTGCCCTGCCGTCTCTGTTTCGGGCTTTGGCAGTGCCAACTGCATAGCTTGTGTTTGCCATTTATCCCGTTGTTCCTGTGTTTCGGTCAATCGTTCGCGTAGTTGTTCAACTTCGACTTGTAACCGTATGAAATCAGGGTTTCTTTCGGGGGTGTCCAATCGTTCAATGACAACAGTGTCCGCCACCGTTCCTTGGGGTTTCCTAGGGTATATCCTGAAAAGTTCTGATGGTTCTATCTTATACCCAGCTGAGGTCTTTTCAAAATACGAGAGCTTTCCTGATTTTAAGGCTTTTGACAGAGTTGACTTCTGAACTCCTGTTTCTTTTGATGCCTCACCTAAAGTCAGATATTTACCTGTTGTCATAGGGGTGTCCAATCGTTCACTTTTGGTATTGTTTACAACAGTGTCTCACGTTCGCACTACCTTGGCAAACTCAACCCAACAGGGCAGGGGCCTGTGTTCACTCCTTAAGCTCGCCTGATGGTGTTTGGACTTACCTCGAACAAACGTGCCAGCTCTGCAATGCCACGGCCCTCTTGGTCGCGCATACGCGCAACTTCTGCGCGGCGCTCTGATGACAGGGCGGAAGGTCTGCCCCCAATGCGCCCCCGCTTGCGAGCGGCGGTAAGACCTTCTTTGGTCCTCTCGGATATTCGCTCGCGCTCGAACTGGGCGATGGAAGCGAACACATGAAAGACCAGTCGTCCTGCTGGTGTCGTGGTGTCGATATCCTCAGCCAAGGACCGGAACCCCGCGCCCTTTGCGCCTACCGCTTCAACGATGCTCAGGAGGTCCTGCAATGATCGGCTCAGTCGGTCATACTTGGTCACAACAACCACGTCGCCGTCCCGCAACTGCTCGATCATGCGGTCCAGCTCAGGGCGGGATTTTTTGGTGCCGGAAATTTTTTCCGCAAAGATGCGGTCAGCGCCAATCGCCTCAAGGGCGGCAGTCTGGGCATCAAGGTGCTGATCTTCTGTAGAGACACGCGCGTAACCAATGATCACTGATATGACCCTTTCAAAAACGTTCAACAACTAATTGAGTTTTGAACGGGGTTTTTGGCGGCGTCAATTAGGGTGTTTTGAGAATGTGCCACAAAGGAGCGTTTTCGGAGCGCTCCCGAATGGTCTTGTGCAGGGCAAAGCCGACACATGGACAGCAGCTTTTCCAGGCGCTTGATCCAGAGCATTGCGCTAAGTCTCTCGGCGAGATTATATCATAGATTAAGCTCAGCTATTCCTTGCATCTACGTGGAAATTTTCCAATGATATCAGCATGCACATCGCAGTTAGTAAAGTTCGCTGTCGATTACTCTCGGAAAGCTGTCTGATCGTCATTGAAATATCTGGCAAAGGTTTCGTTTGCCAGCGATCCGTTTCCACCGCCAGAAGACCAAAAGCTGCTCTAAATGAAAGGTCATGAATTATGGCGGACAAAGGTGAGATTTGGGCCCTTGAAGAACGGTTCTGGACGGAAGGTGCGGAAAGCGCGCGGAACATGAGCGCGAAAGGTGCCGTTTTTGTTTTCCCGTATCCAGTTGGAATCCTTCAAGGAGATTCTCTTTGGCGAGATAGTATGATGGCGCAGAGATGGCGGTCCGCCGTCTTTACGGAGCGCAGCTTCAATCAAGAAAAAGACGTTGCTGTTCTAGCCTATCACGTCTCCGCAGAGCGCGATGATATACCGATATACAAAGCCTTCTGCACATCCACATACCTTCAAGATGACGGTAAATGGTTGCGGATGGCGCATCAGCAAACCCCTGTACTCTAACATTTCAACGTTTGCTGCACAGGACATCGGGACTGTAGCGACGTAGCCGAGCAACGCGATGGCCGCGAAGGGCTCCTAACTAGACTTTCGCTGCCACTGCGCAACCCTAAAACCGGTGTATTTGACCATGGCAGTGGCTGGTAGAGGGACTTTGATTTAGCGTTTCAAACGATTGCCTCTAGGGGTAAATCAAAAATTCGATATCGTAAATTGTCTTCGCCCAGGTGAGCGATGGTGTAATTTAATCATCTGATGCGGCGGGTTAGATCAATCTTGGTCGCTCTGCCTCCATCTGCGCCTCGGCCTCTCGAACGAACAGCTCAGCAGGCATCCCAGGGAGGATCGGAGGCAAATACGAAACGGTAATTGTCCCACCGCGTTTGCTTGATCCGCTAGGCCCCCAGAATTTGCCCGAGTTCACTAGGACGGGCAGCACGGGTGTCCCCAGCTTTGCATACAGCAGCTCCACCCCCCGTTTGAACCTGATAGGTTCCGACTCCTTCATACGTGTCCCCTCTGGGAAAATGAGGACCGAGCGACCGTCGGCGAGCGCTTCACGACTCTCGTTCAGCATAGCCATCAATGCCTTGGATCCGCTCTCCCGATCGATGATGATCATCGGTGATTTTCGCAGGTACCAACCGATGATCGGAATCCGCAGCAGTTCCTGCTTCGCGACAATCGCTACGTCAGGGAAGAGAACTATAAACGCGAGCGTTTCCCAGGTGGATTGATGATTGCAGACGATGAGACAGGGTTCTGCCGGAATCAGATCGCGACCCGCCTCGACATAATCCAGCCCTACGACATGCTTCAGCCCGAACAGCACCCCGCGCACCCACAGACGGGTTGCAGCCCTGATTGCCTTTCGCGGCGACCCAATTAACCAGAAGATCGGCACTCCCAAAGCGAACCAAGCGGTCCAGCCGACAAGGAATGCGTCGAACAGGCGCGACTGCAGTTTGATTTGATGCATAGGACTCATTCCTGCTGTTCGCTACATCTGCGTATTTAGCCCTAAAACCACCGTTTTTAAACGTTCTTGAAGGTCTGCTGTGCCGGAATCAGCCGTTCCAGAAACAAGCAATACTGGTGAAAAACTCGAACTTTGAAGCAACATGAATTTTCGCGAATTAGCCATCAACCGCGAAACCAGCAACTGAATGCACGACAGGCCCTGTGGGCTCGCCCACAAGCGGATTCGTCTAAAACTGGCAGATCCTCCGGCCAAACCTAGCAAAACCGCCTGAGTGGCTAAAAATATTCTTCGAAATCACCGATAGTGGAGTTTTTCACCAGTATTGAGCGTTTTTGATCGGACCTGAATAACGGATAGGGCCATCTAGCATTCAGGTTGCAGAGTCGTTAGTCATCTTTCGTATCAAGAGAGAGAAATTTATGTGTTGGAGCGGTGAAGCGTCAACTGCATTGGCAGTTGTCGGTTTAGGGACAACTGCTTACGCAGCTTACAAGAAGGAACCAGCGCCGTTATGGATCGCCTTGGGTTATTTCTCGTTAATGGAGCTTTTGCAGGCCTTTACATACTCGGTGATTGATCAATGCTCACTGCCTTCCAATCAGATTGCCACCCTCCTAAGTTATCTGCATATCGCGTTCCAACCCTTCTTCATCAACCTTCTGTCTATGTACTTCATACCGAGCGCCGTGCGTCAGAAGATACAATGGCCAGTTTATACGGTGTGTTTCTTCTCGACAGTTATCATGCTCTTACAGCTTTATCCGTTTGAATGGGCGGGGTCATGTCAGCTGGGGCGCGGACTATGTGGTGAGCAACTATGCTCAGTATCGGGAGACTGGCATATTGCGTGGGACGTGCCGACAAACGGTATGCTGAACTTTATAACTGTCGATTCATGGGCCTCTTTCCTGAGCCTGTATCCCACATATTTCATCGCTGGAATTTTGTTGCCCTTTATTTATGGCTCTTGGAAATTTACTGTGTATCACTTCGTGATTGGACCACAATTGTCCATGCTCCTGACCAGCAACCCTAATGAAGTAGCCGCAATCTGGTGCCTGCTATCAATAGGAATACTGCTCCTGGTCGTTAAAACACCGATAAGACAGTTCATGTTTGTGAAGTCTTGGTGGCTATGGCCAAAACGAATGGTCTGAAACCCGACCGCACCCCTTGCGAAGCCTCTTGCAGCTGATCCGCTGGCGGAACAACATGTCAACATAGCCTTTTCAGAACTCAAAACGGGGATGGCGGATGATCCTGAAGACGACCAAAAATCAGCCCGATCTGCCTAGGTATTTTTCCCGCGTCATGGCAATCCTGCAGGATGTGCAGTGCGGACGACTGGATATCAAACTGCGCGATGGCCGAGTCTTTCGCGCCGAAGGTGCCGGTCCGGGGCCCGTTGCTGAAGTGCATGTGCATAACTGCGACTTGTTTGCGCGTCTGATCCGCGATGGCGATCTGGGCTTTTGCGAAGCCTATCTGGATCAGTGGTGGAGTTCGCCGGATCTTCAAGCTTTCATGGATTTCCTGTATAAAGCGGGCGATGGGGTCTATGACGGTTTTCCCGGAATAGGGCTGGTACGCGCTTATGAGAGGCTGCGGTTCTGGCTGCACCGCAATAATCGCGCACAAGCGCGGCGCAACATCTCTTATCACTATGATCTGGGCAATGAGTTTTACGCTCTGTGGCTGGACGAAACGATGACCTATTCCAGCGCTATGTTCGAAACCGGACAGGAAAGCCTCGAAGCCGCGCAGATCCGCAAATATGCCAGCATGGTCGATAAGATGGGCGTAAAGCCCGGAGATCACATTCTGGAAATCGGTTGCGGGTGGGGCGGGTTCGCGGAATACGCGGCGGGGCAACGTGGCCTGCGCGTGACCGGCCTGACGATCAGTCAGGAACAGTTAAGCTATGCGCAAGAACGCATTGGCAAGGCAGGCCTCTCCGATCACGTCGACTTGCGGCTTCAGGATTATCGGGATGAGCGCGGTCAATATGACGGCATCGCCAGTATCGAGATGCTGGAAGCCGTGGGCGAAAAATACTGGCCAGTCTATTTCAATACGCTGCACGAGCGGCTGAAACCAGGCGCGAATGCAACGCTACAGGTGATAACCGTGACCGATCAGCGCTGGAGGACCTATCGCCGAAGCGTCGATTTCATTCAGAAACACATTTTCCCCGGCGGCATGTTGCTGACCCCGACAATACTGCGTGATCAGGCGGAAAAGGCCGGGTTGAGCATGATCGGGTCGGTCGAGTTCGGGCCAAGCTATGGTTTGACCCTGCGCCGCTGGCACGAGACGTTCAACCACAGATGGGATCAGGTCGCCGACTTGGGCTTTGATGAACGATTTCGCCGGATGTGGAACTTCTATCTGACGGCTTGCGCGGCGGCCTTTGACAGCGGAAAGGTGGACGTAACACAGGTGACGGTCACACGTCCCGCTCTCTGAATGGAAGGCGGGGAGGGCGCGGGCGATAAAGGAGACCGGGAATGGACACCGCCGATCGACTCGACTCGACCCGATCAGTGAGTTTGTTTGCCGCCCCCCGTGGATTTTGCTGCAGTGCAGCATTACCTGTTGGTTAGCTTCGACCGCAAAACCCGTCTTTCGCGCTTTAGTGCCTTCGTCAACGACGAGTTCATTAAAAAACGCCGATAGCACTATAAAGGATAAAGTATGTCAATTTTTTCAAATACTCCTGATCGTCTGACTGCCCTGAACGAATTCGGAACTGACCCCGGGTCGCTCAGCGCGGACATCTATATTCCCGAGAACTTTCCGAAGAACGGCCCGCTTGTCGTCGTGCTGCATGGCAGCTCCCAGTCTGCTGAGAGCTATGATCTGGGATCAGGCTGGTCTACTCTCGCGGACGAATGCGGGATAGCGCTCCTGTTTCCGGGGCAAAGACTGACCAACAACCTTCTTGGCAGCTTTAACTGGTTTGAGACCGGCGACAGCCACCGTGGCGGCGGCGAACCGCTCTCTATTCGTCATATGATCAAGCAAGTCGTCGATGACCACGCTGTGGACCCGTCGCGTGTCTTTATCACGGGATTGTCCTCGGGCGGTGCCATGACGTCTGTGATGCTGGCGACTTATCCGGAAGTTTTCGCGGGAGGCGCGATCATCGCAGGGTTGGCCTACCGCAGCGCGGACAACATGATGGAGGCGATCGCTAGCATGAACGGATTTGGTAGCCATTCGGACAGCAAGCTTGACGAATTTGTGCGCGGAGCCTCAAAATTCGAAGGCCCTTGGCCGACAATTTCAGTCTGGCATGGCGGCAGCGATACGACCGTCAACAGTTCCAACGCCGATTCAATCGTCGGGCAGTGGCAGAAGATTCACAAGGTCGAAGGATCGCCGACACGTGAGGAGACGGTTGACGGCTTTCCCCGAAAGGTTTGGTGCGACGCGGAAGGTCAGGTTGTAATCGAGGAATACATCATCGGGAATATGGGCCACGGCACGCCGATCAGTGCCGGGGGAGCCCAGGGCCTTGGGGAAGAAAGCGAATATATGCTGGAGGTCGGAATTTCCTCGACCCGCCACATAGCCGACTTCTGGGGCCTTACGCAGTAGGGCAACTTTGCATGGGCCCTGCGCAGTGTGAGGCGAGCGGCTCTGGTTCCGTCCAAACGGAGCCAGAAGCGCGGTGATGGCGTTTTAAACCGAAGAATTCCGACGTTTGCTGATCAAGTCGCAGGCTTCGCAGTATGCCTTGATATTTCTAACTGTATGCGCTGCGTTCGTGGCCTTGAAGCTGGCCGAGCAGGTTCTCGCGCTGATTGTGCTGGGCCTAGTGATTGGCGTCGTGCTCGCCCCGTTTTCGGATCTTCTGGAACGAATGAAGCTGCCGCAGGCGGTTTCTGGGCTCGTCACGATTCTCATCGGTGAACGACGACCGTTTGCTGAAAACACCCCTACCGCTCGATCCCATGCCCTCGGTCGCGATGGGCTTCCCGCTCGATCTCCTGCTGGCGCTCCAGCTCTTTCACCCGTTCCTGTTCTTGCGCGGCCTCCTGTGCGGTGTGCCGTTCCTCGGCCTCACGGCCCTCGCGCAACGCGGCTGCGCGATCCGCCAAAGCGTCCGGGTCGATCCCCGCTGCCGCCTCGCGCAGACGTGCCGCCAAATCCTGCGGGGCTTGCAAAGCCTGCGATGCCTCCCGTTCCGGCACATCGACACCCTGTTCCTTTTCACGGCCCTGCCGCGCCTCCCACGCCTGCCGCAACCGCGTGGCAAAGTCGGGTTCTTCCTCGCGGCCGTCACGCCCATCCGCAAGCACCAGCTCAGACTGCCCCGGTCCCAGACGATCCATGACGCGTTCCGCCGCACGGTCCAGCCAGTCACGGACCTGTCCGGTCAGCTCCTGCACCACCTGTCTGACCTCGGCGGCACGGTCCTTGACCTCGTGCCAGACACGCACGGCGGCGACCTCGATGCCGCGCTCCTTGAGCTGCCACGCACCAAGGGAAAGCTGGGGTAGAGGCGGGCGGTCCAGTGACATGGCCCGCACGGTCTCATGCAGCTCCGCGCCCTCGTCGCCGCGCTCCCGCGCCGCCGAGGCCAGCTCAAGCGCCTCGTCGCGCTGTGCCACCAACGTCCGGTGATCCACGCGGTCTTCGATGCCGGCCCGCTCCAAGGCGGCGTTGCTGTCACGCGCCCACGCCTCGCGCCAGCCCTCAAGAACATCGACCTTGTTCCAGTCGCGGTTTTTGGTGGTGAAGCCTGCTGCATCCACCTCACGGGTGGTCAGCAGGATATGGGCGTGATGGTTGCGTTCATCCCCCTCGCGCCCCGGCGCGTGCAGGGCGATGTCAACCACCATGCCACGGTCAACGAACTGCACCTGTGCGTAGTCGCGGACCAGAGCGACACGCTGCGCATGGGTCAGTTCGTCGGGCAGGGCCACGCGGACTTCGCGGGCGACCTGGCTGTTCTTGCGGGTCTCGGATTCCTCGACGCGGTTCCACAGCTCGGATCGGTTGCGGACCCAATCCGGCGCATGGTCTGGTGCGAGGATTTCGGTGTGATCGACACCGCCCCGCGCCGCGTAATCGAAGGTCAGCCCGGTGCGACGGTCTTCGATACGCTCGGCCACGCGGTAGGCCGCAGCCGCCGTGGCACTGCGGCCTTGAGAGCGGGAAATCATCGTTGCGCGTAAATGATAGATCGCCATTCGGGGGCTGCACTTTGCTTAGGGGTTAAGGGGAAACTCTAGTCTCCCCTACCCACACAAACGCGCAGCGTTTGTATAAGTGGGCACTTCGTGTCTTGCTCTCTACACCTTCCGTAGCTTAAAAGCAACTTAAGATAGTGATAGCGGAGACCAGAATGGCGCGGACAATAGATCAGCAGATTGCGACAACGCAGGCAAAACTGGCCCGCCTCAAAACCCGCCAGAAAGCTAGTGAGACCCGGCGCAAGATTATTGTCGGGGCCATCGTGACCAACGCCGCTTTGAAAGACCCAAAGATTGCGCGATGGATGGCGGCAACCCTGCGCAAGAACGCCACCCGTGAAGTCGATCAGAAAGAGCTGGTCGGTCTGCTGGAAGAACTGGACCAAGCGGCGGCAAAGGCGGATCCGGCATGAGCAAGGATCCGTTCCAGATACTCGCTGACGAGCTGACCCTAATCCGCAAGGACATGGACCAACTGCAACGCACAAGCCTCAACAAGGACGAGGCCAAGAAGCTGAACCAGATCGTGACGGCAGCAGTCATGAAAATGGCAAAGGCAACCGAGGATGCGCCGGGAGAAATTCAGGAAGCGTTGGAATCTGACCGTGACCAGATGGCCCGCAGCGCCACACAGGCCGCCACAAGGGCCGCAGAAAGCGCCATGGCCGGAATCCGGCACGATCTCGACAACGAACGCGCAAAGCTCTCACAGGCCGCTGGAGAGGCCCGCAGGGAGGCATGGCGCTGGTTTGGCGGGTTCTGGGTGTGGCTGGCCTCTATGCTCGCCACAGGGGCCGTTATCGGGGCGCTGGCGATGGTATGGATTGCCGGACGCGGTGATGCCCGCGAGTTCGGGCAGTTTCCAAGCATTTATTGCGGCACCGCAGGCGGACAGGTGGTCGAACAGGACAACGGGTCCAGCTATTGCGCCATCTGGATTAACAGACCGGAGCAGTGAAAATCAGTCCGGCCATTCTTCGGCGTCGATGATCTTCCGCAGAAAATATCATTGCGGCCTCATGGCTGACCGTTCGGCCCGCTTTGATATCCGCAAGCCCACGCTCAATACCTTCAATGATGGCCTCTTTTGACTTGAGGTGGGGCGCTATCGGGATGTCGGTCGTCATTTCATCACCTCCCATGGGTTGATGATCTGCACGCCTGTTGGCTCGAAGTCCGCAACATTGCGTGTGACGATGGGCATGGCATGGGTGATCCCTGTCGCGGCGATAAGGGCGTCTCGGTCACTGCGGGGGTCGGGAACATGCAAAGCCGCACAGCAAAGCGCCACAGGTCCATCCACGGGCAAAATGCGCCCCTCGAATGCCGGAAGTACCCGATCATCCATCCAAGCCCTCAAGACGGCGCCTTGCGTGCTGTCACGCCGCTCCATCTGCCTGACACCCATTTCAAGTTCCAAAAGCGTGATGGCGGACAGAAAGAGCGCAGACGGGTCCTGACCTTCGGCCCACGCAACGACATTGGCATCCGCTTTGCCTGCTTTTGCCTTGCGCAGCTCGGACACCACATTCGTATCGAGAATGAACATCAGGACAGATCAGCAGGGCGCGTGAGGTCACGCAAACGGTCCGGCTCAAAGGCCACGTCAGCCGCTTCTGGATCAGCCAGCAAATCGAGAATACTTTCCTGCGGTCCTGCAAGCCGTCTGTAGGCTTCGATGCTGAGCAACACATGCGCAGGTTTGCCCCGGTCCGTGATGAACACAGGTCCCTCCTGCGCAGCCCGCTTTGCACCACTTGCGTCTTGGTTGAACGTCCGGCTGTTGATCGTTGTCATTCCCATGGTTCACGTCCTTCTAAGCACTTTAATGTAGAAACGTAGCTACAATTCGTGAGAATGTCAATCTGGCTCAGTCATCACCACACGTCCGAAGGTTTTGATTGGGTCACTGACCGCGCATCAAGCGCCAAAATCATCCAAACATATTTACCAAAAAAACGCGTAGCGCCTTTCTTGTTCTTAAGTTCTAAGAGTTCAGGGCGGAATTTATGTTTATTTTCAGATGATTGCGGGGTTATATGTGAGAAATCGGGCCGTTAATGTGAGAAATCGGGCCGTTAATGTGAGAAATCGGGCCAAGAATACGAGTTTACATGTGAGTTAATTCACCGTCATAACTCACATATGGCAAAGACAATCGAAGTGGCCGCTGATCGCGCCTATGACAAGACTAAAACCGTGTTGCCCGCAGAGGTGGCGCGGGGGGTCTACATGCAGAATGCGCCGAGTCTTCGGGCGCTCAAGCTGATGCATCTGATGATAGCCACAGCGGGAGGCCGCATGGCTGACGATGTGCGGCACGAGTTGCGCCTGTCCGACATTCGCAAGATTGACGGGATGAAGAACCATGACCGCACGAGTATCACCCCGCTTTTCGTGGAGTTGAACGCGGCAACCTTGATCCACGACGACAAGGAAAAAAAGCGTGTGACTATCGGCGGAATGATGGATCAAGCGCAGATTGATTACCGCGAAGAAAACATGACAGGCGACTTGGTAGTGTCGTGGTATTTTGGGCGAACTTTTCGAGATATGGCGCGAGAATCGAACCATTGGGCCATTCTCGACCGTCAGACTGTGTTTCATCTGGGCAGCAAGTATTCCGTGTTGCTGTTCCAGCACATCGCTAGCCTGACGGGGCTTTATCACGTGACCAGTAAAACCTTCACCATGCCGGAATTGCGGGCCGTTCTTGGTGTGCCGGAAGGTAAGCTAGCACGGCTTGCAGACCTTCGGCGCTTTGCTATCGAGCCAGCAGTTTCAGAAATTAGCCAGCTTTCGCGCCTGACGCTGACCGCTACGCTCAACAAGATCGGGCGGACTGTCGCAAGCGTGACAATCGCTTGGGAAGAAAAAGAGGCAGATGAAAAGAAATCCACCAAGGCCGAGCTGGATCGCCCCAAGGTGGGCCGAAAAGCGCGACGTGATGGCACGGCGGAAACGCCAATAACAGCCTTCCCTGACTCTGGAAGCGTGAAGGACACCCCGCCATGGGACCGGATCGCGCGGGACAATGCGCCGCGCATTGACGGGCGGCATCTACCGGACTTGCGTGTGTTGGCCGACACGTTCCGCAAATGGTGCTCCGAAAAGTCGATCCCCCTCGACATGAGGAACATCGAAAAGACCTTCACCACATGGTGCAAGAGCTATTCAGTGCGATAGACCGTTCAACAAAGGGTGCAGACTGTGTGAAAACTCAGAGTTTGGCTTCTTTTGGTGCCGCTGGTTTTTGGATGTTGACCTGTCCGACCTTCAGCTCAACGAGAGAGGCCATAAATTCGGGCATTTTTGGCGTTTTGTAGAGCGCCCGATAGTTTTCACGCGGTCTGGGTGGTTTTTGGGAGACCGTGAATGTCCGCTCCGCAAAGCTGCCCTGAGACTACATCTAATCGGAAGGAGCAACACATCGCGATGTCGTTTTCCATAACGCGCGTCTCCGCAATCTGGGGGAGCCTGAACTCGAGTTTCTGGTTCGTGCCCGCCATGATGCGCGCGGTTGCGGTCGGGCTGTCGTTCTTGCTGATCGAAGTCGATACTTGGCTTGGTGTTGGCAAAGTGAGCGATTTCGGCTTGCTCTATACGTTCGGACCCGAGGGTGCCCGTGCGATCTTGTCGGTCATAGCGAGTTCGATGATCACAGTAGCCAGTTTAATATTCTCCATCACCATGCTGTCGCTGCAACTCG
>Ga0306908_1000519_pt1 | contig 13944 bp, 13 predicted proteins | sample AntRauTorcE11899_FD_190430 | JGI IMG/M metagenome (GOLD analysis project Ga0306908, IMG submission 190430) | Saline lake microbial communities from Rauer Islands, Antarctica - Metagenome Torckler E11 #899 (v2) (version 2) | ecosystem: Environmental > Aquatic > Non-marine Saline and Alkaline >... | reverse complement strand
TTTTATTAATATTTATAATGTTAATAATTTTTTTACTAAGTAGTTGTATAAACACTGGTGAACCTATTTATGTTGAAAGTATTACAGTTTATGCTGGAGATGAACTGATTACTGGTAATTATATGTACTATGATGGTAATAACTGGCAGGACTATGGTGGCAAGTCTACAAAGGAAAAAATCTACTATAGTGTTAATGTGAAAAAAGAAGACATCAAAGTGATTTTTAATATATATGCTCCTAACACGACGCTAACTAAAGTTAAACTAGTAACAAATACAAATCTATTTTATGCAAACAATAATACTGTCTTTATAGGAGATAATATTGAAAATATTGACGGTATATATTCTTGTCCATTTGAATTTGATTTTACTAATGAATTTAATGCCATATCAGTTTCAGGGTTTGCTACCAGTAATGGCCTAAAGTATATGGGAGCTAAAAATCCAGAAAGTAATTTTGTATTATATGGAGTCCATTTGAATCTAGTAGATTAGTCTAATCGCTTTAAAACATTTAATATAAACGCTTGAGATTTTTTGACGGATTTTGAAAACTTTAATAGGGATGTGTAAAAACTATCAAGGTGCTAAAACGTATCAATATAGGTAGTAAGATACACATTTGCAGCTGACATACAAGGGGGAAAAGATCGAAAAACACGGAGGAAGGAAATTGAAGAAAAACAGAAAAGTATTTATTATAATTTTGATACTTTCGATAATCATACTATCTATTTCGTTGCTATTGACAATTACTCATATAAATTATGTCATCACATATCAAGATTATTATTCATATATAACAAAAGCAAATGCCGTGATTGTATCAATAATCTGCTCATCTATAGCAGTGGCTAGTTTATCAATGATTATATATTCCACAATGTTTTTGGCAATTAAAAAATACAAGTTTCGGCAATCAGAAATACAATTATAAAATAGGAAAACCAGCACATAGATTTTAGTTCATCAATGAATGTTCTTTTCTGTAACTTGATCGATTAAAAATGAATAGATGAGAATGGTGAATGATGCGGTCTAAGATAGCTACGGTTAATTTTTCATCAAACAAGAAGTTTTTCCAATGACTGAATTCTAGGTTTGTCGTTAGAATCAGACTTTTTTGCTCATAGAATTGACTAATAACCTCATAAAGTAACCTCGCACCTTCATGATGAAGAGGTAAATAGCCCCACTCATCTAAGATAAGTAAATCGTTTTTCATCAATTTTGACATGAAACGTTGGTATTTATTCTCGTTTTTCGCTTTTACTAGTTGGTTTATTAGGTCGTGCAAGGTAAAATATTGAACTTTTTTCTCTTGAGATATGGCAATGAGACCTAGCGCTATTGCTAAATGTGTCTTTCCGGTACCTACATTGCCATAAAATATAAGGTTTTCTTTGTTTTTAAGGAATGACAACGCCTTCATTTCATCAATGGTAATACTATTTGGTACTTGTATTCCATCAAAACTGTAGTTTTCTAAGGTTTTAATCAATGGGAACTGAGAAGCTTTTAGTTGTTTTTGTTTCACCGATGCTTTTCTTGATTCATCTAATCGGGTTAATAATTCATGCACGAATTGATCGTTGCTTTCATAATTAATATCGGAATAGATGTCTAGTAAACTTCTACTTATCCGAAGTTTCTTTTGTAGTTCTCTAATCTCTTGGTACATCATGATCACCCCCTAGAAAGCTGTCGTATTGTTTTAGATGCGTTTTGTAGGGAATGACGGTAGGAATGTTATCTATTTTGGTTTCTAATTGATAGATGCTTTTATCTTCCGTTAGGCGATAAAGGTTTGTCCAAAGCGCACTGGGGCTTTCCACGTTGTTCGTTGTATTTTCTTTTAAGACTTTTTTTGCTAAACTTATGTCATGATGAATGATGCAATACTTTAAAAAGTTTAGTGCCTATTCTGGTCCTCTTTTGTGAGGGTGTGTAAGAAGCTTTGCCAGTTTTCTGGCAATAATTCATACAATCCACTATATTTGATTGCTCTTGGTCGTCGGTTAAGGGGTTCGATAAAATCTTGCCAATGTGTCATTGTTCGAAAACTATGGTAACTTCTTGTATGTGTTGTGATTAACTCATATGTTCCATTTAGAATATCAATCTTTTTTTCCCTTATTCTAATGAAAATCCACATTTTTACATAACTAGGATGTACACTGTATGCGTTTGTTTCAAATGTAATGTGACCGTACTTATCGACTTTTCGCTTTTCTACACGACTCATGTCGATTGGGTTAGGGTTAACAGGTAGCATGTGACTTTTCTCGCGGTTGAACCGCACTTGTATCGTTTCATTGTGTTGATAATGCTTACGTAAGTGATCGGTATCACATGCAGCCAACAATGTTTGGTTCATCGCTTCTAAAGTGGTTAGATTTCGATTGGGATTAATCAGGTTTCGCCGATAATACCCAACTTTGTTTTCTACAGATCCTTTTTCATTGCCAGAATAAGGATTACAAAACACACTTTCAAAGGTGTAATGCATGGAGAAGTGTTTCATCCGGTTTGTCATAATAACTTGACCTGATGCGTCTTTTTTACGGATTGCTGCGGTACTCATTTGATCAAACCATATTTTTGTTGGAACACTACCTTTATAGTGGAATATCTTTTCCATAGCCTCAAATAATGCTTCTGATTGTTCGCTTTCAGTAATCTGAACGAACCCCGCATTACTATGTGGAAAAGATAAAACTAATTCATGTTTCTTTATATAGGTTCCATTAACTTTTAGTTGAATCTCTCCGAAATCGATTTGTGCTTCTCCACCTGGATGAACGAGATCAATGTAAACGTCGTTATCCTCCTGCAATAAGTGTTTTTCCTCTCTAACAATACCTCTGAAGCGCCTCTTTTTAACGTTTATCTCGATACCCTGGTTTTCTATATAGCGATAAATTGATTCTGCCGTCGATACACTATGTTTCTTCTTTAAGTCTTTGTTGCTAATCAAACACTCTCGTATAAGTGGTCGTAAGTATTCACTCTTATTGGAGCGTTTAATATTATTGTTATCCTCATTAAAATCTTGTTGCTCTATGTACTTTGTTATGGTTCGGTAATTGTGTCCTGTTGCTTTTTCAATATCTGTTTTACTTTTCCCTTTATTGTAATACAATTTTCGGATATAATGTTTTTGTGTAATTGTCAGCACGCCCTTTCTCTCCTTTCAGTTTCGTATACTAAAAGGATAATTGATTCTGGTTGTGCTGGCAATTACTTTTGTATTTCTGATTGCCACTTATTGTATTTTTAGATTACCACATACACCTTGGTCATGTTGGAAACCGTTCCTGCAGAGTAATGATGGCCATACATCTTCTCTATAATCGAGGCGATATCCTCAGTAGTCATGCCGTTTTGATAAAGATGAATCACGAAGGATTCTATAGTGTCACTACTACGTTTGTACGGTTCGACGGTTTGGTTGGCGAACTCACCGTTTCTATCTCTTGAAATGATTACATCCAGTTCGCCATATCGGGTTTTTATGGAACGGGTTACTTTCCATTGCGGTTATTGCCGGTGTCCCAGCCTGATCGTTCGTATTTCTCATAATCCAAAAAAGCACTCAGCTCAGTTTCTAGAAGTGTATTGACCGCTTTTTCAAGATGAAGTCGGAAAAGTTCATTGACATCACCCTTTTCCATTAGCGTTTTTGTCAGTTCTTTGGTAAAATCATTCATAGGAAGCCCTCTTTCTGTGAATAGGTTGTTGTAAACTCTATTATACATGAGTGAGGGTTTCCTATTTTTATTCATTTACACAAAATATTTTACACTGTCAAAATGTCATAAATGAGAGATACATACTAATAGAAAGTTGGTTAAATTATGGATAATAATCACACTCCTATGTATAAAAAAAACAGTATATCACTTATTGGTGCGATAGGTTTAGGCATCGGAATAATGATCGGCGCTGGAATTTTCACTCTTGTCGGACAAGTTGCTGAACTGGCGGGGACTATATTTCCCCTAATATTTATTGTCGGGGGAATTGTTACTGCATTTAGTGCTTATTCGTATATAAAATTAAGTAATGAGTTCCCTTCTGCCGGTGGAATTGGTATGTTTTTGATGAAAGCCTACGGCAGAAGCACCTTAACTGCTTCGGCCTCACTTTTAATGGCATTTTCTATGGTTATTGGTCAAAGTTTGGTTGCAAAAACATTTGGAACATATACAATGCAGCTCTTTGATTTAGATCAAATGAGTTTTCTTGTGCCGCTATTGGGTGTCGGGTTGCTTGTAGTGGCCTTTATCATAAATATATCTGGTAATCGTTTTATTCAATCCTTTACGTCTATTGCATCGTTGTTAAAAATTGCTGGCCTAGCTGTTTTTGCCATTGGGGTGTTATGGGTAGCTGGATTCTCGTTTGAACCAGCAGCATCGATGGAAAGTACTGTCAATCCTACATATGTTAGTTATATTGCAGCGGTTGCTCTTACAATTCTTGCTTTCAAGGGATTTACAACCATCACAAATAGCGGTTCTGAAATTGTTAATCCGAAAAAGAACGTTGGAAAAGCAATTATCATATCAATAGCGATTAGTTTACTTATGTATTTAGTAGTATCTTGGGGTGTTTCAAGTAGTTTATCTATTGCTGAGATTATTAGTGCAAAAAACTACGCCCTTGCGGAAGCAGCGAAACCTGCTTTTGGTGGATTTGGACTGGTATTTACTATAGTGATTGCGATTATTGCTACTATCTCTGGAATTATAGCAAGTGTGTTTGCTGTTTCTCGAATGCTTGCTATGTTAACAGAAAAACAACTTATTCCACATAAACACTTTGGTATGCCGGGTAGTATTCAGAAACACACACTTGTCTATGCTATAGTGGTTGCCATTGTTTTAACAGTACTTTTTGATTTGACCAGGATTGCCTCAATAGGTGCGATCTTATACTTGATTATGGATATGATTATACATTGGGGTGTATTAAGACACCTTCGAAAAAAGATAGGAGCCAACCCAGTCATTTTGATAACAGCATTATTACTTGACGCAATAGTACTTGGTGCGTTCCTTTGGGTAAAAATCTCTACTGATATACTTATTGTTATTGTTTCAACAATTATTATTTTACTAATATTTGTTGTTGAACACTTCTTTTTGAAATTCAAAAGCATTAGTTAATCAATATTTTGCTTCTCACTACTATATTAGAAAACAACGCTTATGAAAGAACAAAATATGAGTATATATAATGATATTACACACATTAAGAGCAGAAAAAACGCAATACATATTGCATATTCCTTTAACGGCATATAACTAAATGGTAATATACTCTCATAAGGAGGTTCATTCTATGAAGAGTGTAGACTATTTAAAGAGTATAAGTAATCCTACAAAATTAAGACTCATAAGTTTATTGTTAAACGGAGAGCTTTGTGTGTGTGAACTTGAAGAGATTACATTTATTAAACAAGTAAATATATCAAAGAACTTAATTAGTTTGAAAGATTCAGGGATAGTTGAAGTTAGAAGAAATAAACAAAGAGGATTCTATTCGATAACCAAGGATTTTAAGTGCAACACTAATTTAATTCTTCACATAAAATATTTAAAAGACGTTGAAGAAGTATTAATAAACGATTATAAAGAGTATTTAAAACATGAAGAAGTGAAAGATGAACACATTTATGTTTGTCATACATTTAGAAATGAGGAAAGCAAATGAAAAAGGAATACCTAATAGAAGGAATGACATGTGCTAGTTGTGTTAGAAACGTAGAAAAAAGTGTGGATAAAATTGAAGGAACAAGGAACGTCTCTGTAAACTTAACTACGGAAAGAATGTTTGTAGAGTCTAATGAGGATTTAACAAACGATGTAATTAAGGCAGTCTCAGACGCAGGGTATAAAGCTAAACTGAAAGATGATTTCAAATCAGTGACTATTAAAATCTCTGGAATGACATGTGCAACGTGTGTTAATACGATTGAACAATCGCTAAATGATACTGACGGAGTGGAAAGTGTAAGTGTGAACTTTGCTACAGAATCTGCAAAAGTCAGTTATGATCCGGCACTTATTACGCTTGATGGATTATATAAAGTAATAAAGGATAGCGGATATAAACCATTGGAATCTACATTGGAAAATCAATACGATGAAGATAAAGCTAGAAAAGAAAAAGACATGAAAACGCTGTGGAAAAAATTCCTGGTTTCAGTATTTTTCTCAATTCCATTATTATATTTGGCGATGGGACACATGCTGGGATTACCGATACCGAGAATTATCGATGCTGAATATAATGCGTTTAATTTTGGGCTAATTCAATTTATATTAGTGATTCCACCAGCAATTGCAGGGTATAAGTTCTATACTGTAGGGTTTAAGGCGTTGTATAAACGTAGACCAAATATGGACTCACTTATTGCACTAGGAACTAGTGCTGCAATTTTATATGGTATTTATGCTGTAATTATGATTGCAACAGGTGACGAAGCTACTGCATCAAAATATGTAAATGATCTGTATTTTGAAACTGCAGGCGTAATCATAACATTAATCTTACTAGGAAATTATTTAGAATCAATTGCAAAAGGAAAAACCTCTGAGGCTATTAAGAAATTAATGGGACTTTCACCAAAAACTGCAATTATTATAGTAGATGGGAAACAAGAAGAGATTGATATTGATCAAGTACAAGTTGGGAATATTGTCTTAGTTAAACCGGGACAAAAAATTCCAGTTGATGGAAAAGTTGTTAAAGGGTCAACAGCGATTGATGAATCAATGATTACTGGTGAAAGTATACCAGTAGACAAAAATATTGGGGATAAAGTAGTTGGCGCAAGTATTAATAAAACAGGATCTATTGAATTTGAGGCAACTAAAGTTGGTGGAGACACTGTATTGGCACAAATAATTAAACTTGTTGAAGATGCTCAAGGATCCAAAGCTCCAATAGCCAAAATGGCTGATGTGATTAGTGGATACTTTGTTCCGATAGTATTAATAATTGCTGTAGTATCAGGGTTAGCGTGGTATTTATCAGGCGCATCCTCTGTATTCTCTTTAACAATCTTTATTGCTGTTTTGGTCATCGCATGTCCATGCGCATTAGGACTGGCAACTCCAACAGCTATTATGGTTGGAACTGGTAAAGGCGCTGAAAATGGTGTTCTTATTAAAAGTGGTGTAGCTTTAGAAACAGCACATAAAATTAATGCTATTATTTTTGATAAAACAGGGACTATTACTGAAGGTAGACCAGAAGTTACAGACGTAGTAGTTTCAAAAGATAATAAAGAAAATGAAGTTCTAATGATTGCAGCTTCAGCTGAACTAAAATCTGAACACCCTCTTGGTGAAGCAATAGTAAGAGGTGCTCAATCAAAAGAATTAGAATTAAAAGAACTTGAATCGTTCAATTCATTACCAGGTCGAGGAATTGAATTTGTAATTAAAGGAAGAACTTATTATTTGGGTAACGAGAAATTAATGAATGATAAGGAAGTACAAATAGAAACATTGTATAGCAAATCTATTGAGCTTGCTGAGCAAGGGAAAACACCAATGTTTCTGTCAAACAATGATAATCTTTTAGGGGTTATTGCAGTTGCAGATATAATAAAACCAACTTCAAAAGAAGCGATAGCAAAAATTCATAAATTGGGAATTAAAGTTTACATGATCACAGGTGACAATAAACGTACAGCACTTGCTATTAGTAAACAAGTAGGTATTGATCAAGTCTTAGCTGAAGTGTTACCAGAAGACAAAGCTTCAGAAGTGGAAAAACTTCAAAAAACGGGTATGTCTGTCGCAATGGTAGGGGACGGAATCAATGATGCACCAGCACTTGCGCAATCAGACGTCGGCATTGCGATTGGGTCTGGAACAGATATTGCAATGGAATCTGCAGATATAGTATTAATGAGAAGTGATATTTTAGATGTTGTAACAGCACTTGAATTATCAAAAAGTACGATTCGAAATATAAAACAAAATCTATTTTGGGCCTTTGCATACAATACAGCAGGAATTCCATTAGCAGCAGGATTGTTATTCGTGTTTGGTGGACCTAAATTAAATCCAATGTTTGCAGCAGCAGCGATGAGTTTCAGTTCAATCTCTGTATTACTTAATGCGTTAAGATTGAAAAGATTCAGACCTAGCAAATAAGAGAAATACAACGAGGAATAGTTTTGTTTCACAAATCACCATTAATAAATACCTTAAAATCAAGATATGAGAAGAACATACGATATGTGTATGTAAATGGCATTCTGAAAATTAAGCAAATGGAAATGTGAAGATTATAGTTGTTTTGTAATCTTCACATTTCTTTCATATTCATTTCGTATACTATATGTAGGTGATAAAAATGAAGAAAAAAAAGGAACTAATTTATTTCTTATTAAGTATTTCAGTTGGATATTTATTTTATTATTATGTTTTCACTGATTACGGGTTCAGCATGATGGGTGGTCACTATGGATACTATGAAAGTTATTCTGGTTTCACGTACTATTTGAATACAAGCCTATTATTTTTATCATATGCTGTTATCATAACCGGAATTATTATATTGCTTAATGATAAGACAAAATCCAAAAGTCAAGCAATGATTGTTTTGGATGAACGACTGTTAAAGGGCGGAATATCGATCGAAGAATACAAAAATATAAAAAGAGTAATCAATTCAAGATGATCGGTATTGTATTAGTAATTACGCTGGTTATATTATATTTGGGTGTAACTGTATTCAATGAAAGAACAGAAATCCCTGAAGAATGTCGTGATCTTAAATAGACAAATGTTTAGCGTGTCATAGTAATAATTGCATTATGAGAGGAAGGTGAGTTTATGATGATTTTATGGTTTATTATAATAGGAGTTGTCGTGTATTTATTAATAGGGGGCAATTTTGACTTTAACTCTTTCCAAAAAAGAAGTGTTGAAGATAAACTAGATGAACGACTAGCAAAAGGTGAAATAAATGTTAAAGAATATCAAGAATTAAAAACTACTCTAAAGGAGAATAAATAATGGTTATTTTAAGAATAGGTTTAGTATTATTAGCAGGTGCTGGGTTAGGTTTTGGAGCTGATAGGATAGGTGACACCCAAATGTTTTCAAATGATGGTGACGGTTATTATGAATATATGGATGAAGACAGCTATTATGGACATATGGGTGGAGATAGCTATTATGGACATATGAGGGGAGAATATCGCCATAACGATGGTGATTTCTTAGAACATATGTTAGAAGACCTAACAGTTGAAGAACAAGGGTTAGTACAAGAAAAGGTTGATCAATTACTTATAGATTACGCCATTACACTTGAAGAGTTATATGATAATTATGATGTTAGATATGAGTTCATGAATGATTTAATGGAGTTTCTTGACTTGAATGGAATTGATTATCATAACCATGGAGGTTTTGATCATTATAACGATGATGAAAATGGATGGCATGGTGGAATGGGAATGCACTAAAAAGTTTGTTAATTCAAACTTTTTTTTACATTTTTTCTTAACATTTAATTATTATAGTAGTGTTAGGGAACAGCCTCTGTGCAACTTGCAGCATTATTACATAATAGGCGTATAAAGAAAGAACATTTTTTGATTCATTAAAACATGTAGCACATGTGCTAAGTATTTATATGGATTCCGGTTATTCATTAAACATGTTTGAGTGACGGAATAGAGTATTGCGCTTAGCGTACGCCGTTTGGCGTATTGCTAAAGATCCAATTGTTTCTTCCAATAATAAAGGGCTTGATTGCTCTTTCAGCTCTATTATTATCAAGTTCTAATCTAGAATCAAGTAAGTAATTCATGATAGTAGGGAGATAGTTTACAGCGTAATTAATTGCTTTTCCATAACTCGAGTTTGGGGCACTGGTTAATTGTTTCTCATTTAACCAGTCTTTAAATTCAATCGTGAGTAGTTTGATACGCGTTTGTTTAAAGGCCCCTCTTTCTTTAAGGGTAAGCGTCAAATAGTGGACCGCTAACGATGCCAAAGTAACTCAACTGAGAATGTATAGATTAGCAGACGATGAATAAATAATGCAAGAGTGTAAGGCAACAAATAGGGCTACTGTTTCAAGCTTTAAATTATCACTTAAGTCATTATTGCAGTTAGATTTTTAATAGTGTCACGTTATTCTCTATATATAAAGAAAATCGTGATAGAATTAAAACATTGATTGTATTTCACTTAAACTGAATAAGGATGGTCATTTTACATGAGGTATTGGCTGCATTAGAAAAATCCACTGAGTAGCCAGATAACCGTTATCTACTACTTGGTGATTTTTTTTATTAAAATAAGATAAATATAAATTGTCCATATTAGAGGAAAAATCTCTCCAACTATGATTTGTACTTTTCTCCCGACCTGTTAGACAGTACTGGTATTTGTAAAGCATTTTCATAGTTTTTTTTCTGGCAATTCATTTCTTTTTAGATAGTAAATCAACTTATTCATCTTGATGCCCTGTATTTATTGTTTATACCATTGGCTGTATTTTTATTTGACGTTTTGGAAAACTTTTTTGCATCACTTTTTATGATGACGTATTCAAAGACTGTCGATGCCTGGGTATATCTTTTAATAATATTTTCAATATTGAAGTGGGCGACTATAACTGCTTCATTTGGCTTGGTATTTGGTTTACTGATGATTAAGAGTGTTAAAAAATGGCACCAAACACGTACTTAGTAATCCTTTAAAGGGTAGCTAGGGGGACGCATTTGTTAATTGGTTCATTTTCACCGGTAGTCAAAGAATATTATTGCTTTGATTTGCTCTTTTAACAATATACAATAAGCCGTAGTAAAGAGAAAGGAGGATGGGTATGATTTATTTGTTTCTTGGCATTGTCGCCTATGGAGTTGGCGTAATACCTAACGCCTTGTTGCTTAAAGGTTTTTTGAACAAGAAAAGATTAGGCTATGTCCGTTGTGACATGGTTGGGTCTTATAATATCCTCATGCATATCAAAGAACCTGAGTTTTACATGACCTTGATACTTGATCTAATCAAGGGAATGAGCCTTGTGCTTCTCGCTCAGTGGTTGAGCAGTGAAACGGCACTTGGGATGATTTTATTGCTAATTGCCGTCATTGCCAGAAACTTAAATCCTATCATTGGCATTAGAAATGGAGTGGGCATAACCATTATTATCGGTGGACTTCTCATATATGCCCCTCTTGTCGTATTTATTTTTATGACTGCTACCACAATTTTTTATATGGGTATTCATGATTTGGATACTTCTTTTGCATTAAGTTCAATAAGTATTCCCATAACTTTAGGACTCATGTCGGATTCATTGCTTGTGTTATTGATTGGCTTCTTGCTTGTAATGGCCGTATTTGTTCAAAAAATGCTTTATGTAAGGGCGGCTGCATTCAGAACGAGATATAAAGACCATACAAGAGGTAATCCCTTTGCATAAAGTGACTCTTAATTACTGAGCCGGTTTTTTAATGGATATGTCCTTCACAGTAAGGTGCTTTTACCTAAGAATGCACGCAATTTATATACGCTTAACTTAGAAGAGGGTATTGTTAATGAACTCAAGCCCCTCAAACTTTATCCACGCGATTAGTTAACTAAAGGATTAATTGAAGCGAACGATGAGACGAATACACGTCCCGTGCATTCGCGTACTCACAGTCCATGATTACGCTTGAATAGACAATGAGTGAGCTAACCAAATGTTTTTGCTAATGTAGTGAATGACAAGACCCATTTTTTTGCGAGTTTAACCAACAGGCAAGCTTCAATGAACATTATAAGGATTTTAAACCTTAGAGAAATGAATGAATAATCAATTAGAAACCTCCCTGTAAATCGGCAAAACAGCCGATATAAAGGGAGGATTTTTTATAAGAGAACTTACTCGAATTCATCTGAGGCTTGAAAGCGAGTGATTTTCAACGTGTTAATGATGTCTTCATATGTTTCAAGCGCCTTTTCGCCTTCATCTGTGATACCATAGATGCCTCGTCTTAGCCTTTTGAACCAACCATAATAATTTTTTTGAAGAATATCCACAACCTTCGTGCGTTGGGTATAGGCCCGCAGTTCTTTGGTGCTTTTCGGACTGTCTTTTATATAATAGAGGGCAAGCAAGGCCAGTTCTCTATAGGCGGTAATAATTTTTCTCTTGTTGGCGCCACCGATGTTAAAAGAGGTTTTTCTTTCGTTAAACTCTTTGAGCAAAGCGTTCTTTTTTTTAGTTCTCTGCCTTACTGGATGGTGTGTAGGGTCCATATAAACATCCACGATTTGATATTTTTTGTCTACGAGCATCAGGCCAAGTTCAAGGGTATTTAAAATCAAGCATTTATCCTTGAAATGATTTGATTTTAAGACTTTGTCAGAAGGCTTCAAGATGCTCAAATAAACGAGGTCGCCGAGGCTTCTTCGTTTAATGCCTTGCGCAATCAATTGCGTATTTAGTGAGGTTTTCATTTCCACAAGGATTACAACGTCGTCCTTCAATGCCATAATATCAATATCATTGACTTCGGCTTTCACCGTGTATCCAAGGGATTCAAAATACTTTTTTAAAATGGGATACATGTCTCTTTCCATAACAACCCTCCAAACATATATAGTATACCTTAAATATTGGAATGTGCAAAAGGTATGTTTAATAGAGACCTTTATTCAGTCGATTGAAAATAAACAAGCCTTCTTTAGTAACGGCAGTTTATAATTAGCGTTGGTAATCGTAAATAAACGGTTATTATTTGAAGTCCAAACAAATAAGTGATATTATTAATGCACCTTATAAAGGTGCGTCCACGGCGTATTACATCTTCGAATACCGACATAGGGATGCGTATTCGTTTTTTGTTTTTAATAGTTCATACAATCTAAAAGGAGGCTTTAAAATGAAAAAAATTATTGGTTTTATATTGACACTTGTCATGGCTTTTACTTTGGCTGCATGTGATCAAGCAGGTGCAGATGTGTTTGTAGATATTACCCTTGAAAGCAACGTTACCGAAGCTGAGCTTACTCAGGATCCAGCCGAAGTGACAGAGGGGATGGAAGTTACGGTTACGGCAAGCGAACTGAATACGTATGATTTCACTGCCTGGGTTGATTCTGAAAGTGATACAGAAGTATCAACTGAGAGAGTCTATACCTTTACAGTAGACGGCCCTGTGACATTAGAGGCGGTATACGATGATGACAGCTACAGTTTGTCTATGTCTAGTGACATAGATGCGACATTGACAGCGTCTCAAGAAGGCCCCTTTGAACCGGGCGATGAAGTAACGGTTACTGCGAATCAATTAGATACTTATACATTCCTTTATTGGATGGACGCAGATAGTGAAGCAGTGCTAAGTGAAAACACAAGTTATACGTTCAGTGTTGATGAAGACATGACCATTGAAGCGGTCTACGAAGATACCCTTACCGCCAATGAGCGTATCGCTCACACAATGGTAGAACAAACAACAATGAATGCTGCTTACCTTGATACGTTCATGAGTGATTTTACTGATAGTGAAAGCATGAGTATGAGTATGAATATGGGCATGGAAATGGCCGACCCAAACAATGCAGGTGAAACCATTGTATATGACATGCAAATTGGCATGACCACGACGACCAATAGTGAAGGGAACCTACTTACGAAGCTCAATGTCGTGATGGATATGCCATATATGGGTGATGGTCCGTTGACCATGACCGCGTTCATGGAAGAAAACGATGATTCTACTAAGTTTATTGTGAATGTTGAGATGCTTTTGGACATGCTTGTCCAACAAGAAGGAATCGATATAAGAACCCTTATGGACCTCGATAGTGACTATGTCCACTATACTATCCCCCATAATTTAGAGGGTACCGATCAAGAAGTGATTTATGACGATATTATAGCAGCTATTTACTCAGAAATA
>Ga0306908_1000517_pt1 | contig 13954 bp, 7 predicted proteins | sample AntRauTorcE11899_FD_190430 | JGI IMG/M metagenome (GOLD analysis project Ga0306908, IMG submission 190430) | Saline lake microbial communities from Rauer Islands, Antarctica - Metagenome Torckler E11 #899 (v2) (version 2) | ecosystem: Environmental > Aquatic > Non-marine Saline and Alkaline >... | reverse complement strand
CCTGTTCCTTGGAGTCTTGCAGCTTCGTCATCTTTGTCGATGTATTCTGAGATTTCTACCATCCGCTCGTTAGCCGCTTTTCTGTGTTCTTTGAAATTCATATTAGTCACCACTCGCAGTCATTGTTACTTCTGTACTTGTATTGGTTTTGTTCTGCGCCCACTTGTTTCGAGAATTGATTGTTTCTTCCCCTTTGGTGGTCAGTTGATAACAATTGGTTCTGTCATCGTGATCCGTTTTTTCGATCAATCCCATTTCCACGAGATCGTCGAGGTTGGGGTAGAGGCGTCCATGATTTACTTCTTTATCATAGTAATCCTCTATCTCTTCTTTGATACCGAGGCCGTGTGGTTCTACTAGTCCAGCTGTGATATACAGCAAGTCACGCTGGAAGGCGGTCAATTCGTACATCGCAATTTGCTAATTTACCTGAATTGATTTTAATACTTCGGTCATGTCTGCATGAGTACGGTTAATCTGTTGTTCAGAATTGGGCGGGTTTTTCGCTGGTTCACTCTCTGCAACACCCCATAGCTGTGTCACTGATGGGCTGAAAACTGGCTATTAAGATCTGTTTCAATCAGGTCAGGATTTGAAGTCCTGTTTGAGTAATCTATCGAAAAATGAGCCGCTTGATTCTGTATGGGTTTAGGCTGTTGCGGTTATCTCGTTGGAGATGACTTCCCAATCATCTGGGTTGAGTGTTTTACCTTCGAACTCTCCTGCTTCTGGGTGCGCTGTAGTCACAAGGATTTCTGTGGATTCCTGAAGGTAGTTGATCAGGCCTCGGATGTTTTCTGCGGCTAATTGGCCGATCCCGTCGACGAGCATTACCGGAACTCGCTCGTCAACGTTGAATGTGCGGAATCCTGCGAGGGTGGTGATGAACCCGATCAGTTCTGTTTCCCCTTCACTCAGATTTTTGATGTCGGTTCTTCTTCCTTCTTCTCTTACGACTTCGATGTAGAACCTGTTTTCATTCTCATCAAGCCGGAGGTTTGCACCGTCGAATCCTGGTGCGAATCTTTCGACCACTTCTTCGAACGCAGTGTCGAACCGATCTTTGATTTCTCGGTTCTTCTTGTCTCTACGTTCTCTCAGGTCTGTGATTTTGTCGTTGAGTTCTTCCAGTTGGCTATCGAGGTCTTCCTCTTGTTCGGTTTCGGCCTCGGTTTCCTCTAGCTTTTCTTGCTTCCGTTTCAGTTGGTTTTCTTTCGAACCGATCTCTGTTCTCACATCACTGAGTTCTTCACTCTTTTCTTGTTTCACCTCCTCAAACTGGTCTTCCAGCTCTTCAATTTCTGGTTTCAACCCATCAAGCTTCTCATGTTGGGTTTCGAGTTCTTGTTTGTCCTCTTTGATTCCCATCTCAAGTTCTTTAATCTCCGTGTTGAGCTGATCGCTCTTTCGACGGGCTTTTCTCGCCTTTTCTCTTTCCTCTTCGATTTCATCGATTTCCGATTGGAGATCGGATCTCTCGTCTGAGAGTTTCTTCCGTTTCTCGTTCAGTTTGTTGAGGTGTTCAGTAACCTCTTCTCGTGTGGTTTCGTCACCAGAGAGCCAGCAAGTGAAACTGTCTCCACTGATCCCACGCCGAACATTACTGACCAGATCCAGTTCGTTATCATCGAGGACCGTCTTATTAGTTCGGTAGAGTTCTGAGAGGAGTTCAATTTGCATATTCAACTCACTGACTTTCTCCTTTTTGTTCTGAATGTCTACTTCTTCGTCGGGCTCGGTTGGGCTTTCCAACTCTTCTAGTTCTGATTTCTTGCTTTCGAGTTGGGATTCCTTGGTTTCGATCCGACTTTCGATACGATCAATCTTGCGTTGGGTTGTTTTGAGTGTTGACCGTTTGTTGCTGAGTTCGTTACTGATCTCTTTTTGTTGGTTGTCTTCGTCTACCTCTTCTTCTAGCTCGCTTTCCTGTTCGCGTAGCTCCTCAAGCTTCTTTTCAAGTTGAGTAACGTCTTCCTGCAACTTAGGCAGTTTCTCTTTTGCGCTCTCAACTGCTCTGATGTCGGCTTTGATGTCTTTCCGTTCTTCTTGCAGCTTGGTCACTCTGGCGTCGATTCTCTCAACTTCAAGGGGTTTTTGCAGTTCTTCTGTGAGGGCCTTACTGTCGTCGTTGCGCACAGCAGACCGAATAGGGTTGTCTTCCCCAAGGAAGGCAAAGAGCCGCGCACATACCTTGTCTTGTTTGTCTGTGAGGTATGTGTCCCCGTCCATGCTGATCGTGCCCTGTTTCGTGAGTTCGACTCTGTATTCTCCTTCTTCAGTTTCGAGAAGTACGTGTCCAGAGTTTTCGCCTTCTGTTAGGTTATAGTCTCCGAATTCGCCACCGGTCGTTCCCATGACGGTCTGGATCGCTTCAATGAGACTTGATTTGCCCTGAAAGTTACTAGCTTGGATGACGTTCGTTCCTTGGTTAATTTCGACGTTACCACGCTTGATACCTGCAATATTTTGCACCTGGAGGTTCCACATTGTGTTTTATTGTTCTAGCTCAAAAGTAATAAAGCATTCTTTTCGGTATATTTGATTAATATCTTATACGTGTAGTTCGGGTTACATTATATCTTCTTGAAATCCCGGTTTCAGCACTTGCTATTGGAGATTTGTGCTTTCCGGTTAATGTCAAATTCAGTAAACAGGTTTGGACGTTATAATACTACTTGTGGATATTTTTGGTTTTTCTTGGTTATGTTGTCGTCTCTGGTTTAGTTCCAATGTCTTCTGGTAGACCTTCTCCGTCCGTTCTTGTGGTGTCTGCTTCATCTTCATCAGTTGTTTGTTCTAGCATCTTGTCTGGTTTTGCATCTTCTTCATCCATGTGATCCTCACAGACGTATCCTCGTTTGAGGGCGCGGTTGAATCTAACTTCATTGGAACAGTGAGGGCAACTGAGTATAACCGGAACTTTCACCTCCGCATTAGCTGCTCCTTTGATTCGCCCTTTCGAATCAAGCGATCTGAAAACTTCGTTTGTACTCTCCTTCATCGAGTTTTTCATGTACTCGATTTTGTTTTGCTCCCAATCCGAATTCTTGTCTGGCTCTTTCTTCTCCTTGTGTTCGTCAAGACAGTTATTGAAATGTCGCCCAAGTGTGGAAAATGATATGAAGTGGTCTAGGATAGCCTCACCGTCAATACCTTCTGATGATAGCTCGTTGAGTAACTCATCTTTCTCAACTTCATTGTCTCCTGTTAGCACTTCGTAATCAGATTCAATTCTCGTTTCGATAGTATCAAGACCGTGGTTGTTATAGACCTTCTTCAGGATCTTTTGGTTGAACCATCTTTCTAATGGTCTTAGCCCTGTCTCTGTGTAACCACTGTGGCCCTTCCATCGGGCTAAAAGATATTCGTCGATGTCTCCACCGACGACATCGTGTTTAAGGTCGTACTGATCAATGGCTTTGCCCACTTTACAGCAAAGAGTCATATTTCTCCATTGTATCCCCACCTATACAATGTTTTCGGTGAATGGTGCGGATATGATAGCTAGATATTCTATTAGAAATTTAATCATATGGATTGATTATAGGTATTGATGAAGTGCAAGCTATTTGTTTTGATTCGAAAGCTGTGTCGGGAATACGGCTACAGTATACAGCTGTGGCCTACAGAAGATCAGTCAGTTTGCTGTGTGGTTACAGCGTTGCTATCGGCCTGTTTCCCATTTGGGGGTTTCACACTTGGAGAGAGAACTCTGGTAGCTTCGCAGCCGCACACCTTTTGCTTCATCATCGTGATCCGCTGATCAAGTGTTTCCTCACCCATCCATTCTGGAGTTTCTAATTGCGTCCAGTGGACTCTAGATCCACAACACTCGCACGTGTAGTGTTGCTCTGTATGCGACTGATCGATTTCGCATCTGATCTTGTTCAGTTGGTGAGCAGTTGTGATCGAGTCTTGATCTGGCAGATCGGAGAAGATGAAGGTCCGGTGTTCGTATTGCTCTGTATCGAGGTTTGTAACAGCCCAATCAACCACATACATATTCTCTCCACAATCTGTGAATCCACCACTACTACCCCATCTATCAGTGTTGGCTATTTCAGCTGTTTCAACACTGAATATGGTGGCGATTCCATCACAATTGAGTTCTAGATTGTCAAGAACTACGTAATCTAGACCCATTTCGGTGAGAATATGTGTGGTCGGTTTTGCGTTTAGGATTTTGTCGAAATAACCGATATTTCTTGCTATGCGTTGTATGTATCTGTTTGTAGGTCCGTCTATTCCTCTCATGAACGGTCCCCCGTTGTGCTATCGCTCCACATGTTCACACACATATCCGATTGGTAAATAGTCACTAATAATAATAAAACCCGATGCTATATGTATGTCCAATACATAACTATGGTATTGATATGAATAGCATGGGTGGTGAGTTCGGCTTGGCTGGTGATTCTACCGTTGATCGGTCTTCGGGTAAAGTTAGCCTCTTATTAATCGATGATTCGCCTTACTCAGATGCTCTATTGACCGAATTAGATGATGCTATATGGGATGTGAAACACATTGAAGATTGTTCTGAAGTAGAAGATTTGTTAGAATTAGAACCCTTCAATTGTATTGTTGCTGATCCTGAGTGTCTGGCTCTTGGTCCAGCTGTGTTTCTTGAAACAGTGCAGTCTAAGTCTTCTGACATTCCTTGTGTATTTTGGGCATCTTCTGTTAATGAAACCCAACTTCGCGAATTAGCTGGTTCATCTATGTATTCATACATTCCAAAAGAATCTGGTGAAGTTGATTGCGATCTTGTGGTTAATCAAGTTCGAGAGAGTATATATGACCGGCATGAGGATGATTTGGAGTCTCTCTCTAACGATCTACCTTCTGGTCTCACATCTGTTGATAGTGTAGAACAGGCTGAAAGTGTTTTAGATGTAGTTCCTGAACCGATGGTGGCTTTCGATTCGCAGTCGTTTGAAGTTCTAACTGCGAATCGTGTGGCATTCCACTTGTTTGATTTTGATGGTGACGATTTTGTAGGTGATGGGTATTATGTCCCTCTCGAAGAGGATCGTCAACGCTATTCTAATTTGTTTGATGTTATCCGAGAACAGGGTTCGGGCAAATATACGTCTTATCTTGATGGAACTCCGATTTATCTCAAAACTTCTGGGGGTAATTCGATACCTGTAGAGATGACTGCTAAACAAATTTCACATGCAGAGGATAATGTGATGTATGTCCATATGCGTGTTGTGAGTCAACAAAAACGATATGAGGTGTCTCTACGCAAGGTGAATGATATTACTGCTGATTTGTTGAATTTTGAACTGACTGGGTTTGATGATGTTGCTGAGTTCGTTGTCGACCGTATTATAGAGGATTTAGATTATACGAATGGTTCTATATTTTTGTACGATGAAGTAGAATCTAAACTTGAACCTAGTTATGTCTCAGGAGATGTTACTGATGTAGTTGATTCAGTACCTGATTTTACTCCGGGCAATTCAGTAGCATGGGAAGCGTTTAGTAGTGGTGAAATACAGATATATGATGATATTCGGAATTCTGACCATGTTTATAATTCCGAGACACCGATTCGTAGCGAGCTTGTAGTTCCTGTTGGTAAATATGGAGTACTACTCATTTCAGATATAGTTGCATCTGCATTTGATGATGTTGACGTTAAAATGGCAGAGATTCTATCTTCTACTATACAGGCAGCTTTCGAGAATACAGAAGTTGAAGCGAAAAAGAAAGAGCGGGAAAAACAATTGAAATATGAGAGACAGCAGTTGCGGCACGCTGAGGAACTAAATGATAGGATTCGATCTTTGAACGAAGTGTTGGTTGGGGCACACTCAAAAGATACAATCAAGGCTCAGGTTTGTCAAGGTCTGGCTCAACTAGATGGTTTTGATTCTGCGTTCTTTGGCAGTCTGAATGAAGGACATAACGAGATGCAAATTGATGTCGATCACAATGTTTCTGATGGATATTTCGACCTTGTTGATCTATCCGTGGATGAAGATAACTTGTATCCTCCTATAGCGGCTTATCGCAATAATGAGATCGTGTCTGTTGACTATATGGGTCAAGGTATTTTTGATCAAGATTGGAAAAAAGAAGCGATAAATCAGGGGTTCAAGTCTATGATTAGCATCCCGATTACACATCATGAGTATGTGTATGGTGTGTTGACGGTCTTCAGCACAGAAACAGACAATTTCGGTGATACAACATCCAATATTCTACGTGAATTAGCTTCGCTTATTGGTTATTCGTTTAATACAATTGAACAGAGGATAGCTCTTACGAGTGATTCTCAAGCCGAGTACGGCTTCGAGATTACTGGTCAAGAAGATACTTTCACAAAACTTTCTTCTGACTTAGATGCCAAAATAAACATACAGAATTTCGTTCTCAAATCTAACCCTTCGAATGATAATACTGCTTTGTATCTCGCACATTGTAATGTGAATGGTGTTGATCAATCTGATGTGATTAATGCAGCTGATGATTTAGATCGTATAGGTTCTATCAGGCTGATTGATGACGAACCTAATCTGTACGAAGTTGTGTTTGAGTCTGGTTCTATAGCAACTGAAATTGCCGAACTTGGTGTCCGTGTTGGCTACGTGGAAGTTGATTATCAAAAGACTGTGGCTCACCTTACAGTGCCTCTAGATGAGAGTAAGAAAGAGCTTGTCAATAAGATACAACGGAAATTGGGTGATGTTTCCATTAAGACTGTTGAACATCCTGTTTCTGAGCATCCTGTACCATGGAAGTCTGTTCTAGATGATTCTCTAACTGATAGACAAAAAGATATCTTACAGACTGCATACAAATTGGGGTATTTCGAATCTCCCCGTCCTGTGTCTAGTACTGATCTTGCGGATTCATTCGATATAGCTCAACCAACAATGTCTCGACTTCTTAGGATGGCTGAAGCAAATCTATTTGAAGCTATTTGGGATTGATGTTTTTCGATATTATTCGGTCTTCACTTTTCTCTGGTTTTTTTCTTCTTACCAAGCGTTGTAATGGGTGTTCCTATACCACTTGGTAAGAACTATTTTGTTCCCGTATTGTATACTCATCTTGCTTTGCCACACCTTAGAGGGTGTTTCAGCCTTCATCAAGAGTTATGTTCCGTTGATTGTGTGTGGGATTTTTATTGTGGTTGGGTAGCCAGTTTTCCGAAAGTATAATGGCTGTTGATAGGAATATACCTGTTACGTCTCTATCAATGACTTTGCAAACTGGTGTTGCTGGCGAGACAGATACTGGCTTCCAGTTGATCGATGACGTTATTGGTAGTGTAGTGGCTAGTCTCTCTGCGTTTGTTGATATTATTGTCGCTATCTTCAGAGTCTATCTTATCACTACGACTAGTATGATGCTCGCCCTGTTTGTGTTATTCCTTGTTTTCTATTTTGCAGGGTATTGGCCCGATAGCTATGGGAATAAGCTCGCTTTAGTTCGTGTCCGTAGGTCGTTCCTCGGGGTGTTGGCTTTGTTCGCACTCTTCCCTATCCTGTATGTTTCGATGTGGCTATTCACTGGGTTTCAGGACCCTGATTTGGAGTCTGGTCAACTTCCAGCTGATGGCGTGTTCGGTACTCCGTTTGAAGATCGGTTGATTGGCCCGGAGCCGGTAACAGCTAGCGCACAGGAATTCGTTGATGGGATGATTAATCTCTTTACTGCTTACTCGCTGACTGTCCCTTCAGTTTTCCTTGCTATATTTATACTAATAACTACCCTGTATCGGTTTACTGCTCTTCCACAACGGTTGGGTGCTGATCCGGGCCTTCTTTCGGGTCTTAGTTCTCGACGGTTCGCGATGGTTTTCTTCGCATCGTCAGCTGTTTCTGTGCCATTTTATCTAGTTGCTTGGTTCGTTACTGGACTTCAATATCCAGATGCTCCTGGTGATCAATTGCCTGAGGACGGCTTGTTCGGGACTCCATTGGAAGACCGTTTGATCGGTCCTAATATTGGTGAAGGTGGTCTCGGATATCTAGCTGAGTTTCTGTCTAATATAGTTCACACTTACCAAGTTACAGTGACGTTCTTCTTTATCTCGTTTTTGACCTTCTTAGTGATTCTGTTCTTTTTCACTAAGTGGCCGGGATATGAAGAAGTACCTCAAGAACGCATCTATCAAGCGGCTATTGCGATGGTGGTTTCGTTTGCTTTCATACCACTGTTAGAAATGGTTGCATGGGTTTCTGTTGGGTTTCGATCTTATCAGAGATCGTTTACTCGTGTTGCTCCGCAGGTCCCACTTCCGTATGAACATCTGTTTATCGGTCAGTCACAGCATCCGTTCTTGGAAGAGCTTGCTGCTAATGAAGACCAACTTCAGGTTGTTCTAACCAATCTGGTAGAAATTCAAGTTGAAACTCTTCTGTATGTTGGTATTGCTGCTATTGTTGTAGGATCGCTTGTGATGGTGTTCCTCTCTCGGTTTGACTATATCAATACCACATTGGGGCGGAATACCTTCCGTGGTGGTGTGATTATCCTCATTGTTGTGTTCTTTGCACCATCTCTTGCTTCTGGAGCAGCTTGGGTTACAGCGGGAGATAATGCTATCCCACCGATCAATGAGGGGCCTCCTGGTTTCTCTAACAAGTGTGTCGATTTCGAGGATGGTTCGACTGGCGAATGGGAACTCTCTGAAGGTGATGCAGTGGTCAACCCGAATGATTGGGCCTTGGAGTTAGATGGTACTCTCACACGCACGTTGCCCCCTGTTAATTATGGTGAGCGTGTCGTTCAAGTCACACCGCTAAACCATGAACAAGATGAGTATACGGTTAGGATGTATGAAGAGGGCGATTTGGTTCTTGAGGAAAATGCCTCTGAAAAATCTGATTTCTACTATGACACCGATAAAGAACTGAGAGTTGAAGTCAGCTCTGAAGGTGATTCCATTAATAGAATTTGCCATGGGTTTGAGAATACGGATAATCCTAATCTCGCTATGGAGCTTCACGTTAACGATGGTGAAAAGTTCATTCTGCGCGATGGTGTTCCAATCAATTACACTGTCTTCAACATTGGTAGTACCGGCACTGGTCAACGGTTCGATGTAGGAACTGGTGCTGAAGGAACGAATTATTCTGGTGGGGACGCAATTTCCACTAAAAATTGGACCATGGCTCCTCTTGATGGCTCTGAACACCAAGATCGTAGAGTCACTCTTGATATGACTGATGAGAGGCTTGTTGGTGAAATGGTCTTAGCCTCTTATATTGATCCAGGGAGTGAGTTGTCTCAAAAAACTACTATTGACGACATCGATAGAGCGGTGATTAATGTTACATACGCCAATTTGATTTCGTCTCTATCTGTCGATGACGTGCTTTACGATAATAATGTCGACATCAACACCGGTGTTGAAAATAATGGGACTGCATATAGTGAGTCGGTAGTCTCCGATATCACAGTGCGGGATGAGAATGGCGATCTCGTTGGTGAATACACCCATTCTGTGTCCGAACTTGATCCGGGTGAACAGTCATCTGCGGTTTCCAATCACGTCTTTGAGACGCCCGGTGAATATAGCGTGAAGTTTGAAACACCAGATTCGTTGTTCCCAGAAGGGAATGTTCGAAATGAGACGATTCTTGTTGAAAGCCATGACCTTCGAGGTGAATTGAGAAACGTCAGCGAAGAATCTCGTGTTGATACTGAAACTGAATTCGATGTTGTTGTGGATAATGAAGGGAACAAGGAATTGCGTGATGAGACCACAGCTGAAGTGGTTATTCGAGATTCTGGTGGTGACGTTGCTGAGAGACGTAACATTACCGTTCCTCCGTTGGCTGTCAATGAGACCTTCGTTAGCACTGAAACAGTTACACTAACTCAGGGGGGAGATCACAGTATTGATCTTGATGTGGATGATGAACTTTACCCAATCGGTACTACGGATAGTGATTCAATCACGGTTATTGGGCCTACATTGGGTGGGTCTGTAACTGCTGATGATATCCGAACAGGCGGTGAAGTAGATATCCAAACTATCACCCGTAATGATGGTACTGATACCGTTGAAGCTACCACTGGTTATCTCGCAATCTATGACAGCACTGGGTCTCTCGTTGATGATATGGATCTTAATATCCCGTCTCTCCAACCGGGAGAAACCTACCGTAATGGTTCGATAGACACTGTGATTGAAGACAGTGGTGACTACACTGTTGAATTTGAAGTCGATGATACACCTGATGCAAGTGGGTTCACCGATAATGCTACTTTCGAGGCTAAGTTCTCTGAGCTTGGCGTGAATGTAGATGCTATCTCTCAGAGTGGTACTGATGGGGCCTTCATCGATACCACTCTGAATAATAACGGGACTGGAGATAGTGACCCAACTGATGTTCAGCTCCTTGTCAACAATTCAGATGGGGATACTGTCTACAGTGAAGTCTTGTCCTATGGTTCGATTGGTGCTGATAGATCTAGCACTCAACGGACTACGATCAACAATCTTGACGATGAAGGGACTCATATCGCGTTTGTTGAAGTTCAGCCCGCTGGCGATACTGATCAAGATACGTTTGCTAATACAGAGCCCGATCTCCTTGGTGAAGTAACTGCGAACAACACTCAAATCACCCGCTATGAAGATGAAGTGTTCACGAACGTTACTAACAATGGGACCGATCAACAGGATTCGACGACAGTTACTATTCGTGCGTATGATGAAGCCGATAATGTCGTGTACTCTAATTCATACGGAACTGGAGTGATTGAACCCGGAGAGTCTGCTGTACAACAGGATACCGTCCAATATCCCGATGTTGGGAATTATACGGTTGAAATGGAAGTGGATAATCCACAGGGCGATTCTAATATCTTTGATCGGACTGAGACCGTGCGGGTTGTAGACTCCGTAGTTAGTATTGAGACGGAAGCGGTGAGTACTCCAATCGCACCCGGCCAAGATGGTGAAATCGATGTCACGATAACGAATGATGGAAATACGGAAACAGATCCACAAACCGTTGAGAGTGAATATGTTGCTCCTAACGGCACTACAATATACGAGGATACGACTGATATTGGATCGATAACTCCCGGCGGTAGTACAGTAGTTAGCTTCTCTACTCAACTCAATACCGTTGGAGAACATACTGCTGTTGGGTCAATTTCGGATGTTGGTGTATCTGATTCTGCTACGATTGAAGTCGTTGAAGCTGACCTCATCACTCGCATTGAAGGAACTGATATCAAAAGAGGTGAGACTGTCGACGCCACAGTCTCCTTCGAAAACACTGGGACAGATACTAGTTCATCACAGACCGCATATGCGGTTCTGTACGATAATGCCGGGAATGAGATTGAACGGCAAGAGGTCTCCGTGAGATCGCTTAGTCCTGGTGAAACTCAGTCTAGTAATCCGTTCACTAGTGAGTTGAATGATCTGGGATCGTATGATCTGTATTCGTATATTGATTCTCCAGATCACGATGCTGAAAACTACGGAAGCTTTGAGGTGACAGATAGTGATCTGCGTGCTAACCTAGTTGCAAGTGACGTTTCTGACACTAATGAGAATACTGTGTCTGTAGAAGTGACTAATGATGGTACTGGCTCTTCCGAATCGACGACTGCTGAATTCGATATTACTGATCCCTCTGGGACTGTAGTGAAAGAAGAGACACTGAATATCCCAAGTGTGTCTTCTGGTTCAACCCATACCCAATCTGTGAGCTTTACTGCTGATCAGGCTGGTACCCACACAGCTGAAATTGATGTTGATGCTCCGTCTGAACCGGCTGGCAGTACAGCTAGTACTGATTTCGATATCACGTGGCCTAATCTCACTGTGCAAATCGAACGTCAGTCTGAGGTTGTTGAAGATAACAATGCAGACTTCAATATCCAAGTTGACAATGTTGGTCCCGGTCAGAGTGAGTCTACAACAATGTATGTGGATATCATTGGCCAATACGGAAACACGATAGAGACATACGAGTTAGAAGTTCCATCCATCTCGTCTGGTTCGTCCCACTCGACGACTGTGAATCACCAATTTGAGCGTCCGGGTGAATATCGGGCAGAAGCCAATGTGATCGATAATGAATTCCCAGAGGGCAGTGTGGACCAATCAGATTGGGTCCGTATCGTCCATGGAGATCTCGAAGCTGGTGTTCAGTGGGATAGTAGTACCACTGCTATTAATGACTCAGAAACGTTCTCTGTATATGTTCAGAATGTAGGGAATGATGTTTCTGATCCGACCACCGCTGACGTTGAAGTGCTTGATGGTGACGGATCTGTTGCACTTGAACGCGAAATCAATGTGTCGTCTCTCAACACTGGAGATACGGAAGTGTTTGAATTCACTCCAACATTCCAACAGGACGGTACTGGTAATGCAACGGTGAACGTTGACTACCCAGCATTCCCCATTGGCACTGAAGCCCACCAGACAATTGAGATCCAGTCGCCAGACCTGCGTGCTGATGTCACCTTCGAGGATGTCTACTATAACGATTATACCGAGATCACGGTTGAGGTTACGAATGAAGGAGCCGTAGCATCTGAATCGACCAATGCTGTACTCACTGCGGAAAATGTAGAAGGTGATCGAGTTGTTGAACGCCTGATTCACGTACCTGCTCTTGGACCGGGTGATTCAGATACGACTGTGAAAACCCAACTCATTTCGGACAAATGTTGGAGAACGGAGATGAGTTGTGCCCCCGGTGCTGAACTTGGTAGTGAGGGTATGTTCACCGGGTTTGTTGATGTCGAAACCGATTATGCCCCTGAAGGGTCTACTGACTCAGATACGTTCTACGTCGAATACGACGAATGACTGTTTACACTGATCGGCTACAAGAATAGGCTCAGGCGGATTCGAACCACCGATCTCAGCCTTGTAAAGGCCGCGTCATAACCACTAGACCATGAGCCTTCGTGTTATTATGGTGTTTCTTTCCGTTGATAATACTTTTCCTCTCTGTCGAAACCTCTTTGATGATCACATATGAAGTTGGGTTATGAATCTGTTTCGATGGTCGATTGTAGGACTACTCTGTTTTGGTGTTATTGGTGTCGGACTATCTACTGGTATAGTTGAATTTGATCAGGGCCAATCATTCGAGTATGAATCTGCTACTGTTACTGCTGTCGACAATGAGAGTCGGGAATTGGCAACTGTTGATGTGCGTACAGCTGATACGGACTCTAAACGATATCTTGGGCTTAGTGATACCGAATCTCTGGGTGCTGATGAAGGAATGTTATTCGTCTATGAGACACAACAAGAGCCCACTTTCGTAATGCGAGATATGAGTTTCCCCATTGATATTGTCTTCATTGGTAGTGATGGGACCGTTACTACTATTCACCACGCTGAAGCCAATGATGATTCTCTGTTTGAGGGAACAGCTCAGTATGTTTTAGAGGTTCCGTATCACTACACAACAGAGAATGGCATTCAGGTTGGAGATCGGATTGAAATCCCCGAACGATTTAGCTAAACATTAAGACTGCCCAAGCTCCAGCGAAGTCTCCAATCGTTACTGCTGCGATCAGACCTAACCAGAGTGGGACAATCAGTGGGAACGCTGGTAAAACTCTCAACTCTTCGTTTTCTACAAGATGCTCAAGTGTTCGTCTAAATTCGTTTGGCTTTGTCCCGTATGCGTCGTGATCGATGGAGTCAAGGAACGTTTCTATACCCCATTCGTCGTTCTGATCTATCTCTTCGATGAATTCTGCTTTCTCTTTGCCACCGATCTCGAAATACCCTGTCGCTGCAAAGTGATTTTCCGTGGGTTTTGAGTATATTGCTCCGTTTTTCACTTTGTACGTCTGGCCTATACTTTCGGGATTTCGGTATTCGTTTGGATTCGTCAATAGCTGTTCCAATCGAATGCCTCTCCATCGCAGGTACATTCGTAGAGCGTCTGTATCTAGGTAGAATGGATTGTCGTCTCCTTTCTCTCTCTTGAGTTGCCCT
>Ga0306908_1000507_pt1 | contig 14138 bp, 14 predicted proteins | sample AntRauTorcE11899_FD_190430 | JGI IMG/M metagenome (GOLD analysis project Ga0306908, IMG submission 190430) | Saline lake microbial communities from Rauer Islands, Antarctica - Metagenome Torckler E11 #899 (v2) (version 2) | ecosystem: Environmental > Aquatic > Non-marine Saline and Alkaline >... | reverse complement strand
CGCAATCTTTGAAACTGCGTTCCAGATCAATTGCTTGCCTGTCGGGATTGACGTCCCAATCGACGGGTCCGGGCGACAGTTTCCCCAGATCCTCGGCCAGATACACCTCCTGGCTGGGGCGCAGCGCCTTGCCTTTCAACCGGCCATGAAAGTTGCGCCACGGCGCAGCCCCGGTATATGTGTCACAGCTCATACGGCTAAACCTTCACGTGAGAATCGTGCGCCAACCTTTTGATCATACGGCCTTTTTCAATATATCTGTCAGGTCGGTCCGCTCCCAGCTGAAGCCGCCATCCGCCTCGGGGGGGCGTCCGAAATGGCCGTAGGCCGCGGTGCGCTCATAAATCGGACGGGTCAGGCCCAGATGCTCGCGGATACCGCGCGGCGTCAGGTCCATGACTTTGGCCACGGCCTTTTCTATTGCAATTTCAGGTACTTGTCCGGTACCGTGCGTGTCCACATAGATCGACAGGGGCCGCGCCACGCCGATCGCATAGCTCAGCTGCAAGGTGCATTTCTGCGCAAGCCCCGCCGCCACGACGTTCTTGGCCAGGTAGCGCGCCGCGTAAGCCGCTGATCTGTCTACCTTTGTCGGGTCCTTGCCGGAAAACGCACCGCCCCCGTGCGGGGCCGCCCCGCCATAGGTGTCCACGATGATCTTGCGCCCGGTCAGCCCGGCATCGCCATCCGGCCCGCCGATCACGAAGGTGCCTGTGGGGTTCACCCACCATTCGGTATCGCCCGTAAGCCATTCATTTGGAACGACTTCCCGGATGTATGGCTCGACGATCGCCCGAATGTCGGCGCTGGTCTGGGTCTCGTCGTGATGCTGCGTCGACAGCACGAGCTGCGTCACCTCGACGGGTTTGCCGCCCTCGTAGCGCAGGGTCAGCTGGGATTTCGCGTCGGGGCCAAGCGTCGGCTCCGCCCCGGATTTGCGCGCCTCGGCCAGTCTCTTGAGGATGGCATGCGCATGCAGGATCGGGGCCGGCATCAACTCGGGTGTCTCATCCACGGCATAGCCGAACATGATCCCCTGATCGCCCGCCCCGTCACGGTCCACACCTTGCGCGATATGGGCCGATTGCTTGTGCAGAAAGTTCTGAAATTTCAATGTCTTCCAGTGGAACTCGTCCTGCTCGTACCCGATATCGCGCACGCAATCGCGGACGATCTGTTCGACCCCGCCCATCACCTTGCGCAACCGGTCGGGATCGGACAGGCCCACCTCGCCCCCGACCACGACGCAGTTCGTCGTCGCGAACGTCTCGCAGGCAACCCGCGCGTTTTCCTCCTCAGTAAGGAACGCGTCGAGGATCGCATCCGAAATCCGGTCGCACACCTTGTCGGGATGCCCCTCCGACACGGACTCGGAGGTGAAATAATAATCTTGTCGTGCCATGAGGATGCTCCATTGGGCCATCCGACACGCCAGGAAGCCGTTGTGCCGGGGATCAGGCGTCGGTACGCGCCCTCGCGCGCCGCGTCAACGGCAATATTGATACGCGCCGCGCCGCCTTTGCCGCACAAGGGCAAACCCCATCAGCCCGAGGAAAACGACGATCATGGGCGCATCCCCGATCCGGGCATAGAAGGTGGGCGGCAAGGCCGGCGGCAGTGGTGCGTCGCGCCAATCGGCCTGTCCCATTCCGATCGAGGCCGTCACGCGCCCGGTCGCGTCGATCATCGCCGAGATGCCGGTATTGGCCACCCGGATCATCGGCAGGCCCATCTCGGCACTGCGCAGGCGCGCCTGTGCAAGATGTTGATACGGCCCGGAAATCTTCCCGAACCAGGCGTCGTTGGTAATGAGCAGCAGGAAATCCGCGCGCTCGGGCGCGGCCCGGAGGTCGCGGGCGAAAACCCCCTCATAGCAGATCAGCGGTAGCGCGTGCCCCAGATCCCCCATGTCGATCACCCGCGCGCCGGGTCCCGCGGAATAGGCCTGCCCCTCGGTCGAGGCGAGGCCGTGAATGCCCCATTCCGCCAACAGATCACCAAATGGCATGTACTCGCCGAACGGCACGAGGTGATGTTTGTCGTAGACCGCCGAGACGCTGCCGCCCGCCTCGACATGGACGAGCGAATTGAAGAACCTCGGCCCGTCATCGTCATAGCGTTGCAGACCCAGAACCACCGGTGCGCCCTCTGCGGCGCGGGATATCTCCGCGAGCGTCGGACCCGCATGATTGAGCCAGACCTGCACCGCCGTCTCGGGCCAGACGACCAGATCGGGCCGCGCCCCCTCACCGGCTGCGGTGAACGCCAACTGGCGGTTGTAGAACCTCTGGATCTTGTCGGGATCCCATTTCTCGTGCTGCGGGGCATTGGGCTGTATCAGGCGCACGACCGGCGCATCCGTCACCGCGCCCGCCTCGGGTGTCAGCCAGGCGCCGAGCGGCCAGAGACCGGCAACAGCGGCAAGAGTCAGCACCGCAGGCGATTTCCACGCAGTCGCCACATGCCAAAGTGCCCCAGACACGATCAGCACAAGCGCCAGCAGTCCCGGTGCCCCCGACCACGACGCCCAATGCAAAAGCGGCGTGTCGATCAGCACATGACCGGGCTGCGCCCATGGGAACCCGGTGAAGAGATAGCCGCGCGCCAGTTCGGCAAGGCCAAGCCCGCCCACGAACCCCGCGAGCCCGCCGCCCATGGCCCGGCCCGCCGCCAATCCTGCACCCCAGTAAAGCGCCATGCCCGCCGACAACCCCAGAAGCGCGAAGGGTGCCATCCAGCCATGCCGCGCCACATCGACAAGGAACGGCTCCACGATCCAGTTCAACGCCATCAGAAAATAACCGGTGCCAACGGCCCAGCCCGACCAGGCCGCCGCGCGCCAGCCCCGGGCGCGCTGAAAGAGGCCAAAGACCATGGCAAGTGCGACAAGCGTGATGGGCCAGGCGCCGACAGGGGCCTGGCCCAAAGCAGCCAATGCCCCGATCGAGATCAGGACCGCGAATCGCCGCCACCGCGGCAGTGCCAGAACATAACTTACCGCCGTCGCGACACGGCCGTCACCCGCCACGCGCGGCCTCGACCAGCCGCACGCGCACCCGCTTGATGCGGCGCGGATCGGCGTCAAGCACCTCGATCACCGGACCTGCGGGATGTTCGATCACCTCGCCGCGGACCGGCACCCGACCCAGAAGCATGAAGACCAGCCCGCCGATCGTGTCGATCTCTTCCTCGTCCACCTCGTCCACATCGGTGAGCGATTGCCCGATTTCGGCCTCGAACTCTTCCAGTGGCGTCTTGGCGAGGGCCACGTAGCAGCCGGTCTTCTCCTCGGTCCAGTATCTGCCTTCGTCGATATCGTGCTCGTCCTCGATCTCGCCGACGACCTGTTCGATGAGGTCCTCGATGGTCACAAGACCGTCCACCCCGCCATATTCGTCGATCACGAGGGCCATGTGCCGCCGCTCCGCCTGCATCTTCTGCAGCAATACGCCGATCGGCATCGACGGCGGCACGAAGAGAAGCGGGCGCAGCATCTGCCTGAGGGAGAACTCGGTCCCGTCGCCGTTGAACCCGTGCTTGAGAGCGAAATCCTTGAGATGGACCATGCCGATCGGCGTATCCAGCGTGCCCTCGTAGACCGGCAGGCGCGTCATGCCGCTGTCGCGAAAGACATGCACCAGATCGTCCTGACCGAGATCGACAGAGACCGAGACGATCTCGGCCTTGGGTATGGCCACATCCTCGACCGCCATGTGACGCAGGTTCCCGATGCCCGGCACGCCAATCACCGGCTCTGAAGTCTCGCGACCGTCCCCGGCATTCTCGTCGTCGGGCGTGAATATGCCCATGACCCGACGAAAAAAGCCGTTGCTTTCGTCCGTTTCCGTATGACCTTCCGCATGCGCGCCCTGCGCTGCGCTAGAAGATCCTTCGATGCTGTCGCCCATTCCACTCTTTCCAGATGACGGGAGCCTCGGCTCCGTCTGTTTCGCTAATATGGATCAGATATACCCAGTTTGCCAAGTATCGCGATCTCTGTCGCCTCCATCATAGTGGCATCCTGGTCACGGACATGATCATAGCCCAGCAGATGCAGCACCGCATGCACGACGAGGTGGCTCACGTGATCGTCCATGGATTTGCCAGCCGCCTCGGCCTCGCGCTTGCAGGTCTCGTAGGCGATGGCGACATCCCCGAGATCCGGGTCGATGCCAAGCACGGGCGGATCCGGACGCATGCCGGGGGTTTCCGCGCCACGTGCCTCGCTTGGCCAGCTCAGCACATTGGTCGGTGTCGGCGTGTCCCGGAAATCGTTGTTGAGTGCCGCGATACGCGCGTCGTCGCAGGCAAGCATGCCGATGGCCCAGTCGGAGGGATCGAGGCCCAGATGGATCAGGGTTGTCACAGCCGCACTCTCAACAAGGGCGGTCAGGCCGACATCCTGCCAGCGCTCGTCCTCGATCATGATCTCGGTCAGCATGCGCGTTCAGCCATCGGCCTCGTAGGCTTTGATGATGGCGGCGACGAGGGGGTGACGCACCACATCGGCAGCGGTGAAATAGTTGAAGCTGATCTGCGGGATGGTCTTCAGCAACCGTTCGGCATCCGCCAGCCCCGAAGGCACGCCGCGCGGCAGGTCGACCTGCGTGCGGTCGCCGGTGATGACCATGCGCGACCCCTCGCCCAAACGGGTGAGAAACATCTTCATCTGCATCGAGGTGGCGTTCTGCGCCTCGTCTAGGACGACATAGGCATTGGCCAGCGTGCGGCCCCGCATGAAGGCCAAGGGCGCGATCTCGATCTGCTTTTCCTCGATCAGCCGCGCCAGTTGCTTTGCCGGGATGAAATCGTTCAGCGCATCATAGAGCGGCTGCATGTAGGGGTCGATCTTGTCTTTCATGTCGCCCGGCAGATAGCCCAGCTTTTCGCCCGCCTCGACCGCGGGGCGGGCGAGGATAATGCGATCGACATGGCCCTCGATGAACATGTTCACGCCGACCGCGACGGCCAGATAGGTCTTGCCGGTGCCCGCCGGACCGATGCCGAAGGCCAGTTCATGCGCGAACAGCGATTTGACATAGGATTTCTGCGCATCGGTGCGTGGCTCGATAAGCTTCTTGCGGGTCTTTATCTCGATCGCGCCGCCCTTGAACATCTCGAGCTGATCGCCGTCGAACTCGTCCTGCGCCTCTGCGGACTGACCCATGCGCAATTCGCGGTCCACATCGCCGGATTCGACCGCCTTGCCGTTTTCCAGCCGCTCGTAGAGGGATGCGAGCACCTCTGCGGTCTCTTCCCGCGCGCCCGATTCGCCGATGACGGCCAATTGGTTGCCGCGGCGCAGGATCTGCACGCCAAGGCTCTTTTCTATATCGACAAGATTACGGTCATATTCACCGCAAAGATCGATCAGCAGGCGATTATCCGGAAATTCGACGAGGGTTTGCTGGCCTTCGGTCAGCTCGGTCTCCGGGGGCGGTGCGCTATGAACCAAGCATGTCTCCAACTTCATGATGCCTGACCGGACAATGCCAAGTTGCGGCGCGGGGCGCAAGGATGCGGGGCACGATCCTGCCACCACAGCCCCCCGTCGCGCGTCGGGGCAGCGGTTGCGCCTCTGCGAAGGTCCGGCCCCGCAGGTCAGAGGATGTCGGCAAACCCGCTTCCCTTTTTGAAGTCACCGGTCGCGGTGTTGGGTGGCGCCACGCCGGAACATACGGGCTTGCCGTACTTGTCGAGCCGGGGCGACATGTACCCTTCGACACCGTCATCGATGATCCAGTGATCGCAGCCGTTGGGGTCCACCCAGATGCCGGCCTGAAGCTCGCTCAGGGGCTTGGCGTCGATGCCGCGGTCGCGGCTCTTGTCGGGGCCGATGGCACAGGCCGACAGAAGTCCGATGACGGGCAAGGCCAGCGAGATCTTGAAAATTTTCATCCGTTCGCTCCTTCAGCGCCAGCACAGGATTTCGACGCGGCGGTTCTGCGCCATGCCATCGGCGGTATCGTTCGACGCCACGGGCATCCGTTCGCCATATCCCCGTACATCGGACACGTTTGCGCCCTCGCTGCGCGCGATCACGGCGACGGCATCCGCGCGACGCTGCGACAGGCGCATGTTGTAGGCGTCCGAGGCACGGCTGTCGGTGTGACCCACGATCGTGAAGGAAACGGCGTCGGTGTTGCGAAAGAAATTGCGCAGCCGTTCCCGGCTGGCGGTCGCGATCTCAGCGCTGCCGGAGCGGAACATCTGGTCGCTTTCCATCTCGCCACAAAGGTTGCGCTCATGACAGACAGGCCGGCCGTCGCGGGTCAGATGTGGCGACATGAAACCTTCGGCGCCATCATCCATCACCCAGTGTTCACAGCCATCCGGATCGATCCATATGCCGGGGACATAGCGTTCCGTGCGAGGTTCGTTGTCCTGCGCCTGCGCCCATCCGGGGCCGGATGTCATGACAAGGCCCAGGGCCAGGATATTCAACATTCCGAAAATTCTCGTCACGGCCTCTGCCCCTCTTCTATTTCCGTGTGCCAGTCTGCATCCGTGTCCTTGCCGGCACCATATTGATGCGAAATTATCAACAAACGAAGTGTTGTGAAGTGAATTCCATCAGTTTGCGGGGTCTTTCGCGACAATACGGGCACCGAGGCCACAGGTCTGCCCGCGTTTTCATGACCGTCAATCCGATACGATGCGGCCGGCGAGGGAATTGGCAGCGCTCTCGACGATTTCGACCTGTCGCAGATCGCCCGGTTTCAGATCGGCGTCCTTGACGTGCACGGCATGAAGGTGATCGGACTTTCCGACCATCTGCCCGTCCATCCGTCCCGGCTTCTCGAACAGGACCCCGACCCGCTGGCCGACCATCGCGTCCTGTGCGGCGCGCTGCTGTCGGGTAAGAAGGGCCTGCAGGCGGTGCAGGCGGTCGCTCTTGACGTCCTCCGGGACTTGTTGACGTTCCGCCGCAGGTGTCCCGGGCCGGGTGGAATACTTGAACGAAAAGGCATAGCCGTAATTGACCGCCTCGATCAGGTCCATGGTCGCCTGAAAATCCTCTTCGGTCTCTTCGGGAAAACCCACGATGAAATCGCCCGAGATCAGGATGTCGGGCCGCGCCGCGCGGATACGCTCGATCAGGCGCAGGTAGCTGTCGGCGGTGTGGCTGCGGTTCATCCGCTTGAGGATGCGGTCGCTGCCCGACTGCACCGGCAAGTGCAGATAGGGCATCAGCTTTTCACAGTCCCCATGCGCCGCGATCAGATCCTCGGTCATGTCGTTCGGGTGGCTCGTGGTAAAGCGGATCCGCTGCAGCCCGTCGATCTCGTCAAGCGCCCAGATCAGCCGCGCAAGGCTCCAGTCGCCACCGGTGCCTGCGCCATGATAGGCGTTGACGTTCTGGCCCAGCAGGGTGATCTCGCGCACGCCCCGATCGACCAGATCGCGCGCCTCTTCCAGCACACGGTCCGCGGGACGGCTGACCTCGGCACCGCGGGTATAGGGCACGACGCAGAACGCGCAGAACTTGTCGCACCCTTCCTGCACGGTCAGAAACGCCGACGGGCCGCGTGGCATCTTGGGCCGGGTGCGCAGGGTCTCGAACTTGTCGTCGAGCGGGAAATCGGTGTCGAGCGCCTTCTTTCCCTCGCGTGCACGCGCCTCAAGCTCTGGCAGGCGGTGATAGCTTTGCGGACCGACCACGAGATCCACGAGCGGCTGGCGGCGCATGATCTCCTCGCCCTCGGCCTGCGCCACACAGCCGGCGACGCCGATCTTCAGATCGGGGTTCGCGTCCTTCAGACCACGAAAGCGACCAAGCTCGGAATAGACCTTTTCCGCCGCCTTTTCACGAATATGGCAGGTGTTGAGCAGGATCATGTCGGCATCATTGGGGCTTTGCGTCTCGGTGTATCCCGCGGCCCCCATGGCCTCGACCATGCGTTCGCTGTCATAGACGTTCATCTGACAGCCATATGTCTTCACGTAGAGTTTCTTGACATCCGCCATGCGCCGGGCCTCCGCCTGAGGGTACAAAGGCACGCGGTACATCACCAGAGGGGGCACTTGCAATGGCTGCCGGTTTGTCAGACGCTCGGATACAACCAAAAAGGGAACACGAGATGACCGCGCCAACCCTGAAGGCGTTTCTTGCCGCGCCCGGCCCCGCTCTGACCACAGGGCCGATCGCGCTGATTTTCGCCGAGGATCAGGTCGAACTCGACTCCACCCTGCGGCACCACATCGCGGCGGGGTTCAAGGCGATCCTGCTTTTCGCACCCGACAAATTCGGCCTGGCGCGGGATGTGGCCGATGATCCCGCCCTTCACCGCATCGCCTACGATCTGGCCATGGGCGACAGCCTGACCGACGCGGTCAACGCGGTGATCGAGAGGGCACCGGGGCAGTGGATGTATTACTGCTACAACGCCGAGTACCTTTTCCACCCCTTTTGCGAGACGCGCAGCGTGGGCGAAATGCTGAGCTTTCACGCCGAGGAACGGCGCGACGCGATGCTGACCTATGTGATCGATCTTTATGCCGCCGACCTGGACCGCCATCCCGATGCCGTCTCGATGCAGGACGCGCATCTCGACCGGTCGGGATATTACGCACTTGCCCGGACGGACCCGGACAATCACCATCATCCCCGCGACCGGCAGCTTGATTTCTTCGGCGGGCTTCGCTGGCGTTACGAGGAACACATCCCCACCGACAAGCGCAGGATAGACCGGATCGCACTGTTCAGGGCAATGCCGGGGCTGCGCCTGCGCGCCGATCACAGGTTTTCCGATGAGGAATACAACACCTATGCCTGTCCGTGGCACAACAACCTCACGGCGGCGATCGCGTCTTTCCGCACCGCCAAGGCGCTCAAGCGCAATCCGGGCTCGACCTTCGACATCCACACCTTCCGCTGGCACAACTCCACGCCGTTCGAATGGACCTCGACGCAGCTTCTCGACATGGGGTTGATGGAACCGGGGCAGTGGTTCTGAGCACGGGCCGGGCACAGGGCACACTACCCGCCGTTCCCGATTCCCGATTCCCGAAGACCGAAGACCGAAGGAGAATGCGACATGATCGGAGCGATCGCAGGCGACATCGTGGGATCGCGTTTCGAGGGAAAACCGGCACCGGCCCCCGGTTTCACCCTGTTCCACGCAAAATGCCGCTTTACCGATGACACGGTCTGCAGTCTGGCCGTGGCAGAGGCGCTGCTGGACGCGGGGGATTTTGCCGAAACCCTCAAGACCTTCGTACGACGCCATCCCGGGCGCGGCTATGGGGGCATGTTCCGACAATGGGCGATGTCGGATCGCCGGTCCGGTTACGGCGGTTGGGGCAACTGTGCGCCGATGCGCGTTGCCGCCGTGGGCTGGCTGGCCGGGGATGAGGCCGAGGCGGACAGGCAGGCCGCGGCACAGGCCCGTGTCAGCCATGACCACCCCGACGCGGTGGCCGGCGCACAGGCCGTCGCCCGTGCAATCCTCGCCATGCGGCGGGGTACCGATGTCGCACGCACAAGGGCTGATCTCGAGGCGGCCTTTGGCTACGACCTCGATCCGCAGGTCGCGTTTTCAGGAGGTGGTTTCGATTCCTCGACCGCCGGCACCGTGCCACCCGCGCTCGCCGCCGCGCTCGGCTCCGACAGCTGGGAGAGCGCCGTGCGCAAGGCGGTCGGGCTGGGGGGCGACACCGACACGCTGGCCTGCATCGCGGGTGGCGTGGCCGAGGCCAGGCACGGCGTCCCTGCGGACATGGCGGCGCGCGCGCGGGACTATCTGACCGACGACCTGCGCGCGACGCTCGCCCGCTTCGACAGTCACATCCAACGCGACTGAGGGGGCGACGCCAGACGCCTCGAACTTCGTCAAGCCACAGGCAGCCATGTGCCGATCACATCTTGATGACGACCTATCGCGGCGCGATCCACACTGCGGCCGCTTACAGGTTCTCCGCCTGCGGCATGCCCAGAATGTGATAGCCGCCATCCACGTGGATGATCTCGCCGCTCGTGAAGACACCCGCATCCGACGCAAGATAGACTGCGGTGCCGCCGATCGCCTCGAGCGTGGCGTTGGCGCGCAGCGGCGCATTCATTTCCGTATGCTTGAAGGTCTTGCGCGCGCCGCCGATGGCCGCCCCGGCAAGGGTGCGCATCGGCCCCGGCGATATGGCATTCACCCGGATCCCGTCGGGGCCGAGATCATTGGCCAGATACCGCGTCGTGGCCTCGAGCGCCGCTTTCGCCACGCCCATGACGTTGTAGTTGGGCACGACCTTGTTGGAGCCCTGATATGTCAGTGTCAGCAGGCAGCCGCCGTTTTCGCGCATCATAGGATGCGCGCGCCGCGCCACCTCGATGAAGGAATAGGCGGAGATATCCAGCGAATGCTTGAAGTTGTGACGACTGGTATTGATGAACCGCCCCGTCAGTTCCGACTTGTCGGAATAGGCGATGGCATGCAGCACGAAGTCGATCGTCGGCCAGTGCGCGCCCAGCTTTTCGAACGCCGCATCCAGCGAGGCGTCGTCGCTTACGTCCAGATCGAGCAGGATGTCCGAGCCGACGCTCGCCGCGAGCGGTTCGACCCGTCGCGCGAAATTCTCGCCCTGATAGGAAAACGCAAGCTCGGAACCCGCCGCATGCAGCGCCTGCGCCACACCCCACGCGATGGAGCGGTCATTGGCCACCCCCATGATCAGGCCGCGCTTGCCCTGCATCGCATTCGTCATCTGCATTTCATCCGTGATACTTGCTCAGCAACATGCAGCCATTGGTGCCACCGAAGCCGAAGGAATTGGTCATCACCGTGTCGAGCCCGGCATCGTCCACGCGCTCGGTGGCGATCTCGCCGGGTGACAGCGCCGGGTCGAGGGTTTCGACATTGATCGACGGGATGATGAAATCGTGTTGCAGGGCCAGAAGGCAATAGATCGCCTCCTGCGCGCCGGTCGCCCCCTGGCTGTGCCCGGTCATCGACTTTGTGGAGCTGATCGGCGGGGTCGTTCCCTGTCCGAAGATCCGCCGCACGGCCTCGACCTCGCCAACATCGCCGACCGGGGTCGAGGTGCCGTGGGCATTGATATAGCTGATCTTGCGCCCCTCGGGCAATGTCGACAGCGCGACACGCATCGCGCGTTCGCCGCCCTCGCCCGAGGGTGCGACCATGTCCGAGCCGTCCGAGGTCGCGCCGTATCCGGTGACTTCGGCATAGATATTCGCGCCGCGCGCGCGGGCGTGCTCAAGCTCTTCCAGCACGAGGATGCCACCGCCGCCCGAGATCACGAACCCGTCGCGGCCTTCGTCGAAGGCGCGGCTGGCGCGTTCGGGGGTGTCGTTGTAATGCGACGACATCGCCCCCATGGCGTCGAACAGGCATGACAGCGTCCAGTCCAGTTCCTCGCCACCGCCCGCGAACATCACGTCCTGCTTGCCCATCATGATCTGCTCGGCCGCGTTGCCAATGCAATGCAGGCTGGTCGAGCAGGCCGAGGTGATGGAATAGTTGATGCCCTTGATCTGGTAGGCGGTCGACAGGTTGGCCGATATGGTGGACGACATGCATTTGGGCACCGCAAAGGGCCCGATCCGCTTGGGGCTGCCCTTCTCGAGCACGGTCTGATGCGCAGTCAGCATGGCGCTGGTGGACGGCCCGCCGGACCCCGCCACGAGCCCGGTGCGCGGATTGACGATATCGGACGCCTCGAGCCCGCTATCGGCGATGGCCTGACCCATGGCGATATACGCATAGGCCGCCCCCGGCCCCATGAAGCGCAGCGTGCGCTTGTCGACATGATCGGCCGGGTCGAGCTTGACCGCGCCGGCGATCCGGCTGCGAAAGCCATGCTCGGCCATGTCCTCATTGGCAGAGATCCCTGACCGACCTTCCCTGAGCGAGGTCAGAACCTCCCCGGCGGTGTTGCCGATGCTGGAGACGATTCCCAGCCCGGTGACGACGACACGACGCATAGGCACTCTCCTTCATTGCCCTTCGGGCGTGTGTAGGACAGTGCGGCAAACGGGGCAAGCGGTTAGGATTGCAGCCGGGCGCGTGCGGATCGCGTCGATGCCCTACCTGCCCCGTGTCCCGGCACCTGCCCGATCAGGTTTCGGACAGCGCCACCTTCATGTCGCGCACGTGATAGATCACCTCGCCATCGGCCTCGACGGTGCCATCGGCCACACCCATCGTGAGGCGCCGGCTTTGCACAGCCTTGGTGAAATCCACGTGATAGGTCAGCATCTTGCGGTCGGGACGCACCATTCCGGTCAGCTTGACCTCGCCCACGCCGAGCGCGTAGCCCCGCCCCTGCCAGCCGCGCCAGCCGAGGTTGAAGCCGGTCAACTGCCACAACGCGTCAAGACCCAGACAACCGGGCATGATCGGGTTGCCCGGAAAATGGCATTTGAAGAACCACAGATCGGGATCGATATCGAACTCGGCGGTGATGTGGCCCTTGCCATGCGTGCCGCCATCCCCCGACACATCGGTGATCCGGTCCATCATCAGCATCGGCGGTTCGGGCAACTGGGCATTTCCCGGCCCGAACAACTCTCCGCGCGCGCATTTCAGCAGGTCATCTCGATCGAAACTGCTTGGATAGTCGGCCATCCGCGTGGCCCTTTCATGGCTGTTTCCAGATATCCGTCGGGTTGGCAGCGTCTAACACCGGAAAAAAGCCCCTTGCAAGCCTGTGGCGTCGCAGCATCTCAGTTTTGAGCCACATGAATTTTATTTGAAATCGGGAGGCACCACACATTATATACAAGGCAAGTGAAAAAGGGCTGAAAATGACAGACCGGATGAAATCCTTGGCAACGGACTGGCTGACCGGCGCGGGTTTGCGCCCGACGCGGCAGCGTATCGCCTTGGCGCAGCTTCTTGTCGGCGACGGCCAGCATCGGCACGTCACGGCGGAAAGCCTGTTTTCGGATGTGCAAAGCCACGGCGAAAGCGTGTCCCTCGCGACGGTCTACAACACGCTGCGCGCGTTCTGCGATGCGGGGCTGATTCAGGAAGTGATGGTCGACGGCGCGAAAAGCCATTTCGACACGAACACGCATGACCACCCGCATTTCTACTGGGAAGACGAAAACCGGCTGAGCGATGCGCCCGCCGAAGATCTGGAAATCGCGCGTCTTCCGCGCGCACCGGACGGGGCGAGGATCAGTGCGGTGGACGTGGTCATCCGCCTCAGGCGCGACGGCTGACCCGAAGTCGTCCGCACGACGATTGAACTGATCCCTCTGTCACGACGCGCCTTTGCGCACCGCCCTATTCGGCCGCTCGCAACGGGGGCTGCGGCTGGCGTTCGTGCAAGACGCGTTTCAGGTCGTCGATCTGCGGGGCCGCATGTCCGGTTTCCGGCGCGTCAGAGGGTCCCGGGATATCTTCGTCCGGCCATATGATCTCGTCATGACGTGCGCGCCTTGCCGCCTGACCAAGCGCCCAGTCCTGCGCAGCGCGACTTGACCGGCCCATCGACAGCATCGCCAGAAGCCGCGCGGTCCAGATCAGGTAGGTGCCCGCCCAGACCCGCAGCGCCAGCATCGCCGGCGTGAAGACAAGTGTCAGCACCGTGGCGATGCCAAGCCCGAACACCACCGCCGTCGCCAGTTGCTTCCACCACAATGCGGTCGGGCTGTCGAAGGAATAGCCGCCATTGAAGAAATCGAGGCTGAGGCCGAACATCATCGGCGCGAGGCCCGCCATGGTGGTGATGGTTGTCAGCAGGACGGGACGGATGCGATCCTGTGCGGTGCGGGTTATCGCCGAAATGCGCGGCATGTAGCGGGCATAATCCTGATACGTGTCGATCAGGACGATGTTGTTGTTCACCACGATACCCGCAAGCGCCACGATCCCCGTGCCGGTCATGATGATCGAGAACGGCTGGTTCATCACCAGCATACCGATCAGCACGCCGGTCGTCGACAGGACCACCGCCAACAGCACCAGAACCGCGTTATAGACGCTGTTGAACTGTGCCAGCAGGATGATGAACATCAGCCCGAGCGCGCCGGCGAACGCCTTTTGCAGGAAGGCACCGGATTCGGCCTGCTCCTCGGCATCACCGGTCCAGTCATAGCTGATCCCCGTGGGCACGACGCCCGAGTCGAGCCACTCCGTCAGCCGCTCGATCCGTTCATTGGCGTTGATCGGCACGGTCTG
>Ga0306908_1000504_pt1 | contig 14171 bp, 22 predicted proteins | sample AntRauTorcE11899_FD_190430 | JGI IMG/M metagenome (GOLD analysis project Ga0306908, IMG submission 190430) | Saline lake microbial communities from Rauer Islands, Antarctica - Metagenome Torckler E11 #899 (v2) (version 2) | ecosystem: Environmental > Aquatic > Non-marine Saline and Alkaline >... | reverse complement strand
CCCCTGCTTCCAAAAGAGGAAAAGAAGCAAGTGATAGGCTAAGGCATATATTATAAATAAAACAAGATAGTTAGTATAAGTTACTAGAATAGAGTATAATAGAGTATTAAAGAGTTAAATTAATTTAATGAACTTATTAAGATAAATACAACACCCTAAAAACTTTTAAATACGGTGTAGTATGATATAATAGTATTAACAGATGAGGGAAAAGTAATAAAAATAAAGGGGTTGTTAATTATGTTAATAAGTGTAAGATTTAAAGATGAAGAGGTAAATCATTTTAGGTTGTTCTTTTTATTTTTAAAAAATTAAAGGAGTTGATATTAAATGCTAAAAACAACAGTAGAGAAGTTAATGGAAGAGGAGAAGGTTGATCGGGAAGTGGCTGAATTATTAAGAAAAGGATTAGATAAGGGTATTGTAAATGCTAAAGAGTTGAAAATGTTAGATAATACATCAGAATTGAATTATTTCGATTTAATCATTATTTTTGAGAATAGAAATATTGATATTGATTTTTCAGTAATGGTGGAGGAATTGAAGGGGAATATAAATATGGTATGATAAGAAAGAAATCTTTAAATATAGTCAAAAAAAAATTGATGGCAAATTTGCTCATATCGGATCAGTTCAGTTTTAACATATTAGAAAATGACTCAAAATCTAAAAAACAGGAGTGATAAAGATGAAAATTAAAAAAGTGAAGTTAAACAAAAACGGTGTAGAAGTTGGAGAAGAAGAAAATCCATTAGCAATGAGATACTTTGATGACAATGGTGGGCTGGCAAATGGCAACTATGATGAAGATGATATCGCAGGAACTTGGGCTTATGTTAAAGGAGAGCATACAAACTATGATATGTACGCTTACAGAAGTATAGACGACACAACATTAATTCCAGTTGAAATGTACAGGGAAAACTTGATTGAAGAATTAGCAGGAGAAAGAATATTATTAGGTGCAGAATGGTTGGAAGAAAATGATCCAGAGATGTTAGACTGGATTACATCAAGTAAGTCCTGGGGACGGGGTACCGATAGAAAACCAGATCCTTCAGAAGCTATTGTTGAATTGAAATTTGATGAAAGCGGGGTTGCTTATTATGCAAACTTAGAAACTGACAAAGATATATACCCTTCTCAAAATCAACCCCCTTGGGGGGAAGACAATTGGGAAGATTTGCCAGTGAGGTCAATAGAGAAATATTACAAGAAATTAGAATATTAATTACTCCAGCTGGGGCAACTGGATAAACTGCCTCAAAATCTAAAAACAGGAAGGGTAAAATATGACAAAGAGACCACCAAAACCTAAGAAAGGAGGTCTCACAAATGAGTAAAAAAGATGAAGTAATACTTGAAGCAACAACTACTAAATTTTTCTCTGACGATTTGGAATTTATAAAAAAATATGTTGAGAAGATAAAGATAGAAAAAGGAATTCAATTAACTCAATCAGATATAATTAGACAAGCAGTCAATGAAAAAGTGAAGCATTTGAAAAAGGATATAAATAATATATTTTAAATTATTGTTTCTGTTGGTTTAGACTAAAACTACAAAAAAGGGGAAATTAAAAATGAGTGAAGTACCAGGAATTGATCAAGGAAAATTAGTAGACCTACAAGCAAAAGGAGAAGATGTAGAACAGGAGATAGTAGAGAATAGTTTAGGAACAGGTTGGTTTATGCCGTATTTAGAAGATGAATTATTAAAGGAAGATAAAGATGGGCAAAAGGTATATGATGACGAAGTAACCAAAGATGAAATCAGAGAAAATTTTGTTAAAAAAATGATCCCAGTGCAAGTAAAATTCAATGACAAGTCAGATCAGCCAAACGATTCATACTTATTACAATTACTTGATGTAGAGACGGGGAATTTGAGGTTAACGCCTATCAATGGCAATATGGCTGGTAAGATTACAGACTTAATTGATAATGATGATATTTGTACTAGGGAATCATTTACAGAAGATGGCTTCTTATTTTCTGGTAGTATGGAGGAAAGGTTTATTATCCTTCGTTATTGTGGTAAGCTGAACTCTGTTAAGAAGAATGACAGTAAGCAATATCATACTTGGACAGGCTCAAAAGTATAACTTACATTAGTAACAGGACAGGATTATTTCTGTCCTGTTATAAAATAAAATAAAATAAAGGAGGGGTAAAAATTGGCTGAATACATGTGCTACGCTTGTTTGTACAAACCATTCCTAAAAGTTGGTGAAAAGAAAGACTGCGATAAATGCAGAGAAAGACGAAACAAACATTTAACAAGGAGGGAAAAAGTATAATGTTTAACTGGAACAAATATAAATGTAAAGATTGTATATTTAGAATTTTAGGCGATCAATTATATAATGATGATGGTTGTTATGTGTATAATGACAGAAACAATCCCATTCTAACAAATTATGGTATATGTGAAAGAAGAGTATTACCATTTAATGGAGATGCAATTTAAAATGCAGAGATTAAGCAAGAAATGGGAGAAAAAGTCATATAAAGATATTATCAAAGAAACAGGTGAATTAAAAAACACCATTAGACAAGAAGATTATGTATATTGGGACGAAAATGCTGGACCATATAAAAAAGGTAGATGGAGAGCGGGAAGATTAGCGAAAGTAAATACAGGACAGATAGTAAGTGCTAGGCAAGCAGGAGGTTTGAAATCATCTTATAAAAGATTAGACAAACGATTAGGCAAAGCAATGCAATTCTACAACCAGAAAGATATTACACCATTAGAAGCATGGAAAAAATCCTGGGAATGGAAAAGAACATATTCTAAAGCAAAAAAGAGAAATAATAATTTGAAAGAAAATGCTATTGCAGGTGGTAATTATGAAATAATTAACTTAAATTTAGAGATAAAAAGAAATAAATTAGAATATATATTAGATGATAGTTATACACATTTGAGTGTAGAAGAAAATACAGGTAATTTTCAACTTAACATAAATTATCAAGATAACGACGCTGTGAATATTGAATCTAAAAGAACAATTGAACAACCTATTGACAGAATATATATTTCAAATAAAATTCAAAAAGGTAAGCAAGCTAAGTTATTATTGTATTTTTCTAAATATGAACTTTCACCTCATGCATATGCTGACGCTATGTACCAATTAAAACCTAGTCCTTAAGAAAGTGTGGTTATAATGGAAATTGTAGATATTAACACGACAAGAAAAAGTCTTGAAAAAATAGAATATAACCACTTATGTAACAAACAATCAATAATATCTAACAGACATAAATTAGGAGCTTACGACACTATTATGGCATATGACTTCGAAGTTCTGACACATAATAATGAAACAGAAGTCGTCAGCATTGCCAGGACTGGAGTAGATGAAAGTACAGGGAAAAGACGTAATAATGCAGATTCGAAAATTGATTTATACGAATTGCCAAAAAGCGAAAAATTAAAATTAGTAATAGAATTATTGTCAAGTGCAAAAAGCAGAGGTAGAAATGGAAGTTTAGGAACTACACTCAATTTCTTTTTCAACTTGAAATATGACTTGTCGATATTAATCTCTCTATTACCTCAGCATAACATAAGAGAGTTACAAATGTTTGAACAAACAGAATTAAAAGTTGACGACATAAAATATAATCTGAAATTGCTAGGATATAAATCATTCTCAATAACTAATTTAACAAAAATGGAAAATAGCAAAAGTAATAAAAGAAAAAATTTCCAAGTGACTTATTATGACATAGCAAATATTGTTTATAATAGTTTAGATAATGCCTACAAAGAGTGGGTGGGAGACGGTAAAGTTGAAAAAGCAGAAAATTTGGAAGCATGTATTGGAATAATCAAGAACATAGCAGGAGATATAGGAGAAGATTATAACTTGACTGAAATTGTATATAACAACAAAAAAATATTTGAAGCAATAAAAGAAAAAGCATTGGATTATAACTTAAATGATTGCTATTTGACTGCTAGACTTGCTCAAAAAATTAAAAGTATATTTGAATCTTTGCCATTTCCAATTCCATTCGACAAACCTTTTTCAACTGCTTCATTATATAAGTCATTTGCAAGATATCATGCAATTAATACTAATTCAAAAACTGGTCAAAACTTGGTGTATTATCCTGGATTTACGCCTGTTCTCAAAAAGAAAAAAATATTAGAAGATTCAGAAGAAAAACTAGACAAAAAATTATTAAAATTAAATAATAAATGGGAAAGATTACAGTCATTAAGTTATCAAGGGTACTATGGAGGTTGGTTTGAATTTTTCAAGAGAGGTTATTTTCAAGATATATATGGTTTAGATTATGCTTCTATGTATCCTTCTATTCAGAGAAATCTGATTAATATTGACAATATGAAATTATATGAATTAGATGGAGATCAACAAAAGATGAAAAGACAGATCAAAGGAAGTCAAAGCGCGATAATAAAAGCAAAAGTTTGGATGTTTGATAATGCAACAATATCCCCGTTTGCAGTAAAAGCAAAATTGAGAAAAGATAAACAAATTAGAGAAAAAATAATTTATCCTATATTAAAAGGTCAAGAGGTTGTCATGTCAAAAGAAAAATACACATATCTTACCGAAGGTAATTATCCTCATATAGAAAAAATAGAAATTACAGAGGGCTTCGTAATGTTTCCAAAAAATGAATTTAACAGAAGATCGAAAAAGGATAAGCCATTTGATTTTTTGAATGACTTATATGACTTACGTTTGAGATTCAAAAAAGAAGATGATGGAGGAAAAAGAGAAAAAGCAATCAAAATATTAATTAATAGTGCTTATGGTGTGTTAGCAGAAGTCAATAATGTAATTGAAGTTAAAGAAGATGGTGGAATGAAAAGTTCTAGCGAATATGATAAGAGTGGTAGTATGTTCCGGCCTTATTACGCTTTCATGGTAACAGAAATTGGAAGATTAAAAATCCTGAAAGATATTTTTGATTATGACTTGGAGGATAATATTATTGGTGTAGCTACTGATTGTTTATATTTAGATAATGAAGGATATCAAATATTAAAAGCAAGTGATAGAGTGAACGATGCAAGAAAAGAATTTGGCAAACTTGAAACGGATTATCATGGAGAATTGATTACCATTGGCAATGGTATGTATCAATTCAAACCGCTAGATAAAGAACCTAAAAGAGAAAACATAAAAATGACAACTAGGGGATTTAGTGAGAAAAATTTCCCCAACTTATTTACCTTTGAGCGTAATAGTGAGGATAGCTTCAAGGTGATTAATAAACGACCAAGATCGTGGAAAGAATGTGTCAACTTAAACGACAAAACATTAAACCAAATAGGAATATTTGAAAATGATAGCAAAGAATGTAATATTAATATGGACATAGGTAGACAATGGGATAGAGAATTTAAAAATATAAAAGATTTACAAAAATCACAGATAGATAGCAAACCTCTTGTCATAGACAATAGCAAACCTCTTGTCATAGACAATAGCAAATAATTTCTTTTGACAACTGAACAGACAAAGGTTATAATGGATATAGATGGTAATGAATTTGGAGGTGGAAATATGTTATTAAAATCTAATAACTATTATAAGTTACTAATTAGAATTCCTCAAGCAATTAGCACGAAATGGATTGTAGAAAGTCAGATGTCTAGCATTCAGGATTCAATCAACAGAATTAGTATACATTATAATATAGATAATTACAGAATTAATTATGATAAAAATAAGAAATTATTAACTTTATACTTAAAAGCAGGAAATAATTTAAATCTCAATATTAATGATTTTATGGACGATTTTATATTATATTTTAATCCAGGTGGTTACTGGCTAGAAAATAAACCAAAATTGATTAGTGTAGATGAAATAAGTAAATATAGTTATAATCAAGTACAAGATAAGTCTGGCGAGTATACATACACAGAAATATTTAAAGATGGATTTTCTAGTGTAAAAGAATTACTTATTTTATTAATTGTAGTTTTAATATTATCAACTGTAAGTGATTTTTTTTAGATTAAGGAGGTGGAGACATGGCAAAAGGTGTTCCTAAAAAATATAAGGAAGAGATTTTAGAAATATTTAAAAGGGCGAGTCTTGATGGAAAAGTAAATTCATTAAACGAATTCAAAAATCGTCAACATGAAATGATTGAAGAATATCAAGAAGTAATTAATGATAATGAAGAATTTCAAGATATTTCTGTTGCAGAATTTGGGGATCATTACCCTTATAGAACTATGTATAATTGGTGCAAGAAAAAGGATAAGTTCGAAAGTCTGTTGGGTAAGAAAATTGGAGCAGATAAGAAAACTAAGAAAACTAAGAAAAATAATGAAAATGAAGAAGTTAAAAAACTTCTTGATAAAATAAAATATCCTAATCAAACATTAAATAAAAAATTTAGCATAGATGATATTAAAGAGATAAAAGAAATTTTTGAAAATGTTAAGGAAGAAATGAAGGAGGGGTTAAGAGTGAAAATTAAAAAAAGAATTGAGAATCTACCCCGTGAAAAAAGTGAAAACTCTAAAAGTAAGCATAATAAAAAACAGGAAAGGGACAAGCTACCTGCTAATCAAAAATCAAGTATAGATACAGGTATAATTATTAAGTTTGGGGTTGGACTTGCTGCCAGTAGTATATTAGTCTTAATTTATTTCAAATTTTTCAAGAAGCAGGAAGTAAAAAAGGAGGTTGTAGATATTGAAGACGAACGAGAAGATAGAGAAGGAGAAGAAGGACAATACTACCAAATCTGATGAAAAAGGACTTGACGAATTTGAGGAACAGGATATTTCTCAGTATGATTTAGAGGTTGAAAATTTTTCTGATGATGAAGATAACAGTAATAGCAATAATCAAGATTCGATCAAAGCAGAAGATGTTGTTGATCTGATTGCAGGATTGTCTTCAAAATTTGTTCCTGAACAATATAGAGAAAAATACAAAGATTCATACAAAACAACTACATTGCCTATTTTGAAATTTTTAGGATTTAATAATGTTATGCAAGATATGAAAATTGGAGATGGTATTCCAGACTGGCTACAAATACCATTGATAGGAATTGCAATTGTCGCACCTATTTTCATTGCAAAAGCTGAAATAGAAAACGAGTTAAAGCCTAAGCCTGAAAGTGATAAAAATGATTAATACAGTAGTTGTTATATTAATTTTAATATTAATTATGTATATTCTAGGTGGTAATCTTAATAAGTCGACTACGCAGAATTATTATGAAGAAGATCAGGATCAGGAGGAGGTTGACGAAGTGAAGGATATAGAAAAAAGTAATAGCGAAATATTTACAGAAGAAGAAATAAGAATGTTAAGCGATCGCGAAATACTAATCAGAACTGTATATGGAGAAGCAAGAAGTATTACAGATGAAGAAGAAATTAAAAGAATTATATGGGTAATTCGAAATAGGGTTAAGTCTATAAGATATATGAATACAATCAAAGATGTTTGTTTGCAGCCTTGGCAATTTTCTTGCTGGAATTCATTAATTAGAAATGAAATAAAATATAAAAATGAAAAAGAAGTTAGAAAAAGAATACTAAGCGATCTTGCTTCAAAGGTCAGAATTGATCGTATAATTCAAGAAGTTATGGAAAAAAATATGTCTCAAAATCCTATTTTTGGGGTATGCGAATACATATTGTATAATGAGGATGTATTAATAGTAGATAATCAAGTTGTAGAATCATATGCAGATTGGTCAATGAATATGAAAGTAGTTTGGAAAGGTCAGCATATTTTTCTAAAATCATAAAAGGGGTGAAATTATGGAAGATCAAATAGAAGAAGGATATTTACAAGCAATTACAAAAGAAAAGAACAAAATGATAAAATTAGAGTTAACTTGCACAAAAGAAGGATTTAAAAATGTTTTAGCTACCCTTGCTAAGGTAGGATTGAAGTGGTCTGAAATTATAGAAATCATGAATAATTGTAATCTGGAAGATATAGATGCCGAGAACTTGGATATTGGAGCAGGTCAAAAAATATTAATGTCACAAGTTAAAAACTTATTTTAAGGGAGGTGTTTATAATTATCAAAGATTTTTTGATAATGAAGGGGGTGGAAATTGTGAAAGAGGAATTTGCATTAAGAATATTAGGATTTATATTAGGACAAGCAGGGGACAATCCTGCTGTTCAAAAAGTTGTATATGAAGCTGGGAAAGATGTAGCACAAAAAATACCAGGGGATGTATTAGAGCCAGAAATAAAAGAGGGTGCTGAAATATTTCTTGCAGGATTACTAGGAGAAGAAAAATAAAATAAAGCTGCTATAAAAATGAATATAATGATAAGGGAGGATGGCCGTCCTCTCTTATTAATATTTTTAAGGAGGTATTTTGAAAATGTCACTAGAAACAAATATTAGATTATGTCTAACTGGGCAAAGTGGAACAGGAAAAAGCAAACTACTTCAATGGATCATAACTCAATATATTAAGAATGAAAAAAGAAGGTATTTTGTGGTTATTGATGATAGAGAAAGTAACGTCAAATATCTAGAAAAAAAGCATGGATTTTACATTCAAGAAATCAATGATAATATGGTTCAAAATTTAGAAAACATTAATTTCAAAAATTTTATAAAACATCATGAAAAAGTTTGCTTAATTCCTACTTATTTGGAACAGGAGGATATAACAAAAATTATTGATGAAATTTCTATTTCAGCTTATAAATTAACTGACATATTATTATGCATTGATGAAGCACATTCTTTCTTGAAAAGAGGGAAGTATTTTAGTAATAATTTTTCAAAAGTAGTTAGAGGGGGTAGAAAAGATGGTATTTGCTCAATCATTTCAACTCATAGAATTACAGACATAGACCCAGATTACTTAGCTTTATTTAATTTATTTGTTTCACTAAGGAATACAGAGGAAAATACATTGAAAAAACTGAATAATTATTATAATAAATTTGATTTTTCAATGATCGACTCTAATCTCAAGACAAAACACAAAAAAGAGATAAGAGAAATAATAACTAACAATCCAAAACCAATAGATTTAATCTCAAAATTACCAAACAGATTTTTTGCTTATGCTGACAGAGAAAAAGGAATTCAAGAAATAACTAGAAGTGAAGATTTTCCAAAATAGTATGCAAAGGAATTGCAAAGAGATAGCAAAGTAAGTCATAATTCAATTTGACTTGCTATTTTGCTATACTATATAATGAAATTAAGATGAAAAATAGGGAGGTTATAAAATGGTTTCCAAAAAGTATTTCAATAAGGAACTTGTTACTTATGGTTTGGGCACATTAGCAGGTTTATTTGGCTCAATGTTTGTCAAAAAATGGTTATCTAATAAAACAAAATGGGCTACTGAACTTGCAGGAGTTATTATTGTTATTATTGCTTCTATGATGATGGCGCAAGGTAATTCACAAGCTAAAAAAGTAGCTACTGGAATTGGTGCTATTGGAGTGGCTTTGGCCACGAGGGCTACATTCAGTAGAATTACTGGGACAAGCGTTCCTCAATTGCAAGGAGAAGGAAAAGTAGCATAAATATTACAAAAGAAGGGAGAGATTATAAATGCAAATTACTTCACAAGATACAGAAGTTACTACTAAGGATAATGCTGCCGATAATATGACAGAAATAATGGTTGTTAAGACGTCAGATCAATTGAGGTATGTTATCGAAGACAATGCATTACTCATTATGGATTTAAGAGATTCAGGAAATGGTAAAATTCCTGCAAATAGTAAAGTTTATTTTGGTGTAAAACCACCGTTGGACAGGTTTCCAACAGAAGTAGACGACAAAGCATATAGACCTTTTTTCTCTACTACGTTAGCTGAGCAATATGACGACGAAAAGAACAGAAAATTAAAGCTAGAATTACCAAAAAATGGCGTTAGTCTTCCGGAAGGTTATGAGTTTTCTATCTGGTTAGAATCTTCTGTCGTAGTAGATCACAGTCAAAGTGTTATTGAGATTAACGACGTTGAAAAGAAAAATATGTAATTTAGATAATAAATTTTGGAGGTGAAATTATGGGAAAAGGAAGAAAGAAAGGAATAGTATCGTTAAATACACAACCAGCGAAAAAACAAACTAATACTGCTGATTTAATGTCTAATATTTTAAGTTACAAAATACCAAGATTAGTTAGTGCTTTTTTCAGAAATGATAGAGGAATTAATTTATACATTCCAACTAGCGTAACCAAATCACATAGTGGCGCAGGGGACGAAAATATTTCTCTTGGGATTGACATTTCAGATTCTGTAAGTTTGACTGATTCAGAAACATTGAGAGCATATGCTTCTGACGATGGAGCAGAATTGACAGTCAATTCTATTGATTATATTAATAATACTGCTAATATTAATCATGATACTGCGGAAGATATTGATATTTATTTTCTCCCAGCTACTGGTAAGTTAGAAATTAATGTCTATAATCCACAAGGAGAAGGTCAAAGTTACAAGACGATTTTTTCTAAAACTATTAGAGCATTACACAGTATTGATCAAAATGCTTCCAATAGTTTATTAAAACTTGATACTTCTTGGGAAGCGTTAGAGAATCATGTTTTAAAAGTAGAATTAAAAGCAGACTGGATAGTTGATTATGCACCAAATGATGTGATTGGCCAAATTAGAATACCGTTCACTAAGGGTGTCATGTCAAAGGTAACGCCAGAAAAGAAAAAAACTATAAATAGAAGGTATATATCATTATAAAGGGGGTATTAAAATGTCAGTTGCCGATTTTGTTAATGATTTAGACGACGGATTAAAAACACTAGATCAGTATATAACATCCCCCCAAGAACGAGCAGAACTTGAAGCGTTGAAGCAGAAAAATAGAACTTCTTCAACTACTAATGCAGATGTTCGAACTACTAATTCTGGTCTAGGAATTGATCAAAACACTATGATAGGTGTAGCTGTTCTAGCAGGTGTTGGATATTTAGTTTATAAGTTATTAAAATAAGTTTTTTTTTCTCACTCCTGCTTCTTTGCAGGATTGAGTTTTATAGGGGGTGTAAATTATGTTTGGTAATGATTGGGGTAATACTGGAATAGATACAGGTGGATTCGATACAGGGGGATTTGATTCAGAAGGAAATTTAGATGATGAAGTTACTTTTAGTGATGATGATTGGGGTAATACTGGAATAGATACAGGTGGATTCGATACAGGGGGATTTGATTCAGAAGGAAATTTAGATGATGAAGTTACTTTTAGTGATGATGATTGGGGTAATACTGGAATAGATACAGGTGGATTCGATACAGGGGAATTCGATTCAGAAGGAAATTTAGATGATGAAGTTACTTTTAGTGATGATGATAATGATTCTGGAATAGATACAATTGAAATAGAAAGATATGATCCCGAAAATATTAGTTCTGCTTCTGAATATGATTCAGGTTTTCAGATTACTCTTGAAGACAACAAAGGTATTAATTTAACGGATCAATATCTAAAATCAAAACAAGCAGATGAAATTGAATATTTAGATTCAGATTTTGAATTCGATCCTAATTTACCTGGAGAAGGTTTAGAATTTAGTCCTGAATCAGATAATAATATTAATCTAGAAGAATTTAATTTAGATAGCGAGGGTAATTTACAATCAAGCAATCAAGGGATTTTTTCTGGTATAGCTAACACCACAAAAAATATATTTGATACTATTGGAAAATATGTAGACGGTAGTATTGGGGTTATTGGTGGAGCTAAGGGTGTTCAAGATGTTGTTGCAAATTTTGAATTGAATTTACCATTTGGTGATATTCCAATTAAAGGTAAATATCAAGATTCGTTAAATAGCGATAGAGGAAGTAGTACTGGACGTAGTTCTGGAAGGAGTTCTGGAGGTAGTTCTGGAGGGAGTTCTGGAGGGAGTACAAGTAATGATAATAACCAAGAAAAAGTTACTAATGATAATAAATTAGTTGAATATATTAGTTATCTAGGTCGCTTAATTACAGGAAGTAGTACTGGACGTAGTCCTGGGGGTAGTTCTAGGGGTAGTTCTGGGGGTAGTTCTGGAAATGGAAAAACTCAACTAATTGCAGTTCCAGGAGCAGAAGAAAATAACAACTCTCAGTATATTTTTATTGGTGTAATAATTGTAATTTTATATTTTGTTCTTTGGGAGGGATAATAATGGATGATTATTTTGTGGCTAGTCGTTTTGGTCCATTCACCCCGCCAGATGAATTCAGAGACGGGGAAACAGAAAAAGAACTCGAAACAGAAACAAAAAAAGAAGAAGATTTATTAGAATCAGATTTAGGATTAGATGAAATTATTTATAATGCAGAAAATTTTGTATTATTATTTATTTTAATTGTAATTATTTGGTATATCGTCTAGGAAAGGAGTTTTATGATGAAAGAATTATTTACGTTGTCTTTTCTTATACAAAAATACCCTTTTCTAGTTTTTATGACTTTGACAATAAGTTTTGTAGTCAGTATAATTCTAGTAGTTGTTAGGCTAGGAGAAACCTTAGGAGAAATAATAGGAGATATAATAATTCAAAAAATAAACAATAATGTAATGAAAAGATTTGATAAATTACAAGATAAAACAGATGATATTGAAATGAATCAAAATGAGGTAATAACAATTTTAGAAGAAAGGAAGAGATAGGGAAATGAGAGCTGACAGTTATGAAGTGAAATATATTGATTTGTCAGATAAAAGAGAATTAGAAGAATATGACGATCTTGAAAATGAATATAACTTAATGCTTGTTCAACCGATTACAGGTACTTTTGATATTTCCATAAATAATATAGGCAATCCACCTTTAACAATAGATTCAAATCAATCTATAAAATTTCCATTAGAAAAGTTTTATATTAGTAACAATGCTCAAGAAGGTAAGTTTGCTAAGATTACATTGTTTGAATCAGAAAAAGATATTGAAATTCAGACTAATATTAATGAAGCTTCACTTGGTGTAATTAGCACAGTAGGTTTGAAGTCTGAAGAACTTAATTTGGATGGTAGTGAAAATGTAGAGACTGCTCTTAACAGTGAATCTAATAATCTGATTAATAAATTAGATAGTATAATAACTTATATAGATGATCTTGAAACTATAGTTGATACTATACTTACTGAATCTAAAGCCTCTTATGCAGTAACAGTTACACCAGATGATGATGCAAATTTAAGCCTAACACCCACATCAGGGTTATATGCTGGAACAGATGGAGATATAAAAGTAAACATGCTAGATGGAACAACAAAAACTTTTGTAGGATTAAAAGCTGGAGAGGTGTATCCTTTTGAAATAACGAGAGTATATACGACAGGTACTACGGCAACTGACATTGTCACATTGTATTCAGAAGTACCTATATTAATTTTACCTATTGATAGTGAAAGTTATTTTAAAAATGGTACCTTGAAAGAAAATTGGGAAGGATATGTTGCCAGTACTGATACCAGTCAAATTGATTTAGTGAACGCTGATACTAGTAGTGTTACTGATATGAATAATATGTTTTATAATGCAGGTGCTTTCAATCAAGATATAGGTGGTTGGGATACTAGTAATGTTACTAATATGAATAGTATGTTTATATATGCAGATGCTTTCAATCAAGATATAGGTGGTTGGGATACTAGTAGTGTTACTAATATGAATAGTATGTTTCTATTTGCAGTTAGCTTCAATCAAGATATAGGTGATTGGGATACTAGTAATGTTACTAATATGAGTTATATGTTTGATTTTGCAGACGACTTCAATCAAGATATAGGTTATTGGGATACTAGTAGTGTTACTGATATGAATAGTATGTTTTCTAATGCAGATGACTTCAATCAAGATATTAGTTGGAATAGTTCAAATCCATTACAATGGAATGTATCAAATGTTACTGATTTTAGTAACTTTCTATTTGGTGCAGATTCATTCTCAACAGAAAATTATGATAAATTTCTAATAGGACTTAAAGCACAAGATGACGTTGGATATACACTTAACTCGTCATTAGAATTTGATTGTGCAAGTGCATATGGTGCTGATCCAGACGCTATTACTGCTCATGATTGGCTTGTGAATACAAAAGGTTGGACTATTAATGATGGAGGTTTGATATAATAATTCAAAAAATAAACAATAATGTAATGAAAAGATTTGATAAAATACAAGATAAAGTAGATGAT
>Ga0306908_1000500_pt1 | contig 14226 bp, 12 predicted proteins | sample AntRauTorcE11899_FD_190430 | JGI IMG/M metagenome (GOLD analysis project Ga0306908, IMG submission 190430) | Saline lake microbial communities from Rauer Islands, Antarctica - Metagenome Torckler E11 #899 (v2) (version 2) | ecosystem: Environmental > Aquatic > Non-marine Saline and Alkaline >... | reverse complement strand
TTCCCTGCTCATCCTGTCCATCGAGAGGGGGAGCCTCAGTGCCCGGACGAAGAGTCATGTCTTTGTCCGGGCACTGAGGCGATCTGCTCTGACAGAATCCTTCAGCGTTTTCGCCGAGTTGTTGATCTCAACCGCGTCGTAGTCTTGCAACTCGGCCGGGGTCATGGAAGTGACTCTGGCCTGCTCGGACTGGGCTGCAGCCCTCACCGCGTTGCGTCCCTGAGCAACTGAAGCGGGAGGTGGGGTGCCAAGCTCCATCTGCCGGATGATGTACCAGTCAGTTTCGGACAGAGCCTGCTGGGCTCGCTCCTGGGCGATCAGCCTGGCGTTATCTCGGAACGCTTGAGGCGAGAAGTCTGCATCAGGGTAAGTAGCCACTACCTTAGTGCCATCAGAGTGAATGGCGTAGGTAGTGTCCCCGAGCAGACGCAACTGGCCGGGGACATAGCCGGAAGGGTAATCGCGCACAACCGGGAGCCACACCGTGTTCTCTCCGGCTCGCAGGATCCCGGTGGATTGTGGCTCGCGACCACCGAGACTCTCGGAGTAGGCGACATGGTTGTCGAGGTCCCACTCAACTGTGAGGTCAGTCTTTTCGTAAGGCATGATGATCCTCCTTAGATCGGGTTGAGTATGAAGTTGTCTATCGCGGACCCGCTGCCACCGAACTGCGAACGGCCAACACCGTGTAGCGCTGCCACCCGGTTGAAGCTGTCGGTGATAGTCGCCTCAAGCGTTGTGCCGCTACCCGAGTACAAACTTATCTGGCTCCCGTTTGCGATAACTCGTAATCTTGTTGTGTGAAGAGAGGTGGAGCTGTTGAGAAGCGTGAGTGATCCAGCTTCCATCTTATGCAGGTAGATGCGGCGAGTAGTCGTAGTAGTTGTAGTTGTTCCACAGGCGGCTTCGTTAGGAGCTGATGTGCAAGGCCCGTACGAGACAGTGCCGTCACAACCGCCACATCCACATGCGGACGTGCAAGAGGAGCAAGAGGAGCAGGTAGTACAATAGGCGCCATCGCAGAAAACGTCTGTATTGTATTGAGTTCTGATAGTTGAGCTAGATGAATACGAGTAGTAGTTGCTCAGTCGAAGCCAGTTGTTCGCATCCGAGGCCCGGAACACGATTGCATCTCGGCCATAGGGAGAGATGTCCAGTGTGATGTCAACGTCCGCAGTCTTAGCGTCAACGACGGCAATCGGGTCCGTGCCTGACAGGTTGCGAACTCGATTGCTAGAGATGTCCCAGTCGCCCACCAGTTCTTGCCATGCCCTGTCGCCGACACTGGTCTCGCCGAGGTTCGTCGAGTTGGCCCGGTTGAAGTCGTCAGATAGCGCGATAGCCCCGGCCCCCCCGATGATCCCGCGCCGTCGCGCCCGAACAGCCGTCATCCGACCCTCACCCACTCGTCGGTGCCATCTTTCCGCAGCGACACCTCGCCATACTGCACCAGCGGGTCGGCGTTGTTTCGGATCGTCACACCGGCACCGGCCGCAACGGTCACCCCGCCGGCCCCCGCCGAATACACGTTGACGACCGTCCCGACAGGGAACGCCACCGACGAGTTGGGGGGCACCGTCGCCGTTACCGCCCCGGCGTTCGTATACCGCAACAGCTTGCCCTGATCCCCGGCCACCCAGGTGTCGGTCGTCCCTGTAGCCGTACGGACCGTAAACACGTCCGCATACAGCTTCGACGCAGGGTTCAAGTCGACGGTCGGCGCCGCATCCAGGACGAGAGCGCCGGTCAGCGTGCCGCCCGCCAAAGCGAGCTTCGCGGCCAGGTCGGCCACCAGCCCGTCGATCTTCGACTGGGCGATAGCGGCAGCAGCAGCAACCTTCGCGTTGGTGACCGACAGGTCGGTCGGGACACGGGTCGCCGAGGACGTGTCCAACGTCGCGTCGCCCACGATGGCGTTCAGTTCGGCCAGCGTGTCGATGTCGGCCTCGGTCAGCTTCGTCGCCAACGTCGTCTCGGCAGCGTCCACCCGGTCGTTGATGTCGGTCCAGTGGCTCGGGACCGGGTAGATGCCGACGACCGTCCCGATGGCGTGCTCGACGTCGGTGGTCCCGTCCTGCCCGCGCGAAGCGGCCGACGACATGACCAGCGACGTGCCTGTCGTCGAGTCGTCGATCAGGATGACTTCACGGTCATCCGACGACGGGTTGGCGACCACGAAGAACGGGACGGCCGGCACCCCTGCCGTCGCGTCGACCGCGATGGTCGTCGCCCCGGCGGACAGGGTGGACGTGATCTCACCCTCCCAGATGGAGACGTTCGTTTCGCGGTCGCTCATGTCGATGCTCCGAACGTCGGCTGGGTGGCAAACAGGTGCCGGGTGGCGAACGCCCCGGTTCCGGTGACAGAGCCGGTAGAACCGACCCGCCGACCACGAACCCGGACGACCGCCAGCGTCGTCACCGAACCGCGAGAGTTGATCTGCGACACCGGAACGCCGACCGACTCGACCAGCCCACGGACACGTTCGGAAGGGCGGTAGAGGGTGAGCAGCACCGGACGGCCCTCGTAGTCTTTCAGCCGCGAAAACGTCCGTGCGCCGAGCCCTTTGCTGCGTCCTGCGATGCGGCCACGCCGTTCGATCCGGTCCGAGATGTTGACGGGCAGCGTCACGATCACGTCGCCGTCGCCGGACTGCTGGAACGCACGGAACGCGAACGAACGCAACGTCGGGGCGGCCGTCTTCGCAGAGTCCGGGAACATCTTGACCATGCCGGCCAGCGACCGGGCGACCACCGAAGTCAGCGGCGACTCGTCCGACGACGTCCCTGCCGTACGCGAGATGATTCGCCGCCACGACGTCGACGTCGAGTCGGCCAGCGCCTCCGGGTCGGTCGTGTACCACAGTTCGATGCGGGCACCGTTCAGCTCGCCGTTGTCCAGCCTGGCACCCACCCACGACTTGTCGGACGCCGAATAGAAGTCGCCCAACGGGCCGATCAGGTAGCCGCTGTCCACGAACTTCTCGGATTCCCGGTACAGGCCCGCCTCGCACACGGGGACGAACACCGAACCGTCGATGTTGACGAGCCCATGCGTGCAACCTTCGGCCGCGATGGTCAGGTGGCGGGAGAGCCCTTGGGTGGAAAGCTCGTAGCGCCACACGTCGACCTTGCCGGAAAGCGCGACGGCCGTGTAGAGCGCGTTGCGGGAGGCCAGCACCGCATAGGGCTGACGGTTCACCCCCGAGCCGTCGTCGAGCCATTCCCGCAGCAGTTGGAGGGGCCGCAGCGTGAACGTCTGCTCGTCGAGCGTGCCCACCCACAGCCGCCCGACGTTGCCCTGCCTGGTCCCGACCGCAGCGATGCCACGGGTGGCGCCGACGGCGGTCGGCTGCTCGCCAGGGAACTCGGTCTGCCCGGCCAGCGTCAGCGTGCCCGCCTCGTTGGTGAAGGCGTACACGTAGCCGTCGGTGGCGGACGCCAGGATCGCCGCACCCGCGTCGGTAGCCCCCGTCCACTCCATGCCGGGCGGCAGCGTCGTTGTCGCCGCAGGGGCAGCCCCGGAAGCGACGATCTCGTAGAGCGACCGACCGTCGGACGCGAGGATGCGTCCCTGCACCGCCCACACCCGCACGGCCGCGAGGTCGCTGTAATGCGTCCAGGTGCCGCCTGAGGCGCGGACGTGGATGCCGTTGGCACCCAGCGCCGCGTACAGCTCGTCGCCCAGCACGGCGAGCCCTGTGACGGCGACAGCCCCTTCCGCAAGGTGGGGGCTGTCCGCCGCGAACGTGGGCGACGCGACCGTCGGGTTGTCGGTCCGGAATATCGTGGTGCCGTCGGTCGTCCACAGCGACGACCCGTCGGTGGCAACGCGGATGCCGGTCGCCGTCGACGCCCGCAACAGTTCGGTGTCGTGAGAGAGGGTCGCCTCAGGGAACTCGCCGGAAGCCGCCGGGCTCACCGACACGCCACGGGAATCCCAGTAGCGGTCCGGGCTGGCGTCTTCCGTGTGGGCGCGGAACTGGCCCTCCCCGCCCTCGAACGACGAGCGGGCGAACACCCGCCCGTAGTCTTCGACCATCTCTTCCGGCGACGACGCAGTGTCGACACGGGGAGCTTCGGCAGGGGCCGTCTCGATGAGCATCCCCTGACCGAACCCGGTGCCGATCCGGAACAGGTCGCCGTTGAGCGCGCAGCCGAAACCGAGGGCGGACGGCCTCGCGACGTTGTCGGTGGTGGGCGTGGCCATTACCAGGCACCGACCGGAAGCTGGACGACAGGATGCGGTTCGGCAGCGACCTGTTCGGAACGTGCCTGGTCGAGCCACAGGCTGCGAAGCTGGATGAGTCGGTTGCGGACGTTGCCTGCGGTGTCCGGCGGGTTGGATTCGCGCTCCAGCGCTTCGGTGATGTAGTCCGCCGTCAGGTAGGAAGGGTCACGGCCTGCCGTGACAGCAAGCGCCGCACCTGTCGAGATGATGCGTTCCCAGTGACGTTGAACCCCGTACTCGGAAAGTTCGTCCCGGTCGTAGGCGGGACGCGCGAACCTGCCACGGTAGGTGAAGTAGGCGGTGCGTCCGTCACTGCTCTGCCCGGAACGAAGCACGATGGCTTTGCCGGTGGGCGACGGGACGAAGTTGGACTGGAAGTCGTAGAGGGACGGGTACAGCCGTCCTGTGTCGCCAGCCACCAACAGCGAGACCGGGGTGATCGCTTCGGCCGGGACCTCGATGTACTCGCCGTTGGTGGCAACCGTGACGGTGACCTGCGAATGCAAGCTCGGGTAGAGGGACGCAACCTCGTCTTTGACCGCTTCGATGACGGTGCGGCGCCCGAACACGGGGGCGACGACGATGAGCCCCCCCGCAGCGTGAGCCGTCGCGACGGTCCCGTTGTAGCCGCGCGACACGGTGAGCGTCGACGTGCCCGTGTCGACGTCGGTGACGAGCACCTGCTCGCCGTCGCCGGCCTCCACAACCGTCCCTGGGGCGAGGAAGTCAAGCTCCTCAGGGGAGAGCATCGCGGAACTGTAGGCCCACGACGTCGCGGCAGCCGTCGCGGCCGCAGCGAAGGCGACCATGATCGGGGCCTCATCGCCCGGAGACAGGTAGTCCCGGAATGTCTTGTCAGCAACGTCGAGGACCGTGCTCACAAGTCGACCCTCCTATGAGTGGGACAGCAGGCGGGTCACCTTATCGTGACCCGCCTGCCAGCGATCAGGCAGCCGCCGGAGCGTTGGTAGTGAACCCGGTGCTCTTGGCGTGAGCCGCCTCGTTGCCGTACTCCAGGCCGGCGCTCGTGTAGAGCTGCGTGGCGTTGGAGGCACCGGCCTTGGAGGTCGGCTCAGCGAACATGACGCCCTTGCCTGGGACGTTGCGGAAGTGCAGCTTGCACTGGTCCAGCGACACCGCCGCAAGCGTGCCCTGCGGGATGTAGCGGTTCAGCATGATGCCGAGCGGACCGAAGTCCGTGTCGATGACCTGGACGTTCGCTCCGCCGACGTCGCGGCTGCGAGTCTCCAGGTTCTTGTCGGTGATGAACACCTTGGTCAGCCAGCGCTTCAGGCCGGAGTTGACGATGAGCAGGCCCATCTCGGACTCCTGCAACCCGCCGTTGTCCCATGCGGACTGCATGAGGTCGCCAAGCGACTCACCGTCCGGTTCGGCGTAGGAGAAGATGTTGCCTGCCGAGACGTCAGAACCGAAGTCGAGCGACGCGCCGCCCTTCGTGGCCGAAGCCGTGAAGGAGGTGGTTGTCGGGACGGTGGTGACGTAGTAGCGGGTGTTGGCTGCGATCCCCGAACCGCCGGTTAGCCCGGTGATGTAGAAGTCGTCGCCGACCGAAAGTCCGTGAGCGGACGACGTGTCGAACGTGTCGTCGGAGTTCGCGGAGGTCGCCAGGGTGGCGACCTGGCTGGACGAGTCGACGGCGTTGGTCGTGATGGCTTCCAGGATGCCACGGGTCTGCGCCGCCGTACCGTTGGTGCCGGGCAGAACGTAGGTGCCGTTGATGAGCGAGAACTCGATGTCCCGCTTGATCTGCTTCCACATCTGGGTGATCTGGAAGGCTTCCTCGTTGACGATCGGGTTGCCGCCAGCGATGTTGCGACCGTCGAACTGGCCGGTTGCAGACAGCCGCTCGTAGGCCACGTCGACGTCTTCGCGGTGGGTCTGGAGGACGTTGAACACGTTGGAGCGGCTGCGGTGCTCGCCGGTCCCTACGCGATCACCGTCGACCACAGTGTTCTGTGCGGCGTCGCGCAGGTCGGTGGTCTGCCACTCGAACGTGCGGGCAGGGTCGACTTCGCCGCCGCCCGACTGCCCCATCAGGGCGGTCGTGAACGGCGTGTCGGACGGGGTGAGCGGGTGGACTCTGCCGTGATAGTTCGGCAGATTGAAAGATGTACCGAGTGCGGCAACGGTTGGCATGTGGGGTCACGCTCCTCTTGGTTAGCGTCGCGCGGCTTCGACCTTTTCGGCACTGAGAAGATCGAACTCGTCCCAGTTGCCGTCGGCCTGAGCCTTCGCGATCCGGTTGTCAAGCGAGGAGGGGTCGTTTGGCGCCGGAGACTGCCCGCCCGGTGTCCGGCTGAGCTGATCCCAGCCGTCCTCTTCGGACTTCGTGTCTTCCGCTGGCTCCTCAGACGTAGCGGCGGGAGGTTCCCAACCGAACTCGTCTTTGGCGAACGCCTGGATGGCCTCGACGGTTGCCTCACCGTCGTAGAGCTGCGCGAGCGCCTTGCCGTTTCCTGCCGACGGGTCGTACCCGGCGTCAGAGAACGCACGTTCACGTCGCTCAGACTTCAAGGCCTTGTTCTCCGTCAACGCAGCTTCCAGCTGCTTGCGGAGCGCAGAACCTTCGGTCTCTTGGGGGTCGTTCTCAGCCATCTTGACACTCCTCGCGCCCACGTCGGTCGGGTTCGGAGGAGCGCCGTGGAGTACGCAACTCGCCCGGCGAGGCAGAGTGAAGATGGAATGAGGAGACGTGGGCACATCGCGGCTGCCTCGCTATCCACAAGGCCCACGGGTACGCGCCCTACGTTACGGACGGCCGGGAGGGCGGAACCCCGGACGTCGACCCCCAGATTGCCGTCTCGCCACTCTGAAGTCGTGGCCTGCGAGCGGAGGGAGACGGCCACCATTCCGCTGCTGCGCACAGTATGGCGCGACGCGACGCCGGACGCAAGTGGGCGCTAAGGTCGCGCCGACGGCCTAGCGGGTCACCCCGGCACCGGGACGCCTCTTTCAACCCGTGAAGGTCCACCTCCAGCCACCGGCACTGTAAGAGCCCGGAACTTCATTCTCGCTGGCGGCGCGAGCAAGGTGGGGCGGCCGTCACCTCTGGCGCAGCCCTGTGAGCGCGCCGCCCTGGTCGGCCGCGACGTTGCGGCGTGTCGAAAACGACGACTGCTCGTCCTGCATCCTTCGCCCGATGCGTCGCCGCACCCCGGCGTCCCCGAGCACGCTGGCGTTCTCGAACTCGTCGATACCGAGGTTGCCTTCCGGGTCGGAATGCCGACGCGCCAACGCGCTGAGCGTCGGCACCTGCATCGCTGCGTCCGAATAGAGTTGACGTGCCTGGTCGCCCCCCACCCCCGCACGGGCAAGCTGTTCGGCACGCTCCAGGTTGCGCGAGAACCCTTGGAGGCTCGCCTCGCCGCCGACCTGAGACGCGAGGATGCGACGCTCCAGCACATCCTTCTGAAGCGCAGGGGAGATCGCCATACCGAGGATCGCTTCGGGGGTCAGGTCGATCCCGTAGTTCTGCGCGTACCATTCCGCCATCTCGGGGGCGCGGTCAAGGACGCCGTCCTGGGTGGCCTGTAGCCGGGCGTCCACCTCGGCGACGGACAGTTCGCCTTCCACCGACTCACGGAACGCCCCGCGGCCGACGAACTCGTCAGGGTTCAGCCCGAAGCTGACGAGCGTGCGCTGCCAGCCGCGCTTGTACGCGAAGAAGTCGGGCTCGTCCATCCGCAGGCTGCCGTCTTCACGGCGGTTGCCGGTGAACACCTGGTCGTAGGCGGCCGAGTCGCGGATGGCTGCGGTCGCGTCAACCTCGGAACCGGAGCCGATGAACGAGTTGAGGAACGAGCGCACCATCGAGGTGTCTTCGGAGCCGGGCTCAACGAACCGTTGGTAGGCGTTGCCGAGCGCCCCGTAGAGTTCTCGGGCACCAACCTCGTTGACGAACAGGTCAGTGAGTTGGCTCTCGTAGTCGGCCGGGTTGATGCCGAACTCTGACATCGCCTCACGGAACCCGGCCTTCTCCCCGAAGTAGTCGCCTTCCGACATCCGCAGGCTGCCGTCTTCCCGCTTGATACCAGGGAACACCCGCCCGTACTCTGCCGACTGGCGGACCTTGTCGAGCGCGAACTGCGGTTCGCCCGTCTCCCCCCATTCGTCTGCGAACAGGTCGAGCAGCCCTGGGGTGAGCCACGGGAACATGTTGCCTGCAAGCCCCCGGTAGTTGAGGCTCCGCTCGTTGTCGAGTTCTTCGGCAGCGTCGGCGACACCCTGCGCGTCGCGCGCAGCGTGGGAGCGAATCTGCGCGAAGTAGCCGGACCCCTCGTTGACGATGCGCTGCACCTGCGCGTCGATGTTGGGTGGCGGCTCAAGCCCCTGGTTCGCGTAGATGTCGACGATGCGTTGACGTGCCGCTGCGGGGCTGGTGAACTGGGCGTCGCCCCCCGTTGTGCCAGTCTGCGGCGTCGGGGCGGACGCCGCGTCACGTTCAGCGTGGGAGCGAATCTGCCCGAGGTAACTGGTCCCCTCGCTGACGACGCGCTGCACCTGCGCTTCGATGTTGGGTGGCGGCTCAAGTCCCCGGTTCCTGTAGATGTCGACGATGCGCTGACGTGCCGCCGACTCACTGCTGAAGTTGCTGTCGCCCGGAGCGGTAGCCATCAGATTGTTCCCCAAGTCTCGTTGCGTGCGGGGGTCATACCGTGCTCCTCTGTACGCGGTCGCCCATGCTGGTGCCCATCAGTCCGCCCAGCGCATCCTGTACCGGCTTGGCGACGCCTTTCGCTAGCCCCTCCTTGCGGAGCCGCTTCGCCATCTCCGTGTAGTCCCCGGTGTTGGCAAGGTCGACCAGCAGCCCCTCGTCGTCGACAGGTCGCCCCCACGTTTTCGTGGCGAGACGGCGCACCGGCTCGACGATGTCCTCGTAGGTGAGGTTCTGATTGGTGTAGCCGGGCAGCATCGCGAGCCGCTGCTGGCGCATCGTGGCCTCGAACTCCTGCTGAGCGTCCGGGTCGTTGCGGATGAGCCCCGCCCACCTGGACACCTGCCGGTCCGACATCTCCCCGAGGGATGGGCCCAGCCATTTCGCTGCAAGCTCGCGCACAGTGTCTTCACCTTCGCGGGTAACGTCGAGCCCTCCCGGCCGCCCCCCGTCCTCCTGCCTGGCGCGCCAGTCGATGGAGCCACGGACCTCCTCGAAGCTGCGCTGCCCCGACATGATCTGCCGGGAGATGCGGTCGATGGTCTCGAACTCGCCCCCGTCTTCGGAAGCGATGGTGGTGTTGCGGTTGGTGAACAGTGCCCGCACCCGTGCCCGCACCGCAGCGATGCCTTCTGACACTGCGCGGGCGTCTCCGGCGGTCCCCACGCCGCGCATAGCTGTCAGCAGGCCCTTGTCAAGCTCGCCAGCCGCGAACGGGTCCACCAGCTTGCGGACCTGCTGTGCGGTGTAGTCGTCCGACCATTTCCCGGTGAGTCGCTGCTCTGCGATCAGGTCGATCACTTGATCTGTCGGGTTGGCCATGCCGGCCTGCCGTAGCGCTTCGGCAACGGCACGCTTCGAGTCTTCGCGGCGCCGGTCGATCTCGGCGGCACCGGCCGTTGCGGACGACTCCATCCACTGACGCTCGTCTTCGGTGTGCGTCCGCCACCAGTCGGTCGTCGCCAGTTCGTCGGTGGTTGGCTCACGGCCCTCCAGGTAGGCGGTTGCGACGACCGCCATATAGTCGACGTCCTTGAGCCACGGACGCAGTTCCGCCGCCTTGTCGAAGTCGGCGATGAACTGCTCCCACGGGTGCGTCTCGTCTGCGAAGGCCCCTAGTTCGTCGGTCAGTCCGCCGAGCTGCCACGGGGACAGCTTCTTGAACTGGGCCTGGCTCAACGTCCGGTCGGCGTCGGGAGTTGCGGTGCCGAAGATGCTCAGGGCGTCCTTCTCGTTCTTGACCTTCCAGACGAGCGGAGTGTTGGTGCCAGGGATCGTGTAGGCCAGCCAGTAGTCGTTTCCGACCTTCCACACGTCGCCGCCACCGGGAACACCTTTGAGCGTGCCAGGCTCAGGAAGGGAAGGGTCGACCGGGACCGCCCCGCCGCCGCTGGTCGCACCGCCGCCGCTGGTCGCGCCGCCGCCGCTGGTCGCACCGCCGCCAGAAACCCCTCCGGTGCCGGGAGCGCCGCCACCCGGCCCTGTGCCGGGGAGCCCAGCGTCGGAGCGGTCGGTGACGCCTCCGGTGCCGGGAGCGCCGCCACCCGGCCCCGTGCCGGGAAGCCCAGCGTCGGAGCGGTCGACAGGGGTCGTGGTCTGGTTGGGTGGCTCGCTTGCGCTGCGGGCGGCCCGCATGTCGCTTTCGGAAGGGGGACTTTGGCCGCGGTACGGGTGGTTCTCTACGCGACCGAGGTTGCGGTACCAGATGTAGAAGTTGGCGAGTTCGTCCCTGTCGTCCCGCCAGCCCTCCATCTCCTGCGCGAGGCCCGCGTCGACCGCGGCCTTGAACTCGCGCCACAGCCTGCGAGGGTCAAGAACAGCTTCGCTAGCGCCGGACGGCGCCCCAGGTGTGGAGCGGTCCCCTGGTCCTGGGAGTGCCATCAGAGGTTCCTATCGTTGAGGCCGCCGGTACCGGGAGCGCCGCCGCCCGCTCCTGTGCCGGGAAGCCCGGCGTCAGAGCCGCCAGTGCCGGTGTAGGTGAGCGAATCGTTGGTCCGTGCAGCGATGCGCTCCTCGTCGCTGCGAGGCTCGGTAGCGACAGCAGGCGAAGTCTGCCCGAACAGGGCGTTGACGTCGAGGATACGTCCTTCACCGTCGCCCGACGCCGCACGGGACACGGCCTGCATGATCCCTGCCATAACGTCGCTCGGGCTGCGCCGTTGCGCTGGTGGCTGGCCGGGAAGCTCCGCGTCGGCTGCGACCTGCAACTGGTCCGAACGCTTGCTCATCAGGAAGTTGTACGGGTTCAGCGAGTTCGCCTCGGAAGTGCCGCCGCCGAAGTTGACCGAATAGTGCAGGTGCGGTGGGGTGCCCTGCGCGTTGCCTGTGCGTCCCACCCCGCCGACCTCCTGCCCGGACTCGACGCGCTGGCCGGCGCTGACGCTCAGCCGGTTCATGTGGGCGTAGTAGTGGTAGAAGCCTTCGTCGTCGCGGACCCACGCACGGGTGCCGCCTTTGCCTGCCGTGCCAGCTTTGACGACGGTGCCGCCGCGCACCGCCACGACCGACGTGCTTTCGGGAGCAAAGATGTCGATGCCCTTGTGTCTACGCGCACCGCCGTCCCTGTCGGCGCCGAACGTGTCGGCCAACTGGCTCGGGCTCATGCCTGCCACCGGCAGGTACATCAGGCGCCTCCGATGTCGCGCTCTTGGGGGCGGTACTGGGCGAGCGGGTCGGAAAGTTCCGAGTCGTCGCCGAACAGGTCGCCAGACAGCGCGTCCACCTTGAGTATCTTGCCGCCGCCTTCGGATGCTCGCCTGGATATCGACTCCATGATCCTCGCCATCGCCCCCGAAGCGGCCTGCGGCTCCCCGCGGCGACCCAGCTTCTCGACGATGCCTGGGATGCCGCCGGTACCGGGAGCGCCGCCGCCCGCTCCTGTGCCGGGGAGCGGTGCGGCGCCTCGACCCAGCCCTTCGTTCATCGTTGCCACGTACTTGGCGACACTGGTCCCGAGCACGTCCGAGATGTTGCCTATCGCCCCGATACCTTCGCGCTGCGCCGTGTTGGCTCGCCCCGGCCCGGCGAACCATGCGACCGCGACAAGGTCCCACGAGCCGTAGCGCTTGTAGTACTGCGACATCTTGTAGCGGGCGACCCGTTCCTGTGCGGCCGGGTCGTTCCACGACGCGCCGGCCATCCCGGCCTCTTTCGCCCAGCCGGGCCAGATCGTCTCCATGATCTGATACTTGCCGCGGGCACGGCCGTAGCGCGACCCGGTGTACGGCCCGACGGCACCGTAGTTGCCGCCCGACTCCTGCTCTGCGATGGCCTCCATGAACGACCCGAGTTGTTCTTCAGCCATCAGTAACTCGTCCGGTTCATCCGTGCGATGGTGTCTGCGGCGCCCTGGACCGACGCCCGCCGACTCGGTGCGGCAGCCTGGTCCTCGCGGAAGTCGATCTCGCCCTGGTAGCGCTCGTCGAACAGCTCCTGGAACCGCGACACCGGGTCGACGTTGGACAGCTCCTGCATCGGCTCCTCCACTCCAGGGATGCCGTCGTCGTCGTCGAACTGTGCCTGCCCGTACTGGACTTCGGCGTCGTAGGCGCCCTTGCTCCAGCCTTGCAGTTCGCCGACCAGTTCGGCCATCTCCGCCTGGTCCGGTTCGCGGCCGAGCCGCTGACGGAACGTCGACTTGACCGTCTGCGCCAGCGAGGCGTAGTCGGGTGCGAGATACGGCTTCGGGTCGAACTCGTCACCGTCTGTGCCGCTGCCCGGTACGCCGCCGATACGGATGATCCCTTCGAGGACTTCGCTCCACGACGTCGACTGCCGGTTGCCGAGAGCCATCAGCGTCTGCATCCCACCGACGGTGCTGTCGTCGATGCGTCCGGGGATGATCTCGCGGGCCAGGCCGTTGGCGACGAGAGAGTCCTGGAAGCGGCCGAGTTCTTCCGTGGACATACGGCGAAGGACCCCGTAGTCGGCGCCCTCGTAGTAGACCGTTCCGTTAGATGGCGGGACGGGCGCTCCGTAGCCGGGGCTCCGGCGTTCGGTGGCGGGCACCAACCTGTTCGGGTCCTGTGGCGCCATCGAAGACGCGCCAGGGGCCTGTGGCGGGGCGTAGCCACCGATGGGGGCATCCTGCCCCGCGGGCAGGCTGCCCCCGCCTGCAAACGATGCCTCAAGTACCGCAAGTTCCTGCTCTGTCATTGGTCTTCGACCTCCCGCGAAAGCAGCCCTGACCATACGCCCATGAACACCGGGTCGCTCTGACTGATTGCCGTACCGGCTGCGCTCAGCCGTTCGCGGATGTCCGCGACCTTATCGGACTCCAGCGTCTTGTAGCCGCGAGCCTCCGCCTCCGCCAACGCCATGCCCCTGATCCGCAGGTAGGTGGACAAGGTCGGGGTCAACGGATTGTCGGCGAGCCGTGGGTCTTCCACAGCACGCTGCAACTCTTTGATCTTGTCGTCGGCACGTAGGGTGCCGCCGACGCCGAGCACGGGCGCCCGCCAGCCGGGGTGGACCTCTTCCAGCCGCGCCTCCGTCAACGCCAACGCACGGTCGCGCTGTGCGGTGGGGAGCCCTTCGAGACGGTCCTTCACGGTGTTGTAGATAGAACGGGCGCGGACCTGCTGGGCTGCGGCAGTCTGCTGAGCGGGAGTCAACGACTCCCGCTGACCGCGGGCAAGTTGCCCCGAGTAGACGGAGAAGTCAAGCTCCGCGTCCTCGTCGGTCGGGGCGAAGAAGCCTGCCACCACCGGGAAGTCGTCGACGACCCCTTCGTTGGTCCGCATCCACCGGCCGCCTTCGGTTGACACCGGAAGTTCGGCGAGCGATTTCGTCTTCGACTGCGCGACGAAGAACGGTTCTGCGCCGTACATGTCGTAGAACCGTGCCGCCGCGTCTTCGGGGCCGTAGGTCTGCGCCAGACGGTAGTAGTCGGAGGCGAGCACGCTGATGCCGAACATCTCGCCGGACGGGTCGATCTCCGGGTTCCAGTCCTCATGCTTGACGTTGCGGTCCGGCAGCTCAACCTCCAGCGTCGCCGACGGCCCGGTAGGCCCGGTGGCCTGCCCGAACGAGCGGGCCAGCAGCAGCCACCGTCCGTAGCGTTCCGACTTCTCGACCAGGTCCGGGTCGTTGGGTGCAATCTCTCCGGACGCGACCAGGGCCTTCACTGCGTCGCCGACCGTCGAGTTCCACTGGCGCTCGTCAATGTCGCCTTCGGTGACTGCGTTGAACAGCTTCCTCATCCACGCGGGCAGCAGCGTCTCCGGGATAGTCCCCGGCGACAGCACGTCGTCGGGCTCGGAAAGGCCGGTGCCGAACGGTGCGAGGAAGTTGCGGAAGCCGTCAAGTTCAGGGGCGCTCGG
>Ga0306908_1000493_pt1 | contig 14386 bp, 15 predicted proteins | sample AntRauTorcE11899_FD_190430 | JGI IMG/M metagenome (GOLD analysis project Ga0306908, IMG submission 190430) | Saline lake microbial communities from Rauer Islands, Antarctica - Metagenome Torckler E11 #899 (v2) (version 2) | ecosystem: Environmental > Aquatic > Non-marine Saline and Alkaline >... | reverse complement strand
AACGACGAAGCAGATGGGGAAGACGACGACGCTGAGTTTACCCAAGAGCTAGAGAACATGAGGCGCTTTATAGGAGGTCAACGTGGCAGCTAATGGCATTTCAACCCTAGAGTTCAAACGTGCAAGACAGGAAGCAAAGTTAGATCTTGCAGCAACTAACAGAACAGCAACAGGGCGTCGCAACACCTACGACTTGAATCAGCTTCCTACAGTATACGCACCGGACAGCAACGACACAAATGATGTAATAGATAACGCAAACGCAGCTGGGCTAGTAACCGGCCGGCCGTGGACATAATAGGATAGACCATGAGAGCAAAAGAATTTACAATCAACGTTCCGATCAATATTAAGATCAACGGTGACGGAGAACCTGAGATCGACGTTGACGGCAACGATGAAGAAGAGCTTGATCAGAATCCTGTAATGATGTCTCCCCAACAACAGGAACTCGAATTGAGGAAAGCTGAACAAGGAAAAACTAGTCCTTACATTGACGCAATGACAGACGAAGATCCGGACGTTGGAGACGAGGAAGAAGACACACAAGAAATCGGAGCAGCCGACCCCCAACGCCGTAGAACAAGGTAATAACCCACAGTGGCTGATAATTTTACACAGGACTTTAGAACACAACGTCGTAACTATGACGACGGCAGGACGCGAATTGACCGCCAAGTCGGTCGTTTGTGGTACAGTTCTGAAGACAGAACCATACGTGTCAGCGACGGCACAACACCAGGTGGTATTGTTATCGCCGGCGGTGGCAGTGGAGGCGGCGGCGGCCTCATAGCAGGCGATAACGTCAGCTTGCTAACCAACGATGCAAATTATGTAAGCGAAGGTGATGACCTAAGTGTATTCACAAACGACGCTGGGTTTGTAACATCAAGCTCAAACGTTAGCATATTCACTAACGATGCTTTGTATGTAAGCGAAGGTGACAATGTCAGTTTGCTAACCAACGATGCGAACTACACTAGCACAGGTGATAACCTAAGTGTATTCACAAACGACGTTGGCTTTGTAACATCTACAGCCAATCTAAGCACCTTTACTAATGACGCTGGATTTATTGCTCTTACTGATCTAAGTGCAGCCGGCGACCTAACCTACAATAATATCACAGGCGAGTTTGGTGTTACGACCTACAAAAGCGCAGACTTTGACACAGACCTAGGCACAAAGACCACAGACGACGTTAATGAAGGTATCGTAAATCTATACTTCACTGACGGCAGGGTCGATGCTAGGGTAGCAGACACTAGCATTAGTTCGTTACTTGATGTAGACAATAATCTAGTCACTAATCTAAACGAAGACAGTATCTTGATATATAATGCTAGTAACAATGAATTTGTAGCTGAAAGCTTCATAGCAGTGCTAGAGCGACTAAAGGCGGAACTAGAAGTGCAATACGACAGACTGGTAGACGAAGAAGGACCACTAACTTACATCGGCGAAGCTGAGCCAGGTACGGACAGAAACCTGGCTCTGTGGCGTATAAAAAGGGTGTCCGAAGCATCGGACGGCGACTTGGAAATCCTGTGGGCCGACGGCGCCGCAGCTTTCGACAAAGTCTGGGACGATAGAGCCACATATACCTATTCTTAGCATAAATAATACTATTAGCAACATATCTAAAGAGGAGCGAGAAATATGGCCCTAATTACAGATCCGGATCTACTGTCGCAAGGTACAACTACCGCAGCGACCGGTGTAACATTCGGAACCCCAACAGGATCAACTGTTGAAATTTCAGGTACAGGACTACCGGGATTAGCAGCAGGCGATTACTTTGAAATAAGAAGCGCAAACAGTCCTGAAAACAACGGCTTGTGGGTAGAAACAGGTGGTTTACCATCTACATCAAGCATTACAGCAGACAAGCTAGCAGGCGACAACGGAGCCACTCCAATAGCAGACGCTGTTTCAAGTGCTACAACATTCTTGCACGACGATACTGCATTGTCAGACGAGAAGTCTGTTTACCTTGACTACTACAACAGAAGCATTTGGCTGTTGAAGCAAGGCGAACTATCGAACGACGGTGTAACACTACAGGCACTGTATTCGTTTACCAAGGAAGAGTGGAAGAACGACGATGCACTTATTCCACACCCGTTCCCATTCACAGCGATTACGCCAGAGCAGTTCGAATTAACAGATAACTGGGCATTCTACACTGGTAACAACGGCGGCACCGATGCTATTCAAGACGTTGAAACACGTAAGCTAGTACGAACAGGCGGATGGAGAGAGATTGGTACAGACGACGTACTCGACGCAGAGTACATCGGTGTTATCACACTTGGTCAGTTTGAAGACAACGCAAACGACACCGCATACTACCAGCAGGGCGCTGACCCAACTGATACTGGCGCAGCCGTAGACTTTACGTTCGCTGGTCCAGTAAACGAAGCTGTTCTGTCATACGACTATATTACAACAGATTCAGGCGACGGCTTCTCTATTACCTCAAACGTTATTACACGTACAACAGGTGACTGGGTTGCAGACGGTTACGTTGTGGGCGGCCAGATTTCTATTGTAACTTCGGATACTGTAGGCAACGTAGGCACATTTGACGTTACGTCAGTAACAACAACCGAACTAACTGTTGATACTGGCTTGACCAACGATGCTGACGACACTACCTTTACATCAGCAGCAAACAACAGAAACGTATTGAACATCTTCTTGCGTATCAGAGACGGCGATACCAACGGTAAGACGTTTGCTCAAGCAACGTTGGTGGACATCGGTGTTGTGGAAGTTGACAACAAAGTGTTCCGTTTCCCAGTAACCAACAGCACAGACCTAAAAGTTACTGCAACTGATACAACCCTTGCAAACAATTCTCCGTACACAGAGATTGAAATACGTTACTTCGACCAGTCGTTTACACGAGAAGTTGAAAGTGGTGTAGAGTCAAACTTTGGTATTGTAATTGATGTTGGTACGTTCTCAGGTGTTGATGGTAGTATTACATCAGCAGGCAGTGACTTGACCACAGTCGAAGCAGGCATTCCAATTGACGGTACCTACGACGGCGGTACCCTTACAATCTACGAAGGCACAACAGCAGTCGGCGATTATACAATTGGCACTGTCTCGTCGGCAGACACTGTTCCTATTACTACTACGTTCTCTGAGTCACTAACAAATGTTAGCTTCTCGCTACAACGTGCGTCGCCGGTTATAGCAACAGCAGAACAGATCTACGAAAAAGTACAATACTCTCTGCGTCAAGCAAGCGACATTGATCAAACAGATCAGACAGTAGTTGGTAACACAGCAGACGGTCTACTAAGATTCGTAGGTGACACACTAGAAGCAGGCCAAGCTAATCCGCTTAACCCTAACGGCGGCGGCAGTGGTGTTAACATCCAAGGCTTCTCATCTAATGACACTAACAGAATCACACTGTATGACAACACTGGTGCAACTAGATCGTTCCCATTCGTTGCTGCTGGTACTATCAACTTCAACAACAACCTGCAAAACGACACAGATGCAAGGTTCTGGATGTTCTACAGATATACTGTTAGAACTGCCGCAACCAACGCAGTTGATGCAAGTGTATCAGGTAGAACGGTTACGTTTACTACTACTTCAGGAGCAGTTGATTTGCCAGTATTGGTTGCAAACCAATACATTAACGTAGGTGGTTATACAGCAGACAGCAGACTTAACGGTATCTACCGTGTAGTAACGTTTACTGATCAGAACACAGGCGGATTTACTGCATACAAGATTAACCTGCCTGACAACGCTGCTCTTACATCTGAGCTAGGCACAGGCGGCTCAGTGTTTGTTGATGAAAATCCAATTGATTCGCCAGATGCTATCATTGTTAGAAATAACAGCGGCGCACAGATTACTGGCACAATCGCTGGCGCACCGACGTTTGCATTCGACTACGACTATGACAACAACGACCAAGGTGAGCGAGTAGCTGGCCAAGGTGACGCTGCTATCATAATCAGAGCGATTGGATTTAGTACAGCACAGTTTGTTGAAACAACTGGTACTATAACACGAGCAACAGGACAATCGTTCTCGTTGGTATCAGCACTGGAAAGAAACTACTTGAACGCAGCATAACAGCTAGCACTAACGTAGACGCAAGAAGCCCAAGTCTTAACAACGCTTGGGCTTTTTGCTATAAATATCAGTAACAACAAGGAGCAGCAATGAATCTTTCTCTAAAACAAGCAGCAGACATTTTATCGATCAGTGGTGACGAACTGATGTACCTTAACCAAACAAAAAGAATAGAAGCAGGGGTAGACCAAGACTCTATGGCGTGGCAGTTTAAGTTTGACGATGTTATTAAACTTAAAGAAGAACTTGACCGCGAAGTAGTTGAAAAGGCCGAGGCCGAAGCAGCAGAAGAAAAAGAATGACAGTAAAGATAGCAGGCCAGTGGGAGCGTGGCTGGAGAGCTCCGCTAGAAGAATTCAGCGACTGGTTACACCCTCTAAAGGAATTTAACGTAAACGAATTTTATATGTGTCCAGTAACCGGTATAGACAAGTCTCGTGTTATTGAACATCGCAACTTAGACGACGTATTTGCTGAAGATCCAGGTCTTCAGAGAGTATACATAGACGAGTCTGCAACAATAGAGCTACCTGACTTTGAACATCCAGTAGACTGCATTTATGTGCTGGGCAGGACAGGGTATAGTCCGTACATAACACAAAAGCGCGAAGGCGACTTGGCTGTTAAGATTCCCAGTGCTGCTAACAGCGGCGGCTTCTGGGGACACCAAGCAGCTATGTTAGTTCTTTATGACAGGTTCTTAAAAGGACAATAAGATATGGCAGTAATAATCACCGACAACAGAACCAGACCAACACAAGCAGATACTACAACAGGATGGACCTCGTCGTCAGGTGTAGCCGTATTTACATCAGCTCCTACACCTGTTGAAGCAACAGGGTGTCTTGGTGTGCAGGTGTCAAATTCAACAGAGGACTCATATTTTAGTCAAACAGCAGCAAACTTAACTGACACCCTTGTCTATTGTTGGCTACTGCCAGGCGGCGTACTTGAAACGGTTGTAGGGGGCGGCGTGCAGATTTACCTAGGCGACGGCACCAACAACCGAGGGTACCACATTGGTGGTTCGAATGGTGCTGGCTTTAGGCACGATGCTGGACCAGTGGTGTGGCAGTGTTTCGTTGTAGATACCGGTAACTTGCCAGCTAATACGTCACAGTTCGGCGGCGGCGCTCCTAACTTCGGCGCTATAACACGAGTTGGAAACGTATTTACAACTCTGGCTAAGTCAGTTGGTAACCAGGAAAACTGTTTCATTGACATCATTGCATACGGCAACGGTGGATTGACTATCACCGGTGGCGGCACAGGCACCGAAGGAAAGTTTCTTGAAATAGCAACAGCAGACCGATCAGAAGCCAATCTAACAGCATACGGTATATGTCGAGAACTAGGATCAGGTCTGTTTGGGCTGCAAGGGCCTCTCACGTTTGGTAGCACAGGAACCGGCAGCGTTGACTTTGAAGACACTGGTCTTACTGTGGTTTTTGAAGATCGTAACATAGGAACAAACAAATACGGTATTACGATTGCAGGCGGCACAGGCAACACCACCGTTATATTCGGAAACAGGGACGGCGTAGGCCTAGGGTCACAGGGCGTTAACTTTGTTTGTCCCACTGGCGTAGGCGCGTTCTGGAATGCTAGTGACACAGACATTAACCTACTAGGCTTGTACGGTGGCTCGCTGGCTGGATTTAACAACGGTGTTACATTTACAAGCAGCGCCACAACCGGTCCTAATCACGAGATCTTCTCAACAGCGTTTAGGCAGTGCGGGTTAATAACTGTAGGAACAACAGAATTCAGAAATAACTCGATTACAGGCAGTGTAGCAACAAGTGCAGTACTCCTCGAAACTACATCTATAGTAAGCGATCTAGTGTTTACTTCAGCCGGCACTGGTCACGCGATAACAATTGAAACACCCGGCACCTACGATTTCACAGACTTTACATACGAAGGGTACGCAGCAACAGACGGCTCTACCGGCAACGAATCATTCTATAATAACAGTGGCGGTGCAGTTACGATTAATGTATCAGGAGGTGATTCACCAACAGTAAGAAACGGCGCCGGCGCGAGCACAGTAGTAAACAACAACATCAGTATTACTGTTACTAACCTAAAAGACAACACCGAAGTCAGAGTTTTCTTAACCAGCACTCTTGATAATGCACCCCCGTATACTGCACCCACCGAAGTTGCTGGAGTCGAGATTGCAACTGATGGCACAGCTGGTGCTAGAAGCTTTACGTTTTCTGTTGCTGCTGGCACCGGGTTGACTATCAGGACGTTTAATGAGAGGTGGATAGCTGCCGACATTGCTATTGTTCCGACCTCGTCACAAGAAGTACAGATTGCACAGCAGCGTGACAGAGTATTCACTAACCCTAGCTAACAGCATAAATACATTTAACTAAAGGATTCATAGGAGAGGCAATGGCCGGAAATCGAAAATATACACGAATACCGCCAGAGAGCACAGGTGATCGGCTACGGGTTAAATCCCACACTAATATATTCTACGATCAAAAAATAAAAGAAATTGCGCTAGGCGCTACTCTAACTCTGATAACTAGCGGACTGGTAGGTAGAGTAGTTTACGTTCGTGAAGACACGATTGACACTGGCATGATTGCTGTTAACTGGAACAACAGTTCAGAAGACAGCGACACTATTGTTCCAGTCGTCGGCGAAAAAATACAACTAGACAACGGCGTAGTTGCGGAAGTAGCAAGCGTAGCTGCAACTGAGCCTTACGACACGTATGCAAATGTTAGTACTACTGTAAGTTATGACAACCACTATCAGGGACAGTTGGTATCGGCTCAAGGCGAAGCATACGTAAGGTTTGGTGAAGGGCCAGCTCGTGTAAACGCAGCAGGCAAACTTGAAATAGACCCATCAACGATCATAGCTGAATACCCGTTTGTCTATACCAGACTAGCCAACGAGTTTTCTGCAATTGCCACAGGAGCCGGAACGGCAACCCACGATGATACCACAGGCGCGATGGTGTTGTCAACAACTACAAGTGCCGCTGACAAGATTACATATCGTTCAAATCTTTGGCACCACTATACGCCCGGCGTTCCTGTGATTTCAGAATTCACCGTAGACTTCGGAGACAACGGTAAAGCCAACCATATCAGGCGGTGGGGTATGTTTGACGACAATGACGGTTTATTTTTCGAGCTCACTGCAACTACGTTTAGTTTTGTTCGTCGCACGTCAACATCCGGAACAGTACAAGAAATCGACATTCCTCGCAGTAACTGGAACCGCGACAGGTTAGATGGATCTGGGAGCCGAGCTACAAATACGAGTGGCATTGACATTGACTTCTCTAAACTAAACGTATTTTGGATGGACTACACTTGGCACGGTGCTGGCATTGTACGCTTTGGGATATTTGCCAACGGACAAAGGATAGTATGCCACGTAGAGAGTTTTGCTAACAATAATGCAGTAGCGTATATGCGCAGAGCTAGTTTACCACTTACTTGGGAGCTCGAAAACACTGGCATTACTGCGAGTGTCAACGAGCTAAGGTGTTGGTCAGCCTCTGTTGCCAGTGGTGCTCAATACGACCCACTGCGGGCCGCAAAAACGTTCGTTTACCAAACCAACGGACCGCAGACACTGTCAGGACTAACAGAAACGCCAATAGTAGGGCTGCGATCAAAAGGCACTTTTCAGGGCATCGAAAACCACACTGTGGCTGCTCTTACTCAGTTAAACGCGTGGGCGTACGACACTACCACAGGGGCAGAAGGAATTGTTAAGATAAGACTTTACGTAAACGCTACAATAAACGGCGAGTTCACTTCTCGCGACGACGAAAGTGCTGTTGAGATCAACGATACTGCAACAACAGTTAGTAACGGAATGCTATTAGCAGAGTACTATTTGCGAAGCGACCACGAATGGCGGTTCGATGACATTATTCAGCTTCCGTATCGCACAATTATTCAAAATGCAGACGGAACGATACCGGAATTTGTGTTTACAGCACAACAGCAGTTTGGGGATAACGACTTAGCATTTGAGTTACAACCAAGATGGAAAGAGGTAATAGGTTAATGGCCGGCGAAAGAAGATTTACAAGAATACCACCAGAAAGCACAGGTGACCGTGTTAGAGTAAAACATTCGTTAGACGTTTTATACAACACTAGAACTAATGTAATTGCCGAAGATTCTCAGATCCGGTTTACTACTTCTGGTATTGTTGGTACTGTGATAAGACATCGAGTAGACACAGCTACCACTGGTCTTATCACCGTTGACCTCGACAAAAATGTTGTAGATTCTAACGCGTTACCTCAGCAGAGTGAGAATATTGTGGCACTGTCCAGTGCCACACAATTAGCGAAGGTTGCAGGAGGTGACCCTATTGATGTGTTCGCTAACGTTACCACGGTAGTTGGATACGACGACCAGTATAACGGATTATTTGTTGACAGAAAAGGCGCAGCAGCAATACGATTCGGCGAAGGCGAAGCTACTCTAGACTCGTTTGGCAAACTCAGGGTGTCGAACGCCCACATCCAGGGCGACTATGCGTTCCCTCAAGGCGTTGACACTCGTTTATGGACAGTGAACGAACAAGGCAGTGCAACAATAACACACGACGCTGCCTTAAGAGCGGTGGTCCTCACTAACACACCAGCTGACGGCGACCTTGCCCAATACACTTCAGACCAATATCATCACTATGTTCCTGGCGTAGGACAAACTACTATAATGACAGTGGCACTAGGAGACACAGGAAAAACAGGATTAGACCGTAGTTGGGGATACTTCGACGACGCTAACGGTATGTTCTTTAGAGACAACGACGGATTAGAGGTAGTGGTCCGGTCGAGTGTCACTGGCACTGTAGAAGAAACTGTTATAGCACAGACTGACTGGAACAAGGATACACTAGATGGATCTTCTGACATTAACAATCCAAGTAACGTTGCTCTTGACAAAACTGCTGACAATATCTACTGGTTCGACGTGCAGTGGTTAGGCGCCGGTCGTATTAGATTCGGAGTCTATATCAACGGTGAGCGCCTTATTGTGCATGAGTACTATCACGGCAACCGATTCCCTTACCCCAATATGCAGACAGGCTCGCTTCCTGTTCGAGTAGAGCAAAGAAACACAGCGGTCGTAGGTTCAACCAGCCAAATGAAGTTCTGGTGTGCAGGCGTACTAATCGAAGCTGACATTGACATAACTAACCTAGGTACCAACTTTAGCGTCGAAGTTGCCGGAACTACTTCTGGCGCCGGCGAGACATTTATTGGCGCAGCGCGGCCTGCCGGACTATGGCCAAGTGGAGACGTAGTGCATAACTTATTCTTTCCGAAAACTATAGGGTTAGGCGCATGGGACTCTACAGCAGGCACAGCAGCGTTTGTTAAGGTCAGTATCTACCAGTCAGGGTTCATTAGTGGTGGCGACTGGATCCAGAAGGCTAACACGTTATTTGAAACAAACCTGAACGGAACGATTGCGGTGCCAGGACTCAAGATAGCAGAGTACTTTGTAAACGCTTCTCACACGGTTGACGCTTCTAAAACGTTTACTAACGCACAGAACGCTGTTAAGAACAAAGCAGACGGCACCCAGCAGCTTTTCTATTTTACGGCACAAAAGCTGGTGGGAGCTAACGACATCTCAGTACAAGCATCAGTAAGCGCAAAGGATGTGCCAAACTAATGCCTCAGTTAATTTACAATTACGGCGATTGGGACTTCTGGGAGTTATATAATCCACCCAACACTACCTACGGTAGACAAAAAGTCACCTTTGACGGACCAAATAAATTAATACTAGTTAACGCTGGCGAAACTGAACTGGACTTTCGTACTGACGTTTACTCAAACTGGAAGGAATGGTTGACCACTAGGGACAACGCAAAGTACGACGAGGCTGTTACAGTAATAGGTGGTGACCCTTTGCCGGGACAGCGTGTGCTAGGTACTACATTCTTCCTAGACAACGGCTGGCGGATGCGCACATGGGAAGGCAACCACGAACTAACTGTTACTGGCAACGTGTTTACTACAGAAGGTGATCCTATATTTGTACCTACGTTAGAATCCTGGACTATCACAATTAACCTAAATACTAGTACATTGGTGGAAGCTCTTGTACCAGAGACTAATCTTAACAGCACAGATATCGCGGCCGTTGTTAGCAGCGTGTGGAACAATAACATACAAGGACAAAACTCCGCCCTTGCTATTCTCAACAGTATTGTTGCAGACATAGGCTCTATACCGGACAATGTGTGGGATGAGATTATCGACGCTACTAAAAATCAAACGGCTAGAGAGAAATTACGCAGAATTGCAACCAAGACACAGGACATCGCCCTGCGATAATGCCCACCATCTATCTAAGTTTATCTTCTAATACAAACTAAATACTAGCAAGGAACTTTACTATATGAAAAAGCGTACTAGAAGTATTCTTGAAGAGCTGAACAACTTGGGCAGACGTCAAGAAAACGATTACTTAATAGAAGCCACAGCGTCGAATATCATCGAAAGCTCCATTAACCTCCTTAACAGAATAGGTGATGTGTACGATGAAGAAACTGCTTCCGAGCTAGAGCGCAGATTTATTAACTCAATCAAGAGCGGCGATCCGAGAAAATTTAAACGTTCGATGAATAGGATTATAGAGAGTAAAAACAATGCGAATAAATGAAGGCGGAGCAATGCCAGGAGTGGGTCCGATCCACATCTCAGAAATCGAACCAACCCTTGACGCTCTAGAAAAAGCTCTGGGCATCGACCTCAAGAACAACGCACTGGGCTCAGTAGGCAAGAAAGAATTTTCCGGCGACATAGACGTGGCCCTGCAGATTGACACAGACAAAATCCCCGAATTTACAAAAAGATTAGAAAAAACACCATTAATACTTGACATTGCTAAAAGTTCTGTTATAATGACTAAAGTACAGATCGTTGGCTACGACGAGTCAAAAACTACCAGTAAGCCACGCACAGGCTATGTACAGGTAGATTTTATGCCAGGCGACCCAGATTGGATGAAGACCTATTACCACTCACCGGCAGAGACAGAATCTAAGTACAAAGGTGTATTCCGTAACCTTATGATTGCCAGCATTGCAGGCGTATGGGATAGACAAGACTCAGAAGAAACAACAGCGGACGGCCGCCCTATGGAGAGCGAGCGTTGGATGTTTTCTCCTACAGAAGGCTTGATCAAAGTAAATCGTACGCCTGTACCGAAAAAGAGCGGCGAAGGCTATACCAAGCAGAACAAGAACACAAAGATCAGCAAAGGCATCAAGAACGCTGAAGAGATTGCTAAGACACTGGGCTTAGACGGAGCAGCAGATCTAAATTCATTCGAGAGCTTGCTAGCCGCTATTAAGAAAAACTATCCGAACGACCTAGTACAAAAGATTATTCACAACTTCAAAGAGAATAGAACTGTACAGGATATCGGCATACCAGACGAGCTTAATCAAACCGAGAGCCTAGGCGAAAAGCATCTGCGTAGGATTAGAGAATTAACTGGGAAGCTACGATGAGATTTCACGAGATACAAACAGCACTCACAGAAGCACAGATACTAGCAGAAGCCAAGGTAGGTCGTGAGTACCAGCACCTAGAAGACCTTGTGTTTGTTGACGGGTCAGAAGGTGCTATAAAAGCTGCTGACATACTAGACAAGCTAGGCACTGATGCAAGTGATGTAAGTATTAAGTGGGACGGTCTTCCGGCAGTATACTTCGGGCGAGATGAAGAAGGTGAGTTTGTTTTAACAGGCATTAATGGCTGGGGCAAAGAAAAGGTAACCTCGGCAGAAGAACTACATAATTTTATTATGAATACGGGCAAAGGCGATCGTTCAGACTTTGCACAAGACATGGCTAATGTTTATAGCATTATGGAAGGAGTAACACCTGACGACTTCCGCGGATATATTTTCGGCGACTTGCTGTGGCATCCAGGCAACCCGTATGTAATAGAAGACGGGCATATTAAGTTTACTCCGAACAAAGTTGAATACTCCGTGACTACTGATAGCGAGCTAGGAAAGCGCATAGCGGGAAGTTCAGTTGGTGTCGTAGCACACATGGAATTCAACGAGTTCGGCAGTAAATCCGGCAAGCCTGTGGGCGAAGTAGACAACATGGGCAGCAAGAATGCTGTGGTGCTTGGTCCTACATACGTAACACATCAACCGCAAGTAGACACGTCAGGCGTAGATCAGATTAGACAAGACGCTAAAAAGTTTGCTCCTGTCATAGATGACTTCCTTGCTCCTATCAAAGGGTTGAGCGATATGAAGAATATCATCTACACGTATGTAAATCAGAAAAGCAAAGCAAAACAGTTAAATACGCTAGAGACAGGATTCTTTGATTGGCTCAAGAACTCTAATGTGAGTGCAAACAAACAGAAGAAGATAGCTGAGCTAGCAAAAGAATCTCCCAAAGCATTGCCTTTGATATTTAGATTAGTCAAAGAAATAATGACAGTCAAGGACCACATCATTGAACAGTTTGATGATGCAGACACAGACGTTAAAGCAAGCACCGCTGGCCAGAAAGGCGGCGAGGGATACGTAGCACAAGGGTCTAAGACCAAACTTGTACCAAGAACCAGATGGACACCAGGATAGGATTAAACTATGAAAATCAATGAAGTAATTACAGAATCAAAAGCTAAGCCACGCAAGCTGAAAGAAAGCACCGACGTAGCTGAAATCGGCCGCACCATGATGGATATGGCCATTAAGCAAAAAGACGACGAAGTGTCTAACAACATGAGCACACTGGGCGCAGCATTAACCCGCTTTGGCACCCGTGCTGGCCCACAGAATATCAAAGACGTTGTTAAGCAGACTGGATTAGATCCGAACACTATTCAGAAATACATGAAAGCGGCTGTTAACAACCCTGATCACGGCAAAGCAGCTCGTCAGCCGGACGACGGCACGGAATATAATCCGGACGACGAACCAGATGCTGAAGGGTACGTTCGTGAAGAAGACAAAAAAGAAGTGTCGCCAGAACAAATCAATGCTTACAAGAAATGGTTTAAAAAGTGGAACCAAATTGACTCAGTCAGCGGCGAACAGCCATACGCAGAAGGCATTATGCGAGCGTTCATGGACACCGGCGACGTAGACGGTGACGGCCGTAGCAATCGCGACCCGAATCAGAAAGCATACGACGATCTAAACAGAATCTTCCCTGAATTCGACAAAGACATTGAAGAAATGGGATATGCTATAGACCAAGCAGGCGTCACTGCTCTAGACCCATTGGACACAGGACCGCAAACTGGGCCTAGACGTTAACAGTGGACTTCATGCAAGAACTACATGAAGCGAGAATGACTCGCAACAGTAATAATGTAAAGGTATTAACCTATACAGACTGTTGCGAGCGTCTTTACCTATCACTATTAGTTCTTGAACTGCTTCGACAGTATCCAACATATCAAGTAGCAGCACACAAGTATGCCAGACAGTCTACTGTAAGGCCAGGCTATAACGTGTTCAGTATGACTGGGTCAGACCTGTACAATTTTATCTATTTTGTAACAGGCGACGAGCTGGCAATGAGCAAGCTCAAAGATCCAGAAGCTGCCGCAGAGATCCGTGAAAAGACCACGTTGCCTACTATGGCTGTTAATCGTTACCTAACCCAACTAGCAAACAAGCAGACTCCTATTCAAATAAGCGCAACGTTTATGAAAGTAGAGGATTCACTGCATATTAGTAACACACGTTACAAAGCAATAAGACGCTCGCTGATGACTTACGAGCGTCTTAACCAAAAGCAACGACAAAACGTTGTGACAACACTGTTGCTGGCTTGTAGAGCCAAGTTGCGCAGTGCTGACATTATTGACGAACTAGAAAAGCTGGCCGCAGACGGCAACCTTGAAACTGACCGTGTTGCCGATAATGAACCAACTATAAGTGTACCTGATATAACATTGCAGGGCAGTGACCTTGCTCTATATCGCTACATAGTAGGGTCTAAGAACCTGCACATGGCCAAGCTATTTGTTGAGCAAGCCAAGCAGGGCAAGTCCACTAACGGACAAATGAACAAGGCATATATGCCGGCTGTAGAAATGCTGGATGACATTATTACAGCAGGGCCAGCATATATACAACAGCTTAGAGCCCTTCACAGACGCGCCAAAAAGAACCAGAAGTAATAGTTTTTTTTAAAAATGACTAAATACATATAACAACTTCACTGAGCGTGAAGATGTCCATTTTGAGACAACAGGAGAAATAAAATGGCAACACAACCAAAAGTT